>Ga0105238_10000085_pt1 | contig 105043 bp, 83 predicted proteins | sample KBSC34metaG_FD_81526 | JGI IMG/M metagenome (GOLD analysis project Ga0105238, IMG submission 81526) | Corn rhizosphere microbial communities from Kellogg Biological Station, Michigan, USA - KBS C3-4 metaG | ecosystem: Host-associated > Plants > Roots > Rhizosphere > Soil | place: Michigan, USA...
AGAGAAGCCGAAGAAGAAGGGCAAGAAGGCCGCATCTCCGGAGCCGGGAGCCGAGATTGTGTGTACGTATTCGAAACGAATCGGCGATGCTCCGCCACCTCCGACGGCAGAGACGCACGGGCCGGTGGTGGAGAAACCGGAAAAGAAGGAACTGCAGGCGGTGTAAGGAAACTCAGATGTTCAGGGGGAGCGGGACCTAAGGTTCCGCTTTTCTATTTGAGATCTATTTGGGACTGGTTGGGCAAGCGCAAGGGTTGATCCAGTAGTATGGGCATTCGGAGAGATGCCTAATGGAACGGATGCTTGCGACGCCCGCTGATGCGGAAATCATCTTGAAGTTATACGAACTGCGCACCGAAGCCGTGCTGCGGCAGGCCCGTGCCTGGATGACCGGTGAGTTCTGGCCGAATACGGCAGAAGAGTTTTTTGCTGTCGCTCAAAACCCGCGGGATCCGCACAACGCCTACTTTCGGCAGGTGCTGACGTACTGGGAGATGGCGGCGGCGATGGTTCTGCATGGGGCCGTGTCGGTTGAGCTGTTCGTCGACTGCAACGGCGAGGGCTTCTTCCTGTTGGCGAAATTCAATCACATTCTGGAAGCGATTCGCGAAAAGATGCCCACGTTTATGAACAAGACATCCGAGTTGGTGAAGCGCTTCCCGGCTGCAGCAGCCCGCTATGAAGTGACTCTCAAGAACGTGGCGGCACGGCGACACGCTACGCAGCAGACTCAACAGTGGACCGTGAAGTAGTTGATCGCGTCAAAGCAGGGTCCCATCGGGCTTGTCGTTGGTTGGGCTGAAGGAGCATGATTGAAACGCTCGGCAACCAAGACTTCCCCGGAGGTATTACAGTGAAGCGTTTTGCAGCGGTGACACTCGCGGTTTTGACTTTTTCAGCGACAGCGGCAGTGGCGGCTGATTCGAAGGCGATGAATGGATGGATTTCTGACTCCATGTGCGGAGCAAAACACGCAGGGAGCGGTTCGGAGTGCGTAAAAAAGTGCATGGAAGGCGGCATGACGCCTGTCTTCGTGGACGAGGGCAAGAAGCAGGTTTGGACGATCGATAATCCTGACGCGGTGAAGAAGTACTATGGCGACCACGTCGCGGTGAAGGCGACTGCGGACGCCAGCAAGAAGTCCGTGCACATCGACTCCATTGAAGCAGCGAAATAGGGTACGAGTTTTCCAGAGAGAGCCCGGTCAAAACAGGCCGGGCTCTCTTATTTGAAGCTGCCAGTATGTTGTTTGGAATTAAATGCTTGCAGCGGGCTCTGGGGTGGAGTTCTGATTCCTGCCGCTTGCGCGCTGGAATCCATCCGACTCGCCAGCGAGTCCAATGTCTGTTACTGTTCTAAAGATTCTGGTCGCCGGCATCCCACAACTTTTCGGCGGGCAGTGGTGCGAAAGACAAAATGGCAAAAGCGATTTGGAATGGCAAGGTCATCGCCGAGAGCGAGACGACTGAAGTGGTTGAGGGGAATGTCTATTTCCCAGAGAGCAGTTTGAAGCGGGAGTATTTCCGGTCAAGCAGCACGACGTCGACATGCCCGTGGAAGGGGCAGGCAAAGTACATGAGCCTCTACATCGATGGGCAGGACAACCCGGATGCTGCCTGGTACTACCCCGACCCGAAGCCTGCAGCCCGTAAGATCAAAGGATACGTGGCTTTCTGGCGTGGAGTTGAAGTAGAAAAGTAGATTTCGAGCGCCTCACCTGGAGCCCGATTTGCACGTACGACCTGTTCTGGCGTGGCTACTCCTTGCGTTGTGGATGAGTGGCTGCGCCCGTCCTCCCATTCAGCCAACAGCCGCGAATACAGCCCCTGCTCTGCAGGGCGCCGCTGAATATCCGAATGCGATTCCCGGTTGGGTTGACACCAAACTCTACTTCGGACTTGGGCCGGCGGGTCAACCGGACAAGGGAGTGAGTGAAGCGGAGTGGCTGGCGTTTCTGGACCGTGAGGTTACGCCTCGTTTCCCAGGCGGGTTGAGTGTGCTGGATGTCTACGGACAGTGGCAAGGGAAGAAACAGTCCGAGACGGAGCGCCTCCGAAGCAAGTGCGTGATCATCGAGTATCCAGACACCGCGGAAAATCGGGTGAAGGTAGAAGCGATCAGAACGGCGTGGAAGAAAGCGACCGGAGATGAGTCAGTGCTGCGCGTTACGGAGCCGGCGGAGGTTTCGTTCTAAAGGTCCCATGAATCGACTGCGAATGGAAACGACACTCGGCCTTTGTCTGTGTTCCGGCGGTTTACATCCGAGCTGAGATGCCAAGCTCATGGCTGATTTGTCCGTTCGGACTGATCTGGATTGCCTAAAGATTCCGGTGAGCGGAACCTGGTTTCGTCGGCCAACGTCTAGTGAAGGGGAGGCATTGGTGTGACCAGGCTCGCGTTTTTACCAATGCTGGCAATGTTCGTCCTTCCGGCATTCGCATCTACCCGTCTCACGGTGGCCGAACTGGAGCAGAGGCTGGCTACGGATCGCGGGAAATCCGATGCGGAACTGGCGCAGCGGCTATCAGACCTGGAACTCACAGAGCGGCTGAGTACCGCAAGCCTGGAAAGACTCCGGGCGCTCTCGCCAGGAATCAAAAGCACGCAAGCGTTGAAAATCCTCGCCGATGAGTCGTCGTTTCTGGCGTTGCCGGCGGCAGAGATTCCAGCAGTTCCAGCGCCCGATGTAGCGACGCAGCGCCAAATCATGGGGCTGGTTGTGAGCTACGTGAGCAAGACTATCCACCAATTGCCCAATTTCTATGCGACCAGAGTGACCACTCACTTTGAGGAGACACCGCAGGATCAAACGGCATTCGGGACGATAAAGTACCAACCCCTGCACCAGACCAGCGTTATCAGCGCGACTGTTCTGTATCGAGAAGGTCAGGAGATCGTCGATAAGGGGAATGCGGGCGGCAAGGCCAAAGCGTCGCAAGTGCAAACGAAGGGACTCAGAGCATGGGGAATATTTGGCCCGATTCTCAGCACAGTGATCCTGGATGCGGCAAGAAGCAATCTCAGCTGGAGTCATTGGGAACAAGGGGCGACGGGCACTCAGGCGGTGTTTCGATACGCTGTACCGGTCGCTAAATCTCACTATCGGGTCAACTATTGTTGTGTTCCCGGTTATGAACCGGGCAGCGATCTTCTCTCGCCTTTTGACCGCGTCGCGGCGTATCACGGAGAGATTGCCGTTGATCCACATACGGGATCGATACTTCGCCTGACTTTGCAAGCAGAGCTCAAGCCGACGGATCCTGTGTCCGACGCGAGCATCATGGTGGAATATGGCCCGGTGTCGATTGGCGGACAGACCTACATTTGTGCCAAGCGAAGCGTAGCTTTCTCTCAGGCGCTCTCGCCGATCTTTCTTCATGGCGAGGTTGGAAGGGCTGCGCCTGCACCTCTGCAGAGGCTCCTCAACGATATTTCATTTGAGCAGTACCACATGTTTCGGTCAGATGTGCGCATCCTGACGGGCGAGGAAGCAAACCACCAGGAAGCTCCATCCACTGCACCGGAAGCGCCCGCTGCTCCGAATGAAGTGGCAACCGCACCTGCTGCGACACAGGAATTAGAAAAGGCTGCAAGTCAGCCCACACCGGATGGATCAGAACATCCTGATCCGGGCTCTGTGTCTCCGGCTGCTTCTGCTCCCGTGCCGGCGGCTGGTGTGGCTGCGAACGACCCTCAGGAAAGTCGCCTCGACCAAACGCCAGTTTTCAAAACGACAACACGCAACGTCATCGTGGATGTTGTTGTGACCAAAGGCAATGGCGAACCTGTGCTCGGGCTCGGCAAGCAAGACTTCGAAGTGAGTGAAAACGGAAAGACGCAGGCAATCGATTTTTTCGAGGAGCACTCAAAGAGCGACTCGGCCGCCACTCGGCAACCTGAGATGCCGGCGATGCCTGCGGGAATGCACACGAATGTTCCGCCGGCCGCGTCCAGTGATGCTGTGAATCTGCTGCTTATCGATACATTGAACACATCATTGCAAGATCAGACCTATGTTCGCAGGCAGGTCCTCGAGTTCCTCAGCAGGATGCAGCCGGGAACTCGCATGGCGATCTTCATGCTTGGGTCGAAGCTCCGCTGTCTTCAAGGATTCACCTCCGATGCGTCCGTTCTGCTTGCGGCGCTTCACGATCCACGAAACGGTTTCAGTGGCGAGAAGAGCACGTTCCTGAAGACCAGCGGCGATCAAGCGAACGATGCCGGCGATATCGGAAAACTGGAAGCGATGAGGGCTTCGCCCATTGCGATTGAGGCGCTTCGAAGCGCGCTCGCCGATGCCGGGATGCACGACCTGGGTGCGCGAGCCTCCATGACCTTCGAGGCGCTGATCTATCTGGGCCATTACCTGGCCGGCATACCTGGCCGCAAAAATCTCGTTTGGTTCGCGGGCTCGTTTCCTGTGGCGATCTTTCCTACAGCCGATCAGATGACGCGCGGCCAGAACGCGAAGCCAGATTCCGATCATCTGCCCAGCTACGTAGATCGCCTGAAAGAGACGGCGAATCTATTCACCGCCTCTCAAATCGCGGTCTATCCCATCAGCGCGGAAGGAATGATGATCGAGCATCTCAACGAAGCGGATTCGGCGGGTCCTGGCGCTTCGGCAGGGATCGGACCGCGCACCGCGGAGAGCCAATCGCGTTCTCCTATGTCTCCGTTCAACGAAAGCGCGAACGGAAGAACCGGCACCATCTTCGCGATGGAGCAACTGGCGGGCTCGACAGGAGGCAAAGCGTATTACAACGGCAACGATCTTGATGCAGAGATGCGGCGTGCTATCGACGACGGCGCGCACTACTACACCATCGGCTATTCTCCTGCGGACAGGAAGATGGATGGCAGATATCGCCGACTTGACGTCAAGCTGACTCACGGCAAGGGCAAGCTCGCTTACCGTCATGGTTATATTGCCGGCGACGTTCCGGCTGCCGCCGCACAGTCGGGCATCGATCCGCTCCCGCCGCTGCTCAGGCTTGGACTGCCAGCCGCCACCGGCGTGCTGTATGGGGTGAGCGCCGAACCCTCTGCCGTTCAGCCCTCGTCTGGCGAGACTCGCGCCGGACAGAATTCAAATCTGAAAGGCCCGGTGATCCGCTACACCGTGAACTTCGTGATCCGAAGCCAGGACCTCTCGTTTGCGTCCCGTCCTCAAGGTGACCGCAGTGGTAAGTTGCTTCTCGGCCTGAAGGTGTACGACCGCGACGGCAACGCACTCAACTGGGGCGGGGATGTGGAGACCCTGGAGATGAAGCCAGACCAGTACGAGTCGATTCGAAAGGCCGGCATCAGCGCACACATGTACATCGATCTACCGATCGTGGGTGATGTTCATCTCGTCACGGCTGTGTACGACTTGAATGGGGCAGAAGCTGGGACTTTGGAGATTCCGTTGCAGGTGACCGCACCGGGGCACGGAATTCAGCAATCATCGCACGCAGTCGGCAACCCTTGATCGCTGCCGGCCCGCGACCTGCAAATTGCCTGACCAACAATTCGTTTTAATGCAGACTGTGCTCGGCGGCGTGAAGGCCGTCTATGCCGTTCTTCCGATCTGGCGCGTTTACAAGGGATGCTTTGAAGGCTTCGGCTGCTTCGACGGGGCGGTGTTGCTGGAGGAGGAGTTCGCCGAGCTGCTCGCGGGCCGGCACGATGGGGCCGGGAGTGACTGGAAGTTTCTCCATAGCGTCCTCCTGGTCTGCGGCGGCGCGCATCTGAGATTCAGCTTCTTTCGATCTGCCGCCGGCTTGCGAGGACCAGGCAATGATTTCCTGGCGGAGGGTGCTGGTCTGCGCGGCCCAGTATTCGTTTCCAGCCCGGTGAAGTTGGTCTTCATACATGGAGAGCTTAGATATATCTTCGTTCGCGTCTGAGGCGTGCTGTCCACGAACCCGGCCCAGAGCGTGAGCCCAGACAGCGATTGCAGCTACATGAGGCGGCAAGTTGGCATCCGGCTGAATGCTGATGGTCTCGTCCCACTTGTGGCGTTCGACGGCGTAGCGAACGGGTATTGCTGTTGCGGCATAGCCAGTTTTGAAATCGGACATGCTGAGGCTCTTCATCGCGCTGATCTGATCGAGAATGCGGCGCGCCTCATCGTAACGGCCGAGTTGAAGGTAGGCGTAGACGAGATAGTCCATGGCGTGAAGCTGTTCGCCAATGTCGTGTTGATCCTGTGCTGCCTTGGCGGCCCCAAGATTGGAGGAGATGGAGTCCTGCCAGAGGCCGGCGCGGGTGAAGATGTGCGAGGGCATGTGAAGGGCGTGAGGCGCGGAGGGAGCGACCTGAGCGTACTTGCGCGCCGCTGCTAGACCACGTGGGGCCAGTTCGGTGCTGTCGCAGGCGTGAATGATGTAGTGGGTAATGCCGGGGTGGTCGGGGTAAGCGCGGTCGAGAGGCTCCAGGATGTCGAGGGCCTGTTTTTGACGGGAATGAGATTTGTCGGTTGGCGGAGCGTTGGAGATCAGGGAGAGAGCGTAGAAGATCTGGGCCTCGAGGTCTGATTTGTTTTGCTCGGCGAGACCGCGCATGGCTTGTTCGTAGCGGGCGTTTCGGAGCGCGAATGCAGTGCCCGGCTCTTCAAGCAGAAGAGAAAACGCGTGGATGTAGGCTTTCTCGCGCGGGTCGTTTGAGCCGATCCGCTGCGCGGTTTCAATTTCGTGCTGAGCGCCGGCAAGTGTCGGAGCGGAGAAGGGTGGCTCCCACAATTGATGGAAGAAGGTCATGGCAATGGCCCAATGAGCCATGGCGCATTGGGGATCTCGTTCCGCGATTCGCTGGAAGGCGGAGTTTGCGGGCGCGTAGGCGAACGAATGCAGGAGAGCGATGCCGCGATTGAAGTCGGATTGGACGGCGGGATCGCAGGAGATGGGAAACGAGACTTTGCCAAGTTTTTCGGGGATGCCGTGGTCGTGGATTTCCTGTGCTGAGAGCGTGCAACAAGCGCAGGCGAAGAGAAGCGCGAGCTTGCAGAGATGCGTCACGGTGGACCTCCCGGGGCTACAAGGAGAGTTGTAGCAGAGTCGGAGCACCGGTGTGGACATGCTCGTATCCCACCCTAAACAGTCCTGACGGACTGCGTAGAATGGGGCACCCGATCTGTTGGTGTAGGAGATCCCGGTCTCCAAATACGAGGGACCGGGGGCACCCACTCCTATTTATCTATCGAATCGAGCGGATGGGATTGCGCTGTTCGGCAAGGCGCCAGCTTGCGGGTTGCGTGGGCATGAGTGCCTTGGCGAGAAGGAAGAGCAGGTAGCAAGAGCACGAGATGGCGAGGTGAATCATGGAGCTACTCCAGCGGCGAAATGGCCCCGTCTTGCCGTGGGGATGCACCGGGTGTTGCACGGCGCCTGCCAAAGTCCGCTTGCGACGATTTACTTTCGCAGTTGACTGCTGGAAGTCAGGTTAGCGGAAGCGGGACGGGATGGGAGATCTGGTTGAGAAGTTGGAGTGACGAAGGTGACGTGACTGCATTTCGTCGCGATGACTGCGGGTCGTCACTTCACGGGCGAGGAAGAAAGACGGTGATCCGATCTGTGGTGGGCGGGGTGAGTGGCTGCAGCCAGGGTTGTTTGCTGACCACACCGGTGCAGGGGCCGAAGGTGCAGATGCGAATGGGACGACGCGCGCCCTGCTCGCGGAGAGCGTCGAAGACGATGGCGAGGATGGACCCGCCGAAGGGAGTGTAGAGATAGAAAACGGTGCCTGAGGAGAGATCGGTTTCACGCGCGTCCTCAACTCGGAAAGTGGCGTTGCGGAGGTTCAGACTGTCGGCACACTTTCTGGCGCTTGCGACCCAGGTGGGGTCGAGTTCGATGCCGATGGAGGTTGCGCCATTGCAGATCGATACGAGTAGCGGTACATGGCCGAGGCCGGAGCCGAGATCGATGAGCGTGTCGGTGCTGGTGATTGCCGCGGCGGTGATGAGGTGGAAGATGTGGCGCGCAGGAGTGGGTTGGTAAAAGACTGAGTCGGGATCGAGCGGGCGTGGTTCTTCTGTTGGAGGTTCGAATTGGAAGACCCCGGCGAGAAGGTCGTCGAGGTAGTCGTAGGCGAGGCCGAGCGGCGGGGTTACGAGGTCGCGCATGATCGCAACGAACTCGGCGGGACAGATTCCGGTTTGGATCTGGCAGCGGATTGATTCGAAGAGCAGGGTGTTTGCGGATTCCAGCTTCGCAATGAAATCACGAGCAGTGTTGACGAGATCCGGGCTGTAACTGGCTTGTCCTCGGCCGCTTGCGAACAAGATTTCCAACTGGTCAAGAATCTGCATACGGCGTGCGAAGTGCGTGGGATCGAGCAGAGAGCCGTCAAGCCCCCACTCCGTGAGCTTTGCTTCCATTTGGAGAAGTGGAGACGACATCTCTTAGCGATCTGAGAGCGGCTTGCCGATTTCCCAGTGGTGTCCGAAGGGGTCGACGACGCGGCCGATGCGCCAGCCATAAGACTCGTCGCGAACGGGGCAGATGGATGAGGCGCCGGCGGCGATGGCGCGATCGAATGTGGAGTCGGGATCATCGGTGATGAGGACCATACGCATTGTGGAGCCGCCGAGGGTTTCGGGGCTGAAATTTTGGTGGGCGGGCGATTCGTCGGCGAGCCAGAAGGTGCCCTGGCCCACTGAGAGCTGTGCGACGACGCTGCCGTCGGGTGCGTCGATGCGAGAGAGAATGGTGGCTCCCAGGGCGCGAGTGTAGAAGTCGATGGCCTCTGCGCCGCGGCGGACGTTGAGGAGGGTTGTGAGGGTGGTGGTTGCGATTTTGGATTGGGGTGATGTCATACCTTGACTCCGTGAATGGTCCGGCTTCTTCGTCTCCCACCCTTGCCGCAAAAAAGCGCGGCAAGAATGGGGCACCCGATTACGTGAGTTGTCGAGCTCTGTCGTTTTCCCACCCAATCGGCGACAGCGGCCGAATGGGTGGGGCATTGAACTAACTCGTTTCCCATGTCTCCAAAACCGGGAGACATGGGGCCCCTGCCGTTGTTTATCGAAACTGAGGATCAGTAAGCCTGCAATTGATCGAGAGGCAGGCGGACGCGGAAGCAGGTGGAGCCTGGGTCAGAGCGAACGCTCAGGTGGCCACGATGCTTGCGCACGATGCGCATGGCATTGTCGAGGCCGAGGCCGAGGCCTTGACCGGGAGCCTTGGTGGTGAAGAAGGGCTCGAAGATCCGGTCCTGCAGTTCAGGAGGAATGCCGGGGCCCGTGTCCCAGATCTCGACAAGCATCATTTCGCCTTCGAGGCGGCAGGTGAGTTTGAGCTTGCCACCCTGGGTGGTTTCGCCAAGGGCGTCGAGCGCGTTCTCAATGAGGGCGGTCCACACCTGGTTGAGTTCGCTGCCGTAGGCGCTGATGCGGGGCAGGTCGGGATCGTAGTTGCGCTCGATCTCAACGTTCCGCATCCGCGACTGAAGCATCTGGATGGTGGCATCCAGTCCTGCCGGAACGTCGACTTCGAGGATCGGAGCCCGATCCATATAGGAGTAGGCCTTGACGGCGCTGATGAGGTCGAAGATGCGGGCGGTGGAGTTGAGGAGCGTGTCCACGGAGCGCGAAGACCTCAAGTAACGCGCGAAGAACTGCAAGGAAATGCATGCCTCGCTTGGGCCCATGAGGCTACGGAGTTCTTCGAGGTCGGCCACGGTGGTGCGCTGTTCGGCAAGCTGGGCGGCGACCTCCCAGGCAGTGTCGCAGGGAAGTTTGGTAAGCCAGTTGCGAAGGTCCTCTTCGAGCTGGATCTGTTCGACGGCGTCACGGGTGTCGTGACGGCTGGAGCGGCCGAGGATCTTTTGCTCCCAGACTTCGACACCACGGATCTGTTCTTCAGAAAGGCAGAGGTTCACGAGCCTGAAGCGATTCTCACGGTTCGCACGCAGTTCCATGACGAGGCTGGCTGCGGCTCGCTGGGCTGCGGAGGCCGGGTTGTTGAGCTCGTGGGCGAGATTGCCGGCGAGCTTTCCGAGGGCGCCTAGTTTTTCGGCCTGCTGCTCGATGCGAGTGACTTCGCGAACGCGATCGAGGAGTGTGGAGACGACACGCTGGGCCATCGATGGGATGGCAGCGAGCATGGCGGGAAACTGGTCCTTGTGGACGAGGAGAGCCCAGACGGGGCTGATAGCGAATCCCTGGCCGCCGGAGGCCTTCATGCGCGAGAACGGAAGCAGACCGGTCATCTGTCCGGTGCGGCCGATAAATAGCTCCATGGGGCCGCCGCGCTGACGGCGAACGTGAATCTCTCCTTTGAGGATGAGGATCATGCGGTCGGCAGGCTGTCCCTCTTCGAAGAGAATGTCGCCGGGTTGAGCCACGACTTCTTCGCCGTGCTGCGCCAGCCAGAGGCGATCTTCGAACGGCAGGCCCTGGAGCGGAGTAATGCGCTCAAGCGCGGCCGCGATGTTCTCAGCGGGCGTTGGACAGGCAGGCGTGGACAACGTAGGGGAGAACATCCAGAGCCTCCAGCTAGAGTCAAGTTCAGGATAGCTTACGAGTGGCATGGGAGCTGTTAACAACTGTTGTGAACCGGTTGTATTTGCGGTTGAACTGCAGAGAAGCGGCAGCCGGTTGTGACAGAGGCAGGAGAGCCGATGCTATGATGGGCGCTTTGAATGACAACAGAGGGGAAATGACTGATGCGACGTGCGATGTTGTTCGTCTTGTGTGCGCTGTGGACTGGCCTGCTGAGCGGGGCACAGGGGCCAGCAGGAAACTATGACGGGACGGCGAAGGTGTTCCGGCTGGATGGCGGGAACGTCACGTACGCGTTTGGGGTGAACTCGCGTGGCGAGCTGCAGCAGCTGTATTGGGGCGGTCGGCTGGCGACAACCGATCGCATTCCGGGGGCGGTCCCGAAGCGGGAGGCGGCATCGTTTGATTCGTCGTATACGACGACACCACAGGAGTATGCGGGATGGGGCGCAGGGCTGTTTGTCGAGCCGGCGCTGAAGGTGAGTTTCGCCGATGGGAATCGCGACCTTGTGCTGCACTACGACCACCATGAGAACGCAACGGATGGTTTCAATGTTGTTCTTAAAGATATAAAACGAAAGGTATTTGTGACGCTGCACTACGCGATTGATCCGGGGTCGGGAATCCTTTCGCGGTCGGCGACGATCGAGAACAAGGAGCAGGAGCCGATCTCGATTGAACAGGCGGCAGCGGCGGCGTGGTCGGTGCCGGCGGGGCATTACACGCTGGATTACCTGACCGGGCGCTGGGCAGGCGAGTGGGCGCTGACACAGGAGACGCTGAAGCCGGGAGAGCGGGTGATTGAGAGCCGGCGAGGAACGACGGGGCACCAGGCGAATCCGTGGTTCGCCATTCAGGCGGGAGATGCGCCGGACGAGAATGCGGGCGAGGTGTGGTTCGGAGCGTTGGCGTGGAGTGGGTCGTGGCGGATCACAGTGGAGCAGGATCAGCTCGATGCGATTCGCGTGACGGGCGGGTTCAATCCATTTGATTTCGGATATGTGCTGAAGCCGGGAGAGAAGCTGGAGACGCCGGTGTTCTACGGCGGATATAGCGCGCACGGAATGGGCGGAGCTTCGCGGCTGCTGCACCACTACGAGATTGCGCATGTGCTGCCGCGAAGACTCGGCGATGGAGACGATGCGGCGCCGAAGCCGCGGCCGGTGATCTACAACTCATGGGAAGCGACCGAGATGAACGTAAGCGAGGAGGGCCAGATCGCACTTGCGGAGAAGGCCGCGGCGCTGGGCGTCGATCGCTTTGTGATGGATGACGGGTGGTTTGGGCAGCGGAAGACGGATCATGCAGGGCTGGGCGACTGGTATGTGAATCCGCAGAAATTTCCGCATGGGTTGAAGCCGCTGATCGACAAGGTGCACGCGCTGAAGATGGATTTCGGATTGTGGGTTGAGCCGGAGATGGTGAATCCCGATTCGGATTTGTATCGTGCGCATCCGGATTGGGTGCTGAACTTCCCGGGAAGGCCGAGGTCGGAGTCGCGAAATCAGCTGGTGCTGAACCTGGCGCGTCAAGATGTCCGGGACTATGTTCTCGGGTTTCTCGACAAGCTGCTGAACGAGAATGACATTGCGTTTCTCAAGTGGGACTACAACCGTAACTGGAGCGAGCCCGGTTGGGATCAGCTTCCGCCGGCGGAACAGAAGAAAGTGTATGTCGCGTTCATTCAGAATCTGTATTGGGTGCTCGGAGAACTGAAGAAGAAGCATCCGAAGGTGGAGATTGAGTCCTGTTCGGGCGGCGGCGGGCGTGTGGATCTGGGAATTTTGCAGTATACGGATGAGGTGTGGCCTTCAGACAATACCGATCCGTTTGATCGTCTGACGCAGCAGGATGGGTTTACCTACGCGTATACGCCACAGATCATGATGGCCTGGGTGACTGACTCTCCGCACTGGGGAAACAAGCGCTCGACCTCGCTGGCATACCGGATGTTGAGCTCGATGCAGGGATCGCTGGGCATCGGCGCGAACATCACCAAGTTCAGTGATCAGGAGATGGCGACAACGAAGCGGCTGATTGCCGCGTATCACGAGGTGCAGAAGACGATTGTCCAGGGAGATCTGTATCGCTTGATTTCGCCGCGCAATGGAAGCGAGTTTTCGGCCACACAGACGGTGAACAAGGATAAGAGCCAGTCGGTGGTGTTCGCGTTCATCCACTCGACGCAGGAGGGAAGAGGGTTTCCGATCCTGAAACTGAAGGGACTCGATCCGAAGGCGGATTACACGTTGACGCCGATTGAGGGAGCGCTGCAGAAAGGAAGTCCGACGACGGCAAGCGGCGCGTGGTGGATGAATCACGGGCTGGTGACGGGCGAGGATTTCAGGGGAGATTTTCAGGCGGCGGCTTTCAGGCTGGACAGGAAGTAGCGTCGATTCGATTCCCAGGTCTCAAAGGCGAGACCTGGGGCACCCGGCTCTGCAGAGGACCGTAACGCGAGGCCCTAATGCTCTGACGAGAGCCGCGGGAATCGCGCAATCATCCACGATTCGTAAGTGCTGGTGTTCTACTTATCTTGATATCTGAGCAATCCGAACTTTTGCATTTGGAAGTCACCGCCAGCGCGATCTTAGTAGCTCTGGCTGCACCGTAGAAATCGGGGAACATCGTCGCAGCTGTGATCCCGTGTCTGCTGCACAAATCAATGATCTTGTAAGACTCCGTTTGTGGCAGTGTGATCTTGGTCAGCCTCTGCTTGCTTGTACTGTCACAAGCATCTTTATGTGCTCATTGACGAGGTGGGTGCCCTCGAATCCCTCGCCAACTGTGTAGCGCTGCCGCAACAGTGTGAAAACACCCTGTTGAGCGGCGATATTCTGATTGCTCGAACCGGGCACACGGATAATTTCGACGTCCCTAGCCAAGGATTGAGTGTCGAGCGCCCAGATCGCAATTCGCGCGTCACTTGAGATCTCATCCTTCAGTACGAGTTCCGAAGCAGCGAAGAATGCAGCAATATACGGACTTCCCGTCCAATCCAGAAGACGTGTAGGTAGCCCGTGGTGTTGCGCTACCGACAGCAGGTCGTAGTACTCCTCTGGGGGCCATGGCGACTTACGTGTGACTATGATGTCGCTGAGAATGGAGTGTGGGTCATCAAGATACTCATGCTTAAATTTCGCTGTGATGCCGGGTACTTGTAAGCCGCAGGAGTCGCAGTGGTCGGCGAACGTCTTTAGTGCCCCAATCTCTGCGATGATCTGGTAGTCCGCTCTGTCGGTGTCAGATTTTGTGAGTGGCTGGGAGTAGATGGGATGATTGTTTCCTCGAAAAATGGACGGTTCTAGATGCCAAGTTGAATCAGACTGGCCGCGAAAGTACAACCTCTCACCGGACCACAGGATATAGCGATGCGGTGAGAGAAATTCCCAAAACTCAAGCGCGCTCTCGGCACGGAATTCCGGAATCACATCGCTGGTCTTGATCATAGAGTCTTGCATCCTGATGGTCCAAACTTCATTCTCTACCAGGTAATAGCACTACTTCTTGCTCTTAACCGCGTAACCTTGCCAGACGTACTCGAGGGCTTCGGGCAGGGTTTGCATTCTGACTGCGCGATCGACGTGAAATGCATTCTGCGCGAAGACGAACTGGTAGTGGTACTTCTTCGCGGCGAGCACGCGGGCCATGCGCTCGTTGGCTTCGACCCAGTCGTGCATATTGTCGCGCATGACGTTGGGGTTGAAGAGATCCTTGTCGCCGACCTCCATCCAGATGCGAATCGGTTTGCGCGGGGACTGCGGGATCAAATGTTCGTGGAATTCCCATGCGCCGTGCGGGGTCTTCGGATCGAATGGCCATTGCTGATTGACCCATGTCCCGGAGTAGGCGAGGACGCGGTGATAGAGCTCAGGGTGATACCACGCCATGATGAGCGCACAGGCTGCGCCGGAGCTTCCGCCGGTGGCGGCCCGGCCGTCGGGATCGTGCGTGAGCTTGACGTGAGCTTTGGATTCGACGAGCGGGAGGACTTCGTTCTCGACCCACTCGGCGTATTTGCCTGACATGGTGTCGTATTCGAGGCCGCGCTCGCTGCCCTGGGCGTCGCCGGTGCCGTTGGCGATGGAGATGGCGATCATGACCGGGAGTTTGCGCTCGGGGATCATGGTGTCGAGCGCCGTGAAGAGCATGCGATCGGGGCCGTCGGCGCCGACGATGAATGGGGCTTCGGTTCCGGGAACGTATTCCTTCGGAACATAGACGGCGACCTTGCGTGTGTACGGCGCGGGATGGCTGGTAGTGATGATCAGCTTTGCTGGATCGGTGGGATCCGGAGTGCCGAAGGTGCCTTTGTCGCGCGCGATGCCGGGGTAGTATTTGCTGTCGGCAGAGTTCATGGTGAACTCAATGACTTCACCGTGCGTGAGGTCTGTCGCGGTCATTTCAGCAGCGGCGGGGTGAGTGGGGCCAATGATGAAATTGCCGTCGGCGCTGGCGGGAGGAATTGTGCCGTCGGGGAGCTGTTTGGCATGAACGTAGCCGGCGCTGTGGGGATCGCGAGTGGGAGGCGTGGGACGGGCCTGCGGCTGCGCGGCCGGTGTGGGGGTCGTCTGCGCCGTCGCCAGGTTTGCAGCGGCGAGGGTTAGCGCGAGCGATCCGGATGTCAAGGCAATCCGTAGAGTCATCTGGTGTTCACCTGATTTGAGGAAATCATTTGGACCATGGTGGAGCGATACCATTCATACGGGAGTAGGCGATGAGCTGGCCCATGTGTTCGTTGGCGTGGACGATGATGCGCAGATACATGCCATCTACCGTGGCGTCGCGTCCTTCGACTTTGACTTTGCGAGCCATGTCCTTGGGGTCCGCGGCGAGATGCGCCTGCTTGACGGCTTCGAGCGAGCGTTTGAGCCAGGCGATGACCTCAGGTTTAGAGGTAACGGTCTTCTCTGATTCTTGTTTGAGGTCGGGCGGCATCTTGGGTCCGGTGGCGCTGAGGAGCCAGAAGTTGGCGAGGACGATGTGCATGTAAACCTCGCTGGTGGAGCGGACACCGAGTGCGGGCCGCCACGCAAACTTGTCGGCGGGTGTGGCTTCAGCCAGCGCGATGAGCTGGTTGGAGACGTGACGCCACTCGGGGTCGTAGCCCTGCCAGAGGCCGTCAAGCGGGTCCTGGGCGGCCAGTTTGGGGAGATTTGCAAGACACAACAAGACTGACAGTATGAATAGCTTTTTCATGGCGGGACCTCGGATCAGAAAATGGATCGGAACAAGCTTATGCTGCGAGGCTGGCCTGGAGAAGGGAATAGTGATGGGGATCCGCGGCTGAAATTAGCCTGGTTGAGATTCTGTCACGGGCTGCTGTCGGGAGAGGCGGGTGCGTTCCCAGCTGAAAAAGATGAGATGGATCGCGAGCGATATGAGACCGCCGATCAAAGTGTTGAGAAGGCGGTGGTGAATGACGAAGGGCTCGGGCAGGCCCGCGAGAGCGAGAAGAGAGACAACGTATGCAGTGAGAGGAACGACGAAGATGGCGTAGTTGACCCACAGGAGAGAGTAGGCGCACCAGGCGAAGAGCAGAACGAGGGTTGACAGTGTGAGTGGGCCAGGGCGGAGAAGGCTGGCAGCGATGGTGGCGAGCACTGTGCCCAGAATCGTGCCCGTCATCCGGGCAAACCCGCGGGTGATGGACTGGCGCATGTCTGCACGGAGAACGATGGCCGCAGTCATGGGGATCCAGTAGCCATTCGGGACATTGAAGGCGCGGTAGAGTCCGGCGGCGACGCTGAGAGTGATGGCGGCACGAATGGCATAGAGAAAGAGACAGGACTGGGGCTCGAGGATATCAGAGATGTGGTTTTCAGCGCAGGCGCCTGCAGGCGTAGCACCGGCCATCACAGGCGTGCGGCGACGTTCGGCCCACCAGAAGGACCGAACGCAGAGAAGTTGAAGGAGACCACCGACCAGGACGAAGGCACCGCGTGTCAGGGCATGAAGACCGGGAGCAGGGTAGGCAGTGGAGACGATCATCCAGATAACGGATTGGAGTGCGATCCATTGCTGGCCCGGTCCGAGAGCAGATATGGCGACGTATAGAAATCCCCAGAGGGCTGTCGCGGCAATGGTTGTGGAAAGCGACTGGCCGGCGAGGGCGCCGATCCAACTGGAGACGCACATTCCTACTGTGGCGAAGAGCATCGGTGCGGTGCGGGATCCGCCGAGTTCCTGGTAGGAGCCGAAACCCACGCTGACAGCGCCGCTGGCGGCCATGATGCCCCACTCGGCGTGCCCGGTGAACGAGCCGACCAGAAGGGCAAGAGTGATGGCGGGCATGCAGCGCAGCGCGGCGCGCGGGTGGAATTTGTTCCAATCGGGGCGCAGAACTTCGCGCAGGGTTTCGGTCAGCACAGGTGATTCGATACTCAGGAATGGTCTGGGGTTGGTGACGACCATCGACGAACATTGGATTACAGGCGCTTTTAGAATGCGGAGAAGAACAGATAGACTTCAGGCTGGCCACGCATGATCCTGGATCTTCTGAAGCGGTTTGAGCCTGATGGGGACGCGCTGTTGCGGGCCATCTCGGCGCATGTGACGGATGAAATGCTGGAGTGCATTTCGCAGGCAGATTACGGATGCGACGCAGACGCTCATCTTTCTGCGTTGCGAGTGCTCCGGGACACGGGAGCGCTGCCGGAGAATCCGGGATGGGTTCCGATGGAGGTTCTGGAACTGATTCGGTGGTCGGAGCCGGAGAATCCGGAGTGGAAGCCGGGGAGGACAGGCGAATTCGGGCACTGGATGCGGGCGTTTTCGTGTGCTGCGATTCTGAGAGCGGAACATGAGCCATGGAGCTACAAATACAACGACGGCTCCACGTGTTCAACGACGATTCAGTTGGTTCTGAGCCTGGATTCACTTCCGTTCGACTTACATCGCGAGGCGGCGAGGAATTTCGCGTGGCTTCTTCTCAGAGCAGATCCAGAAGGGGATGACAAGTGGAAGGACGAGTCAGCGCGGGAGTATGGCGTGGCCTTTCTCTGGTTCGCGCTGCACCTGGTGCCTGTGGTTAAAGATGAGGAACTAATCGCGCTGGCGCAGTGGGTGGTGCAACGAGCCGACGAAGTGAATTGGGATCCGAGGCTGAAGGAATCTCCAGGCCTAAAGGCAATGGTGATTGGGTGTCAGAAGCGGTCGGGGTGGGAGATGTTTGGAGTAAAGATGGCAGAGTTGGATTTGAGCGGTCGGTCAGCGGAATTGCAGACTTGGGTGCGATTGATTGCGGAGCAGTTGGTGGAGTAAGAAAGGAAAAGGCCCTGCGGATTCGATGTGAATCGCAGGGCCCTGTTTGCAGTTCCGTTAGCGGTTTTTCGCGACTTCCTCGACGGTGACAGGGTCGAGGAAGGGCATGCTGGCGCGGAGCTGTTTGCCGACGATCTCGATGGGGTGCTTGGCTTCGGCTTCGCGGAAGGCAAGAAACTCCTTACGGCCCGAGTTCTGATCGGCGAGGAAGCGCTTGGCGAATGCGCCGTTCTGGATCTCAGCGAGGATCTGCTTCATGGCCTTGCGGCTTTCGTCGTTGATGACGCGAGGGCCGCTGACGTAATCGCCCCACTCTGCCGTGTCGGAGATGGAGTAGCGCATGTAGGCCAGGCCGCCGCGATAGATGAGGTCCACAATGAGCTTGAGCTCGTGGAGGACTTCGAAGTAGGCGCTTTCTGGCTGATAACCGGCCTCAACGAGGGTTTCGTAGCCCGCCTTGATCAGGGCGCTGACACCGCCGCAGAGAACAGCCTGCTCACCGAACAGATCGGTCTCGGTTTCTTCCTTATAGGTTGTTTCGAGGACGCCTGCACGGGTGCAGCCGATGCCCTTGAGGTAACTGAGGGTCAGATCGTGCGCTTTGCCGGTTGCATCCTGATGAATGGCGATGAGCCCGGGGACGCCGCCGCCTTCAGTGAAGACTTCGCGCACACGATGACCGGGGGCTTTGGGTGCAGCCATGCCTACGTCGATGCCTGCTGCAGGTGTGATGGTCTTGAAGTGAATGTTGAATCCATGGGCGAAGAGAAGCAGCGTGCCGGGCTTGATGTTGGGCGCGATCTCATCGGCATAAAGCTTCGCCGCTGTTTGATCGGGAACGAGGACCATGACGACATCGGCCCACTTGACGGCGTTCGGAACGGTGTCGACTTCGAGGCCGGCTTTCTGAGCTTTAACGATGGATTTGGAATTGGCGGCGAGTCCGACCTTTACCTGTACGCCTGAGTCCTTGAGGTTGAGCGAGTGCGCATGACCCTGCGAGCCGTAGCCGATGATGGCGACCTTCTTTGCCTGGATCAGGGAAAGGTCGGCGTCGTGATCGTAATAAGTCTTAGCCATGATGTCTTTTCTTTTCCTTTGCGTTCGTTGGTGACGAGGAAGACACGCGTTGGATTATGCCTTCACGAAAGTGGTGAGGCTCCGGCGAGAGCGCTCGCGAAGCTGGCATTCGCGGAGCTGGTCAGCGAGAGCCGGGAGATTAGGAATTCCGTAGATGGCAAAGTTTCCGAGTTCAGCGTCGGAGGAGAACAAGTGAAGAGAGGCATGGCCGAGAAGGCGTGCCCCGAATGGCTGACGGAGTTCGAAGTGATCGATGCGGAAAAGTTCGAGGGACTCCTGCACCTTGGAGAGAAGACCTCGTTCGTACTTGATACGCTGCGTGGTGATGATGTAGTGAGTGCCGCGGCTGCGCATGTACAAGCGCAGGAACATTACGCTGAGGATGAAGAGACCGGCCAGCACCGCGTAGAGGATGTAATCCGGCAGGTTCTGCCACTCGAGGACGAAGACAGCAACGGCAGTGAGAACTACGATCCCCAGAAAAGGGACGAACTGGCCGATGCTGTAGATCAATGCAGGGTGCCCGTTGAACAGGGTTTTCTCGGTTTCGAGGTCTTTGGTGGCAGCGTAGGCGGCGAGGTCGGTGTTGCAGAAGCGGCACTTGAGCGCTACGGCTTTGATGGTCTCGCCGCAGATGGGGCACGGTTTTGTATCTTCGTCCATGGAGCGCTCCTTTCCGCGTCAGGATACAGCAAGTAGTTCAGGCAAGGTGCGGTTCATCGTTCCCCAGGTCTCCAACGGCGGGAGACCCTTCGATTTCGCTCAGGGCAGGCTAGGAGCACCCAGATTCCTGGTCAGCCAGATCGGGGACAGAGGCTCACGCCGGTTCAATGTCTACGGTCGCGTCGGAGGTCTCTTCCGGTTCGTCTTCTGGCAACGGCTTTTCGTCAGGACCCTTGCCCATAGCCCTGAGGACGCTCGAGGTGTGGTGTCCGCGGCGCATGGTCATCTTGCCGCTTCGGCAGACTTCGAGGATGCGGCCTTCGTCTTCACGCAGTATTTCAATGAGGCCTTCGATCTTGCTCTCGACGCCGGTCATCTCGATCATCAGCGACTCCGAGGTGAGATCGACGATGCGCGCTCGGAAGACCTCGACCAGATCGAAGATCTGGGCGCGATTGCGGGGATTGGCCGCGACCTTGATGAGGGCCAGTTCGCGCGTGACGTTGGGCGCCTTGGCGATGTCATCGACATCGACGATGTTTTCGAGCTTGTAGAGGCTGGCGCGGATGCGGTCGCCAGCTTCGGAGGACGCTTCGCAAACGAGCGTAAGGCGCGAGAGGCCGGCCCGTTCACTGCGTCCGACGGTGAGCGAGCTGATGTTGATGTTCAGGCGGCGGAACAGCGATGCGACGCGCGTTAGCACGCCGGGAATGTCTTCAACGTAGGCGACGAAAGTGTGCGTCATGTAGCCTTCCAAGGGGTCAGTGTTCAGGTGTCAGGGATCAAGAGACACCGATTAGAAGATAAGGATCAACGTGGATTCCAGCGACGATCGACTGATCCCTGATCACTGACCACTGATCCCTCTCTTACTTATCGTCCGGCGACTCAACAATTGGGTTCTTGCCGGGACGGCGGATCATCTCGTGCAGGGCACTGCCTGCGGGAATCATTGGGTAAACAGAGTCTTCCTTTTCAACCATGAAGTTAAGCAGGAAAGGGCCGTCGGCGTTGCGTGCTTCGTTGACGGCATCGGCGAGTTCGGAGCGCCTGGTTACGGCGCGGCCTCGGATTCCGTGGGCGTCGGCGAGTTTTACAAAGTCGGGGCTGACGAGCGGCGTGGCTTCGTAGTTGCTGTCGTAAAAGAACTGCTGCCACTGGCGGACCATCCCGAGATAGCCATTGTTGATGATGGCGATGTTGATCTTGATCTTCTCCTGAACGATGGTGGAGAGCTCGGCGGCGGTCATCTGGAATCCGCCGTCGCCAGCCACCACCCAGACTTCCTTATCGGGGCAGGCCATCTTGGCGCCGATGGCGGAGGGCAGAGCGAAGCCCATTGTTCCGAGGCCGCCGGAGGTAACAAGGGAACGCGGCTTTTCGTGGTGGAAATACTGCGCCTCCCACATCTGGTGCTGACCCACATCGGTGGCCACGATCGCTTCGCCGCCGGTGATGCGCCAGAGGTCGTGCATCACGTGCGCGGCATAGAGGTGGCCGGAATCTGGCAGATTCTTGATGTCGCGCACAGAGACGTCGCCCTTGCTGGCCTCAATGGTCTTGATCCATGCGGAGCCGTCGCGGCCGGAAATGCGCGGAAGAAGCTCTTCGAGAACAGCGCGGAGATCGCCGACGAGGGCTACATCGACCTTCACATTTTTGTTGATTTCAGCAGGATCGATCTCGATGTGGATCTTCTTGGCCTTGGTTGCGTAGGTAGAAAGCGATCCGGTTACGCGATCATCGAATCGCATGCCGCAGGCGATGAGGAGGTCGGCGTCCTGGATAGCATGGTTGACCCACGACTCACCATGCATGCCCATCATGCCGAGGTTGAGAGGGTGCGAGGCAGGGAAGCCGCCGAGTCCGAGAAGCGTGAGCGCGACGGGGATCTGAGCGCGCTCGGCAAGGGTGCGGACCTGTTCCATGGCTTGCGATTCCATGATGCCGTGCCCGGCGAGGATGATGGGCTTCTTGGCATTGCGAATGAGCTCGGCTGCCTGAGTGAGGCCGGCGTCTTCGACCTTGAGCATGGGATGGGGACGATAAGGGCGTGGCTTGGCGGCTTCGAAGTCGAAGATGGCAGTGCCTTGCTGCGCGTCCTTGGTGATGTCGACGAGGACGGGGCCGGGGCGGCCGCTCTGCGCAATTTGAAATGCATAGCGGATGGCGTGCGCAATGTCTTCAGTCTTGCTGATGAGGAAATTGTGCTTGGTGATGGGCAGGGTTATGCCGGTGATGTCGACTTCCTGGAAGGCGTCGCTGCCGAGGAGTTTGCTGGAGACGTTGCCGGTGATGCAGACGACCGGAATGGAGTCGAGCATGGCGGTGGCGATGCCGGTGACGAGATTGGTAGCGCCGGGACCGCTGGTGGCCATGCAGACGCCGACCTTGCCGGATGCGCGCGCGAATCCGTCGGCCATGTGAGCGGCGCCCTGCTCGTGGCGCACGAGGACGTGATGAATGGGAAACTTGCGCAGCGCATCGTACACGGGCAGGATGGCTCCGCCCGGATAGCCGAAGACAGTGGACACGCCTTCACCGACCAGCGTCGCCCAGACGATTTCCGCGCCCGTAAGGCGGGTGGGCGTGGTGAGGTGGCTCTCGGTGGATTCCGTGCTTCGCTTGCTTCCCATGGTCTGCTCCTTGTGGCTTTTAATTTGTAACCGTTGATTTAGGTCGTTGCGCCGTGCGAGGCGCTGGTAACGCGGTCAACGTATTTGCGGAATACGCCTTGCGGCCAGCGGAGTGCGGGCGGCTTGAAGTTCTTGAGGCGCGCGGACATTTCTTCCGCGCTGATTTCGACGTTGAGGGTGCGGTTCTTAATGTCGAAGGCGATGATGTCGCCCTCGCGAACGGCTGCAATGGGTCCCCCGACGAAAGCCTCAGGCGCGACGTGCCCTGCGGTGAATCCGCGAGTGGCGCCGCTGAAACGGCCGTCGGTAAGCAGCGCGACGGTATGGCTGAGGTCGGGGTGTCCACTCACTGCCGCGGTGACCTGAAGCATCTCGCGCATGCCGGGGCCGCCCTTGGGGCCTTCATAGCGAATGACGAGGACATCACCGGGTTTGATTTTGTTGCCCTGAACGGCGGCGAAGCAGTCTTCTTCGCAGTCGAAGACGCGGGCGGGGCCGCGATGTTCGTAGCGATCGGCGGCGGCGATCTTCATAACGCAGCCTTCGGGTGCGAGATTGCCTTTCAGAATGACGAGGCCGCCCGTGGATTTGATGGGCTGTTCGAAGGTCTTGATGACCACCTGGCCTGGAGTTTCCTTCGCGAGCGCGGCTTCTTCAGCGAGGGTGCGGCCGCTGATGGTGAGCGTGGAGCCGTCGGCGTGGCCCGCATCGATAAGGCGCTTGGCGAGAAGGCGCGATCCGCCTGCTGCCTGAAAGTGCGAGGCCATGTACTTGCCGGCGGGAACGAGGTCGCAGATGAAGGGCGTCTTCTTTGAGATGGCATCGAAGTCGTCGACGGAGAGGTCCACACCGATCTCGCGTGCGATTGCGATCAGATGCAGCACGGCATTCGTGGATCCGCCACTGGCAGCGACGCTGGCGATGGTGTTCTCCAGAGATTTGCGGGTAATGATCTGCGAAGGGCGACGATTGGCGTGGACAGCGTCCATGACCATGCGGCCGGCTTCGCGAGAGGCTGCGAACTTGTCCTTGTCTGTAGCGGGAACGCCGGAGAGATGCATGGGCGAGATGCCGAGGATTTCTCCGCTCATGGCCATAGTGTTGGCGGTGAACTGGCCTCCGCAGGCGCCGGCGCCGGGGCAGGCATTCGCTTCGAGGGCCTCGAGACCGGCGTCGTCGATTTTGCCTGCGGCATGCGCGCCGATGCCTTCGAAGACGTTCTGGATCGTGATGTCGATACCGTTCACCTTGCCGGGGGCGATGGAGCCGCCATAGAGCATCATGCCCGGGATGTCGAGCCGGCATAGGGCCATGATGATGCCGGGCATGTTCTTGTCGCAGCCGCCGATGCCGATGAGGCCGTCGAAGAGATTGCCGCGGGCGACGAGCTCGATGGAGTCGGCGATGACTTCGCGCGAGACCAGCGAGGCCTTCATGCCCTGCGTGCCCATGGTGATGCCGTCGGAGATGGTGACGGTGTTGAATTCCATTGGCGTGCCGCCGGCTTCGCGAATACCTTCTTTTACGGCTTCTGCGATCTCGCGGAGGTGGACGTTGCAGGTGCCGATTTCGGTCCACGTGTTGGCGATGCCGATGATGGGCTTGTGAAGATCGTCTTTGGAAAATCCGGACCCGCGTAAGTAGGAGCGCGCAGCTGCGCGGCTCGGGCCCTCAGTCAACGGAATGCTTTGGCGTTTGCCTGGTACGGTCATTTGCTCGCTTTGCTCGCAAGCTTTCAGCTATCAGCTGTCAGCTTTCAGTTTGTGCTTGGATCGTTGTCATATCCCAGGTCTCAAAATCGAGACCTGGGGCACCCAATTTACTTTGCCCTAAGCCAGGTTGCATGGTCGTGCTGTGATTCGTACCTGTCGAGTTCTGCGGCGTGGCAGAGGGTGAGGCCGATGTCGTCGAGGCCTTCAAGGAGACAGTATTTGCGGAACGGATCGACTTCAAAGGTCGCCTTGAATCCGCGGTCGTCGGTCACGGTTTGGTCTTCGAGAGAGACGGTGAGTTTGTAGCCGGGGATTGTTTGTGCGTTGCGAAGCAGCGTGTCTACTTCACTCTCCGAGAGCCGTGCGAGGACGATGCCATTCTTGCCGGCGTTCGAAAAAAAGATGTCGGCGAAGGTGGGCGCGATGACGACGCGGAAGCCGAAGTCGCTGAGCGCCCAGGCGGCGTGTTCGCGGCTGGAGCCGCAGCCGAAGTTTTTGCCCGCGACGAGGATTTTCGCATCCTTGTAACGAGGGTCGTTGAGGACGAACTCGGGAACCGGCTTGCCCTCGGGCGTCTGACGCCAATCGAAGAAGAGGAAGTCGCCGTAGCCGGTGCGTTCGATGCGCTTGAGGAATTGCTTGGGAATGATCTGGTCCGTGTCGACGTTGGTGCGGTCGAGAGGGGCAACGGTTGATGTCAGAGTCTTGAAGGGTTCCATGGCTACGCCTTTACCTCCTCGCGAACTTCCCAATTTCTTATGTCTACGAAATGGCCGGCAATGGCGGCGGCTGCGGCCATTTCAGGAGAGACAAGATGAGTGCGTCCGCCGCGTCCCTGACGGCCTTCGAAGTTGCGATTGCTGGTGGATGCGCAGCGTTCACCCGGCGAAAGGATGTCAGGGTTCATACCGAGACACATCGAACATCCCGGTTCGCGCCAGTCGAAGCCTGCTTCCTTGAAGATCTGATCGAGGCCTTCTCTCTCTGCCTGGGCTTTCACCTGCTGAGAGCCAGGAACCACCATCGCGTGCACGTGCGTGGAGACCTTGTGGCCCGCGGCGATTTTTGCTGCGGCGCGAAGGTCTTCAATGCGGCCATTCGTGCAGGAGCCGATGAAAACGCGATCGACGGCGATCTTATCGAGCGGAGTGCCGGGTTTGAGCGCCATGTACTCGAGGGCGCGCTCGAAAGATTTGCGATCGAGATCATTCGCGGCGGCTGCGGGATCGGGTACGGATGAAGTGACCGGAGCGACCATGCCGGGGCTTGTTCCCCAGCTGACATAAGGAACCAAGGTTGCGGCGTCGATCGTGAGTTCGCGATCGAACTTTGCGCCGGGATCGGTGGGGAGCTTGGACCACTCTTCGACTGCTTTGTCCCACGCTGCACCCTGCGGCGAGAAGCGGCGGCCCTTGAGGTAGGCGAAGGTGGTCTCGTCGGGCGCGATCAATCCGGCGCGGGCTCCGGCTTCGATGCTCATGTTGCAGACGGTCATGCGGCCTTCCATCGAGAGGGAGCGAATCGCGGAGCCGGCGTATTCGATGACGCACCCGGTTGCACCGTCGGTGCCGATTTTGCCGATGATGGCGAGGATGATGTCCTTGGCGGTGACGCCCTGCGGCAGCTTGCCTTCGACGGAGATGCGGAAGGTCTGCGGCTTCGATTGGGGCAGAGTTTGAGTGCAAGGACATGCTCGACTTCGCTGGTGCCGATGCCGAAGGCGAGAGCGCCGAATGCGCCGTGGGTTGAGGTATGCGAGTCGCCGCAGACGATGGTCATGCCGGGCTTGGTGATGCCGAGTTCGGGACCGATGACGTGTACGATGCCTTGCTCGCGGCTGTTGACGTCGTAGAGTTCGACGCCGAAGTCGGCGCAATTCTGCCGCAGTGTGGAAATCTGTTTTGCGGCGATCTGGTCGACGATGTTGAGGCGGCCTTCGATCGTTGTCGGTACATTATGGTCGACGGTTGCAATGGTGCGATCGGGGCGACGCACTTTGCGGCCGGCGAGGCGAAGGCCTTCGAATGCCTGCGGAGAAGTGACCTCGTGGACCAGTTGGAGATCGATGTAGAGCAGGGTCGGTTCGCCCTTAGGTTCCACGACGACGTGCTGCTCCCAGACCTTTTCGAATAACGTTTTCGGAGTGATGCTCATCAGTACCTCTGCACAAGCTAGTAGCCTGCAGCTCAAGTTTTGGTTAACGCCTGCATCAACGTATCTGAATCAGCTTTGCCGCAGCACGGGAAACTCGAGCTACGCTCTACGAGCTAACTGCTACAAGCTGTTTCACCGTTTCTCTGACCTTCGCGCCCATGTCCTTCGTCGACAGGACGGTGAAGCCCTGCGGATTGGAGCGCGCCAGGTCGGGTGTGCGGAAGCCCTGTTCGAGGACCTTGCGCACGGATGACTCGATTGCGGCAGCTTCTGCTTCGAGACCGGCGGAGTGGCGAAGGATCAATGCGCCGGTGAGGATTGCACCAAGCGGATTTGCGAGCCCCTTGCCGGCGATATCGGGAGCGGAGCCGTGGACCGGTTCATACAGGTTGACTTTGCCGCCGATGGTTGCCGATGGGAGCATCCCGAGCGATCCGGTAATGACGGCCGATTCGTCGCTGAGGATGTCGCCGAAAAGATTCTCGGTAAGGACAACGTCGTAGCTGCGCGGCTGGTTCATCAGGTACATCGCCATCGCGTCGACGTACTGGTGTTCGAGGGTCACGTCGGGGAACTCGGCTGCGACTTCAGTCACAGTGGCGCGCCAGAGTTGCGAGACTTCAAGCACGTTGGCCTTGTCGACGCTGGTGAGTTTCTTGCGGCGTTTCTGCGCAAGCTGGAAGGCGATATGGGCTACGCGGGCGACCTCGCTGCGGGTGTAGCGCATGGTGTTCCATGCTTCACCGCTCTGACGATTCCACTCGCGCGGCTTCCCGAAGTAGAGACCGCCTAGAAGTTCGCGAACGAAGAGGATGTCGGCGCCATCCACGATTTCTGGACGGAGCGGGCTGTTGACTGCGAGCTCTTTGAATGCGAACGCGGGACGGAGATTGGCGAAGCCGCCGAGGGCTGCGCGGATTTGAAGGAGGCCGGCTTCGGGACGCTTGTCGGGCGGAAGGGAATTGAATTCGTTTCCACCGACTGCGCCGAGGAGGACTGCATCGCTGGCGAGGGCGGCCTCGAGAGTGTCTTGGGGAAGCGGAGTGCCGTCTTTCACGATGGCGACGCCGCCAATGCGCTTCTCGTCGATCTGAATGGTGTGGCCGCCGAGTTCTGCAACATCGCGCAGAACTGCAACTGCTTCGTTGGTGACTTCGGGGCCGATGCCGTCGCCGGCAGTGACAATTATCTTGAGGTTCATTACCGTCCTAGTGAGAGTTGTCAGTTTTTTCAGTTACCAGTAAAAGCAAAAGCTCTAGTCGAGTTCAGCAACAGCCGGTTCGCTGCGGCGATCGCGAATGGGATCGGGCAGGATTCCGATCAGGTCCTGGTCGTAAATGTTCTTCTTGCGATCGGCCAGTGCGACGAATCGGTAGTACGTCTGCTGCAGTTCTTCGCGCGAGAGCGTGTAGCCAAGCTGTTCGAGACGATGACGAAGCGCGGCGCGTCCGGAATGCTTGCCGAGAACCAGGTTGGTGCGCGAGACGCCGACGAGCGAGGGCGTCATGATCTCGTAGCAGAGTGGATTGGCGAGCATGCCGTGCTGGTGAATGCCGGACTCATGCGCGAAGGCGTTTGCGCCAACGATCGCCTTGTTGGGCGACGGGCGGAAGGTGATGATCTGGCCGAGCACCTGGCTGGCAGGGTAGAGCTGATCCAGTTTGATTGAGGTGTCTACGCCATAGCGCTCGGAACGGACGTGCAGCGCGGCAGCGATTTCTTCAAGCGCGGCATTGCCGGCGCGTTCACCGATTCCGTTGATGGTGCACTCAACCTGGCGGGCACCGGCTTGGATCGCCGCGAGAGAATTCGCGGCGGCGAGGCCGAGATCGTCGTGGCAGTGCGAAGAGAGAATGATGCCTTCGGCGTCGACGGCCGGGATCCGTTCGCGAACCTCCCGGAACATCTGCCCGTATTCTTCCGGCGTGGTGTAGCCGACTGTGTCGGGCATGTTGATGGTGGTGGCGCCGGCTTCGATGGCGGTGCGCACGATGTCGATGAGGAAGTCGCGGTCTGACCGAGTTGCGTCTTCGGGCGAGAACTCGACATCGTCAACGAAGGTGCGTGCGAGCTTTACCGACTCAGCCGCCTGATCCAGGGCCTGTTGGCGGCTCATCTTGAGCTTGTATTCGAGGTGGAGGTCGCTGGACGCGAGGAAGACGTGAATGCGGGGACGCTGGGCGAACTGGAGAGCGCGGGCAGCAATTTCGATATCTTCGGTCTTGGCGCGGGCGAGGGAAGCGATCTTGGGCTTGCGGACTGCCTGTGTAATGGTGGCAATCGCGGCGAAGTCGCCTTCGGAGGCCATGGCGAAACCGGCTTCAATGATGTCGACACCCAGATCTTCAAGGGCATGCGCCATGGTGAGCTTTTCCTGCGTGGTCATGCTGCAACCGGGAGATTGCTCGCCATCGCGCAGAGTGGTGTCAAAGAAAAAAACGTGGTTGGGGCTATTTGTCATATTGTCACGCCTGCCAAGGGAAGACGTTGCCGGCATGTATAGTTTCGCCGATCGCTCCTGTATAAGGCAAAGTTATTCTTTTTGGGTTAGCGATTACAATTACTTATGACCCACAGGGATCAGGGACCAGGGGTTAGGGTCATGGATCAGAGATCAGAGATCAGAGATCAGAGACCAGAGACCAGAGATCAGGCAGCAGATAGCAGACGTATTTGGATGCGGACCTGATGCGGCCGGTGCCTGATCACTTACCGCTGTTCACTGACCGAAGGCACCGGAGGCGGGATGGAACTGTCACAACTTGAAACATTTCTGGCGGTTGCGGAGGAGCGAAGTTTCTCCAAGGCGGCGGTGCGGCTGCACCGGACGCAGCCCGCGATCAGCCAGGTGATTCGAAAACTCGAGGCCTCGATTGGCGAACCGCTGTTTGACAGGGCGGCACGGGACGGTTCGTTGACGGCTTCAGGCGAGTTGTTGCGCGACTATGCGCAACGATTGCTCGCTCTGCGGCGAGAGGCTTCGAGCGCACTTGACGAATTGAAGAGCCTGGAGCGGGGACGCTTGCAGCTTGCGGCCAACGAGTACACGTGCATGTACCTGCTGGACGCAGTGGATGAGTTCCGCCGCGAATTTCCGGAGATTGGTGTTTCTGTGCATCGCATGCTCGCGAGCCGCGTACCAGAGGAGTTAAGTCTCAGAACGTTTGAGATCGGGGTGACCTCATTTCGGCTGGATCCGGAGCGGTTCAGAACGATTGCCGTTTACAACGATAGCCTCGCCTTCATCGTGAGCCCGAAGCACAGGCTGGCCCGAGCGGCGCGGGTGTCCATTACGGACCTGGGGAAAGAGACTTTTATCGCGCACAATGTGGCTTCTCCATTGCGGAGGAAGGTAATCGAGGCATTCCAGCGGCATCGGACGCCTTTGAACATGGGGATTGATCTGCCGACGATCGAAGCGATCAAGCGGTTCGTGGCCATGGGTAATGGAGTGGCTCTGGTTCCCCACCTGACGATCGCACATGAGTTGGGGGCCGGCGAGCTGGTGCGCGTGACGGTGGATGAGCTGGAGTTCAAGCGCGTTCTGCGGCTGGTTCACAGGCGGCAATCGACGTTGTCGTATGCTGCCAGGGCGTTTCTGCGAACGGTGAGAGGCATGGCGGAGAAGAACGGGCCGCCCTATTACTATCACGTGGAGCGGGCGGGCTGAGGCGTTGAACTATTCGGCGGGCGGGTGCCGATTCGGACCCTGTTGCGTCTATTGATTCAGATCATTCAGCTACACCCGGAGTCGATGCTAAGCCGTTCTGGCCATTTACAATGCATAGAGCGGTGCCTCGCGGAGACCTGAGCACCGGAATCAACAACCTGGTTGCCAGCCGGACGGTTGAGCAGTCAAGAGGTTCAAGACCGAATGAAGAAGATCGCCTTTATTGCCTTTCTGCTGGCAGTGTGTGTAGCAGCAGGTCGCGCTCAGGAGAGCCGCCAGGACATCAGCCTGAGCGGATCAGCCCTTGTTGAGCCCTTTGTTGCTTCATCTACAGACGTGCAGGTGCATTCAAATACAGCATTTGGCGCATTGCTGAGCTATCGATTCATGCTCACTCCGAACAGCGCTCTCGAGGCGAACTACGGGATCACTTACCAGAACTCGATGCGGTTCATCTCCGGAAATACGAACACGGTGAAGGTGCTGGTCCGGACGCAAGAAATGTCGGCCGCTTATGTTCGCAGCTTCACCTTCAAAAAGTTCAACCCGTTTGTTGAAGCTGGACCCGGAGCCCTGATCTTCCTACCTATTCGGAACTCCGGGACAACGTCGCTGGATGTGAAGCAGCAAACATCCGTCGGCGGCCTGTACGGTGCCGGTATCGCCTACGAATTGAGCCCCAGCTTCGACATTCGGGCGGAGTTCCGCGGATTTGTGACCAAGGTCCCCAACTTCGGCCAGGGATCGAGCACCAACCAGATCAACCTGTCGACCAACAAGTGGTACAACATCTACTACCCAACGATTGGCGTGGCTTACCACTTTTAAGAGACAGGGAACAAGGGACCGAGCTAAGAACGGATTAAAAGGCGGGGATGGCTCGTGGCCATCCTCGTTTCGTTTTAGTTGCTCGTCTCAGGCTTGACCGCTTCGCGGTAGGTGCCGAGTTCCTTGACCATGGCGCAATGCGGTCTCAAGGCTTCAATTGCCTTGGCGCCTTCGGCTGCAGATTGAATCTGACAGTCGACGTAGAAGACGTACTCCCATGGTTTGCCATGAACGGGACGGGATTCGATCTTGGTCAAGTTCGTGCCCATGGCGGAGAGTTCATTCAAGGCTCCAACGAGAGATCCAGGTCGATTCTCGACAGAGAAGGCGATGCTGATCTTATTGGCATGGGGTTCGATGATGGCGTCGGCGGAGCGGCGGACGAGGAAGAAGCGCGTGTAATTTTCGGGATTGTCTTCGATACCGGAACGAAGGATTTCCGCACCGTAGTAGTGAGCCGCCGCTTCGCTGGCGATTGCTCCGGCATGTTTGTCGCGCAATTCGACCAGCTGCTTGACGCTTCCGGCGGTGTCGTAGAAGGCGTATGACTCCATCCTTGGATGTTCGGCGAGAAAGCGGCGGCATTGCGCGAGCGCCACGGGGTGCGAGAATACGCGATCGATATCGCCGATCGTAGCGCCGGAGATGGCAATCAGGTTGTGTCGGATGCGAAGGAGAGATTCGCGAACGACTTTGACATCATGTTGGAGCAGGAGGTCGAAATGCTCGAGGACAGAGCCCGCGAGACTGTTTTCGATTGGAATGACGGCGGCATCGACTGTTTCCTCGACCAGCTCTTTGAAGACATCGGCTGAAAGAGCGCAAGGCACGATGACGGCCTCGGCCACGAGACCAAGAGCAGCTTCGTGGCTGAAGGAACCGGGCTCTCCTTGTATGGCAATTCTCATCTGCAGAACTTTCTCCGCGAGGAAGCGCGGGAGGGTCTATCTATCTTCTGAGCCAAATATCGGCGGCGACGAAAACCAGAAACACGGTGGCGATAATACCGTTCATGGTGAAGAAGGCGGCGTTGAGGCGACGCAAATCCCGTGGGGAAACGATGGCGTGTTCATAGGCGAGCAGGCACCCTGCCGCGGCGATTCCGAGCCATCCTGCAATGCCGAAATGAAAGAGACATCCGAAGGTGACGAGCAAGCCGAGCATGGCAAGGTGCATGAGACGCGCGACAAGAAAGGCCGCGGGGACTCCGAGAGATTGCGGAATGCTGTGTAATCCGACCTGGCGGTCATGTTCGAAATCCTGGCAAGCATAAAGGACGTCGAAACCACCGACCCAGAGCATAACCGCAATTGTGAGGACGAGAATGCGCGGATCGAGGATGCCTCTGACCGCAATCCACGCGGCCGAGGGCGCGAGACCAAGCGCTAGTCCCAGGACCAGATGAGACCAGCGCGTGACGCGCTTCATGTAGCTGTAGCCGAGTAGAACGATGAGCACAAATGGCGCGAGATAGAGTGTCAGTCGGTTGAGCTCCGCCGCGGCGATCATAAAACCCAGTCCCATCAGGATCGTAAAGCCAAGAACGAACTCACGCGAAAGAAGGCCGGCTGGGATTGCACGGTTGCTGGTTCTGGGATTGGCGGCGTCGAGATCGGCGTCGGCCCAACGGTTGAAGGCCATTGCGCATGAGCGCGCGGTGACCATTGCAACCAGGATCCAGCCCAGGGTCCGCCACCCGGGAGTTCCATGACTGGCGAGCAGCACAGCTGTGAGGGCGAAGGGCAGGGCGAAGATCGAGTGTTCCCACTTGATCATCTCCAGCGTGGTGCGGATTTTGGCGAATAGTCCCATCGCGCGGTTTCAAATCCAGTGTAAAGGAGCACCGGCTAATCGCTGCGACGATGTGAAAAGTGAGGCTCTGGGGAAATCAGGCTTCTGCCGCTTCAAGACTTGCCGCAAGCGGCAGCACGGTATCGACTTTTGTAACTTTGAAAAGATCCATGACGCGGCTGTTGGCGCCGGAGACCACGAGCTTGGTGCCGTGCGTCTGGCACCGTACATAGTGGTTCATCACAAGGCCCATTCCGGCAGAGTCCATGTAGGGGACGTTGCTCAAATCGATGACCGTGAGAGGAGGCAATTCCGCGCCACGAAGTTCACTCTGCAACTCGAAGAGGTTCCGCAAAGTCAACGGACCGCTCAGGCGGAACACGCGAGTGCCGGGGTTCTTGCCTTCCGCACGATCGATTGTCAGGGGGCCATCGTTCAACATAGCGAGATCAAGTGTATGGAAAGGGAAGCTCTGGATGATTACAGTTCTGTAAATGTCGCACGGCGGACAGGCTGGAGTCCAATCAAATCAGAGTGTGAGGGGGAGGGGCTGGAATAAGGAGGCGAAGTCGACTGCCAGATAAAGTCAACTCACGTGAAGCGCAGTGGGTAAGGAGGTTTGTCCTTACCCACTGCGAAAACGTTATTGAGGCTTTTCAGTCTCGCTGGTCTGGCCTGCTACCTGGAGGTAGTTCTTGACGCTGAAAACTCCCGGCACGCTGTTTGCGCGGAGATAGGCAGCGTCCTTATCGGCTTTGGAATCGACTACGCCATAGAGTTCGACATGGCCATTCTGCACCGAGATACGGATCGGCTTTGCGGGATCGATGGCGTACTTGTTCAGAGACGGATAGCCGTAGACCGACCGGGCCACAGCAAGGCGAGTCTGATCGTCCATGATGGAGGTCGGATCCACTTCGATATCGTCTACGACGTCCTTGACTCCGGGATAGGTGGAGACGAGGGCGACAGCCGAATCCTTGTCGACGTCAGTGCGAGCGTGGCCGCCAAGCGTGACGACTCCGTTCTCGACATTCAACGAGATCGAATTGAACGCGTTGCCGTAACCGACACGGTCGTAAGTCAGCTTTTCGCCGAGTTTCTTCTTCAGTTCCTCGTCGGAGGCGGATTGACCGGCGACCTCAATCTGATTGCGAACCCCATTCACGCCTTTCGCCTTGCGGACTCGGTTCGCTGCGTCCTTCTTGTATTCGTAGAGGTTGACTGTTCCTGTCAGCGTTGCAATCCCGTCTTTGTCGACAGACACTTTTACATCTTTGAATTGCGACTTGTTCAGTTTTCCTTGCACCTCGCTGGCGCTACTCTGCTGACCAATGGTCATGCCGGCTGTCGACGCAGCAGATGTCTGGGGAAAACCAATTCCGCCCACAAGGAGCGCTGCCGCAATAAGGGCGGCCGGGGAAATGTACTTTTTCGTTGCCATAGTTAGTATCCTTTCGGATCTTGCTTTGTCTTCCTCGATTTAGAAATTTGGGTGCTCACCTCACACTTGGGCCAGGTACCCTGCTCAGTCATCCAGATCAACTTCGTCCGATCCAGTTCGCTGGATTCGCGGAAGTTACTCAGCCACATAGACACAGATTCACGAAAAAGGTTACGGGGTTGTCAGAGCTATCCGATTGATGCGTTGGTTGGGAGGAATCTTTACAAGCGAGGCCGATAGGGTTCGAAAGTACTGGCGCGAAGGAGTTTGGGAGCCGCAGCGCAGAAATGTAAACGTACAACTGCCATTTCCGGGCGGGCATCACACCTGCAGAGTCTGGGGCCAGCAAAAAGATGCCACTGGATCCGATCGTGGAGGCATCTTGTCCTCATCTGCTCATAGTTACGGCCATGAAGATAAGCAGTTTTACCACACAGATGTTATGGGGCCCGCCATGTCGGCGCATGCAGTTCAGTTTTATGAAGATGAAGCCGTTTTCATCCAAAGCCTGAGCGAATTTGTGGGTGCGGCGCTTGGTGCGGGTGGCGCCTGCATTGTCATAGCTACGCAGGATCATCACCGAAAGCTGATTGAAGCTCTGAGCATTAATGGCATCGAAATGGCCCGCGTTCTCGCGGAGGGCAGATACATCCGTCTGGATGCTCGCCGAACGCTTGATCGTTTCATGTTGCGGGGACGACCGGACCGGCGTCGCTTCTGGGAGGAAGTGGAGCTGATGGTTCAGCGGGCCAAAGCAACCCTCAGGCCCGGGTCCACAACGATATCTGCATTCGGCGAAATGGTTGCAATCCTGTGGGCGGAGGGGAACCACGAGGCGGCTATTGAGCTCGAGCACCTCTGGAACGAAGTGATCGAGCGACACAAGATCCATCTTCGTTGCGCGTACCCGGTTGGGAGCTTCGCTGGGCATTCCTATTCTGAGATGGTCGAGTCGATTTGCTCGGAGCACTCCGCAGTCATTTCGTCCGAGCGCTCCACGTCGATTGAAAACTTCATGGAGAGGAATCGGCTCGTCAGCACACTGCAACAAAATGCTTCAGCGATTGACGCGGCAGTCGAGGAGCGCGAAAAGGAAGTTGCACACCGCAAGGTGGTGGAAGAGAAGCTGCGGCGAACCGAGGAGTTTACCCGCAACATCATCGAGAGCAGCGCCGACTGCGTGAAGGTATTGGATCTGGAAGGGCGCATCCAGTACATGAGCCCATCGGGACAGCGCACGCTTGAGATCACGGATCCGAGCCAATTCCTCAACAAGAGTTGGGTGGAGCTATGGAGAGAAGAAGACAGGTCTCGTGCAGAGCAGGCGCTGGCAGCGGCGCGTGGTGGCAACGTGGGGTGCTTCCAGGGTGATTCGCTCACCATGGGCGGCTCACGAAAGAGCTGGGACGTGCGGATTACGCCGGCTTTGGATCGGCAGGGGAAAATCGAACGGCTGGTAGCTGTATCGCGCGACATGACAGAGCTCAAGAGCGCGCAGCAGTTGGCAATTCAATCAGAGAAGCTTGCGGCGACCGGGCGCCTCGCCGCCACGATTGCGCACGAGATCAATAATCCGCTGGAAGCCGTAACGAACTTCATCTATCTGGCGATGACTGCCAAAGGTCTGCCGGAGGAAGTGTGCAGGCACCTGGAAATCGCGGATCGCGAACTTGCGCGGGTATCGCAGATTGCGCAGCAGACGCTCGGATTCTATCGGGGCTCTTCGAAGGACAGGTGGATTTCGGTTTCGGATCTGATTCGCGACGTTCTGATTGTGTACGAGCGCAAACTTGCTTACAAGCATCTGGAGACGATCGTTTCCGTCGCGCCGGACTTGAAGCTCTACGGACGTCAGGGAGAACTTCGACAGGCGCTTTCGAATCTGGTCACAAATGCGATCGATGCTTCGCGCAATGCAGGAAAGATATGGCTTCGAGCTCGCCGATCAAAGTGCTGGACGAACACCAGGGAAGAGGGTGTGCGGATTACGCTGGCCGACAACGGCACGGGCATGTCTCCCGAGGTTCAGAAGAAGGTCTTCATTCCGTTCTTCACGACCAAGGCAGAGGTTGGCACGGGGATAGGGCTGTGGGCCACCAAGGCTCTCATCGAGCAGCAAGGCGGTCTTCTTCGCTTTCGTAGCAGACAGGGCGAGAAATCTGGAACGGCGATGAGTATCTTTCTTCCCAACGCTCACCCTGAGATGGCGTCGAGTAAAGGAACAGCGAATTAGCGGAACCTACGCGTCGCTTTAATCACCATCGAAAACACCCCTGATTCGTCGCGTGCCACAAGCAGAGAAACATGTCGATTGATCGCGATTTCAGCCTGCAGCAGCTGCTGAGCGGTAGTGTCGGTGTCGGTGGCATAGGTAAGGGTGAGATTCTTACCGATCTGTTCTTCGACGGTGATACGAGTGGTGGAGTTACCGAGCACACCGAGATGATTGGGATCGACTTTGACGGATCCCACGCCGAAGAGCTTCTGAACACGGCTGCTGACGGTGGCGTTCAACGCACCGCCGAGCAGGGCATCCGTTGCCGGACTGGCGACGAGCTGTTCCTGCTGGCGCGTGTAGAGACGTTGCTGGTCCTGTGTGCGTCCCAGCGTAAGCAGCGCAATCACGTCAGCCTCGGGCAGTGGCGGATCGCTGCGATAGGTGATGGCAGGCTGGTCCACAGAGCCATGCAGGCCGAGGGTGATGTCGTAGTCCTCCACGCGCGCTGTCGCATTGAGATCGATCGTCGGCTGAATGCGGACTGGGTTGTTGAACGTGATCTCGCCGCGCTGTAATTCGTATCGCGTTCCGGCGATAGTAGCGTTTCCTTCCGTAATGGAGATTCGACCCAGAAGCGATGGGGATGCAACCGTTCCTCGCAGGCGGAGGTCGACGTCTCCGGCCAGCTTGGCGTACGCGTTTTGAAAATTCAATTGCGGGGAGGATTGTATGCGCACATCGAGCCGGACGTGATTCGAAGGCGCGTTTGCGGGAGCAAGGGTTTGCGATTTGGTAGCTTGCGTGGCGAGGGCGACCATATCCAACTCCGGGCTGATGGTGAAACGCGTGATCATCACGTTTCCGCTTAAGAGCAGGTTGTTCTGAGGGCCCTGAAGTTGAAGGTTGATGTCCGCCGCGGAACTGACGCCCTGGGGATAACGAATGCGGATCGATTTTCCTTTCAGAGCGAGATCAGCGTAGAGCCCGTGCTGGTAAGCGAGGTAGCCGGAAACGCTTAGCAGACCGCCGCCGCTCATTGCCGTGAGCGACTTCACTTCCAGGCGGTTCTGGTTGAATTCGAGGGTGCCATGAAGCTGGCTGAGACTGTTGGGAAGATCCTCGAGTGCGAGCGATGCGTTCTCAAAGTCGATGCGGCCGGTGAGGTTCGGATCACTCAGGGGGCCGTGCGCTTCAACTCGGAAAGTTGTAGTGCCGCTTGCGGTCAGGTCGGGATCGATCGTCTCAGCAAGCTTAAGGTTGATGGAGCCGTTGGCTGCCATGTCCAGGCGTCTTTTTTCCGCCAGGTTGACGGAGCCCTGAATGCGGACGTCAGTTTGCTCGCCGGTAATATGCAGAGGATCAAGGCTGACCTGGGATTTCGCCATCGTCGCGTGCAGGCCACCCTCGCTGTGCAGGTGGACCCCGGAAACGGTGAGCGCGAGATCTTTGATGCGCGCCTCACCGCGCATCTTGTCAGGATTTGCCAGCGGACCTTCGACATTGACTGAGCCTTCCAGGTCGGACTCGCCATTCAGGCCGCTGACATGTGCAGCGGCGAGCAGGTGACCTATGTTGAAATGCGAGAAGTTGAGCGCCGCCTTGGTCTGATATTCACCACTCAAGTCTGTCTGACCATGAGCTGAGAGTTGCGCACCATCAAGGCGCGACGTGAGATCGTACGTAGCGATCTTGTTTTCTGCACGAGCCGAGATCTCAAGGTCACCGAATCGTTCGGAGCTCACAGCAAGGCTGGATAGGGTTGCGTGAGCATCCAGATGCGGATCATCGGGAGTTCCGGAGCCTGTAAGCGTGAATCCCAGGTTGCCTTCGATGCCGGTTGTGTGTTGACGGACGTGATCGATTTTTGAAACGTCCAGAGCGGAGGCGCGCGCGTTGACCGTGAAATGCTGGCTACTCACGTTGTAGCTGCCGGAGGCATTGATGGTTCCTGCCGGGGCTGTCAGGGCAGCGGACGAGAACTGAATGACCTTGCCGGCGATGTTGCCGTCGACCCGCGCGCGAGTGAGCGTTTCGCCGTACAGGCTGCCGTTTTCGAGTTCGATCCACCCGTTTCCATTCATGGCGGAGTATGGGCCATCTACGAAGAATCTCGCGCTCAACGTCCCCGTCAAAGGGAACGTACTTCCGAGCATGGAGGCGACCTCGGCGGCGCTGACCTTACTCGCTTGAAGATTGGCGTGCAGCAGCGAATTCGAATCAAAGCGAGGTCGGCCGGGCTTCTTTCCGGTTGCCGCGACGGCGGTGAGTGTGCCGTCAAGATTGATGGATGCATCGCCATGATGAATCTGCCCACGATCGATAGAGATCTTCTCGGCGGAATAGCTGCCGGTCAAATCGAGGGAGTCAAGATGAACCGATCTGGCATGAGCGCCGTCTGAGCCGGCCGGGATTTCGAGAGAAAAGTTTGTCGCCTGGAATGTGCCGGTCAGGTGAGGATCGACGAGTGAGCCGGCCCAGGTGCCGTGATAGATCGCTTCACCGCCGAGAGAGAGCGGAAGCGCAGCGGTACCCGCATTGCCGTTGCGACTGAGGCCGAGATCACGGAAGAGCGTGTCGAATTCGCCGAGATCGTGGGATTGGAAATCTACGATAACGCCGGTTGGACTGGTCATTGGATAAGCGCCGAGGCGGCCGTGGGCGGTCAAATGGCTTGAGGGAAGCACTACGTCCAGCGTTCGCAGGTCGACCGCCCCCGTTCGTTGCAGGTAGGTCGCATCTATTACACCGCTTGTGGGCGCTTCCCCCGGAGCTGGTCTGGCAGAGGGGCTCAGCTTGAAGTTAGAGGAAACTGAGAGCGTGTTTACGTCGCCATTGTTCCATTCAGCGGTGGATGGGCCATTGATCAGCGTGCTCAGGCCGAGGCGCTGGAAAGGAGGAGAGCTTACGATGTCCAACACGGTATCGAGCGAAACATTTCGGAAATACGCGTGCACCTTGCCGTTCGTATGCAGAAGGTTGTCAGGCTTGGAGTTTCTGACCTGTTCTACCGCTGGCTCGTGGGCACGGCCTTTCTTTTCGCGCTTTGGGGGAGCAGCGGCTTCCATCACAGGAGCGTTGGAGAGAGGCGATATCCATCGATCGAGGAGAATGTCGCCTTCCAGTTGTCCCCCAGATTTGAGGCGGGCCGTAACGTTCGTGACTTGCAGGTGCAGCGGATCAGCGTGAACACGTGCATCGAGCGTGACACCACGGGAGACCACGCCAGTACCGATGTAAGAGGCATTGTCAGCGTGAACGGTGCCATCGATTCTGAATTCGCCATCCTGACCCTGTGCAGACAAGTTGAGACGAGCGATACCTTCCGGCGTATTGGGATAGCCTGTAGCCGGTTCCATTAACTTCAGATCGAGATCGCCTTGTACGGTTGCTTTCCAGTGTGGATGAGCGAAACCCTGCAACTCGCCGGCGATTCTCAGCAGCCGATCCTTGGATCCCTTGCTGTGAGCGGTCACCTGCATCGACCGGAGGTAAACTGCGTTTCGAGTGAGGTCGACGGATGCCTCAATCTGACCCTGCACGAGCGGCGCTTCAGGATGGCTCGCTTGTCCTCGGAGAAGGTGCAGGTCGCGAACACTCGCGTCCAGGTGATAGCTCTCAGCTTTGTTCCCGACGCCGGGAAGGTACTTCATCACTGCAGAGACGTCGTTCGCGCCGAAATCGAGCGGGATATGTCGATCCTGGAAATCATCGACCTCGTCGGAGCGGTCATCGAAATCGAACACTCCATGCTCAACCTGAACGTGACGGGCCTGGAGGTCGAAGAGAGTGTCGATCGGATGCGAGGAGCTTTTTTGAGGCGGCTGTGGCTGGTTCGTTGTGCCGTCGGGATAGGCGATGATGTGGATCTGAGGCTGAACGATGTCGAGGTCGCGTAGCAGAACGCGAGGACTCCAGAAATCAAGGATATCGAGACCGACGTGGACGGATGCGACCTGTGCGTAAGGCGTTTCACCCGCCGCCTCGCGCCCGTGGAGGACCATTCCGCCAATATCGAACTCGAGCTTCGATAGGCTCCAACGGAAGGATCGGATTTCGGCTCGTCCGCCCGTGGCAGCCTCGATGCGGGTAATGAGGCGCTTGCGGACGATGTTCTCGAAGCTCGAAGAGCTGGCCCAGAAATAGAGACCTACCAGTGCGACGATGAGCAGAAGCGCCAGTCCCGAGCCACCCCAGAGGACATGGCGAAGGTATCGCCGACGTGATGCGGGCGACGGCGGATCGCTCCTTTCAGGAAGCTGCCTGGACGGCATCTGATCAGTCTGGCTCATTCGCGGGTCGCTCCGTCCTCGGCAGCGGAAGCCCGTTCCAGACTCGGGTCGAGTACCTGGATCTGACCCTGGCTCCTGAGATTCGAAAGCCATGTATCAAAGAGTGCGTTGACGCGCTGTTGAAGCAGGATCTCCTCAATTCGTGAGGACACCTGCTGCAATGGAGGAGGAGTCTGGCCGGATGGGTACTGCGGCAGGAGCGTTTCCCGATAATAGGTCTCGATCTCTTCGGGCGTAATACGAATGCCTTGCCGGAACCTCAGTTCGATGAAGCTCAGAATCTCAAGACGATTGCGAAGGTATCTCTCCACCCGTGCCTTCGAAAGCTCGTGTTGCGCGAGAAAGGCATTCCATCCAGATTCTGAAGCACAGTTCGCGCGTACACATAAGGGAAGATCGGTTCGAATCTCTTCGAGGCGCGCATCGATCTCAGCGGCAGTGGGTTTGGCAGTAGGAATTTTCTCCTGTTCAATTTGCTGCTGGATGAGCGTGCGGCTGATCAGGCGATCCAGCGCTTGTTGTCTGGAATCCTTCGAGTCTCCATTGGCGGTCGGATCGAGTACCGAGAGTTGCATCTCGTCCTCGAGATCGCTTTGCAGGACCACCTGCCGATTTACGACAGCGATCACCCGATCAAGCGTGACGCTGCCTGCCGGTGGCGCGGTAACAAGGTTGGCAGCCGGAGGCGGGGATTGCGAGGTTTGAGCAGATGCAGGGAGCAGACCTAACAAAGCGATCGCTCCGACCATCCATTGAGAAGGTCTGATCCGTGTGCGAAGTTTGCGCGCGCGCTGCATCAGAAGGTCTGTCCGAGACTGAAGAAGAAGTTGAAACGCTGGGCTTCGCCAACGTGCGGATTTGAGTACGGGTCCGGGAGAGCGTAATCGACATTGACCGGATAGATGGGTGGATTCAGGTTATAGCTGAAATCCAGACGTATGGGGCCCACAGGCGTGTGATATCGCATGCCAAGCCCTGCTGCGTGGGAGAAATAGTTGAAGCTGCACTGACCCTGAGGACCGGTAGAAGTGTCCTCGCCACTCGGGACCGGCGGATTCTGGGCGGTTCCCGTGGTGAGCACTTTGCACGAGTCTCTGTTGGGCTGCTCGACCCGGAGAATGCTTTCCCATGCGTCTCCGGCCTTGGTGAACACGTTGCCCATGTCGTGGAACAGCACGAAGCTGAGCGCGTCCCCGAAGAAGGGAAGAATGGGCGGCGGCAAGCGCAACTCAGTGCTGTTGACCAGGGCTCCTGCTCCCCCGATGGGGAAACCGGTTTCGGGATCACGCGGGCCGGCGGCGTTGCTGCTGAATCCGCGGTGAGATGTGGGACCACCGGCATACATCCTCTCGGGCAAAGGAAGCAGCTTCGCGGAGTCCGGCCCGTAGGCACGTTCCTGTCCGTAGCGAGTGTTGCGCGCGAGCACGAAGCGATTCTTGTCAAAACCGTAGTAGCTCGAGTTCGAGAGGTCGATGCGGTTGAATTGCGCCTCGGAACCAACCTTTGCGTTAGAGAGAAATTCCTGAAACGTTGAATAGGTTCCGCGGTGTGAGTCCAGCGCAGAATCACGCGTATCGCGGATCCATGTGACGCCCGGGCCTGCTACACGCACTGCGGCCGCCAGGACGGGAATGAAATCCGGGAACACCTGAAGGCTTTCTTCCGACACCTTCACGCGCCGGAAATCATACGAGTAAACGAAGGTGTTGGCTCGGGTAAGGATCGGGTTCGGCTGCGAGAAGTGTTCGGTCCATCGGACGCCTGCTTCGAGCTTCGACGCGACATACGTCGAGATGTCCTGGCTGCTTGCATAACCTCCGGAGAAGGTAAAACCAAAGTCGCGATTGCCACGAAAATGCGGATTTTGAAAGAGGAAGTTCACGTTCTGCTCAAGCAGGCCGTATGTTCCGCGGATGGATGCCGACTGATCGCGCCCGAAGAGATTATTGCGGGTCACATCAAGAAGAACGCGAGGGCTGACTCCAGGACGGCCGTTGGGTGAACAGGTCTCTCCGCGCGCCTGCAGGCCGGCGCAGTTGTTCTGCGGTGTGCCCGTTTGAGCTTCGAATCCGAGACCGTAGGTCAGGGTCCAGCGTCGGCCTTCTGTGGTTTGAACGAGGACTGTCTTGTACGGCTCATCGCCATTTGCATTTTGAACGGCGGTATTCACCTCGTTGAACAGCGCGAACTCGTACATGTTCCGCTGTATATCAGCGAGGGCACTCTGGCTGAGCGGATCTCCGGGGTGAAGTGTGATGGCTTTAGCCACTGTATCCGGACGGGTGTAGTGGAGACCGGAGAGCAGAACTTTTCTCACGAAGATTTGCTGGCCTTCAACGATATGGAAGGTAACGTCAACTTTCGTCGGATCGGCTTCTTCTGTTTTGTCTTCGACGTCGATTTGAACCTGATCGAATCCTCGGTTCAGATAATCGGTGAGGAGCGCATCGCGGTCGCCGGCGAGGTTCTGTGGAGAAAACAGCTGTCCCGGAGCGGTGTTCATCAGCGCGAGCAGCTTGTTGTTGTCTCCTTCGACTACTCCGTCCAGTTGAAGGGACGCGACATGCTGCTGCTGGCCTTCGTCGATATGGTAGATGACGCTGAGCGGTTCTGTTGGGCTTCGAGGTGTGCTCCGGTTGGAGGGTGCAGACGAATCCTGTCCGCTGAGAGTCTCCGGGGTGATCTTCACTTTGGAAAAGCCGTTGTTGTGGTAGACGTTCTCGAGTGCTGCAACGTCGGCCGCTACCAGTGCCTGGCTGTAGGTGCCATGGCGATCGAGATAGTCGGCGGCGCGGACAGCGAGCAACTGTTTGAGCGTGTCGGAATCGAAGTAATGATTTCCTCCCACGGTGACTTGTTCGACGCGCCGCCTTGAGCCGAGGGCCACGGTGTAGGTGATATTTACGGTGCCGGCGCCCTCAGGACTGCGCACCAGATGGTCCACCTTCACATCAAAGTATCCGAGGCGCTGGAAATAATCGCGCAGCCTGCGATTGCCTTCGTTAAGCAGGTCTTCGTCCACGGTTCCCTCTTCGAAGACCGGAACCAGGCGTTTGAGGCGCTGAGAACCCAGCTTGGCTCCTTCGATTCCGACGTTGACCACGGGGCCGCGGTTAGCGGAGAAGCTGAAGTTGACCTTTTTCTGATCGGGTGAGTATGTCTGCGACTGGAGCTTTACGTCGGCTTCCAGCCGGTCCTGCTTCTGATAGTGCTTCAGTACCCCGCTGAGCGCACGGTTGTTCGTATCGTGGTTGATTTTAGAACCGGCGTGCAGGTGAGCCGAGTGCTGAAACTGGTCAAGCGGCATCCCGGAGTCACCTTCGACCGCGACGGTTCCCACCCGCGCTTGCGTGCCCGAGACGACCTCAAAAGCGATATCAATAAGTTGCTCTTCAGGATGTCGCTTCAGGGTATAGGTGATTTTGGGCTCATGGAAGCCGTTATCGGCAAGAGCTTGGCGCATGCGTCCCTGAGCTGCACCCAGGCGGTTTTCTGAAAAACGGGTTCCAGGATTCAAACGGCTCGCAGCAACCAGCTGGGCATTCATGGTGGCGCCTTTTGCGCCTGTGACCGTGACAACGCCTATAAACTCGCGAGGCGAGCCGTTGAAAAGCAGATTCACTCCATCGGCGTCGTGAGAGGCATCCACCTCGATGGTTTCGAAAAGACCGGTGGCATAGAGTTGTCGCAAAGATTGGGCGATCTTCTCACGGTCGAGAGGTGCGCCGACCTGCTGCGGGAGATGTCCAATGATGCCCTCGAGTCGTTCCTTGAATTCGCCCTGGAAAGAAATTGCTCGGACAGGCAGTCCCAGCCAGGCCGCTAGCCGGTCCGGCTCGAGGGAATCTGAATTGGAAACGGCTTTCAGGTCCGGAAGGGCTCTCGTAGCGGTCGCTGCATGGTGACTGCCGGGGGGCTGAGCGATCATCTTGAGGCGAACTTGAGCAGAGCTGATTGGAAGGGCAAAGACGATAAAAAAAGATAAGAACAGGACCCCCTGCTTCACTCTCCAGCCGAGCTGCCATGGCGGCACTGTCTTACGCACTCTATCTCCCAGAATTTTAGCCGTATAGACCCACGCCAAGGCATTTGGTTGCATCCAACTAGATAACTTGAGAGCCTAATCGGTTTCTTCTCGCCGCAGCTCAGAGTTTTTCAACCGCTGCACCTTATACTAACGAGGAAAGAAGCTTGGCGCAGCATCAGACGATACTCACTGCTACCGATACTTTTCCCCAAAGGAAGCGCATGCCACGTACCAGGTTTCAGAAGCAGACCGGCGAAGGGTCCGCCGCACAGACCGTCCAGGAGGAAAGCGCGGCCGAGCCGCAGGAATCTGCACCAGAGGTTTCCAAGCCCCAAGCTCCGCTTACTCCCGATCAGGAGATTCTGGCACGTGCCCAGGCTGGTGACCACCACGCCTTTGCTCATCTATATGCGCTTCACAAGCGAAGAATCTATTCCCTCTGCCTCCGCATGGTCGGCAATGTGGCAGAAGCTGAGGATTTGACGCAAGAGGCATTCCTTCAACTTCACCGGAAGATCGCGACTTTCCGTGGGGATTCTGCATTCTCAACCTGGCTGCACCGGTTGTCGATCAACGTGGTGCTGATGCACCTTCGCAAAAAGGGGCTACCCCTGATGTCGTTGGACGAGGCGATGGAGCCATCGTATGACGACGGTCCAGGCCGCAGTTTTGGAGCCCCAGATCTGTCTCTTACGGGATCGATTGACCGGCTTGCCCTGGAAAGGGCGGTTGCGGCTTTACCGGCAGGTTACCGGCTGATTTTCGTTCTTCACGATGTGGAGGGCTTTGAGCATAATGAGATAGCATCGATGCTTGATTGTTCCGTAGGCAACAGCAAGTCTCAGCTTCACAAGGCGAGGCTCAAGCTGCGCGATGCTCTGCGTCAATCGCTCCGCAAAGGGGGGAAGCGATGACCGTCGATTCAAAGTCGATGAGTTGCGAAGAATTCCAGAGCCAGCTCGCGGATCTTATAGGTTCCGGCGCCAATGTTGTCGATCATCCGCACATCAGGGAATGCAAGAACAACTGCCTGCGGCTATACGAGGACCTGCAAACCATCGCTGACGCAGCGAAACAGCTATTTCCGGATCAGCAGCCGGAGGACAACCTCTGGGAGCGGATCGAATCTGCCATCAAAAAAGGGGACGGGTAGACGCCAGGGAGTCTGCCTGCTTGTCCCGACAAGCGAAAGAATAGGCCCGCACCACACTACTCTCAGCCTTTACGCCGAGAAGCCGATAATCCAGTTGAGCCGCGACTGCTCGAAGCGCGGCTCAAGCTTTTTGGTCAGACAGAACTCGAGCGGGGAAAGAGTCGTAAAACAGGACAATCGGAGCCCGGAAGGGGAGCAGGATTCTTGAAACTTTCGAAGCTCTGTGTTGTCTAATAAGGAAAGTTGATAAGAGGACACTCAATGCCAAGTCAGCCTTCCATACTACCGCCTGAGAACCCGCAGAAGCGCCTGTCCGGGCCAAGGCGGATCCCGGTCTTACCCGTACGTGACACCGTTTTATTTCCGCATGCTGTTCTACCGCTTACAGTTGGGCGGGAGAGCTCAATCCAGCTGATCGAATCGCTGGGAGATGAACGTTCGATTGTGGTCGCCGCCCAGCTTGACCCTCGTCTGGATTCTCCCAAGCCGACTGATCTGCACAATGTAGGCACTTTAGCCACTGTGCACAAAGTGGTCCGCATGCCCAACCAGAGCCGCTTCGTCTTCACGGAAGGTGTCGAACGCGTCCGCCTGGTGCGCTATACCCAGACTGAGCCGTTCATGATCGCCGAGATCGAGACCGTCGAAGATTCTGAAGGGGAGACCACCGCCGCCATCGAGGCTCTGGTCCGAAACGTGGTGGGCCAGTTCCAGCAGATTGTCTCAGAATCGGCCACTTTGTCCGACGAGCTTCGGACCATTGCCGGCAACATCGAAGATCCCAGCCGGCTTGTGGACTTCGTAGCGTCATCATTGCCGTTTTTGACCACAGACGACAAGCAGGCCTTGCTGGAGAACCCCAGCGTTCCGGCACGCCTGGAACTGCTTACGAAGCACCTGGCAAAAGAAATCGAAGTCCAGCAGCTTCGCACGAAGATTCAGAGCGAAGTGCAGGATCAGGTTCAGCAGTCGCAGCGCGACTACTATCTGCGCGAGCAGATGAAGGCCATCCAGAAGGAACTCGGTGAGCAGGACGAGGGGCAGCGCGAAATCGAGGATCTACGCAAGAAGATCGAAGAAGCTGGCATGCCCGAAGACGTTAAGAAAGAGGCGATGAAGGAACTGTCGCGCCTCGGACGCATGTCTCCCATGGCGGCGGATTACTCGCTGACGCGCAACTATATCGAGTGGCTTGCGGTGTTGCCTTGGGCAAAGAGCTCGGGCTCCAAGGTTGACATCGGCAAAGCGCGGGAGATTCTCGACGAGGATCACTACGGCCTGAAGAAGGTGAAGGATCGCATTCTGGATTACCTGTCGGTGCTTGAATTGAAGCCTGACATGAAAGGGCCGATCCTTTGCTTCGTCGGACCTCCCGGCGTGGGCAAAACCAGCCTGGGAAAATCCATTGCACGTGCGCTTGGACGCAAGTTCCAACGGGTTTCACTCGGCGGCATGCACGACGAGGCGGAAATCCGGGGGCACCGGCGTACGTATATCGGCGCACTGCCTGGGCAGATCATTCAGAGCGTCCGCAGGGCTGAGACCAACGATCCGGTGATCATGCTGGACGAGGTCGACAAGCTCGGGCGCGACTTCCGGGGTGATCCGGCATCGGCGCTGCTGGAGACGCTCGATCCGGCTCAGAACAATGCGTTCCGGGACAACTACCTCGATGTGCCGTTCGATCTTTCGAAGGTGTTGTTTATCTGCACGGCGAACATGCTGGATCCTATTCCGCCACCGCTGCTGGACCGCATGGAGATCATTCCCCTGCAGGGCTACAGCGAGGAGGAGAAACTCCACATCGCGAACCGGTATCTCGTTCCCCGTCAGATCAAGGAGAACGGAATCACGGAGGAGCAGATCGAGTTTCCCGAGCCATCGGTTCGGCACTTGATCCGCCACTACACGCGCGAAGCCGGAGTTCGGAAACTCGAGCAGGTTATCGGGACCGTGTGCCGCAAGGAAGCACGGCGCGTTGTCGAGGGCAAGAACGAGAAGATCGTCGTCGACAAGGACTTGCTGAAGGAGTTCCTGGGCAACATCCAGGTGCGTGTCGACACCGAAATTGCCGAGCGCGTGAAGCGTCCCGGCGTTGCCGTCGGACTGGCATGGACACCGGCTGGAGGCGACATTCTCTTCATCGAAGCCAACAAGATGAAAGGGAAGGGCGGCTTCACGATGACGGGTCAGATCGGCGAGGTGATGCAGGAATCCATGCAGGCTGCTCTGACATGGGTGCGGTCGAATTCCGCCATGCTGAATCTGCCTGAGGACTTCAACAAGGAACTGGACCTCCATATCCACATTCCTGCGGGGGCTATTCCGAAGGACGGCCCTTCAGCAGGCGTGACCATGGCAACCGTTCTGGCATCGTTGCTGACCGACATCCCGGTTCGTCCGTTGACGGCGATGACGGGCGAGATCACCTTGAGCGGCAATGTACTGCCGGTAGGTGGCATCAAGGAGAAGTTTCTGGCTGCCCGTCGGGCTGGAGTGCAGACCGTTATTCTGCCGGCTGATAACCGGCAGGATGTCGAAGAGGACCTCACTTCAGACATGATCGAGGGCGTGTCCATTCACTACGCCAGCAGGATCGAAGATGTGCTGGCGGTGGCTTTACCGCTGCTGAATGCCAAGCCCGAGGTTGCGCCGCTTGCAACGGGGGCTACAGCCTCAGCCGCAGCGTGAAACTGGCGTATCAGAGTGGGGGCCGGCGCAACAAGCCGGCCTCTTCTTTTGCCGAAGCCGGCATTCTTCGAGCGAGCCCCTTGCCACACTGCCAGCGGGTTTGCTGCGTCTAACTCCCCAGGCGGTATTCTTTCTTCAAGATGCACGTGCGGATTCTTCCTTTCGGCGTTCTTAAGGATTCACTTGGCGCGGACCCCATCGGTCTGGATTTGCCGGGCGGCGCTACGGTAGCGGACCTGCTGGCGCGCCTTGGCGTGAACTCGCCTGACGTGGAGTCACTTGGCATCGCGGTCAGCGTGAACGCCGAATATGCCGAGCGCAACCGCGTCTTGAGGGACAATGACGAAGTTGGACTACTGCCGCCGGTATCGGGCGGCGCTGAGTCGGAATCGAATGCGGTTCGTTTGACGCGCGATGCCATCGATGCTGAGAGTCTGGTTCGGGCTGCGAAGAAAGGTGACGACGGCGCTGTCGTCGTGTTCGACGGCATTGTGCGTAATAACTCCCGCGGTCGTCAGACGCTCTACCTGGACTACGAGGCATACGAAGAGATGGCGCTGAAACAGATGAAACAGCTGGCGCGAGACGCATCGATGAAATTCGGCGTCCGGCACGTGAGCATCCTTCATCGTTTAGGACGGCTTCAGGTCGGGGAAACAAGCGTGCTGATCATTGTTGCTTCGGCGCATCGAGCGCAGGCCTATGATGCCAGCCGCTGGTTGATCGATACGCTGAAGAAGACAGTGCCCATCTGGAAGAAAGAGACTTTTGTGGACGGCGCCGTGTGGGCCGATGGCGAACCCTTCCCCGCGGGTTATGCCGTGGAGGGCGCCAATGGGCCTGGGGCGTAGTTTCGCCTTCGCAAGTTCGGCTCTTCTGGTTCTTTTTGCGGCAGTGAGTCTGCAGGCTCCCGCCCAGGAAGACAAGCCTCTTCGGCTCGACGTCAAGCTTGTCAACGTTTTTGTGAACGTTACGGATCAGACGGGGGCAATCGTCGGCCAATTGACGCAGGACGACTTCAAGATTTTTGAGGACGGACGGCCGCAAAAGATAGCGCATTTTGAACGCCAGTCGGAGATGCCGTTGAATCTGACTCTCGCCATTGATACGAGTTCAAGCACATACAAGGATCGGGGTATTGAGCAGCAGGCAGCGAAGAAATTCGTCCATGCGCTTATTCGATCGCAGGATCGGATGAGTGTCATTCAATTCAATACGTATGTGGACGAACTCGCTGGGTTCACGAACAACGTCGCTCAACTCGACCGTGGACTGGATCATATGCGCGGCGCAGGCGGGACGGCGCTTTATGATGCCATTTATCTCGGTTCCAGAGGACTCGGAAAGCGCGAGGGCCGCAAGGTCCTGGTGCTCGTGTCGGATGGTGGCGACACCGTGAAGGGCTCCACATATGACGAGGCGCTGGAGCAGGCACTTCGCAATGAAGTGATGATTTACTCGATTATCGATGTGCCGATTGAGGCCAGCGCGGGCCGCGATAGCGGTGGCGAACACGCGATGATCACTCTTGCGGAGCAGACCGGTGGGAAAAGCTTCTATGCGTTCGAGGGCGGACTGGACAAGGCGTTCCAGCGAGTGAGCGAGGATCTGCGCACGCAATATCTAATTGGCTACTATCCGCGAAATCAGGAGCCCGGGCGCGAATTTCATCGGATCGAGGTCACAATTCCGCGCGCTGCCAAGGACGCCTTCAATATCCGTCACAAGACGGGATATTACGCGGACTCATCGAAGGGCAATGACGACTGAAGTGGGTTGGCGCGGTGTCACTAGAAATAAATCAGGTGAATAGACCGCGCAAACGGCTCGAGATGCACTTCGGCCGAGCTGCTGCTGGATAGAAGACCTGCGGCAGTCCGGCCGCGCCTACACTGTGCGGCGACCGGTGAATAGCTGGATGCAGAGCACGATCAGTGCGAGTACCAGCACGATGTGGATATAGGCGCCGAGCGCGTGAAAGCCAACCCAGCCCAGAAGCCATAACACCAGCAGGATTACAAAGAGTGTCCAAAGCATTTGCGGGATCTCCAATCGCGGAAACGTCAGTTGCCCGTGTGATGTTCTTTGAATAACGCGGGTTGCATGCTCGACAGGCGGCGGACCGAGACAACTTGGTTCGCTGGCATTGGCATCAACAGGCACACGCGGATGGGTATAACCAGCCGCAGAGGTGTCAATTCATGAAGCAAAATCGGGCTTTTCTTTCGACGTGTGCAGTGGCAGCAACGGTGTTTCTTTGCGGTCAGGTAGGGTTTTCTCAGAACACAACCAGCGCTAGTTCTTCCGACAAGAAGTTTGTAGTATCCGCTCTCCAGGGCGGAAATGCAGAGGTGAAACTCGGGCAGCTTGCAGCGCAAAAGGGGAATAGCGACGACGTCAAGCAGTTTGGGCAGAAGATGGTAGATGATCACACCAAGCTGGGCGACCAGATGAGACAGATCGCACAACAGCAGGGAATCAGCGCTCCCGAAGGTTTGTCAGGCAAGGACAAGGCATTGGAGACGAAGCTGAACAGCCTCTCCGGCGATGAGTTCGACAAGGCCTATATCAAGGCCATGGTGAAGGACCATCAGAAGGATCTCTCGGAGTTCAAGAAAGAAGCGAGTTCCGGGAATGATACCAGCATCAAAGATGCCGCAAGCCAAGGAGCGAAAGTGATCAGCGAGCATCTGCAAATGGCTGAACAGATGGCACAGAAGCACAATGTGCAATCGGGCAAAGCGGTGAGCAACGATATGAGTGGACAGCCTGCCGGTCATCGAGAACAGCAGCACTAGGCAGAATTGCACGGCGGACGGCGGGCGCATGATGGTGCGCCCGTTCCACGTTTTGAGGTTCGATTGGGTCAGGACTGTGCGTCGCGAATTGCTTTTGCGGTAAGACGCTGTTTGATCTTCAGCATTTCGGTCCAGGGGTCGTTAGCAAGCCGCCTCTTCCACTTGTCGAAGTCCATGACATGAAAAACAGGCCGCGTCTTTGCATTCAATTCCTTCCACTCCAATGGGAGAGCAACGGGAGCACCGGAACGAGCGCGAGTCGAATAGGGCGCGATGGCAGTTGAACCGCGATCATTGCGGAGGTAGTCGAGGTAAATGCGATTCTTACGAATCGCCTTGGTCATCTTGGTGACATAAAGGGCGGGATTCTTCCGCTCCATGCCGAGAACCACGTTGTGCGCGAAATCTTTTACCTCGGGCCATTCGTATTCGGGCTTGATGGGTGCAACCACATGGAGGCCCTTGCCGCCTGTCGTTTTCAGGAAACTCTCGAGGCCGAGGTCTTCGAGACGGGCGCGAAATTCCTTGGCTGTTGCTGCGAGAACCTTCCAGTCGATCGCTTCATCGGGGTCCATGTCGAAGATGATGCGATCCGGCTTTTCGAGCGACTCGTTTTTCGAGCCCCATGGATGAATCTCAAGAACGCCCATCTGCGCCATGCCAATGAGGCCCTCGACTGAATTGAACGTGAGGTATTGCTCCACACCGCCGTTCTTCTTGTTAGGAACAGGCACATTGCTGATGCCCTTGGGAACACCCATGCCGATGTGCTTCTGGAAGAAGCACGGCTTGCCGCTTCCTTCAGGGCAGCGAACCACGCTCAGGGGGCGATCTGCGACATGGGGAAGCATCCGTTCGGAGACAGCGATCAAGTACTGGGCGAGGTCGCGCTTTGTCATCCCCGACTCGTTGTCGAGAATTTTCTCGGGGTGGGTGATGGGTAGATCGGTCTTGGCCGGCGCCGGTCTGGCAGTCGTCTTGGAACTCTTGGAGGTTGCCATTGCGGTGTCCTCGTGGGAGCTAGATTTCGGGTCAAGTTCGGAAGCTTCAGCCATCTCTCGCACAACTTCTTTCGCGGGTTTGTCCTCGCGCAGGCCTTTGAACGATGCCTGGCGTACGAGATTGTCGCGGGTCCATGTGGCAAAGGAGATCTGGGCGACGAGTTCGGGTTTGACCCAGTGCACTCCTCGCGAAACGCCTTTGGGTAAGTCTGAGAATGGAGTGGACGATTGCACAAGCTTGTCGAGCTGTTTGCGGATGGTCTGCTGGGACTTCTGCGTGAAGCCGGTTCCTGAGCGGCCGGCGTAGCGAAGCTTGCCCTTGTCGTAGTAGCCGATGATGAGGGCGCCGATCCCATGCGTGCCATTGGAGGGATCGGTGAAGCCGCCGACGACAAATTCCTGCTCGAGGAAACACTTCGCCTTGAGCCAGGTGTTTCCGCGTGTGGATGTATACGGGGCTGATCCGGATTTGGAGATGATGCCTTCAGCGCCTAGTCCACAGGCCTTACTGAAGATCTGTGCGCCATCGCCCTGGAAGTGTTCGCTGAGATGAATAGGCGAATCCTCACCGAGGCTCGACGTGAGCTTCTCAAGGAGTTCCTTGCGCTTGATAAGCGGGAGATTGCGAAGGTTGTGGCCATCGAGGTGAAGCAGGTCGAAGGCGAAGTAGGTGAGGTTGACCTTTGCGCCCTCCTGGAAAGCTGCCTGAAGATCGGAGAAGCTTGTGCCGCCTTTTTCGTCGATCACTACGACTTCACCGTCAAGAACAGCGCTATCCACCGGGATCTGTTCGGCAGCGCGGGCCAACTCAGTCATGCGGTGAGTCCAGTCAAGGCCCTTGCGGGTGAGGAGAGTGACGCGCTTCTTGCCTGAACTTGTTTTTGGGTGGATCTGCATTTGAATGCGATATCCATCCAGCTTGAGTTCGTGAATCCAGTCGTCGCCAGTGGGTGGATTGGTACAAGACGTGGCTAGCTGAGGAGGAATGAAACTCGGGAATTTTTCCGCGGGAGCAGTTTTCAACGCCGCCGCGAAAGACGGCTTTGACTTGTGAACTTTGTTCTGCGTACTGGCTTTTGATTTGGCAGGTGGAAGATTCTTTTGCTCATCTGCAGCGCGATTGCTGTGCCAGACACGATCATTGTCTTCGCCGATCTGTTCGATGGTGCGTTTGGATACGGCGCTGTCGGGAAGGCGCTCGGTGATGGGCTGCTCGTCTTCATTGCGTGCGTATTCATCGCGGTCTTTGATCAGGAGCCAATTCGGCTTGCCAGGTCGCGCATCTCGGGTGTGCATGCGAACAAGTGCCCACCGGCCATGAAGCTTCTGGCCGTTGAGGTTGAATTTCAGATGTCCGGAAGCGAGGCCTTTGTCGGCGTCTTCAAGCGGTTCCCAGGTGCCGAAGTCCCACACCATGACCGAGCCGCCACCATATTGGCCTTTGGGAATAGTGCCTTCAAAATTGCCGTATTCGATGGGGTGGTCTTCGACCTGAACGGCAAGACGTTTGTCGGCGGGGAGATCGCTCGGGCCTTTCGCAACGGCCCAGCTTTTGAGGACGCCATTCCAGGCGAGACGGAAATCGTAGTGAAGATGCGATGCTGCGTGTTTTTGAATGACGAAAGGAAGTTCGCCCGTCTGCGTAGCCGCACTGATTGCGGTAGTTGATCCGCGTGGCTCTGCGGTGACGCTGAAATCCCGCATCTCGCGGTATTTTGTGAGCTGGTCTTCGAAGGTCTTCGCGGGATCTTTACGGCGAGTCGAGGATCTTGCCATGTCTATGCGGCTCTGCGGGAGCGCTTACCTGTTTTTACCAGCCGGGGACCCTTCGTGGAAGCACGACTTGAGCCCGATTTTGATTTGGACTCGTCGACACTGCGCCGGAGGGCGTCCATGAGATTGACGACCTTCGGCTTGGGCTTCTCTTCGCTGATGGGAAGAGGAGTTTCATTCCGCTTGGCTATGATCAGCTCACGGAGTGCAGCTTCGTAGTCGTCTTTGTAGTCCTCAAGGTGAAATGGGGCCGACTGACTTTTGATGAGTTGATTGGCCAGTTCCAGCTGCTTCTTGTCGATCGACTGTTCACGGATTCCGCTGAAGTAGTCCTTCGCTTTTCGCAACTCTTCAGCGTAGCGCAGGGTGTAGGCCATCAGGCCTCGGACCTTCTTATCGGGGTGCGGCGCGATGGCGATGAGGTGTTCTCGACCGGAGAATGCTGCCTCGCCAATGGCGATCTTGTCGGACTGGATCATAGCTTCCCGAACCACGGCGAAGGCCTCAGAGGACTTCTTCTGGTCGGGGACAACGAAGTATGGCTTCTCGAAGAGATAGGGCGGCAGATCCTTGGCATCGATGAACTGGGCCACGCTGATGGTCTTCTGCGTTTCGAGACGAAGGTTTTTGATCTCGTCAGGTTCAACGATCACGTATTTGCCCTTGCTGTACTCGTACCCTTTCACAATGTCATCGCTGTCGACTGGATGGTCGCCATTGACAACGTTGAGATGGTGTATGCGCTGGTGGGTTTTGCGATCAATCTGGTGAAAAGAGACTTCAGAGGTGCTGCTGGTAGCAGGGTAGAGCTGAATACCAAAGGCGACGAGAGAAATCCTTAATTGCCCTGACCAATAAGGCCGACCAGCCATTGCCTGTCTCCTGGGGCCAGTATTTGAGCACGAACCGCGGCAGGCCCACGTCGTTCGATGTGGCCGCTCAGGAGCAAGTTGTCTCTGCACGGGGATGGGTGTACGCGAGAGGGAAGATCAGCATCCGATTACGCATGATTCGCAAACTCAAATCGGGTGAATTTCGTCTGTACTCGCGTAAGAAGGACGCATCGACCGGGAAGCGCCGCAATCTTGGCACGTTTTCGACACGGGAAAAAGCGAAGCAGCATGAGCGCGAGGTTCAATATTTCAAAAAGCATTGAGAGCTGAGCACCCCTTTCAGCGCTCATGCCGATGAGCAAACCGGCTAAGTGTGCCTGGCATCCTACGGGCGATAAGCATCGAGACTGGAGGCTGTAGGAAATGGGCGAGCGAGGGGATGCGCATCTGGCGAGTGGAATTGTGGCCGGGATAGCGGGTGGCCTGGTGGCATCGTGGCTGATGAATGAGTTCATGGAAAACGCCGGACCGACGCTGCAGAAAGCGGTACAAGGAGAGGGCGCCTCAAGGCAGCCGCACCAGGATCAAGGCGAAGACAAGCCGGACGATGCGACGATGAAGACCGCGGATGCAGTGGTAGCGACGGTTACTGGCGGGCGGCATCTCTCGCACGAGGGCAGGGAGAAGGGCGGTCCGATCGTGCATTACGCGTTCGGAGCTCTGATGGGTGCGACATATGGTGCGATCGCGGAAGGTCTTCCTGAAGCGACCTTCGGATTTGGAACGGCGTTTGGTGCGGCGCTTTTTGCTGGTGCTGACCTGGTAGCAGTCCCTGCGCTGAATCTCTCTGGATCGCCGGCCGATGCGCCTGTGTCGTCATTGACGACTCCGTTTGCGGCGCACCTGGTTTATGGAGCGGCGACGGAGACTGTTCGACGGCTGGTGCGGGCGCTTCTCTGATCGCGTATTGAGGTGAGCAGCGGGTGCATGGGTTACCATGCGCTTGTACGTGACGAACGTGACACCATCCGCGACGACCGCTGTCTTGACTGGATCGGTCATGGTGCTGATCCAATTTGACGTGTGCGAAGAGCTTCGCCTCGATCGTCTCCAGACCGTGAAAGAAGGCTCGGTCCAGCAACAGCCTAAGATGAAGCATGCCGCGCCGGCTTATGTGCGCTATGAGCGGCCGCCGGTAGTGGAACCCCTCCAGCCGCTGTTGCTGGAGGGAGGGGAACGGCTCGAAGCAGAAATCAAGTATTACGACTACGGAGTCGTAAGCGTCATCCTGCACCTTCCGTTCTCAGGCGATTGGAACAACCTTGTGCACCTGGCAAGCCGCTGGGTCTGGGACATCGACTTCGTCTCAAAAGCGGAACCGTTGGTTCGGGAGCGATTGAGACAGTGTGAAGATGCGATGAAACGGCCGTATAGCCGCTGGCTGAGCGAAGACTACTTCATTTTTCACGTGGGCGAGTCGGGCGGTGACCTAACAGCAACAGAGTTGATTCGCGATCATGCATTGGAGATTGCGCAGGTAGTCAGAGGCGACCGGCTTCAGCTTTCGCAGGGCGAGGTAAACGAAGTTCTGCATTCGCAGATTTCGTATTACGCGAACGATGTGACGATCATCGGATGGAATGCTGCGTTTCTGTATGACAGCAGAGCCGGAGCTGAAACCGCGATTCAACTGCTGGAGTACGCGAACTCGCAGCTGCTCGAATTCCGCCATTACGACGAACTGCTCACTGAGATTCTCGACCGTGCGTATTCCATGCTGGAGCTGAGGACGGGATTTCTGGCGCGATGGCGGCTGGCGAAATCAGCGCGGAACCTGCATACCACCTTGCTGGACGTTGCCGAGCTGACCGAGCGGGCTGACAATGCGATCAAGTTCCTGAGCGATATGTTTGCGGCGCGTCTGTATCGGCTTGCTGCTTCAAAGGTAGGTGTCCCTGACTACAAGGAACTGGTCTCGCGGAAGGTGAAAACCGCAGACGACTTGTACAACTACATGATGGAGCAGTTCAACCAGAGCCGGGCGTTCTTTCTGGAGTTTACTGTCGTTTTGATTCTGCTGATCGAGCTGTTCTACTTGTTCAAGGGAAAGTCTCTGTAAGTCTTGCCGCACAAATCAAACTTGCGTGTTGAGGGTTCTTTCGCTCGATGACATTGTCTATTTTTACTGGCCTGCTTTTTTTTGGATCGCTCACCGCGGGGCTTTTGGGTGCACTCACCGGATTGGGGGGCGGAGTGGTGCTGGTTCCGCTGCTCACGGTGTTCTTCCATGTGGACATCCGGTACGCGATCGGAGTTTCGCTGATCTCGGTGATCGCTACATCCTCTGGAGCAGCGGCGGCATACGTGCGAGAAGGGTTCTCAAGCGTGCGGATCGGTATGTTTCTCGAGGTTGCAACCACATTGGGAGCGATCCTCGGAGCGTTTCTCGCTACGGTCGTTCACACGCAGGCGCTTGCGATCATCTTCGGGCTAGTCCTCATCTACTCCGCGTTCGTGTCGTGGCAGCAAAGGAAGGATCCTACCTCAGAGCCGAAGGGGCACAGCCGCTGGTCAGACAAGCTGGAGCTGTCGGGCAGCTATCCAGATCGCGATGGAAAGCCGTGCAGGTATGAGGTGGAGAACATTCCGGGCGGCTTCGGGCTGATGTTTGTAGCAGGGACTCTGTCTGGATTGCTCGGCATAGGTTCAGGAGCCGTAAAAGTGCTGGCCATGGACCGGGTGATGAAGGTTCCCTTCAAGGTGTCGACCACGACGAGCAACTTCATGATCGGAGTGACGGCTGCGGCGAGCGCAGGCATCTACTTGCATCGCGGTCTGGTTGCGCCGGGGCTCGCTTTTCCGGTGATGCTCGGAGTGCTCGCTGGTTCATTGATAGGGGCCAGGTATCTTGTGCGCGCGCGAACCGCCGTTCTGCGAAGCGTGTTTACGCTGGTCGTTCTGGCATTGGGAGTGGAGATGATCGTGAATGGGGTGACGAAATGGTTTTAGACAGCGGATCCGCGGCGGAACACGATCACGGCCACTTCGATGACCGACGCATGGAAACGGTAATGGGGCGGCTTCTGCAAGTTGGAGTGCTGCTCGCATCGTTTGTCATGCTGATTGGCGGAATGCTCTATATGCGAGCGCACCACGGGGAGATGCCGAATTACCGCGTGTTTTCGAGCGAGCCCCTGAGACTGCGGCATTTCGGCGGGGTGGTGGACGGCATCAAAGTCGGTGATCCGGCGGCGATCATTCAACTTGCGGTACTGCTCCTGATTGCTACGCCGGTAGCACGGGTGGTATTCGCCCTGTTTGCGTTTCTGATCGAGAAAGACAAGCTGTTTGTGGTGATCAGCTCAATTGTGCTGGCTGTGTTGCTGTATGGGTTTTTGCGGCCGCAGTGATCCGGGCAGTGGCGCCATATGATTTCAGCGCCAATAAGTTCAGGTGCTCGAAAAAACGCCCTTCTGAACGCTAAAAGACTCATTTCGAATAGCGCTGTTTTACTCCGCTCGCATCCAAGGGGATGTGTATGAAGGCGTGTCGCGCGCCTGAAGGAGAATCATGCGTCGATTTCAGGGGAAGGTCGCCATCGTTACCGGTGCAGGGTCGGGAATTGGGCAAGGCATCGCCGAACGGCTGGGATGTGAAGGTGCGAAGGTCATTGTCGATTACGTAGGCAGCCCTGACGGAGCGAAGGAGACAGAAGAGGCGATCGAAAAAGCGGGCGGCGAGGGGAAGATCGTTCAGGCAGATGTAACGCGGATTAACGATGTGGAGTGCCTGGTGGATACCGCATGGCAGCAGTTTGGATCGGCAGACATTCTGGTAAACAATGCCGGGGTGGAAAAGAAGTCGGATTTCTGGGATACTCCGGAATCCGAGTTCGATCAGGTGATGTCAGTCAACCTTCGCGGGCCTTTTTTTCTCACGCAGGCTTTTGTACGTCGGCTGCGGGATGCGAAGAAGCCGGGGCGCATCATCAACATCAGCTCAGTGCACGAGGACATGGCTTTCCCGGGTTTCGCCACCTACTGCTGCAGCAAGGGCGGGTTGCGGATGCTGATGCGTGATCTGGCGGTGGAGCTTGGGCCCCTCGGCATCACTGTGAACAACGTCGCTCCCGGTGCGATTGCGACGCCCATCAACAAGTCGCTCCTCGAGGACAAGCCGAAGCTGAATGCTTTGCTCAGAAACATCCCGTTAGGAAGGATGGGCACGCCGGAAGATGTAGCTGGGCTGGTGGCCTATCTTGCCTCCGACGATGCCTCGTACGTCACAGGATCGACGTTCGTCATCGACGGCGGATTGATGCGCAACTATAAGGAGCAATGAGCGAGGCCCATGTCCGCACGAATCGAAGACTATGCACTGATTGGAGACTGCGAGACTGCAGCGCTCGTCGACAAGAAAGGGTCGATCGACTGGCTCTGCTGGCCCGCTTTCTCGTCAGAGGCGTGCTTCGCAAAGTTGCTGGGCACAGACGACAACGGTTTTTGGAGCATCGCTCCGACTGACGCAGAGTGGAAGACTACGCGAAGATACCGGGAACACACGTGCATTGTTGAGACTGTTTTCGAGACGAAGGACTGGGCGGTACGCCTGACGGACTTCATGCCCATTCGTGGGAAAAATTCCGATGTGGCTCGAATCGTTGAAGGTATTCGCGGTACCACCCGGATGCGGATGGAACTGTGTCTGCGCTTCGACTATGGCCGGTCGGTACCCTGGGTTAACCGCATCGACAAAGGTGTTCGAGCGATCGCAGGACCCAACCTGTGTGTGCTCCGGGCTTCTGTTCCCACGCATGGAGAGAACCTGAAGACGATTGCCGAGTTTCCGGTTGCACCGGGGAAGCGCATCTGGTTCACGCTGACTTATGGAGCATCACATGAGCCGGATCCGGCGGAGATCGATATCGACCAGGCACTCTCAGACACCGTTGCCTTCTGGGAAGAGTGGACTGGGAAGTTGCAGTTCGATGGCGAGCATCGGGAGATTGTGGAGCGTTCGCTCATCACCTTGAAAGCCATGACGTATCTGCCGACGGGCGGTGTGGTCGCTGCAGTTACCACATCGCTGCCGGAGTCGCTGGGCGGTGTACGCAACTGGGACTACCGTTACTGCTGGCTTCGAGACACAACGTTCACGCTGCTCGCGCTGTCGAACGGAGGCTACTTCGACGAGGCCGCAGCATGGCAGGATTGGTTGTTGCGCGCCCTGGGTGGCAGCCCGGATCAAGTGCAGATCATGTACGGGCTTAGCGGCGAGCGACAGCTCCAGGAGTGGACCGTGGACTGGCTCACCGGTTATGAGAATTCGCAGCCAGTACGAATTGGCAATGCCGCAGCGATGCAGATGCAGCTCGATATCTACGGGGAGATGCTTGACTCGTTCTATCACGCGCAGCACAAGATGGGGCGTCATTCTGAACAGGATTTCCGATTGCTTGTCCAACTGCTCAAGCATCTCGAGGAGATCTGGGAGAAGCCGGATCAGGGGATCTGGGAAACGCGTGGAGGGCCTCAGCAGTTCACCTATTCGAAGCTGATGGCATGGGTTGCATTTGATCGCGCGGTGCTGATTGCGGAGCAACTGAAGTATGAAGCGCCGGTGGACCGGTGGAGACAGCTTCGCGCCGCGGTTCATCAGCAGATATGTGATCAGGGCTTCAATAAGCAGAAGAACAGTTTCGTGCAGGTGTATGGCGGAGATCAGCTTGACGCATCCCTGCTGCTGATGCCGCTGGTTGGATTTCTGCCGGGCACCGATGAACGAATCAAGGGAACCGTAGAGGCGATCCGACGCGAACTGATGCAGGATGGCCTGGTGCTGCGCTACAACACTTCGCGGGTTCAGGATGGGCTGCCACCGGGCGAGGGTGTCTTCCTTGCATGCAGTTTCTGGATGGTGAGCAGCCTGAAGGCAATAGGCCGCGAGGATGAAGCGAGGGAGCTATTCAAGAAGCTGCTGGAGCTTCCGAACGATCTAGGACTGCTCTCAGAAGAGTACGACCCAAAGGCGAAACGGATGGTGGGCAATTTCCCCCAGGCTTTTTCGCACATTGCGCTCGTCAATGCTGCATTCGATCTGGAGGATGGCGCAGGCGTGCGTGAACGCGCGCGGCGTCAGGAGCGCCGTTGAGCCTGACAAGGACATCAATGCCTGCCCTCGGAATGGCCTTGTGGAACGCACTCCACAACGCATCCTTAAGCACGTCAGCACTGGCAGGAAAGAGCTCGTCCGGGTTCCTGGGATGGCTGATCCACCTTGGTGGAGTGGGGCTGTTTGCCCTCGCGATCGTGGATTCCTCGATGGTTCCTATTCCGCTGCCGGGTAGTACCGATCTTGTTCTGCTGTTGCTCACTGCATTTCGATCCTATTCCTTGAGCTCGCCAATCATATTTGCTTCTTGCGCGTTCGCTGGATCGGTGGCGGGCGGCTATATGGCATGGGCAGCGGGGAAAAAGGGGGGAGAGGCCGCACTGGAACGGCTGGGGAAAGGGCGCTTCGTTCAGCGTGTGCAGGGGTGGGTGAAGCGGAACGGGATTCTGTCTGTGTGGCTGGCCGCGATTCAACCACCTCCGATGCCTTTAATGCCGTTCACGCTCGCTGCGGGTGCTCTGGGACTTTCAATGCCCCGCTTTCTGATCGCATATTGCACGGGCCGTGCAGCGCGTTACGCACTGATCGCGTGGCTCGGGTACAAATATGGCCGTCAGGTTCTTCTATGGTGGCAGCGGGACCTGAAGGCGTGGACAACGCCGATCTTGAGCGTATACGTCTCGCTGCTTGTGTTGGCCGCGGTGTACGGACTCTGGAAGTACCGGAAAGAGATCCGGACAGAGAAGCAGCACGCAAAAGCATAGGGCGCCGCATCCCCGACGCCCTGAGAAACGGATTTAACGGTGCGATGGTTAAGCGTGCACGTGTCGAAGCGATGCGGCGGCGGTGGGCTGCTTCACGGCCAGATAGCGATCAACCGCTGCTGCGGCCTTGCGACCTTCTGAGATTGCCCAGACGACGAGAGACTGACCGCGTCGCATGTCGCCGGCGGCGAAGATGCCGTCGACTGAGGTCATGTACTCGCTGTTTGCGGCGACGTTGCCGCGTTGGTCCAGTGCCACACCGAGTTGTTCGATCATGCCGTTCTTCACCGGGCCGAGGAAGCCCATCGCGAGCAGAACGAGATCCACATCCAGGGTGAATTCGGAGTCGCAGACAGGTTCGAACTTCGGCGGCGGACCCACGCGGCACATGTGAACCTGCTTCACGTTGCCGTTTTCGTCGCCTGTGAACTTGAGACTGTTAATCGCCCAGTCCCGAATGCCGCCTTCTTCATGGGCGCTTTCGGTGCGCAATTGAAGCGGCCAGAGAGGCCAGGGCGTCGAGCCTGCTCGCGTCTCCGGTGGCTTCGGCATAATCTCGATCTGGTGCACGCTATTGGCGCCCTGGCGATGGCTGGTGCCGAGGCAGTCGGCTCCAGTGTCGCCGCCGCCGATGATTAGTACCCGCTTGCCTGTGGCCAGGATTGCGGTTGTGGGATCGACCGTGTCGCCTTCGTTGCGCCGGTTCTGTTGCGGCAGAAACTCCATTGCATAGTGAATGCCTTTGAGCTCGCGGCCTGGGATCTTCAGGTCGCGCGGTTGTTCGGCTCCGCCGGCAAGAAGAATCGCGTCGTAGTGACCGGTGAGCGTATCAACGGGAACGTTCTCGCCGACGTGCGCGTTGGTCAGGAACGTGACGCCTTCAGCTCTCATCTGGTTAAGGCGGCGGTCGAGGACATGCTTCTCCAGTTTGAAATTCGGAATACCGTAACGAAGGAGGCCGCCGATGCGGTCGTTCTTTTCGTAAACGGTCACGGAGTGGCCTGCGCGACGAAGTTGCTGCGCGGCGGCAAGCCCTGCGGGTCCGCTGCCGATCACAGCGACGCGTTTGCCGGTATTGTGTTCAGGAGGCTCGGGTTGAATCCAGCCTTCATCCCAAGCGCGCTCGACGATGCTGCGCTCGATCACCTTGATCGAAACTGGGGGCGCGTTGATACCGAGGACACAGGCTGCCTCGCATGGCGCCGGACAGATGCGGCCGGTGAACTCGGGAAAGTTATTGGTTGCATGCAGGCGGCGAATCGCGCTCTGCCAGCGGCCGTTGTAGGCGAGGTCGTTCCAGTCAGGAATAAGGTTGTTGACCGGGCAGCCGGTGTGGCAGAAGGGAACGCCGCAATCCATGCAGCGGGCACTTTGCTCGCGCTGTTTCTCCTCCGCGAAGGGTTCATAGATTTCGAACCAGTCCTTGATGCGCTCTTCCTTGTTGCGCCGGACGGGCTGCTCGCGGTCAATTTCGAGGAATCCTGTAACTTTACCCATGCTGCACCTCGGCTGCTGCCTCGACGTGAGGCGCAGTAGTAATTGGCGGTGAATAGACCGTGTCGACGCGCTCCACACCCAGGACGCGTTTGTACTCGTGCGGGAAGACTTTGATGAACTTCGGCTGCGCTTCGGCCCAATGCTCCAGGACCCAGGCTGCACGCGGGCTGCCGGTGTAGTCGCGATGGCGCTCGAGAAGAGCTCGGACTTCTGCGACGTCGGCGTCGTTCACGAGCGGCTCGAGATCGACGCTGGCCTTATTGCAGCGGCGGGAAGAGAAGTCGCCCTGGTCATCGAAAACGAATGCTCGGCCCCCGCTCATGCCTGCTGCAAAGTTACGACCGGTCGTTCCGAGCACGATGACCGTGCCGTTGGTCATATATTCGCAGCCGTGGTCGCCGACACCTTCGACAACGGCCGTAGCGCCGGAGTTACGGACAGCGAAGCGCTCCCCGCCGATTCCGTTGAGGAAGACCTCACCGCTGGTTGCGCCGTAGAGGACAACGTTGCCCACGAGGATGCTTTCCTCCGGTAGGAAGAAGGATGTCTTCGGCGGATAGGCGATGATGCGTCCGCCGGAAAGGCCCTTGCCGAGGTAGTCGTTGCTGTCGCCTTCGAGCTCGAGCGTAACTCCGGTCGGAACGAATGCGCCGAAGCTCTGGCCGGCAGAGCCCTCAAACTTGAAGTGAATGGTTCCATCGGGCAGCGCGGCGGAACCGTAACGGCGGGCGATCTGGCCTCCGAGCATGGCACCCACTGTACGGTGGACATTGCGAATCGCGAAGCTGCCGGTGACAGGCGTCTTCGATTCGAGGGCAGGCTTCGCTTTCGCGATCAGTTGATGATCGAGCGCCTGGTCGAGGCCGTGATCCTGCGCCTGCACTTTGCGCCGAGCGACGCGAGAGGGAACGGTTGGCGCGTAGAGGATTGAGGAGAGATCGATGCCCTTCGCCTTCCAGTGCGCGTCGGCGATGGAAGCGTCAATCTTGTCGACGCGTCCCACCATGTCATCGAACTTGCGGAAGCCGAGCTTTGCCATGTGCTGACGGATCTGCTCAGCGATGAAGAAGAAGAAGTTGATAACGTGCTCAGGCTGGCCGGTGAAGCGCTCACGCAACACCGGGTCCTGCGTCGCGATGCCGACGGAGCAGGTGTTGAGGTGACACTTCCGAAGCATGATGCAGCCCATGGCGATCAGTGGCGTGGTCGCGAACCCGAATTCTTCTGCGCCCAGCAGAGCGGCGATCACAACATCACGGCCGGTCTGGAGCTTGCCATCGGTCTGAACTTTGATACGGCCGCGCAGATCGTTCAGCAGCAGCACCTGCTGGGTCTCGGCCAGGCCGAGTTCCCACGGCAGTCCGGCATGCTTGATCGAGCTGAGCGGAGACGCCCCGGTGCCACCCGTATCGCCGGAGATCAGCACAACATCAGCGTGCGCCTTTGAAACGCCCGCTGCGACAGTGCCCACGCCTACTTCCGACACGAGCTTGACGGCGATCCTCGCCTGCGGATTGACGTTCTTAAGATCGTAGATAAGCTGCGCGAGATCTTCGATCGAATAGATATCGTGATGCGGCGGCGGCGAGATGAGGCCGACACCCGGAATTGAATGCCGTGTCTTGGCGATGACTTCGTCGACCTTGTGGCCCGGAAGCTGGCCGCCTTCGCCGGGCTTTGCGCCCTGCGCCATCTTGATCTGCAGTTCGTCGGCGTTGACGAGATAGTTGGTGGTGACGCCGAATCGACCGGAGGCAACCTGCTTGACGGCGCTGCGGCGGCTGTCGCCATTCGCGTCGGGTGTGAAGCGCTCTTCATCTTCGCCGCCCTCGCCGGTGTTGGACATCCCGCCCAGCCGGTTCATGGCAATGGCTAAGGTTTCGTGCGCCTCTTTGCTGATGGAGCCGTAGCTCATCGCACCTGTGGTGAACCGCTTGACGATCTCCTTTGCGGGCTCGACTTCTTCAATAGGAATCGCAGTGTCGTTGTACTTGAGTTTCAGCAGCCCACGAAGCGTGCAGAGATTCCGATTCTGCTCGTCGAGAAGGTCGGTGTACTCCTGGAAGGTAGTGGCATTGTTGGCGCGGACGGAGTGCTGAAGCTTGCTGATGGTGAGCGGATTCAGCAGATGGAACTCGCCGCCTTCGCGGTATTGATAATGGCCGCCGACAACCAGTTCAGTTTCAGATTCAGTGAGCGGCTGGAAGGCGAAGGAGTGTTTCATCTGCGCTTCGCGTGCGAGCACGTCGAGGCCGACGCCTTCGATGCGCGAAGCGGTGCCGGGGAAGTAGGTTTCGACGAGGTGCTGATTGAGCCCTACCGCCTCGAAGACCTGCGCGCCGCGATAGCTCTGCAGCGTGCTGATGCCCATCTTCGAGAAAGTTTTCAGAAGCCCCTTGTTGATTCCCTTGATGAAGTTCTTTTCGGCGTGATTTGCGGAGACGCTGTGAGGCAGCAGGCCGCGACGTTTCAGGTCGTGCAGGGTCTCAATGGCGAGATAGGGATTGATGGCACTGGCGCCATATCCGATGAGCAGGGCAAAATGCATCACTTCGCGAGGCTCACCGCTCTCGATGATGAGCGCGACCTGAGTGCGAGTCTTTTCCTGCACGAGACGGTTGTGGACTGCGGCCATGGCCAGCAGACTTGGAATGGGCGCGTAGGTCGAGTCGACGCCACGGTCAGAGATGATCAGGAGTGTGTATCCAGAAGCCACGGCGTGTGAGGCGCGGGCGCTCAGTTCATCCAGCGCTGAGCGAAGTCCGGCTTCGCCATCGGCAGCGCGGAAGAGCGCAGGCAGTGTAGTCGCCAGCAGGTCGCCCGATGACACGCGGCGCAGCTTTTCGAGATCACGATTCGACAGAATCGGATGCGGAAGCTTGAGCGTGTGGCAGTTCTCCGGGTTCTCGTCGAGAATGTTGCGCTCGGTCCCGATGTAGCTGATGAGCGACATGACGAGTTCTTCGCGAATCGGGTCGATTGGCGGATTCGTTACTTGCGCGAAGAGCTGCTTGAAGTAGTTGAACAGCGGCTGCGGGCGATCGGAGAGACAGGCCAGCGGCGTGTCGGTGCCCATCGAACCGACCGGCTCCTCCCCACGCGAGCCCATAGGCCCAAGCAGGATGCGGAGATCTTCTTCGCTGTATCCGTAGGCTCGCTGACGTCGAAGAAGCGTCTCCGGATTTGAAGCGATGACGCGCGATGGCTCCGGCAGCGAATCAAGAACGACCTGCTGCTCCTTGAGCCAGTCACCATACGGTTGGCGGGCGGCAAGTGTCTTCTTGATTTCGGCGTCAGAGATGATGCGCTTCTCAACGGTGTCAACAAGGAACATGCGCCCCGGTTGAAGGCGGCCCTTCTTACGAATGTCTTCTGCGGGAACATCGAGGACGCCCGCTTCCGACGCAAGTACAACGAGGTCGTCCTTGGTGACGATGTAGCGGCCAGGACGCAGGCCATTACGGTCCAGCGTGGCGCCGACCACACGACCATCTGTAAAGGCGATTGCCGCCGGCCCATCCCACGGCTCCATCAATGAAGCGTGGTACTCGTAAAAGGCGCGCTTGTCCTCATCCATGTCTGGATTGCCCGCCCAGGCCTCGGGGATGAGCATGGCCATGACATGGGGGAGCGAGCGGCCGGACTGAAACAGGAACTCGACAGCGTTGTCGAGCCCGGCAGAGTCGCTGCCTGCGGGCATGATGATGGGATAGAGGTCGTTGATCTTGTCGCCGAAGTGCTCGGTCTCGCAGACCGACTGGCGTGCATTCATCCAGCTCACGTTGCCGCGGATGGTGTTGATCTCGCCATTATGGGCGACATATCGGTATGGGTGTGCAAGCTTCCAGCTTGGAAATGTGTTCGTGGAAAAGCGCTGGTGAACGAGACAGAGCGCGCTGGTGACAAGCGGATTTGCGAGTTCGAAGTAGAACTTTTCGATCTGAGGAGCCAGCATCAGCCCCTTGTAGATGATGGTGCGACAGGAGAAGGAAGGAACGTAGAAAAACTCCTTCTCCTCGATGTCTGAGTCGGCGATCTCGTTTTCCGTTCGACGGCGAACGAGATACAAGCGACGCTCGAAATCATCTTCGCTCATGCCCTCAGGGCGGCCGACAAAGAACTGCTCGATGTAGGGCTGTGAGGCCCGGGCTTCGCGCCCGATGGCGTCACCGTTGACTGGCGTGTCGCGCCAACCCAGGACCTTCAAGCCCTCCGTTGTAGCCATGCGCTCGAAAACGCCTTCGCACTGAAGCCGGCTGTGCTTGTCCACGGGAAGGAAGACCATGGCCACGGCGTATTCGCCGGGACCTGGAAGCGGAATCCCGAGCTCGCCGCATTCCCGCGCAAAAAAAACGTGAGGAATCTGGATGAGGATGCCGGCGCCATCGCCCGTCTCGGGATCACAACCCGCTGCTCCGCGATGGGTCAAGTTGATGAGAACCTCGAGCCCTTTGCGGATAATGTCGTGGCTTTTCTCGCCACGAATGCTTGCCACGAGACCCATGCCGCACGCATCATGCTCATTGCGCGGGTGATAGAGGCCTTGAGGATCGGGGATACGATGACGGTGATCCGATGTCTGCATTGGTACCTTCTCTTATGGAATAAGGTCGTTCTGCAATCCAGTTGTGATGAAACGGCAAAGACACAATCAGCGAGGCGTCACCAAGTTGGGAACAGCCGGTTAGTCCAGTGGCCTGTCGTGGCAGGCCCGTGCACATGGGGTTAGTCCTGAACCTTTAATGATACTTGAATTTCGCTCGACAGAATCCCGAATTGCAGGATTAGTGAATTTGAGCCCTGTTTTTCACAGGGCGACGCAAGTTCTTAGCGCAATTCACCGCGAAACAGATCAGAGCTTGCAAATGAGCAGTTCGCGTTCATAGATCATTTCCGGTGGAAGATGATCGTGAAGCTCTATGAAAAGCTCTTCGTGTGCAATGACTTCCTTGCGCCAGGCGGCGCGGTCCACCTTCATCAGTTCTTCGAAGTCCTCGCGCGAGAAGTCCAGTCCCGCCCAGTCGATATCTTCGTAGCGGGGAACCCAGCCGACAGGAGTTTCGCGGCCCCGGCCGTGTCCCTGGACCCGCTCGACGATCCAGCGAAGGACGCGCATATTCTCGCTGAAGCCCGGCCAGAGGAATTTGCCGTTCTCATCTTTGCGGAACCAATTGACCTGGAAGATGCGAGGAGTGGCGTCGAGACCCCGCTGCATTTTGATCCAGTGCCGGAAGTAGTCGCCCATGTGATAGCCGCAGAAGGGAAGCATGGCCATGGGGTCGCGGCGGATCTTGCCGACCGCGCCGGCTGCAGCGGCCGTCGTTTCGGAACCCATGGTCGCGCCAATATACACGCCGCTGGACCAGTTGAACGCTTGATAGATCAGCGGAAGGGTGTGCGACCGGCGTCCGCCGAAGATGATTGCACTGATGGGGACGCCCTCTGGGGACTCCCAGTCGGGGTCCATCGTTGGGCACTGCGAAGCCGGGGCTGTGAAGCGCCCGTTAGGATGAGCAGCGGTGGTGCCGTTCTTTTTGCCGATCGCCGGTGTCCATTTGTCGCCGCGCCAATCGGTACATTCAGCCGGAGGCTTCTCCGTCATGCCTTCCCACCAGACGCCACCGTCCGGTGTGAGCGCGACGTTCGTAAAGATGGAGTTGCGCGCGAGCGCGGCCATAGCGGCCGGATTGGTCTTGGTACTAGTGCCCGGAGCGACCCCGAAGAAGCCGGCCTCAGGGTTGATGGCCCGAAGTTGGCCTTTGGAATCTGGCTTGAGCCATGCGATGTCATCGCCTACAGTCAGAACCTTCCAGCCCGGCATTGCCTTTGGGGGGATGAGCATCGCGAAGTTCGTCTTGCCGCACGCGGACGGGAATGCGGCGGCGACGTAGGTCTTTTCGCCCTCGGGACTCTCGACGCCGAGGATGAGCATGTGCTCAGCCATCCAGCCTTCATCGCGAGCGATGTTGGAGGCGATGCGCAGAGCAAAGCATTTCTTGCTCAGGAGCGCGTTTCCGCCGTAGCCGGAGCCGTACGACCAGATTTCGCGAGTCTCCGGAAAATGAACGATGTACTTGGTGTCATTGCAGGGCCATGGAACATCCTGCTGACCCGGTTTTAAAGGGACGCCAACGGTGTGCATGCAAGGAACGACGCGCTTCTCATCCTTGTCAATCTCGGCGAATACGGGAGCACCGATGCGGGCCATGATGCGCATGTTGACGACCACATAAGGAGAATCCGTGAGTTCCACGCCGATTCCGGACATTGGTGAGCCGACAGGCCCCATGCTGAACGGGAGCACATACATCGTGCGTCCCTGCATGCAGCCCTTGAAGAGCTGCTTGAGACGGCGGCGCATCACGTATGGATCTTCCCAGTTGTTGGTTGGGCCAGCGCCGTCGCGGGAGAGGGAGCAGATGAAGGTGCGGTCTTCGACACGTGCTACGTCGTTGGGGGCAGATCGGGCATAAAAGCAGCCGGGCCACTTTTTCTGATCGAGGCGGGTAAAGGTGCCCGCGGCGACGAGGCGCTCGCAGAGAAAGTCGTACTCGGCTTTCGATCCATCCACCCAATGGATATTGTCAGGGCGGCAGAGCTCAGCCATCTTCTCGACCCAGCGAATCAGGTGTTTGTTGGTTGTCGGGGGCGTCTGGGTAGAGGTTCCCTCGTGATTCAAAACAAAGTGCTTCATATGGCTAGTCGTGCTCCCGCCTACGATTTACAGGCTATCGAATCTGCCGCTAGTGATGGAAGGGTCTGGGCTATCCTACATTGCCGCTTGGATGCTGGGGTGTGACCCAGAGTACAGCACAAGGTTCAGAACTCGTGATGCTGGTCGATAACCTCAGCGAGGTTGTGGGGTTCAGTGGGCGAGTTCGCGTTTTCAGCCTGGGATCGAACCTTGGCGACAGCCAGCCAGTTGTCTTTGTGGGGCTGCTCGGGCATCCATGGTGGCAGTGGCATGCAAAGATGCTCGCTCAATGCCGTCGCGTAGCCCTCGTAAAGGGCGCGAAGATTGCGCAGGCGCTCGTAAGATTGCCCATCGCGGCATACACTCACGCCACTTTGGCACAAAAGCTGGTAGAGCTGTTCATACCGTTCCGGCGGAAGGCGATCGGGTACGTTGTTGGCAGGCGAGAGCAAGAAGACCTGCGCCAAGTCGACCAGAGCGTGGCGGGCCATTGCGAAGGTGAGCTGCGCCTGGCGTGCCTCGTGACCGCGTACGCCGGCGACAAGCAACGCCGAGGTGTCGAGGATGGCAGTGAGCGCGCCAACCCAGCTCTGGTTTGTATGCTGCGATCGGTAGTAGCAGAGAAGCGTGTAGGAAATGTGGCTTTCGAGCAATTCGGCCGACCAGCGCTCCCATTCTGAGAGAAGGGTGGACAGCTCGTCCTCGGCTCCTTCGAATGCGTGCCGGCGCATGAGTTCTGCGGCTGTGGGCGGAGACCCTGCGCGGGCATCCAGAAGAGAGATGCTGACCTCTCGGCGCGAAAATGCGCCGTAGAGCACGGGAAAGTAGCCCATGACAACGGCAAGGAAGCCGAACCCCGTTCCCGCTTCAAGGGTTGAGAGAACCCGCGCGATTTGTCCGTGCGGCGTCACATCGCCCAAGCCCAGTGTGAAGAAGTTTGTCCCACTGACGTAAAGATCCGAGAAGTAGCTGAGTTGCCGCGATGAGTCATTGAACGGGCTGCCCAGCGAGTAATAGATGAGCGAAAAGCCGAAGACCATACCGCAAGCCCAGACGATAAGAAGAAAGATTAGCGAGAGGGGCCCGTAGAAACTCAGCACAGTCTCGCGCTTTCGGGGATGTCGGATGCGGAGGGCAATCAAACGCCAGGGCATCCACGTGACGATGTAGAAGAGCCGAGTGAGGCGAAGCCGCCCGGCTGCCCTTCGCGGCAGAATGACCGTCTGAAAAGCGTCGAGAAGAACGATGAGTATGCAGAGGATACCGGCGAAAGTGGTTACAGTTCGCATCGACCTCGACCTTTTTCGGGTTGGGACAGGCGGCTACACGAGCAAACCACCCTTTGTGAGATCACTGTATCCTACCCCGATGGAGCATCGGCGGAGGCATGGCTGAACTTGGTAAAGCGCTTTTAGGATTGGGTCTTCTGCTCGTGATCGTGGGAGCAGCGTTGCTGCTGGCAGCGCGCTTCGGAGTCCCCCTGGGACGGCTGCCCGGCGACATCTCTTACCGCGGGAAGAACGTCTCAATCTTTTTCCCGCTGGGTACCTCGATCCTGCTGAGCGTGGTGCTTTCGGCGATCTTCTATCTAATCTCGCGATTTCGAAGATAGGAGCAGGCAGCATCTCAGTTCGCCTGTGCTGTGTGGCTCAAACAGCACGCCCCGCTGCGATCGCTCGTAGCGGGGCGTGAATGTGAAGCGGGGCAGGTGTGTTCTACCGCTTCACGATCTTCTCAAGACGAGCATCGGTCCAGAGGACGGCGAACTCCTGGTCCTTATAGACCCGGCTCATCTCGGGGAAACGTCCATCTCTGGCCCGTCTCAAGTACTCAAGAGCTCCTTCGATGTTCCCGCGTTTCGCATAAGCTTTGGCGATCAGGAAGTTGACGCGCGCACGCTGTTCCGGAGTGCTGACCCGGGCCGAGACTCCCGAGGCGCTCTCGCTGAGAATGTCGGCATCCAGTTCGAGTGCACGGGCATACTCAGTCATAGCGCGATCGACCTGCCCCATTCCCATCCACGCCTCGGCGAGATTGAGGTGGGCGGGCGCGCTCGACTCATCAAGCTCCAGAGCCTGCTTCAGGTACTTGACCGCATTCTTATACTTCTTGTCGAGATAAGAGACGGCTCCGAGATTGTTCAGAGCGGAGATATTGCGCTGATCGTATTTCAGCGCCTGGCTGAAGTGCTTGCGAGCAGGCCCGCGATCGCCCAGCTTCAGTTCCGCAATCCCGAGCTTATTCAGGACGTTTGGGTTCCGAGGATCGGCATGCAGGGCCTGCTGATAATAAGAGATCGCCAGGAAGTAGTTGTTGTGAACCCTTTCCAGGTCGCCCTTCATTTCGGCGGTCCTTGCGATTTGCAGGGCATCGGGCTTCGGGAAATCAAAAGATGATTCCGCCCGGATGGCTGGCGGCGTAAAGAACGCCAGGCTGGTAGCAGCGATCAAAGCGATAAGTGTACGCATGGTCTTGCCTCCTTCACGGAGCATTTCGCTCGGACTGATTGCTTCCCAATCTGCTACGAATTGCTCAGCGTCGATCCCAAGTAGACTGCAGGCCGCGGGCAGGAACAACGCTATACCTGCTACCTGGCGGTTTCGCGACGTTACATACGTCGTCATCCGTTTGTATGTTCATGCGGATGTGCGACTTGCCAAGTCCGAAACTCTGAATTGGGAGAAGGTTTCAGGCCGATCAGATTCGGGGTTAAACCCCGTTACACGGGTGAACTGAGCCGCTACCTACACGGTTAATACCGGCTGAAACCAGTAATCTGGAACTAATATGATTGCGACCGCGAATATAAAGAGTGAGACCAGCGGTTGAAAGCATGATCGATATGGCCGCCGCACCCTCAGAAACGGTCGAGATCGCATCGCAGCGGGCTGAGCTGGAATCTGTGCTCCGGTCGCAAGAGTTCGTGCGCGCGCCGAGACTCGCTCACTTGCTTTCCTATCTATGCGAGAAGCTGTTTGCGGGTGAAGCCAACCAGATCAAGGAATATTCCATTGCGCTGGAGGCGTTCAACCGTGGAGATCGATTCGATCAGGATTCCGACTCTATCGTGCGCGTGGAAGCAAACCGCCTGAGGAAACGGCTGGCGGAGTACTACGCAGGCGAAGGATCCTCGCATACTCTGCAGATCACAATTCCAGTTGGCCAGTATGTTCCGCGGTTCGAGCTGCGCCGAACGGAGGTTCAGGAGACCGCCCCAGAGAAGCTGATGGCAGAGCCGCCCGCCGAACCGAAGCGGCGGAGAGTTTCACCTTGGATCATCAGCGGTGGGATCGCCGCGGTCATGGTTGGGGCAGTCTGGATTTCGTATGTCGTCGTGAAGAACCACAAGGAGCGTCGCGCCGTCGAGCCCTCAGATGTGACGGCCGTTCATTCTGACATCTCCGATGGCCAGTTCGGGCCCCCTGGAGGCGAGGAGATTCGGCTCCTGGCTGGCGCAACGCGCAGCCTCGTCGATCACGCCGGAAAGCTTTGGAGTGCAGACACCGGGTTTGCAGGTGGGACAGCGGTAAAAAGCTCGGTTCAGCATGTTGGACGAACGTTGGAGCCAGGCTTCTACAGAACCAGCCGGCAAGGGCAATTCCGTTACGACATTCCGCTCAAGGCTGGTTTGTACGAGGTAAGGCTGCACTTCGCGGAGACCATGTATGGTCCAGACACCACTGGCGCCGGGGGCGAAGGCAGCCGGCTGATGACCGTAAAAGCAAACGGGCAGATTCTGCTCAGCCATTTTGATGTAGTTGGAGACGCGGGAGAGAGCAGTGCAGCCGACGTGAAGATCTTTGCGGGATTGCAGCCGGCCAAGGACGGCGCATTACACCTGGAGTTTGCGGGTGAAGAAGGAAAGCCGGCGATGGTCTCGGCGATCGAGATCTTGCCGGGCGTCAGGGGGCACATTCGTCCGATCAGGGTTCTCGCGCGGCAGTCGCCTTACTACTCGAACGATAGCCACTGGTGGAGTCCAGACAACTACTTTGAAGGCGGGCAACTGGCTTCGTACGCGCAGGAAGTCACAGGGACAGATGATCCAGAACTGTATGAGACGGAGCGCTGGGGGAACTTCTCCTATGCGGTTCCAGTAACTCCGGGAAGATATTCTGTCGTGCTTCATTTCGCAGCCCGTCACAGCAATCCGGGGCAACCAGCGTCTGAAGCTGCAGATCGCGTCTCGAATGTCTTCAACGTGTTTTGCAATGGAAGGACATTGCTTGAAAATTTTGATCTGGCGAGAGAAGCTGCAAAAACGGATGTCGTCGTCAAGCGCTTTGCCGGACTGGAACCAAACGCGCAGGGAAAACTGTTGTTCAGCTTTGTTCCGGTCGTTGGACACGCGACCTTGACCGGCTTGGAAGTTCTGGCGGAAGGCAAAGAGCAATGAAGAGTGCGCGCGATGAGCTGAACTCGTTCAGTACTCCGCACGTTGATGTAGGCAAACATAGCTGGTTTGGAATTTTGAAGATCACAATATTTGCCAGAGCAACGCTGTGATCCTCGGCATTTCACGATCTTATTGTGACTAAGTTACTCTGAAACCTATAAGTGAATTCAAGATAGAATCTCTTGCCGGATAACTCGACTTAATAACCTGACTACAATCCTTGCGGTCCGCGTCACCAATGAACCATTGACCGGGACCGCAAGTTGAGTTACCGTTTCTACGGTTTAATTAATCGTTTTAGGCAGGTGTGGTACGGGTCCTCTACAACGAAAGATCCCCAGGGTTGCGAGTGAGTGGGAGGCGACGTTGCAGAGGGGCTGTATCCACCTGCTTTTTTCATTTGAAGTCCGCAAATATGGGCAGGAGCTTTGCTTAGAAAGCTGAAGCCAAATCCAAAAGAGGCCGTGGCCTGAAGGAGAGCGCGATCCATAGAAATATTCGGTGAAAGGCCGAAATTTCCGACAAGGGAAAGCAAGATCGCACGTTCCCAGGCTGCCATAACGAGGCAGTATCACTTCGGAATAGGAGAGTCACATGCAAGACAGGAAGACCAGTCGAAGAAACTGGACATTTCTGCTCCTGCCGTTGATGTTTGCGTTTGCGTGCGCTGGATTGTTCGGACAGGCAAACTCAAATATTACCGGTATCGTTTCTGATCAGTCGGGTGCGGTGATCGCTAGCGCGAACATCACTCTGACAGATGTAGCCACGGGCGCAACAAAGAGCACAACATCAGGCGAAACCGGCCTATATGATCTGGCCGGACTGAATTCCGGAACCTACAACATGACCGTCACCGCGAAGGGCTTTCAGACCTTCGTTCAAAACGGAATTGTTGTGAACGTGTCGGCCACCTTCCGCGTCGATCCAAAGCTCACGGTTGGAGCGGAATCGACCACCATCACGGTTCAGGCAGATTCGCTGACTGTACAGAGCGACTCAAACGTCATCAGCACGCTTATCAATGAACAGCAAATCACCGAACTTGCCACGAACGGGCGCAACATCGTCGCATTGGCTACGCTGGGTCTTGGCGTAAGCGGCAACCTGCCCGATTCCAATACGCCTAGCTCAGTTGGATCGAGCTTCACCATCAGCTTCAACGGCCTTAACCAGGCGCATAACATCTGGCTGATCGACGGCGGTGAAGCATATGACCGCGGATCTGGCGGCAAGTCATCCATGATGCCTTCGCAGGATGCACTGGGCGAATTTCAGGTAATGGCCAGCAACTATCCTCCGGAGTACGGAATCTCTTCTGGCGGCACCATCTCGATGTCGATCAAGAGAGGCACCCAGTTGTTCCACGGAACGTTGTTTGAATTCGTCAGGAACGACAAGCTTCAGGCACACAATTATTTCGACAAGCCGAACGCGACTAAACCGGAACTTCGTCTGAATATCTTCGGCGGAAATCTCGGCGGGCCACTGTATATCCCGGGCGTTTACAACACGAACAAGCAACGCACCTTCTTCTTCTATAACGAAGAGTGGCGCAAAATTGTCCAGGGCAGCGCACCGGCAGGTATTCATACCATTCCGGCGGCTGACTTCATCACTTCGCCGCAGGACCTCAAGTTTGTCATCCCGGCATACGCTCCAAGTGCCCAGACGAGTGTCTTCGTTCCTGTGGTCAACGCAACCACCCCGCTGGGGAAGGCGATCGCCAATCATCCTGAATTGACGCCGGGCCAGGCATTCCCGAACAACTTGATCCCGCACGATCTGTTTGTCGATGCAGCTGCTTTGCAATTGATGTCGGTGGGATCCATTCCGAAAGCAAACACGGCCGGTGACTTGATTTCTGTATCGAGCAAGCAGCCTCTCAATGTTCGCGAGGAATTGTTCCGGATCGATCACAATCTCAACGACAAATGGCAGCTGTTTGGCCACTACATTGGAGACTCGGTCAGCCAGACCTACGCCACGTCGATGTGGAGCGGCGACAGCTATCCAACCGTTGGTTCGAACTTCAGCAACCCGTCGTGGAGCTCCGTCATCAAGCTGACCGGCTCGCTGACGCCAAATGTGCTTCTTGAAGCCGCGTTTAATTTCGACGGCAACAAGATCAACATTGCGCCTTCCGGCACAGCGTACACCAAGCCTTCTGGCTGGAGCGGACAGTCCTTCTTCCCGCAGTCGGCGGATGCACTGAACCGCCTGCCCAGCGTGAACCTTGGATCCTACGGAACAGCCTTTGATCCGTGGTCACAACCCTGGAAGAATGCGGCCTTTGATTATGCCGAGGTATTCGGACTCTCCGTCACTCACGGCAAACACGGATTCAAATTCGGCGGCGGCTACAACCGCTACATCAAGAACCAGCAGCTGTTTGGCAATACAAACGGCTACTATAACTTCAGCGATGGCGCTGACAAGACCACAGGTCTTCCGACCACTTCCGGTCTTACCGGCGACTCTTATCTCGACTTCCTGTTCGGCCTGAGCACCAATTATCAGCAGCTTCAGCAGCAGGATATTCGTCACTACGTGAACCAGACGATCTCGTCCTATGCTCAGGACAACTGGCACGTCACTCCGCGCCTGAGTGTGCAGTATGGCATCCGCTACGACGCCATGCCGCATGCGTGGGAACGGAACAATCGCCTGGCAAGCTTCGATCCGGCGCAATACCAGAAGGCACTCCTTCCGACACTCGATCCGGGTACGGGCGCTTTCTGTACTGCTGTTTCGGGCGGCTGCGCGGCCATCAGTGCGGGCCTTCAGACCTTCGAGGGTGCACAGTTCTACCTCAATGGCGTAACCATTGCCGGACAGGGCGGAACACCTGGTGGGATGACGAAGAACTACTTCGACACCTACATGCCTCGCGTGGGTTTCTCGTATGACCTCACGGGAACAGGCAAAACCGTGCTGCGTGGTGGCTTTGGTACGTTCTTTGAGCGTATGCAGGGCAACGACGTATACAACATCGCGACTGCGGCGCCGTTCTCGAATGCACCGAGTCTCGGCAACGTATCCTTTGCGAACCCGTTCCTCAGCTGGAAATCGGGAGCGGCGCTCTCTTCGGCTCAGTTGCCGGTTGTGCCGCAAGGCATGACGACCATCGATCCACGCTATCCACCCCCGGGCGTTGCGCAGTACAGCCTCGGAATCCAGCGCGAAATCGTGCCGTCGCTCATCTTCATGACCCAATACGTTGGCAATGAGGGTTGGCACCAGAACGTGATTTTCCCGATTAACCCGCTCCCGTTGACCACGCCTCTGACTGCTCCTGCAGGTTGCGATACGACTGCGAACCCGCAGCCAGCATGCGCAATTAGCCGCAAGGTGCAGGCTGCCGGCAACCTTTCCAACGCCAACACCGCTCTCGCTCGGACGTTCCCGGGCTTTGGCGGAATCAGCGAGGAAACAAATATCGCCACAACGAGCTACAACAGCTTCCAGGCCGGCCTGCGTCAGCAGAGCAGACATGGACTCACTTTCGAGATCGACTACACGTATTCTCACCAGATCGATGACGAAGTGGGCAGCTCGGACCTTAACACCTCTACCAATCCATTCAACCTGAAGTATGACAAGGGATCAGGCTCGCTTGACCGGCGCCATATCCTGAACATGAACTATGTCTATCAGCTTCCGATCTTCGCTCATTCCAGCGGGCTCGCACATAGTCTGCTGGGTGGATGGGAGATTTCGGGAACTGTGATCTCGGAAACCGGTTTGCCGTGGGCTGGAAACAACGCCCCCGGAGGCGGGTATAGCGACACCGTCGGTCTCGGTGGAAACTACACGATTCGTCCGAACTTCAGCGGAAAAGTGCAATATCCGAAGGCGCGGAAGGCGAACGGTGTTTATCAGTGGGTCTCTCCAACCGGCTTCTCGAAGCCAATCGCCGCTTGGGATGGCGGACCGAATCTTGGTTTCGGCAATGCCGGCCGAGACATCGTAGTCGGCCCAGGTCGAACCAACTTCAGCACAAACTTGTACAAGTCGTTCGCGTTCACCGAGCGCACGCGGTTTGAGTTCCGTGCCGAGTCGTTCAATACCTTCAATCACACGCAGTTCAACAATTTCCATAACAACGTGAGCGGCGCTGATTTCGGCGAAGTCAGCGGCGTGCAGGATCCAAGAACATTTGAGTTGGGCGGAAAGCTCATCTTCTAATTCAGCTCAGATCGAACCAGAAAAGCGCGGCGGTCTTGCGATCGCTGCGCTTTTCTATTTTCCCGGGCATCAAAATCTTGCTCAATGTTGCTATTCGGGATAGCTCTCGCCGGGCTTGACGACGCGGATGAAGTGATCAGTGAACTGCGCGTGGCCCCCCGGAAGTTCGATCTTGGGCATATGACAGCTTGCGCAATTTGATTTCGCGACTGGACAAGTCTTCGCGTCGTGAGCAGCAGGCGTGGCCTTTGTCTGGCCGTGGCAGGCAAGGCACTTCGAATCGTAGTAGGCGGCGCTGTGTTCGAGCGTTTGATGGGGATTGTGGCAGGCAACGCAACTGATGCGCGGGTCGTTGCCGATAAAACATTTGCTCAGCGCCATGCGGTAAGGCTGGAAGCGGACGAAAGCTGGACCGTGCCAGCGATTACGCATGACAGTGTCGAAGGTGCGATGGCACTGGCCGCAGAAGCTGGAGATCTGCTCGGCGTCGAGACGCTTCAGCGAGGCCGGAAGAGTCTTGAAGTTGTCTCGTGCCGCATCGGCCATATGCTGCTGTGAGCCGGCGTGGCAGTGTTCGCATTCCACGCCGGGCCTGATCTTCGAGACATCGAGCTTCTTGCCCACTCCGGTAGCGTGGCAGTCAAAGCAGACGCGTGTTTCCCAGATAGGCAGTTTTCGCCCCATGGCTTCTTCAAGCGTGTGTGGTGTGATTCGCTGATCGCCGGGAGTGGTGGCGAGCGTGTTGTCGCGCGGGAAGTAGCTGACCAGGCTTTCGTAGAAGTGGCCGTCTTTTTCGAGCACCCACGTTTGCGTGTGCTGGCCGAAGATCCAGTGAATGGGAAGAGTCAGCGTCTCGGAGCCATCCGTCACGGAGTACGTGCTGTGACCGTTCCGGGTTTGAACCGTGTACGTATAGGCTCCGAGCTTTGCGGTGAGATCAGGATGGGCATTGAGCAGGGGATTAGCGCCATCGGGTTCCATGGCGTGACGCATGGGCGCTGTGCGGAACGATTTGGCGACTCCCGCGTGACACGTTGCGCATGAAAGACGAGGGGAAGCTTCCTGCTCTTTCTGCTGGGCTGCCATGCCGAACGAACCAGATAAAAGGCAAAGCATCGTACCAGCTGCGATCAGAGCGGCGGCGTCGAGCAACGGCCGGAAGCTACTTCGCAAGGTCGCGGCAGATTTTGCGCTCACGAGCTTCTTCCTCTCTGTTGCCGGTTCTGGAGTAAACGGAGGCGAGGCCGAGGTGGGCCTCCAGGTCGCTGGGATCTCGCTGAATCGCCTGGTTCAGGAGCTCGCTTCCACGTTTCAGATCTCCGGTTTCAGCGAGCGCGCGACCGAGAGCAATCTGAGCGATGTGAAGATTGGGGTCGGATGCGTAAGCGATCTGTGCGGGCTGCAAGGCGTCCGCGAAGTGGCCTTCGTAAATAAGTGTCAGGGCCAGCAGAGCTTGCGTTTCGCTGTCCGTCTTGATGGCGAGCTCCTCGCGGAACTGATCGCCGGCCATCGCCGGATCATGCGGAAAGAGCAAGTAGCCGTAGTAGAAGTGGAGGCCCGGCCGGGTCGGGTTCTGTGCGAAGAGGTCAGCGAAAAGATGGTCAGCCTGTTCATCTTCGCCTGACAGGAAGATGTATCCAGCACGGCCCGCGGATTCATACAACGCGCGATCGGCGGCTGAGACCTCTTTCGGGAAAGCGGTTGACCGCATGCCTGCCAGGCCGATGGCGATGAACATATCCGGGGCTTCGGCGTGCAGGCGGGCGAGCGCTGAGTACTGGGTCATTGCATCTTCAAAACGGGAAGCGTGTGCAAGTAGCAAGGCAAGGTGGTAACGGATGATCTGCTCGTTGCGGGGCTCGTTGGCCGCACCGTGTGCGACGGCCTGATCCAGATCGCGAAGTGCGTCGTCGTATGCGCCGGTTTCGAACTCGCACAGACCGCGAAGGGCCATTGCAGGAACGGCTGTAGGAGCGAGGTGCAGCAGGTGCGAAAAGGCATCGATGGCGCCCGCGTACTGATCAGAGCTGTACTGGAGGATGCCGAGATACCACCAGCCTTCCTGCCAGGCTGGGTTGATCTGCTCGGCTTGTGTATAGAGCTGGATCGCGAGAGGCAGGTTCTGCTGGTCGCGGGCAGCGGCCGCCCGGGCGGCCAGATCCTGGAATTCCGGCGAGGATTCTTGCCCGGTCAGGATGTGAGGCGCCGATACCGTGCAGAGGCACGCGGCCAAAATCAGGATACGCCCGACCGGGTTGGGGAAGACGGGGATTGCCACGTTATGCGTGAGCTGCCAGAGACCTGCTGTGAGGATGAGTCCGGAGAATAGCAGCTCCCAGACACATCCGCCTCACTCCTGGCCCAATCCTAGCAGGTGTATGACTTTGCAGCTGCGGCCGGAAGAGCTTTCAGCGTCGCTGAACGGAGATACGGTGCGGTGAACACTGGGCAAAACGGGCGGTTGATTCCGGTCTCGAACATGTGCCATTGTGTCGGTAGACGCCAGCGCTTCCCACCATGCCAGGGCGCGTTTTCCCCCGCGCCTGCGCCTCCTGCACATGCCCTGACCGCAGCATGTTTTGCCGAAGTCCTATCAAGGCGTCGCGGACCCCCAACTCAGTCTCGGTCGGCTCACGATGGGTCAACTGGGTGACTTTGGCACCATAGGCCTGCCCGAAGAGTGCAACACGCATGGGTCGAAGGGAGTATTGGGTTTGCGCCGTAGAGAGCTACCCTTTTAGGCAAGCAAGTGCGTGTGTACTCGGCCTTGAGCGGCCTCGATCCTGGGGTCGCCTGCAGGTTTGTTGTGCTTGCCGTTTTGGGCATAGACCACATAGCCCGCCTAACCTGGCGGGCTTTTTCTGCAATGCTGTTTGGGATCTCGGTGCCGAGTCTCCAAATCGAGATGGCCTTCCACGTAAGAAGTCGGGGATCATTCAGTCCAAAAGTAAGGGGGCTTGCACATTTTTTGTTGCGGTTGTATCGAACTCAGGATTATTGTTGACTTTTCCACAAGGTCAATTAGTTTCTGGAGAGTCATATGGTCTGTCCCAAGTGCAAGTCGGGAGCCCTCTCGACCGTCCCCGCTGAAATCCGCCTTTATCGCAATGCTCCCCGCACCATGAGCCACCCGCCGTTCTCCCCACAGCCCGATGTTCAGGTCTGCCTCGATTGCGGCAACGCAGAGTTCATTATTCCTGAGAAGTGGCTCTCGGCTGGCTGGCTGCAAGGGCATAAAAAGGCTCCGGTTTCGGTCGGCGCGCCAACGCTCATTACAGAAGCCCGTCGGCACATTGCGTAATTTCTGAGGTGGGTTGAAGACGGCTGAGCAACTTGGCCGTCAGAGCAGAGTGTTGGACTAGAGGCCTTCAGCGAAAGCTGAGGGCCTTTGGTTTTTGGATTGATAAACGAAAAGGCCCCCAGCCGAAGCTGGAGGCCCTTGTTTTTTGCGCCAGAGGCGCGATTGCCTGGACGGCTAGTCCTAGTACATTCCGTCCATGCCGCCGCCGTGGCCGCCGCCGGCCGGGGCCGCCTTAGGCTCCGGAATCTCGACGACCAGTGCTTCGGTGGTGAGGAGCAGTCCAGCGATCGAGGCCGCGTTCTGCAGGGCAGTGCGGGTGACCTTGGTCGGGTCGATAACGCCAGCTTTGACCAAGTCCTCAAACTTGCTTGTCGCAGCGTTGTAGCCGTAGTGAGGCTCCTTTGAGTCCAACACTTTGCCAACCACAACCGCACCTTCTTCGCCGGCATTCGCCACGATCTGGCGAAGGGGCTCTTCGAGTGCGCGCAGGACGATCTGTGCGCCGGTCTTTTCGTCGCCTTCGAGCGTCTTGAGCAGGGCGGTTACAGCCGGGATGGTGCGAACCAGGGCGACTCCGCCGCCTGGGACGATGCCTTCCTCGACTGCTGCGCGGGTGGCATGGAGAGCATCCTCAACGCGAGCCTTCTTCTCCTTCAGCTCGGTCTCGGTAGCCGCACCAACCTTGATGATCGCAACACCGCCAACGAGCTTGGCGAGGCGTTCCTGGAGCTTTTCCTTGTCGTAGTCAGAGGTGGTCTTCTCGACTTGCGAACGGATCTCCTTCACGCGGCCTTCGATGTCGGATGCTTTGCCTGCACCGTCAACGATTGTGGTGTTGTCCTTGTCGATGGTGATGCGCTTGGCCTTGCCGAGGTCTTCCAGCTTGACGCCCTCGAGCTTGATGCCGAGGTCTTCAGTGATGGCCTTGCCACCGGTGAGGATGGCGATGTCGCCAAGGATAGCCTTGCGGCGATCGCCGAATCCCGGAGCCTTGACGGCGGCGACGTTCAGAGTGCCGCGCAGCTTGTTCACCACGAGCGTTGCCAGAGCCTCGCCCTCGACGTCTTCAGCAATGATCAGGAGGGGCTTCCCGCCGCGGGCAACCTGCTCGAGCAAGGGGAGAAGGTCCTTCATGGCGCTGATCTTCTTCTCGTAGATCAGGATGTAGGGGTCCTCTAGAACCGCTTCGAGACGCTCTGCATCTGTGACGAAATACGGGCTCAGGTAGCCGCGATCGAACTGCATGCCGTCCACGGTCTCGAGGCCGGTGTGCATCGTCTTCGACTCTTCGATGGTGATGACGCCATCCTTGCCGACAACCTTGACCGCGTGCGCGATGATATCGCCGATTTCCTGATCGCCGTTTGCGGAGATCGCGCCAACCTGCGCCACGGAACCTTCGTCAACAGGCTTCGAAAGCTTGCCGAGAGCGCCGGTCTCGGTGAACTTCCCGTCCTTGTCGCGAGTTCCGATGATGGTGGACACGGCCTTGTCGATACCGCGCTTGAGAGCGGTCGGATTTGCGCCGGCGGCAACAGTGCGCACGCCTTCGCGGAAGATGGCCTGGGCCAGGACCGTTGCGGTAGTGGTTCCGTCACCCGCCACGTCGCTCGTCTTGGAAGCGACTTCGCGAACGAGCTGGGCGCCTACGTTCTCAAGCGCGTCCTTGAGCTCGATCTCCTTGGCGACCGTTACGCCGTCCTTGGTGATGGTGGGTGAGCCAAACTTCTTCTCGATTACGACATTGCGGCCTTTGGGCCCCAGTGTCGCCTTCACAGCGTCCGCGAGCGTATTCACACCGCGCAGGATCGCTTGACGGGAATCTTCACCGTGCAGAATCTGCTTTGCCATTCTCAAATCTCCTAAATAGGCTGCTAGCGTCTAGCCGCCAGCTACTAGCTGAAAACTTTGGTCTCTGGCTTGAGGCCAGAAGGGGTGAGCTACTTCTTGATGATGCCGAGGACTTCTTCCTCACGCATGATCAGGAACTCTTCACCGTCGATCTTGATCTCGGTGCCGGAGTATTTGCCGAAGAGGATCTTGTCGCCAGCCTTGACGTCGAGCGGGAACACCTTGCCCTCGTCATTCGACTTGCCCTTGCCGACGGAGATGACTTCGCCTTCCTGGGGCTTCTCTTTTGCGCTATCGGGGATGATGATGCCGCCACGAATCGTTTCGCCCTCTTCCAGACGACGGACGAGGATACGATCGTGGAGCGGCGTGAAGGTCGTGGTCACAGACGTTGCTGCCATTGCTTCGCTTCTCCTTCACACGCGGGCGGTTCACCGGCCGCGGAGTTGGTTTGAGTTGGATAAAACTTCGGAACCCGGCCCCGAATAGGGTCGAATCTGCCGGTGAGCAGTCCAGGTACTCAGGTGCTAGCACTCGGCACTTCCAATTGCTAAAGATAGGACTCAGAGAGGAGTTTGTCAATACCCCACGTGATTAAATGTGAGTGACATGCACTCACATTCGGGCGCTTTGGGCGAGTTTCTGCGTCTTGAGGGGCAAATTGCACACCCGACGTGCTCAATTTGACTTGGGCGTTCGCAGGAAAAGGACAAGCCCTTTCCAACCAGCCCTCAATTTGACTCCCCAACTGCTTGAGACAATCTCGCCTGGTTCTTGCGGATTCCGCGGCCAGTCAAGTTTCTCCCCGCGAAGACGCTGAAACAGGAAACGCAGAAGATTTGCGCGCTGAGCCGGAAATTCGCTGAAGAGCAGCAGCCAGTAGCTAAATGAATTCCGGGCCTCCCGATCGATAGCAGTGCGGGTGAGCGGAGGATGATGGACGACTGCCGCAGGTATGTAGACCACCCGGTGTCCACGTGAAAGGAGAGAGGCGAACGCATAGCTCTCATCGCCAATTTCAAAGGGCGCTCCACGCCCCAGCCGCTCATCGAAAAACTTCCCCGGGGCGCATGCTCTCTTGCGCAGTGCCATATTGGCGCCCAGGCCGAGACCCCCGAAAGTTGCGATCTCGAACCAGTGTGCATCCTGATTGCTCAATGTGCGTGCCTGTCCCATGGGCCCGGCAGGTGCGTCCGGCGTGACAACGCGCCCCGCAGAGGCCCCGATCTGCTCGTCCCGAAAAGGCGCAAGTAGGAGCGCGAGCCAATCAGGAGCTGGCGTGACATCGTCATCGAGAAAGGCGATCACATCTGTGTCGCACTCCTCCAGGGCGCGATTACGAGCACGGCAGAGACCACGGAGAGGTTCGATAACGTACCCCGCACAATAATCGTGCGCGACTTTGCGGGTATCGTCGTTGCCCTCGGAATTATCGATGACCATGACCTGGTTCGGTGCAGGGCTGAGTCGAGCAACTGACGCAAGACACTTCTGAAGCAGAACTGGACGGTTCCGAGTGCAGATGACGACGGTTACAGTCGGAGTTTGCTCGCGGATCCTCATGGTCGGGCTTTTGACCGGCGTTCGGAGCGGTGAATTCAATCCGCAGACCTCGAAATTGATTCAGATGCGTTCATCGGGTCTTTTCGTCCGGCGGTACAAAGAGAAAAGCCACGCCTAACAACTGTCACTTGAAATTCTAACGAATCAGATCCCTATACCTCGGATGGGACAAGAGCCTCCAGCCGTGGCTTGCCGGGCTGTCTTTAGATGGCGAGCGAGGCGAGGAGGGCGAAGCCGAGGCCTGCGAAAGAGATGATTGTCTCGCAGATAGACCAGGACTTCATCGTCTCGGTGACACTGAGATTGAGGTACTCCTTCACCAGCCAGAAGCCGCCGTCATTCACGTGAGAGAAGATGAGCGAGCCAGCGCCGGTGGCAATGGCCAGGAGTTCCGGCGAAGTGCCCGGCGACTGCAAAGCGATCGGGGCTACGATACCTGCCGCAGTGGTCATAGCAACGGTGGCAGACCCGGTCGCCAGCCGCATAAGCGCCGCTAGAAGCCATGCAAGAACCAACAGGGGAAGGTGGTGCTGCATGGCGATCTTGATCATGGCGTTGGAGACACCGCTGTCCTGAAGCACCCGGCCGAAGCCGCCCCCGGCGCCCACCAGGAGTGTGATGGTGGCGGTGGGAGCGAGGCACTCGTTGGTGAACCGGAGGATCGTATCCCGGGAGACGCCGCGCATGGTCCCCAGAGTGATGAAACTGATCAGAACACCGATGAGCAGGGCGATGTCATCGTTGCCGAGAAACCGTATGGCTTCGTTCGTAATTGTGCCCCGAGTAGCGAACACGTCTGCCCAGCTGCCGACCAGCATCAGGACCACGGGAAGCAAAATGCTGCCAATGGTTAGCCAGAAACCGGGAAGAGCGCGGTCGGGATTGTGATCTTCAAAATCCTCTGCCATGGGATTCTCGGCAGGTACTTTGATCCAGGGCGCGATGACTTTTGCGAAGAGCGGACCTGAGAGCGTCGCCGTCGGAATGCCGATGAGAAGCGCGTAGAAGATGGTGCGTCCCACATCGGCGTGATAGGTGTTGACCGCGAGAAGGGCAGCGGGATGGGGCGGAACGAGCCCGTGATCGACAGAAAGCGCTGCAACGAGTGGCAGAGCAACGCTGATGAGGGATGCTCCGGTGCGGCGCGCGACCGTGAAAGCAATGGGAATGAGAAGTACGAATCCGACCTCGAAAAACGCCGGCAGACCGACGATGAGGCCGATGAACATCATGGCCCAGGGAACACGTTTTTCCCCAAATACGCGAATGAGGGTGAGTGCGATGGTATCCGCACCGCCGGATTCGGCCATCATTTTGCCGAGCATGGTGCCGAGGGCAACAACCACGGCTATGTGCCCGAGGACATTGCCAACCCCCACTTCGAAGGAGTGGACAGAATCTGCCATCGGCATTCCGGCAACAATGGCGAGCGCGAGAGAGGCAAGCAGAAGACTGAGGAAGGGATTCAGCTTCAGCAGCGTCACAAGGAGGATGATCCCGATGACAGCGCCAAGGGCGCTGAGGAGGAGAAAGACGCTGTGCGGATCAATCATCAGTTGATAGTCTCGCGGGTCTTGTGTATATGATTGCGGTTCCTACTGAACCCACTCTTTTCGCTCGCGAGGAAGAAAACCTCCTGCGCGGTTGCCGGTGAGTCCCTGAGCAGTGTACGACAGCGTGCCGTTCACCCAGACATAGTGCATTCCCACGCAGGGACGAATCGGCTCGGCGAAGGTGGCGGTATCGCGAATCGTGTCGGGGTCGAACAACACAAGGTCCGCGCAGTAGCCCTCGGCGATCTGGCCGCGGTTCGCAAGCCCGAACCGCTTTGCGGGCATCGATGTCATCTTGCGGATCGCTTCGGCAAGCGTAAACAGCTTCTCCTCGCGACAAAACTTTCCGAGAATACGCGGGTAGGTGCCCCACAGACGCGGATGCGGATGTTTGTCCCAGGGCAATCCGTCCGATCCGATCATAGTGGCGGGGTGCCCGAGGATTCGCCGCATATCGCTTTCATCAATGCTGTGGTAGATGGCGCCGGCGGGTTGAAGACGACGGGCGGCTTCCACCTGCGAAAGATCCCACTCCGCGGCAACGTCCGAAAGAGGCCGCCCTGTGACTTCAGGGTGTGGTGCGCTCCAGGTAATTTCGATCCGAACGCGAGAATCGACCTGCTTGAGATCGAGCATGCTGGACCCGGCTGCGTAGGGGTAGCAATCACAACCGATCTGCTGCGTGGTCCGGGCCCGCTCGAGAGCGGAGAGGACTTCCGGGCTGCGGCCCCAGTTGTCTATGCCTGCGCATTTCAGATGCGAGATGATGACGGGCGATTGTGCGTAGCGGCCGATCTGGAAGGCTTCGTCCATGGCATCGAGAATGGCGTCCCCTTCGGTGCGCATGTGGGTTGCGTACACCGCATTTGAACCGATGAGAGCTTCAGCGAGCGCGAGAACTTCTTCGGTAGATGCGGCGTTGGCATTCGCATAGGCAAGGCCCGTGCTTAGGCCGAGCGCACCCAGCGAGAGCGCGACAGCGAGTTCCTCGCGCATGGAGGCGATCTCAGGTTCCGAGGCTGTACGATCGAGTCGATCGAGATGGTTGTTGCGCAGAGAAGTATGCCCGACAAGCGCTGCCACGTTAACCGAAGGGCCGGCCAATTTTAGAGCCGAGATGTAATCGGTGAACGCGGGATAGCGGAAGCGTTCGCGAGTTCCGAGGAGGCTCATGGGATCGGGCAGCTCGCTTCTGAGTCGGACGGGCGATGCGCTGATGCCACAGTTGCCTACGATGACAGTAGTCACACCCTGCGAGATTTTAGGCAGCATCTCGGGAGTGTCAATAACACTGGTGTCGTCGTGAGTGTGAACATCAATGAAGCCTGGTGCAAGGGAGAGGCCTTCGGCTTCCACGATATTCGCCGCCGTACAGCGGAGAGAAGGGCCAACGGAAGCGATGCGGCCATTCAAGATTGCCAGATCGAGCAACTGTGCGTCATTGCCGAGTCCATCGAGCACGTTGGCATTGCGGATGAGAGTGTCGCAATTCATGCGGGCTGATTCAGACTATAGACTATGGATTCGCGAGGCCAGAAGCGGGGGTGAGAGTGGAGTCGAAACGTGCGAACGAGCTAATCGGACCCTTGAACAAAGGAATCGGAACATTGGAGCAGGACTCCACGGCCGGGGAGATCGCCGCCCTCGGGTGGAACCTGCTTCAAGAGGATCTCAGCCTGCCCGCCGCGGTGCTTTATCGCGACAAGATCGAGCACAACCTCAAATGGATGCAGCGCTTCATTGACGCTTACGCGATGAAGCTGTCTCCCCATGGAAAAACCACGATGGCTCCTGCGCTGTTCGATATGCAGCTGAAGAGTGGCGCATGGGGAATAACGCTTGCGACGGCGCAGCAGGTCAAGGTCGCGCACGCCCACGGTGTGCGTCGGGTGTTGATGGCAAACCAACTGGTAGGGAAGCAGAACATGCGCATGATCGCCGATATGCTCATGAACCGGGAGTTCGATTTCTATTGCCTGGTGGACTCAGCTGCAAATGTAGATCAGCTTGGGACGTACTTTCGTGCGCGTGGTGCCAGGCTGAAGGTACTGATCGAGCTGGGAGTGTTGGGTGGGCGCTGCGGTGTTCGAGATGATGCGCAGTTGGCTGCCGTGATGCGGGCGGTGGAGCAGTGGAGAGATGCAGTCGAACTGTGTGGAATCGAACTCTACGAAGGCGTGCTCAAGGAAGAGGAGGATATCAGGGCATTTCTGAGGCGGGCCTGCGATACGACGAAGTGGCTGGTTCAAGAGGGTCTCGTAAATCGCAAGCCCGCCATCATTTCAGGCGCCGGGTCTGCTTGGTATGACGTAGTCGCGGAGGAATTCGCGGCGGCGGCTCTTGGAGATGCGGTCGAGATTGTCTTGCGGCCCGGTTGCTACCTGACTCACGATGTGGGGAACTACGAGACGCAGCAGCACCGCATCCTGAAGTCCAACCCGATTGCGCGGGAGATGCGCTCGGGCCTTGTACCGGCGTTGCACATCTGGACCTACGTGCAGTCGATTCCGGAGCCCGAACTGGCAGTGGTGGCAATGGGTCGGCGTGACGCAGCGTTTGACTCAGGGCTGCCGATACCGGCACTGCGCTATCGGCCTGGACATGGGGAGCCGCGGTCAACGCCACCGCATTGGGAAACAACAAAGCTGATGGATCAGCATGGATATTTACGAATCGCGCGTGGAGACGATGTTCGGGTTGGCGATATGGTCGCTTTCAACATCTCGCACCCATGCCTGACATTCGACAAGTGGCGGGCGCTGGCGATAGTGGATGAAAAGTACAACGTCGTGGATGTGGTGAAGACGTTCTTCTGAAGAGCAGCTCTTAGCCTCTTGCAGCCAGTTCCTGCGAGGATTGCTTCTCCTCTTGGTCGGGGATGTCGAGCGGAATTTTCCAGTTCCGTGCAGACGCCGTGCCGGCCGCCACCCACCCGTAGCGAAGACAGAGCGAGCCGATGATTCCCGAGAGCGCGGCCGCGTGACGTAGACCGCGCCTTCTCCTTCGTGTGAACAGGGAAGCGAGACGCAGCACGATCGGCACAGGACCGGAGAGAACCCCGCCGGTCTGAATGAGGGCTCCCGAAAGGCCCTCCTTTGTGGGAGCCACTTCGCGATCGCGCGCGCGCAGGAGTTCGAGACCTTCCCAGGTTTCGAATGCGGAGGCAACCAACCCGATCGCGTTGAGGGCGTTGCTGTCGGTCTCACCTGCGAGTTCCAGCAGACCGACGGCGGATTGAAGACCAGACATGCCGAACTCGCGCGGTAGCGAGCGGATGCGATTGTTCCACACTGGAATTACGCTGGCTCCGATGAGCACCCCGGTGTAGTTGTGGAACGGCATGCCGAGCACGGTGCAGCCGGTCCGGCCCACGCTGCGCAGGAAGCTGCTGATCGCGCTTCCGTCAACTTGCGTGTCAAGAATGTCGGCAAGCGTGGAGCAGGCAGCACTGGCTCCGAATCCGCTGAGAACCCATGATCCCACCGACATCACGCTCTGCGGTTTAAAGACGCGGAGCATATTTAGGAAGCGGGAGGGCCTGCCGAGATCGGCGATGAGAAATACTGAAGAGATTGCGGACCCAGCCGTCGCCATGTTGCGGGCTTTGAGCGCGAGCTCATCGTCCGCGCCGAGAAGGTCGGCCAGCGAGCCGATAACGCCGAGGGCCCCGGACGCTCCTCCGACGAAGAAATACAGCGGAACGAGAGGCGTCCATTGCGGCTGCTTCAGAAGCGGCTGCTGATAATAGCCAGTTTGTGGAGAGGCTTTGGGCAACGGCGATCCGATCGCGCGTACGCCGGGCTGCTGAAGAGAGCCGCGTTCTGAGGCCTGGCGGCGGATCTCATCGAGGCGCTCTTCGCGCACGGATGATTTCGGACGATTCTCACCGGCGTCACTCATCGAGCTAACCTTTCCGTCCCAGCAGAAAAAACGACGCAACAACCGCACCCACCATTGCCACGGCTTCAAACGCAGCCGACTTCCAGCCTTCCTTCAAATAGATGCTCGGAACCTCAGGTTTCGGAGGCAGATTGTAGGTCTCGGGCTCGCCGCGAATGATGAACATCGAGTGGATGCCCTTGACGCTGCTGTCGGTCGGATCGTAAATCTGTGCGTCCGCCATGCCGCGCGCCTGAAGCGTAGCAAGGCGGACTTGGGCTTCGATGCGGAGTTCATCATGACGGCCGAACTTGATGGATTCGGTGGGACAGGCCTTGGCACATGCCGGCATGAGCCCCGCCTTCTGACGATCTGTGCAGAATGTGCATTTGAAGGCGCGCCCATCGTCTTCATCTTTTTGGACAACGCCAAAAGGACAGGAGATCACACAGTATGAGCACCCATTGCAAATGTCCGGTTGGAGAAAGACGGAGCCGAATTCAGTACGAACAAGCGAGCCGGTGGGACAGGCTTCGAGACATCCTGCGACTTCGCAGTGCTTGCAAACGTCCGACGAAAACTCCCATGAGAACTGCTCGGCGGAGTTGCCGCCGATGCCGGGAGTGATCTGGCCTTCAACGAATTTAACGTGACGCCAGGTCGCGTGGCCGAGAGCGCCTGTATTGTCGTAAGACCAACCGGTGAAGTCAAAGCCGTCGGCCGAGATGTCGTTCCATTCCTTGCAGGCAACTTCGCACGCTTTGCATCCGATGCAGAGCGTGGAGTCCGTCAGGAATGCGGTTATTTCGCCAGGCTGGATTCCGGTGTGGTCAGTGGCGCCGCTCATGGCCGTTCCTCCAATAGCTCGTGCAACTCGTCGAGCGCCGCATGACCCGCCGGATGACGGCCCGGAATGAGATTGCAAACGAGCCCCTTGGTTTCCATAATGCGTACGTTCGGCTCCTGCGAAAGGGCGAGAAGATCATTCGCAACGTCCCCCGTGACGAGGCCTTTCCAGCCCCAGTGGTAGGGAAGCCCGACCTGGTGAATCTGCCTGCCTTCGATTTCGAGCACAGACATGCGAGCTGTGATGAGCGCCCGCGCGGAAATCAGGGCACGTGGTGTGACGATCGTTACCCAGTCGTTCGGTGAAATGCCGGTCAACTCGGCGAGTTCGGGCGAGATCTCGGCGAAGAGTTCGGGCTGTAATTCTGAGAGATGGCTGAGAGCGCGCGACATCCCACCCGCGGTGTGGTGCTCCGTGAGGCGATAGGTTGTGAGCACGAATGGAAAGCGTGGATCGCCAGGTGAGTTGGCGTAGCGATTGTCCGGACGTTCCTTTTTGTTCGTCGGCGGATTGGTTTGGTGTGCAGGGTACAGCGGATTGCGGACAGGAGATTCGAGTGGCTCGAAATGAGTGGGAAGCGGGCCATCCTTAAGACCGCTGTTCACGTAAAGCCAGCCGCGACCGTCAGGATGCATCCCGAATGGCTTATCGCCGTCGAGTGCTTCGAGGCCGCCTTTGCTGAGATCTCCTTTGTGATCGGGCGGCATATCCTTCTTGAAGTCGCTGATGTCCTTGCCGGTCCACTCGCGCTTTTCAGAATCCCACCACACGAACTTCTTCTCCTCGCTCCATGGTGTGCCGTCTGGGCGAGCGGACGCGCGGTTGTAAATGATGCGGGTGTCTTTGGGCCACGCAAAACCCCAGCCGTGACCCAGGCTGTCTTTCGCCTCGCGGATGTTAGCGCGATTCCTGCCTTCTTCGGGCATCACACCGGTGTAGATCCAACAGCCGGACATCGTCGATCCGTCGTTTTTGAGATCTTCAAAGGTGGAGAGAAGTTTGCCGGTCGTGAGATTCCGCCCGTTAATTTCGGCGAGAACCGATTCTGCATCGGGCTCACCGACGGAGCCTCTCGTTGGAATCGCCCACGTGAGGGCGTTCAGCGCAGCATTCTTTGCATTGCGTTCGCGAGCCGCTCGCTCCTTGAGCATGCGGCCCAGATGATAAGCAAACCACAACTCGCTGCGAGCATCGCCCGGAGGATCGACCGCTTTGTTGTGCCACTGAAGCAGACGCTGCGTATTCGTGAATGATCCGGACTTCTCCGCCGGGCCGGCCGCCGGCATGAGAAACACTTCGGTGCCGATGTCTTCAGGACGCAGCTCGCCGCTCTCAACTTCGGGCGAGTCCTTCCAGAAACTCGCAGTTTCCGTCTCGACAAGATCCCGTACGACGAGCCACTTCAGATTGGCCATCGCTTTTCGCTGGAGACGACCGTTCGGCGCGCCGACAGCAGGGTTCTGGCCCATGACGAAGAGGCCATCGAGTTTGCCGTCGGCCATGTCGAGCCAGTAGCCCAGCTCTGAATGATCGCCCGTGACGCGCGGCAAATAGTTGAAGCCCCACTGATTCTCTTTTGTGGCCGCGTCGCCATACCAGGCTTTGAGAAAACTGACCATGAACGTCTCAAACTTCGACCAGAGTCCAGCCTCGGTCGTGTGCTTCTTTACATAGGCTTCGAAGTTCTTCGCGTCGTCTTCGAAGAAGGGCATGGGCATGTAGGCCGGAAGAATGTCGTACAAGGTTGGAATGTCCGTTGACCCCTGAATCGATGCGTGTCCGCGGAGTGCCAGAATGCCGCCTCCGGGCCGGCCGATGTTCCCAAGAAGCAGCTGAAGGATCGCGGCAGCGCGAATGATCTGTACTCCAGTGGAGTGCTGCGTCCAGCCCACCGCATAGCAGATGCAGCCTGTCTTTTGCGGCCCCGATGCCGCGATGTACGTTTCAGCTACTTTGAGGAACACATCTTTCGGTATGCCGCACGATCGTTCGACCAGCTCTGGCGTGTAGCGCGCGAAGTGACGCTTGAGAACCTGAAAAACGCAGCGCGGGTGTTGGAGGGTCTCATCAGTTTCGAATTGTTCAGAATGTCCCGCTTCACCGCCGCGATCTTTCGCGTGTCCGCCTCCCGCGGGGTGATGTCCTGCATGGGAGCCACCAGACTGCTTCGGTTCTGAACCTTCATAGAGCCATGTTTCCGGCGTGTATTGCTTCTTCTCGTCATCCCACCCGGAAAAGAGTCCTGCGCCGTCTTCGGCATCCACATAATCTTCGCGGAGGATGGTAGAGGCGTTGGTGTAGTGAACGACGTAATCCTTGAACCATCTATCGTTCTCAAGAACGTAGCGAATCAGGGCTCCCAGAAAAAGGATGTCGGTTCCGGCGCGCAACGGCACCCACATATCGGCGCATGCGGAAGTGCGGGTGAAGCGAGGATCCACGTGGATGACCCTGCATCCGCGCTCACGAGCTTCAACCACCCACTGAAAACCGACTGGGTGCTGCTCGGCCATCGACGAGCCCATGATCAGGATTGCGTCGGAGTCGGCTAGCGATTGTTGAGCTGTAGTAGCGCCGCCGCGTCCAACCGAGGTGCCCAGACCGGGCACCGTAGAGCTGTGTCAAATACGGGCCTGGTTGCTGATGCAAACCATGCCCAAACCTCCTGTAAACAGTTTCTTGATTAGATAATTTTCTTCGTTGTCGAGTGTGGCTCCGCCGAGATGGGCGATTGCTGTCGTCTGCATCAGCGATTGCCCGTCGCGAGTCTCTTCGAAAGTGCGCTCGCGAGTTTCCCAGACGCGATCGGCAATCATCCCCATTGCAGTATCGAGATCGAGATCCTCCCAATCCGTCGCGTAAGGCCTGCGATACTTAAGCTTCTTCAGGCGACCGGGATGGGTGTGAAGTTGATGAGTATTCGCGCCCTTGGGACAGAGATGACCGCGCGAAATAGGCGATGCGGGATCACCCTCAATGGAGATGAGCTCGCCGTCTTTGTGGTAAACGAGCTGGCCGCATCCCACTCCGCAATAAGGACAAACCCCGCGCGATACATCGCAGCCTGCGGTTTTGGGTTTCAGATTGCGAGTGCGGTCGCTCCAGGCTTCAGCTCCTGTACCGGCGGAGCGGGTTCTGATTTGCTGGATGACGGGCCAGCGCGAGAAGAGGTCTTTAAGCATGCCAACTCCAGACGAAACGCATTCCGACTATGAGACTTGCGATGCGGAGGTCATAGGAGGTGGTTGTTTGTGGTCCGGCTCATACGCGGTGCGAGCGGATCGTATGATTACATCGTGGCTCTCGTTTGAACTCCGGCATACGGAGATGAACGTCAGCTCTCCCTTCGACAGGGAAGCGCTTGGGATCCGGTGATCCTCCCGGTCTTCAAAACCGGCGGTCGTCCTTATGGGCAACGGTGTGTTCGACTCGCACGCGCTTCCGCCAATGCTGAGAAACGAATGAGTACGCTTCAGGAGACGGCGCGCAGATTCTCGCGAAAGAGGTTCCAATCGATATTCGGGGAGAGCTTTTCGATTTCCTCGTGGGTGCGTTGCCAAACGGGAAGCGCGCGGGCCAGAAGTGTGCGTCCCTTCTCAGTAAGAATGAGAACGCGGCTGCGGCGATCGTTGGTATCGGCGGCAATCTTGACCAGCCCGCGGCGCTCCAGCGGCTTCAGCGCCGCAGTGAGAGTCGTGCGGTCCATCGCGAGCAGCGAAGCGACTGGTCCCATGGCAGGAGGCTCAGGCCGATTCAGAGACATTAGCAGCGAGAACTGCCCGTTGGTGAGTTCAAATGGCCTGAGTTCTTCATCAAATCGCCGACCAAGTGCCCTGGCGGCACGCTGCACATGCAGGCAGAGACAACGATCTTTAACCAGCAGTGTCGTCTCGAACGGCAGCGTTTTTCCACTTGACACAGAAGAAGAATAGTTGATATCAACGTATCTGTCAATTCCGAGAGGAGCGTTGATTGAAAAAAAGTCCTTTCCGGATGTCGATTTCACGCCGGCTCGTTCGACGATAGGATGAACAGCTAAACGGAACCGGTGTTCTGTTGTGAATGCCGGGCCCAGTATTCCCGATTCCCCTCGGAGGTCTCCCGATGTCGTTTCTCCATGATCTGAAGATTGCTGTGCGTTCGCTGTCGCGAGTTCGCGCCCTGTGGTTTACTGTGGCGCTCACATTGGCATTGGGGATCGGTGCAAATGCCGCGATCTTCAGCGTGGTGCGGGCAGTGCTGCTGCGGCCGCTCGCCAACCGCGATGAGGACCGGCTGCTGTATCTGCGCCAGAGCGCGCAGGGCCTTGGGGAGGCGAATACTACATTTTCGGTTCCGGAGATCAATGACCTTCAAGGCAATTTGAAAACCATCCAGGAACTGGGGACGTTTTCCGAGATCGACTTCACCGTGATCGGACTCGGAACACCGCGCGAGATTCCAGCCGGGGTGGTGGATGGCCACTACTTCGAAGTCATGGGCTTAAAGCCGGTGCTGGGTCGGCTGCTGGGTCCGGGCGATGATGGGCAAAATGCTGCCGGAGCGGTGGTTCTGACGAACAGCTTCTGGAAGTCGCAGATGCACTCGGATCCGGGCGTGCTTGGCAAGCAGGTGCGACTCGAAGGACTGCAGGGTGCGCGATCGGCAACGGTTGTTGGCGTGCTGGAGCCGGCGGTTCCATATCCGGTGGCCACGGAGATCATTGCGAACGTAGTGACGAGTCCACATCATCTTTCGGCGACGATGGTGCAGGGCCGCGAGCACCGCATGACGGAAGTGTTTGGGCGGCTTGCTCCCGGAGCGACGGTTGAGCAGGCGCGGACGGAACTGAGGGCTGTTTATGGCGCGATGATCGCGGCACATCCGGAGGTGTACAAGCCGGGAGATCACTACGCGATTGACGTGACGCGGATGCATGACCAGATCAACGCTCGAGCCAATGCGATTCTGTGGATTCTGTTTGCGGCGGCCGGATTGCTGTTTGTGATTGCCAGCTCCAATGTGGCGAACCTGGTGCTGGCGCGCACGGTGCGGCGCGAGTCGGAGCTTGCGGTACGGATGGCGCTGGGCGCGAGCGTCGCGGCCATTCGGCGGTCGCTGCTGGCTGAGGGATTAGTGCTTTGCGGCAGCGGAGCGATCGCGGCCTTTCTGCTGGCTATTCCGATGGTGTACGAACTGGGACGCTATGCGGCGCGGTTCTCAGTGCGCGCCAATGATCTGAGGCTCGACTTTAGCCTGGTTTGGTTTGGGACTGTGTTGGCGCTGGCAGCAGCCGTGTTTCTGGCGTATATTCCGCGCCTGCCTTCGCCGAACAATACGCAAGGCGGATTGTCCGCACGGGGAGTTCGGTCGGGAGGCGGCGGAGGCAGCAAGCGCCTGCGTGTCTTTGCCGTTACGCAGATCACGGCCTCGTTTCTGCTACTGGCAGGAGCTTGCGTGCTGATGAAGACGCTGTTCACGCTGGAGCAGACGCGGCCGCCTTTCGACGCGGCGAACGTAATGGCCATCAATCTGCCGGTGATGTCGTATGGGAAGACAGACGAGCAGGTGCGGCAGTTCTACCGTGAAGTGTCGCGGCGAATCGGCGCGTTGCCGGGAGTGGAGCATGTCTCATCGGGATTCAGCGCGCCGTGGAGAGACGACCGGGGGCTGAACATCAATTTTGCCTTTGCGGCACAGGGTGCGAGACGCGCGGATGGGCAGGACTTCCGCGCGAACTTCCGGTCGGTTTCTCCGGGCTTCTTTGCGACCTTTGGAGTTCCGATCGCAGCGGGGCGTGACTTCAACGAAGGAGACAAAGAGGGTTCGGAGCGCGTGGTGATCATCAGCCAGAGCCTCGCTAACGAGCTGTATCCGGGGCAGAATCCGGTGAACCGGAAGCTCCAGTGGACGGATGGAGTGATGAAGTTCATCGGGATCAGCATGGAGCCGCGGCGGATCATCGCGGTGGTGCCGGACTTCGACGACGAGAACATCATTCCATCTCCTGCGAAGACGATCTACCAGCCGGTCGAGCAGGAGGGATGGGGCGGAAGGTTGTTCATTCGTGCGCACCAGGATCCGTATGCCCTCGTTCCTGCGATCAGCAGGACGATTCACGAGATGTCGAACGATCAGCCGGTGGAGAAGGCCAGCACGCTGGGCGATGTGCGCGCTGAGGTGCTGACGCCCGACAAACTTAACGCCGTTGTCTTTGGCGGGTTCGCGGCCGTGGCCCTGCTGATCTCGGTTGTGGGAGTGGCCGGCGTACTGGCATTCAGCGTGAGCAGCAGAACGCGGGAGTTTGGTATTCGCATGGCGCTCGGAGCTCAGCGGCGAGACATTCTGAAAGACGTCCTGGTGGATGGACTGATCATGGCCTCGATCGGCGTCGCCATCGGCGTGGTTGTTGGCTTCGGACTCGATCAGGCGGCATCGACTTACCTGACCGCGCTCGGAAAGCCGGGAGCGCTGGCCTTCATTGCGTCGGCATTCACGATACTCGCGGCAGCGGTGATTGCCGCGGCAGTGCCGGCGACAAGGGCGGCAAATGTGAATGCCGTGGAGGCGTTGCGAGCAGAATAGAACAGGGAACCGACGAACAAGGTGCCGACGAAGCCTGGATCCCGTAGCCGCTAAGGTCGTTGACGCTTTGCGCCAATGCCGAATTCGCGTGCGCTACACGCACGTTTGCCAGACAGAAAGCCTTGATCTGACTTCAATTCCATTGGCCCGGAATGGGGTCTTTAACCAGCAAAACACATGACGGGAAATTGCGATTGGAATGACTGAGTAGGGAGTGACAGTTAGGGCCGCCAAGATTGACAGGGCTTGAGGTTGCCTATCACCTTTGACCGGCTCTCACGCGAGCTCAATCAGCATCCAACGCTTGTCTGTTGAACTCCATCCTCAATAGCTGCCCTGAGCACATCGATGTTTATATCGGAGAGCATCCTGAACTTGATGCAGTAGCCTGTCACGCTTGCCTTTCCCAACTCCTTCCCGAATTTATTGGGAAGGTATTTCCTGTCGTTCAGTCCCATGATGTAGACGGAAATGCCTGTCGTATTCGCACTCAATCCGATTTGATAGAACTCCTTGGTTGTTCCATCCGCATACTTGTTGATCTGTGATCCATATCCGATGTTTGGGTTGGAGACGATTTTTCCTTTCTCGTCTTTTCCGTCTAAGAACCACAATTTGCATTTTGGCATCAGCTTCAAAATCATGCGATGCAACTGCTGCATCTCGCCACGCTTTGTTTCTGGTTGCGTGGCGAGATATTTCCTGATTTCTTCCTTGATATCCATGTCATTCTCCCTGGCTCAGTTCCAGGCGCTCAAGAGATCTCTGCTGAGGAGGGCAATGTCGGCTCAATGCGCAGCTTGCTGTTTGCGCCGCCGTTCGCTGGCTTCGATGATTTCGCTTATGTCGCCGGCGGGTCGGATTTCGAAAGTGTTGCCATACGTGAGAGCTGGATGCTGGCCCATTAGTTGCACGGCATGGTTCATGTCGCGCGCTTCGAGTATGAGAAGGCCGCCCAGATGTTCCTTGGTCTCAGCATAGGGCCCGTCGGTAGTTACGACTTTGCCGTTCTTGCGGGAGATGGTCAAGGCTGTCTCTGGAGGCTGGAGAGCTTCTCCGCCAGCCCAGTGGCCGTTGGCGCGAAGATGGTCGTCGTACTCAAAGCAGGTATCGAACATCGCATTTCGCTCGGTGTCCGTCATGTTGTCGAATTTGCTTTTGTCGTAGTAGCCGAAACAGAGGTACTTCATTGTTGTTCTCCTCGGGATAGGGCACCCGCGTGTGTTGTGGGTGGATTATCGGCAGTGTTTATGGATATCCCACCGTTGCGGCAAGAGAAGCCGCGAGAAAGGGCCGCCCAACACTATTTCGTTCCGTTTTCTGGGGCCGGGTAGAAGAGGAGCTCACGCACTTCGCCGGGGACATCGCAGGCGATGGCCGCTTTTTTTGCCCACGCGAGGGCCTCGTCCATGTTGGCCGCTTCGAGGATCCAGAACCCGCCCATGTGCTCCTTAGTCTCGGTGTAAGGTCCATCGGTGACGAGCACCTTGCCGTCGGGCTGCTTGCGCACGGTCTTGGCGCTGGAGACGGGTGAGATGCCGCAGGCGAACTTTCTGGCGCCCGAGGCAATCAATTCGCGGTTGAGCGCGTGAATCTCTTCCATCATTGCTTCGGTTACGGTGGAGGGATCGAAGTTGTCGGGGAGGTAGTTGCAGACGAGATACTGTGGCATGGGTTCTTCTCCTTACGTTCTGTGATTGGTCGATGCCTGGGTTCGTTTGGTTCGGGAACCGGAGCGCATCGTTCTTCTGCCCTATAGTCGTTGCGTCGCACGGAAATCGACAGCGGGTGAAGACTTTTTTTATTTGAGCTGCCGGATTCGCTCCTGAAGGAACTGCCGTTCCGGTTCCTGCTGGGTCAGCGCGAGGGCTTTTTCATAGGAGGACCGGGCTTCGGAGGTTCTACCAAGCCGGCGATACATTTCAGCGCGGGCTGAATGGGCGAGGTAGTAGTTTGCAAGTTCGCCGTGTTGCAACAGGGCGTCGATTTGTGCAAGACCGGCCTGCGGGCCATCGGACTCAGCGATGGCTACGGCGCGATTGAGTTGGACGATGGGCGAGGGCTGAATCTGCAGCAACTGGTTGTAGAGTGCGACGATCTTGCGCCAGTCGGTGGCGGCCGTGGATTGCGCTTCCGCGTGAACGGCAGCGATTGCAGCCTGCAAGGTGTAAGGGCCGAAGCGGCGGGACCTGAGGGCTTTCTCGACCAGGGCCACACCCTCGGCGATCTGATCGCGGTTCCAGAGAGAGCGGTCTTGATCGGGAAGCAGAATCAGCTCTCCGGTGGGCGAGGTTCTGGCGGCGCGGCGAGACTCCTGCAGCAGCATGAGGGCGAGCAGGCCGAGGAGTTCGGGTTCGGGCCCTTCGGCTTTCGGTTGGAGTTGGATCAGGAGGCGTACCAATCGAATGGCTTCGCCGGTGAGATCGGCCCGGGTTACTTCCGCTCCAGCCGCCGCTGAGTAGCCTTCGTTGAAGACGAGATAGATGACCTGAAGCACGACACCGAGGCGCTGCGGCAATTCTTTTGGCGAGGGCACCTCGTAGGGGATGGATGCCTCTCGTATTTTTGTTTTGGCGCGAACGATGCGTTGAGCGAGCGTTGCCGGAGTCACCAGAAATGCGCGGGCAATTTCCTCCGTGGTGAGCCCGCAGACTTCGCGGAGGGTGAGCGCCACCTGCGCTTCTGGAGCAAGTGCGGGATGACAGCAGGTGAAGATGAGGCGGAGGCGGTCGTCTTCGATTTCATCGTCGGCGGCGGAAGCGTCGTTAACGCGGGATTCCATGTGGGCGATAAGATCGCGCTCCACACCATCGAAGCGAGCGCGCCGGCGGATCACGTCGATGGCCTTGAAGCGCGCCGTTGAAATGAGCCATGGGCGAGGGTTGTGGGGAACGCCGGCCTGGGGCCATGTATTCAAGGCAGCGGCGAAGGCTTCGTGCATGGCTTCTTCAGCGAGATCGAGATCTCCGAGGAGTCGCACGAGGGTGGCGAGGATTCTGCCCGATTCTGCCCGGTACAGGGAGTCGATGACGGAGTTGAGACTTTCGGGAACGGGCGAGGGCTGCGACATCGGCACTTAGGCCAAGCTAGCAAATGAGATGAGTGGAGACAAATTGAGGTCAGCCCAGGGCGAGTTAAGAGGAGCGGACGCGAAGGAAAGTGGTCATTTGGCGGGGCAGGTTTTTGTTCCCGTGTCGGCGACGCTCGCGACCAGCCACTTGCCGTCGACGCGAACCATATTGAACAGATCTGTTCCGCAGTGATCGACTTTTCCATCCACGAGAAAATCGAACGGGGCCCAGACGACGGCGAGGTCGTTGTCGATGCGGACCAGTGGATCGTGAATGCGTTCCTCGATCTGGGCCTTGCCGGGTTTCCCCACGCGCTCCGCGAAGGCTTCAAAGGTCATCTGGGTAGGCTTGCCGTCGCGCATCAGGATCATGGAGCCGCCGGGCAACGTGGGTGCTTTGATCGCCGCCGCATCCCGCTTCGACATGCCGTCGAACATCGCATGAATCGGCGCAAGGACAGATTCTTCTTCGGCCGACTCCGCGAACATCCGGGTGGCGAGGCTAACTGCGAGGATTGTGCCGAGGAGGATGACGATCTGCTTTGCGGGTACGTTCATGTTCGGCATTCTAAATTGGATCGATCGGCGGAACGGGTTTAATTGCGAACGGCAGGAGATCGAGGAGTTGCGGACGGAAATGCGAGGAAAGCTGGGAATTTCAAACGAGCTTGCAAGGGAGAGGTCGCGGACGGTTGCAGGCTGGTTTTCCACAGTCAGACCTCGCGAGCCACGCGAGCAATTTTAGATAATTGATTGAAAATAAACAATATGCCGCAATCTATCGTTCGTACCCATTGAAACGGGTACCGCTGAGCGGTCACTAACCTTTGGGGCATACCAAGGGTCCGATTTCAATGCTATCTTCTAACATCAACTGGCGCTCGAACCTCTCCCGGAATCGAGGCATTCGGAACGAATCTCTGTGTTACGGACCCCTTCCCTGATGATAGCGACGCAAATGGAAGCGACGTCATGCCGTGCATACAACGTCTCGAAGAGCCGGCGGCTCGGTGTGCGGATCACCGTTGCCGACTGCGTGGGCGAACCGTTCAAATTGATGAAGGTCATTCTGGATGGTCTGGCGCAGAATCCTGAGGCGGCATTCTGGTTGACGAATATCGAGCACAGCCCCCAGATCGTTCGCATCTTTCCGATCGACTTCGCTTATCTCGACGCAGATCTCAAGGTGCTTCAGGCCGTTGAACTGCCGCCTGGAATTCCACTTCCCAAATTTCATCCGCAAGCTGCCAGCGCGCTGATTCTCCCGATGGGAGCACTGGCTTCGAACAAGACCGTCGAAGGTGATGAACTCATCATCGGCTCCGAGGAGGAGCTGGACGAGCTTCTTCGCGATCCTGTTGGTACGAGGGCAAACGCATCCGAGGTTGAAGAGGCTGAGGTTTCTTCTCTCGTTGACGACGCAGAGGCGGTTCTCGAGGTTTCTTCCTCGATCGTTCGTGCCCCTGAGCAGACTCCTTTTTTTGCTGCGCAGACGACAGTTCCCATCCAGCCGCCGAATCTGGGACCCGGAAGTGGATTCACCGTTGCAATCGCGAGCGGCTGGCAGGTCGCAACGGCAACTACGACATCTATCGCGCTGGAAGCGGCAGAACCTTCAGTCGAAGAGGCGCCTGAAACGGGCAGTATCGAAGAGTTGGGCTCAGAGCAGCAAAACGCGAATCAATCGCGCGACGAAATTGTGCTTTCGCACTCTGCGTCAGCAGGGGACGCAGAGAATTCTGAAGCTCCTCTACGGCCCGACGTGGCTCCTCCAACCATCGATCTCACCCAGATCGCCGTGCTCGAGCGGGCCTTGGTCGAAGCAGATCCACAGGAGCTTGTACCCATTGCGCCTGCCATACCTGCTCCCGATGCGAAACCGCATCGCTCGACAGAAGAGCTGATCGCGCATAGCAAAGCTGCAGCCGAAACGGCTTACGTAAAAGTAGCCTCGCCTTCCACGCCTCCTTCGGCCAAAGCAAAGAAGAAGTCTGCCGGCCAGAAAGAAAAAAAGGAACACATCGGCAACAAGGTCGTCCGCTGGCTGGCTCTCGACCAGCCGCTCCCCGAGCGGCGAAAAATTATTCGTCTGGTTCTTCAGGGTCTCCAGGTCTACGAGGCCAAGGGCGATCACACAAAGCGTTATCAGGTGCGCGACATTTGCCCGCCCGGGATTTATATCCGTACCGATGAGCCCTGGCAGCAAGGGGATGTTCTGTCTCTCGTGCTCGTGAAAGCTGGAGCTGCCGAGAAGGATCACGAGCATCAGGTCAGCATTCAGGCGCGCGTTGTCCGGCGCGATGAAGAAGGCGTTGGAGTGGCGTTCGTTTTTCCCGAGGGAACCGAATTCCAGCCTTGGCAGCGCGCCAAGACCAAGCGCTCGGACGAGTCTGAGGCCGATTTCATTCTTCGCGAACTGCGACTTGCAAGAGCGCTCGGGTTCCTGCGGCGCCTCTGCCCCTGGGCAGCCAATGAAGTGAACCACGCTCTTCTCGAGCGTCTCAGCAACAAGCGAGTCACGAGCGCTGTGGAGGTCGCGCTCAAAGCCGAGGAGATCCTCGTCAGTCGCGGTCACGTTGCACAGCCTTTTGTGGCGTCGGACGTTCTCGTGCGTATCATCGAAGGCGGTTCGTGGATCGACGAAGACTGGATCCGCAGAATGTGGGCGGGCCTGCTGGTTTCTTCGTGTAGTGCGGACGGGCAGGATCGCACCAATCTCTCGTTCATCGACCTTCTCGCCCGTCTCACGCCGATCCATTTACGGATCCTCTCGTTCGTATGCCATCGCGGCGTGGAAGCCCTCGCCGCCGGCGAGTCTGAAGCCGCCCTGGATCTCTACTCGACAGCAGCAGAATTGATGGAAGCAGCCGACTCCCACAGCTTCCCCCGGATTCAGCAGACGATCGGGCAACTCGCCTCCGTGGGATTGCTCGCCGAAACCGCACGGCCTTCGTATGTGGAGATGAGCGACAGAAGCAAGACGCGCACGACTCCCACCGCTCTTGGTTTGAGGATGTTCGCCCGCTGCAACGGGCACCACTCATAGCAGTGGCTTCACGAACACTGCTTGTAACCTCGCCTCTCGTTTTGCAAAGCGGAGACCTGATTGTGAAGTGCTGCGACGGTTGCGTAGGTCTCTTCAAACTTCCGGATTGGCGATCATAAGACCACAATTAACGCTTACGCGAAGGTATGGCATAGGTCCGAGTGGGCTACAACCCGGGGACAACTCGGAAACTGGCAATTTCTTGGTTCGTCCCGAGTTGACGACGAGACACGCCATACAATGTCTCCAACAATCTGACTTGGAGTCCGATGCTGAAATACGGTCGAGCAGGAAGAGCGCAGCAAGATCATCATGGAAGCGTTATGAACGATGCGTCTGCCAAACGGAGTGAGGTGCGATCCAGACAGCACAATCGCTTATCGCTCATCCGCTTATCCCTTGGCCTCGTTGCGGTAGCACTCTACGCGATCAACAGCGGCCCTGCGCAATCTGCTAAGCCTCTGGAATTTGAAGTCGCGTCGGTGAAAACGAATCAAAGTGGCCAGCGAGGAGGAGGAATCTCCGCGCTCGGTGGCGGTCTGTTCAGGGCGACTAATATTCCATTGAGAATCCTAATCGCTACAGCTTACGACGTTAACATCGACCAGGTTTCTGGCGGCCCGGACTGGCTTGGTTCAGAGCGTTATGACGTGGACGCGAAGCCCGATCACCTCGCCACAACTGAGCAGATACACCTGATGCTACAAAACCTTCTGATGGAACGATTCGGCTTGGTGCTGAGGCGCGAGACGAAGGAAATATCGGTCTTGGCGCTGGTTCTCGATAAACGGGCCCCCAAAATTCGAGCACATGAGGGTCCCGAAGTCGACTTCGGCATTCGACCTGGTGACAAGGGCCAAGTGCTCTTCGCGGGCGTTTCCATGCGCCGCTTCTCCCAGTTCCTATCCACGCGTCTGGGCATGACTGTAATCGACAGAAGCGGATTGGCAGGGGTGTACGACTTTGAGCTTGCCTGGGCCCCCGACGAACCTCAACGCAACGAGGGCCCAGAGAGTGCTCCGCAACCTGATCCTTCAGGAGTCGGCATCTTCACCGCTGTTCGTGAACAGCTTGGACTCAAACTAGTGCCCGAAAAAGGGCCGGTCGAGTTCCTGAATATCACGCACGTCGAGAGGCCTTCGGCGAATTAGGGGTTGAGTCCGGCAACTCGGAAGCTGGCGAGTTTTGGGCCAGGGTCCAAGTAGCCGA
>Ga0105238_10000086_pt1 | contig 104933 bp, 83 predicted proteins | sample KBSC34metaG_FD_81526 | JGI IMG/M metagenome (GOLD analysis project Ga0105238, IMG submission 81526) | Corn rhizosphere microbial communities from Kellogg Biological Station, Michigan, USA - KBS C3-4 metaG | ecosystem: Host-associated > Plants > Roots > Rhizosphere > Soil | place: Michigan, USA...
CATCTGGCGCATCGATCGGGGTGGCATGGGCGGGGCAACAAAATCTGGACGCTTCGGAGGTGGTGCCGGAGTCGATTTGTCGTCCTCTGGCGGTGTTGTCCGAGCGACAGGTAACGGAGCAACATCAGGCTCAGGTTCGGTCGGTGACGGTGCAGCAGGAGGGGCAGATGGTGCCACAGGCGGAACGATTTCCTCGACACTGGTTGCGTGAACAGGTGCCGCTTCGACAGGAGCGGGTTCTGGTGGGGCGACTTCTGGCGCGAGCTCTTCCGGTTCAACTAACTCGGGCTCGCTCATCCGAGAACGAGGAGCCATCAGGGGGGGCTTCCCGCCCATGACGCGAATGGGCCGCGGCTTCACCGCCAATTCGGCCGTGGCGTCGCGTGAGGACGCGGCGGCCGTCGCGGCGACGGGTGCCGCTGCAGGCGAACTGCCGCCACCTCCGCTTGAGCGCATGACGTCCAGAACCCGATCTCGCTCCTCGGGAGAAATGCTCGCAAGGGCCGAATTCTTGATCGTGATTCCGGCTTTCGCACAGTAATCGATCAATAACTTACTATCGATATCAAGCTCTTTAGCAAGAGCGAAGATCCGTATTTTCAAACGCGAGTCCTTATTAGGGAAATGCCCAACCGGCCTTTCTGGACCGTGTGTGACGACCAAGAGTTTCGCCGAAGCACGACTGGGCCTCGACACCTCCGCCCGAATTGTCTTCTCTCAAACGCCATCCGAATCTAACCAGTCTGCGAGTTCGATTTTGGCCTTCGAACAGTCGTTGCCATCCTGGGTTACGATTCGATTGCACCTCGTTCACGCTTGAAGCAGGTTCCGTTTTGAAACCGGTACATCATGTGATGACGACGTTGAACTTCGGGCTGCCAACCCAAATCGGCACATCTTACGGGCTTCAATGTTTCCCTAAAAAGAGGGGACTTCTCTTAAAGAAGACCACTAGCCTTACCAGAACACCCACTACTGGCCGATCCACCCGACCCCACCGCAGCAAATGCCAACCAAATTTCACCTACACACCACTCACCAACAACGCTACACACCTTCACCCGCATCCGACTCATCATTTTCCGGCTTCGGCTCGGCTGGCGATTCGGCGCCCGCATCTTCCTGCTTCGTCTCGGTTGGGGGTTGGACACCACCAACTTCTGGCTCCAACTTGTCCAAGGACAGCTTTGGCTTTGAATTGCTTCGGTCGTGATCCGGGGTCGAGTTATGCTGCTGTTTTTCTTGAGCCCGTCGCTGACGCTGCTCGGCTTCCAGTCGCTCACTTTCTTGCTCGGCGTAAGCCACGATGATATCGCACTGCTCTTCCGTCAGCCCACCCATCTCAGCCAGTTGATCCGGCTCAATCACCGACAAGTCATCAAAGCTCAAAAAGCCTTGAGCAACCAGGCTTTCGGCCAGATCAGCCGTCACGCCGGGCGTTTCTGCGAAGGCTTGGACGGCGCGTTCTAACTGCTCGTCCAATTCCTCCCGCGTCATCACTTCAATGTCCCAACCGACGAGCTTTGAGGCCAACCGCACGTTTTGACCACGTTTGCCGATGGCCAGAGACAATTGATCATCGCGCACCAGTACGATCACTCGCCCCAACATCGGACACAAAATCACGTCTTCAACTTCCGCGGGTTGCAACGCGTTCGGCACGAGAACCTGCAACGAGTCGTTCCAGCGGACGATGTCAATCTTTTCATCACCCAACTCGCCGGTGATATTCTTGATACGGGCACCGCGCACGCCCACGCAGGCACCAACAGCATCAATGTTGTTATCGATGCAGCTGACCGCGACCTTGGAGCGATAGCCAGCTTCGCGGGCCAGTGACCGAACTTCAATGATACGTTCGGCAACTTCCGGGATTTCCAACTCGAATAGCCGTCGCACGAATTCGACGTGAATACGGGACAGAATGATTTTCACCCGACTGCCGGACTTACGAACCTCAAGTACAATCGCGCGAACGCGATCACCAACTCGAAACCCTTCACCCGGGATCTGCTCACCGCGCGGCAACAATCCTTCAACCTTACCCAGATTGACGACTGCTGAACCACCCTCAATTTTAGACACCGTTCCCGAAACAATCTGGTTTCGTTGATCAGCGTATTCATCGTACATCGCATCGCGTTCGGCTTCGCGAATCTTCTGGATCATCACTTGCTTGGCCGTCTGCGCCGAAATTCGCCCCAGCAATTCCGTCCACGCATCACCGGCAACATCCTGGCCATTCGCCTTGACGGTCGGATGACCTGACACGCGATCGACATGGACTTCGATTGCTTCTTCTTCGCCGTAATGTTTGCGTGCCGCCGAGAGAATGGCCTGTTCGATTCCTTCGAAGACAATTTCCTTGTCGATACTCTTGTCTCTGTGAATCGCATCCACGATTCTCAAGAGTTCGGGACCATTCATTGCTATACCTCTACTGCCGAGCGATAAGGACCACCACGACCACTGACCGACAGAAGTTCCAACTGTGAAAACAAAAAAAGCGGGCACAAGTCCCACTTCGTTCGCAGTCAGACTCCCCCGAGCTGACCATGACACCCGACACAACCAACCGCTTGGCTGCTCTTTGCGGTGCCGACCAGAAACCTGTCAGTTTTCAGGCTACATGGACCATGCTCCCGCTCAGAAGCTGAGACTCAATACCGCACTTCATGGATGCACATCCACCAAAAAATCGCCTCAGACGGATTGTTGTGTCTGTCGACATGCAGAGGAACATCCTGTTGGTGCGATGGTGACGATACAAGTCCGTCTGCATGATGTCAAGGAGTTGAGCCGACTTTGAACATCGGGTTCCTCGAATCGATCCACTGTACCGAAGGGAATAGAATCAAAAGTGGCAAGGAATTCGGTCGATCTTGCCCAAGATGGGTTCCTAAACGACCTGTCAAATTCATTGTTTACCAACGTCGTGTTGACGGACCGGGCAATTCCGGCTTGAATCATGATGAGGGCGCTTGTTCTACGGCCAGTCAAAACGGAGTGACTCATGTTTCGTTGTTCTGCCATCCTGTTGATTCTGTGCTGGGGATCCATCGCTGCGGCCCAATCCGATCCGAAGACCGACTATAAAGCGGCGTATCTGAGCGGCGATTTCGAGAAATGTGAGGAACTGACCACTAAGGCGATTGCCGTCAATCCGAAAGATCATGCGGCGTATTACTTTCGCGCCAGTGCTCGCGTCGAAATCGGCTTCATCAATCATGACTCAAAACAATTGCGATCCGGGATCGAAGACGCCCGAGAATCACTCAAAATCGGCGGTAGCTCGAATGTCGATTATTATCTGCCGTATCTGCTGGGAATGATCTCGCTGTCGGTCAACGAACAGAAGCGTGAGTTCGCTGAAACCGCGTTGGAACAATCCAAAAACGTTCTGAGCCGCGCCTCGATCACTCCGGAACAACGCGCCAACATCCAGTACCAGCGTGGCACCGCTCACATGGTATTGTCAGACATGAACGCGGCGGTCGAAGAGTTCCAACAAGCGATCAAAGCGTTTCCCAAGCACATCGGATCGTACATGAAAATGGCCGAGTGCTTCGAAATCACCGGACAATCGGATAAAGCTCTGGCCGCTTTCACATCCGCCATCGAAGCATTTCCCGATAGCCAACTGGCCTACAACAACCGCGGATTGTTTCTGCAAAAACAGAACAAACTACCCGAGTCGCTTGCCGACCTGACGAAAGCCATCGAGATCGACAAGAGCTTTGCGTTGGCCTACACGAATCGTGGCTATTCCTACCAAAAAATGGGGCAGTTGCAGACGGCCGAGGCTGACTTCACCAAAGCCTTAAGCCTGGAAACCAAGAACCCCATCATCAGCAGCCTGCGGGGAAGTTGTCGCGTGCTGCAGGGAAACGCTGCCGGTGCCATCGAGGACTATACCCGTGCAATCCAATTGGATCCTCGGAATTACGTGGCTTATGCCGACTTGGGTTTTGCCAAGTTTTTCTCACGTGATTACGCCGGTGCGATTTCAAGCTTCGATCAATCATCCAAGATGAATCCCGAAGGGATGCGATTCCTGAATCCATGGCGTATCTGGGCGCGAACCTTGTCGGGCAGCACCGATGGGATCGCCGAACTCGTCGCCGCCAGCGCCGACAAACCCGAAAAGGACCGAGACTGGATTGACGAACAGGTTCTGTTTATTGGTGGAAAACTATCGGAGAAAGCCTTGGTGGAATTCGTTTCGAAAGAAGCGAATCCCAACATGACGAAAGAGCAGCTCGAAAGTCTGAAGAACGGCGAATTATGCGAAGCCTATTTCTTCATCGCCGAATTACGTTCGAAAGTAAAAGACACTGCGAATGCCGAAGCGTTCTACAAGCAGGTCCTGCTTACAAAGCAGACGCATCTTTCCGCCTTCCGCGCGGCCCAATTCGCGCTGAATTCGTTTGGCGGATGATCGAGTTTCGACGGTCACGCATCCTCAACAGCCCTCCGGCATTTGGGGCGCTCCGGAATTCTTCTCGAGGAGTCGTGAACCGCGAGATCTCCGATTGAGTGGAATCGATTAGAAGGGCCAGGCGCAACCCGATGTGCCTGGCCTTTCTGTTTGAATGGGGAGTCATGCCAAGGCTTCCAGAACATTGAGGCCCGGCAGCCTCAGATTCTGCCGGACAATAAGGTTCGTGACGAACCGAATCTGCCTTCGAAGTCAAAATGGGACAGGCACGAAAACTCGAGCCCATCCCATTTTGAAAGTGAATTGATAACGCGAGATTGCTCAGGCAGACAGAATCTACTCGGCGACTTCGATGATCGCCGCAGCGGCCTGGCCGATTCGTGTTACGTTGACATTCAGGACGATGCGATTCGATGTCGACAGCGGCTGGCCGGCGACGATGTTCAATGGGCAGGCAGGATCCGGAGTATCGTAATTCAGTGTTTGAGGGATCACGCCGTGCTTTAGGCTGACCACCGATGCGGCCAGTTCCAACAGCCCTGCCCCAGCTCCAGAATTACCCAAAAAGCTTTTCGGAGCGGTCACAGGAATGCGTCGACCCAAATCGTCACCAAAGACATCCAGAATTGCTTTGGATTCTTCAATATCGACTTCCTTGGTCCCTAGTCCATGAGCATTGATATGGCCAATCTGATCCGGGCGTAGTCCCGCGTCACGTAGAGCGGCACGCATGGCGTTGGCGAGAGCCACCCGATAGTTGGCTTCTTGCTTCGCGTTTGTCACGCACGACGATCCGGTTCCCAACACACGGCCCCAGATTTTGGCGCCACGCCGTTCGGCATGAGCACGTTCTTCCAGGATGAATGAACACGACCCTTCTGCGACGACTCGTCCCGATCGATTCAGATCGAATGGTCGAGCGCGCTTCTCGGGAGCGTCTGGTGTTTGTGCAAGATCGTGCCACAAGGCCAGATGCAATGTCTTGATCGGATGCAATGTCGTGCCAGTGACCCCGACAATCATCATGTCGGCATCACCGCGCGTCAGGATGCGGACAGCTTCGCCGATGACGGTGTTTCCTGAGGCGTCATCCAGCGTCAACGAGTTGCTGGGGCCACGTGCATCTGCTGAAATACTGATGTGGCACGCAGGCATGTTTGGCAGGTAGCGTAGCAGCCACAGCGGTTCCAGCTTGTTCAGGCCGGTCTGGCCCCATCGACTGGAACGGAAGTCTGTCGTTCCCTCTTCCACACAGGCCGCACAGGCATCAGCCAGCACGTCAGGCGGGCTTAGCATCAGGTTGGCGCCGAACTCAACTCCCAGTCGATCATGATCGACTTTGGCGAGGTCGACCTCGCCTTGTTGCAAGGCGAGCAGTGCCGAAGCGACGCCCAATTGAATCTCGCGGCACATCGCCTTCAGATTTTTGCGTTGCTCTTTGAGATAAACTTTGCGAGCCGATTCTTCCGTAAAATCGACCACCTCGCCTCCCACTCCCTGGGGTGAGGCTAAGCCCGGAAACAGTTCGCCGTGACGGATCCCGGATCGCCCTTGCGACAGGCTTTCCCAAAAGGCGTCGACACCAATACCAATCGGACTGACGAGGCCGATCCCGGTAATGACAACTTCTCGAGGCGATGATGTGGTCACGATTGTCTGCTCATTCTCGGAAAGTCCACTGCGATCTGGCGACCCACCCTTGGTCGATGTGCCCAGCCCGCGAGACCGTCCAAAGTCATTCGACAAAATCCATCAAATCAGCGTGGCGCGTCCAAATCACGCCACGAACGTTGCCGATCATTATTTCAATGGAGATGATCTCGAGATTCCTTATCGATTTGGTGTTGGGGCGGAGATCCGTTCTGTTTGTCGCGTCGGCTGTACAAGCCATACGCAATTTCAAAACCACGACTGCCACTGGCATGTCGGGCCGCGTTCGTATTATTCAAGACGATGTCACCCGATTTGCCAGTCTGACCACTGACGAATCGAGTTTTCAAAACGACATCGTCTTCAGACGCGTCCCACCACCAGGCAGGCGTTGTGACCCCCAAACCCAAAGCTATTCGACATCACCCGATCCACTCGCAATTCTCGCGCTTTATTCGGGACGTAATCCAAATCACAATCTGGATCAGGGGTTTCGATATTGATCGTCGGCGGAATCAATCGATTCATGATCGACAGCAACGCCACGACAAACTCGACCCCGCCCGACGCTCCCAGCAAATGCCCTAACTGACTTTTCGTGCTTGAAACGCACACTCGTTTTGCTTCCGATTCGAACACGCGTTTGATCGCATTCGTTTCGGCTTTGTCGCCCAGCGGAGTGCTTGTTCCGTGCGCGTTAATGTATTCAATCTGGCTGACATTCAGCCGTGCATCCTTCAACGCGAAACTCATTGCCCGCGCCGCTCCCGTCCCTTCCGGATCCGGAGCAGTCATGTGAGACCCGTCAGACGACATGCCGTACCCTAGTACTTCGCCGAAGATCGTCGCACCGCGTTTCTTCGCGTGTTCATATTCTTCCAGAACAACGACCCCCGCCCCTTCAGACAACACAAATCCGTCGCGACCCAGATCGAACGGACGGCTGGCTGTTTCAGGCGAATCGTTCCGTGTCGACAATGCTCCCATGCGAGCGAATCCCGATAGACCCATCGGAGTGATCGCCGCTTCGCTGCCCCCTGTAACCAGCACATCTGCCACGCCGTGCTGAATCAGGCGATAGGCATCGCCAATCGCATTGCTGGCCGATGCACAAGCCGTCGCCACCGCGCTGCTGGGGCCTTTCAGTCCGAATTGAACAGAAATGTTTCCGCTGGCAGCATTCACCATCAGCTTGGGAATCATGAACGGCGAAACTCGTGACGGGCCGCGATCGAACAGCTTGGCATGCTGTTCTTCGATCTCGTTCAGGCCGCCGATGCCGCTGCCAATAATGACGCCGGCGCGGTACGGATCATCTTCCTTCGAGAAGTCGATACCCGACTGCTTGATCGCCCGTTGAGCGGCGGCCAGCGCAAACTGGCTGAATCGATCAAGGCGTTTCGCTTCTTTCGAATCAAAATGGTCATCGGGGCGGAAGTCTTTCACTTCGCCTCCAAAATCCACCTTGAAGTCGGAACAATCGAACCGACCCAGTCGGCCGACACCGCTCTTGCCCGCACACAGGCGCTCCCAGAACTCATTGATTTCTGAGCCGAGAGCGGTGATTACCGACATCCCTGTCACGACGACGCGTCTGGACATCCGTCACTGCTTCTCCGTGATGTACTTAACGGCATCACCTACTGTCTTGATCTTTTCCTGGTCCGATTCAGGAATCTGAATCCCAAACTCGTCTTCGAATTCCATGACGAGTTCAACCAGGTCGAGCGAGTCGGCCTTGAGGTCCGCCTGGAAGTCACTGGTCAAGCTGATATCTTCTTTTGGGATATTCAGTTGCTCACTGACAATTCCCACCACTTTCTCTTCAATCGACGACGCCACACCTCACTCCTTTGGAGCCGAATCTTGGTTATTTGAATCAACCCACCACGCCATCGTGCCGGGACGTTTTGACTTCCGTTGACGGACCGAGTATCGCTGAACCGCTGAAAATAAACTTGAAATTGCGTGAGTTTAACGGCAAGCGACGACCGAACCGATCACACGAAACCAATTCTACAACCCTCACCAATCTGCGAGGATATTGAGAATAAATGACGAACTCTCCGTTGTCGGCACGGTATACCGGGTTTTTTGAGTCGTGTAAACCGCAACGAAAAGATCGACAGCCAGATTGGTTGCGCACTAATCGTCGTTGATCGTCTGACATTCGACCTTGCGATCGATTCGCTTCATCAGTGACTTCAATACTTTGCCCGGCCCAACCTCGTAAAACTGGTCACAACCCTGTGCCAGCATTTCGCGGACACAGTCTTCCCAGAGCACTGGCTGAGTCACCTGGCGGACCAGGATTTCTCGGACTCGATCGGCTGTGGTATGTGTCTTGGCATCGACGTTGGAAATGACGGGAATTCGCGGCGTTCGTATCTGAACCTTGTGCAGCACCTCTTCGAGTCGCGCGCAAGCCGACGCCATCAATGGTGTATGGAACGCGCCAGCCACCGCCAAAGCCCTCGCGCCGCCCCCTGCCTGCTCAATCAGTTCTGCCGCTTTGGCACAGGCCGGCTTTTCGCCCGATAGAACGGTATTTCCGGGACACAGATAATTGGCCACCCAGATTTGACCTGCGTCTGACGCATCCTCTTTGATCTTGGCGATTTGCTCGCGATCGAGCAGCAAGCCGCTAACCATTCCCGAGGGATTTGCGTCGGCCGCCTGTTGCATAGCCTCGCCGCGTCGTTGGACGACTCGTAACCCCTCTTCGAAAGACATAGCGCCCGCAAATACGAGGGCGGTGTATTCGCCCAGGCTGAGCCCTGCTGCCATTGCACAGTGCTCGACAACTCCTGGGTGCTCGGTCTTCAAAATCTCCAGCGATGCGAGGCTGGCGACAAACAACGCCGGCTGACTGTTGACCGTGGCATCGAGTTTTTCGGCGGGACCATTGGCGCAAAGTTCGGCGAGATCGTAGCCCAGGATCTCACGCGCCTGATTGAACAGGGCTTTCGCCCCCGGGAAGCGTTCAACCAGCACTTTGCCCATGCCGATGTGCTGAGCCCCCTGGCCTGGAAACAAAAATGCGATCTTCGCCATAAGAACCTCTATTTCCACGACTCGCGATTGTGAATGGAGTTACGGCGAGTCGATCGACTTTCGCCGCCAGAATTCTAGTGGCGAGATGCGATGGTTTCCAATCTGCCGCATCAGCCGGCCACTCTCCGCCAGCAGCGGAACACCCCGAGAGGCCTCAGAAGCATTTAACGAGCAGCGGCGCATTCGTCTTCACGAATCTCTGATGTTGCATCAACGGTAAATCAGGCCTGCAGCGGTTCGGATGCTAACTCGTCGACGATCTGCTCGTTCAGGCGACGGTTCTTTAATTCGGTTGCGACGCGCAACGCGTTAAAGATCGAGCGCGAGTTGCTGGAGCCGTGACAGATAATGGCAATGCCATCCACACCCAACAGTGGTGCTCCGCCCGCTTCGTGGTATTCGAATCGCTTACCCAGCGTGCGAAACGCGTCCGTTGCTTGCGACCGCTCGGTGCTCAACGAGCCAAGCACTTCTGTCGAAATGGTCTTCATCAGCATGTCGACCATGCCTTCAGCCGCTTTCAACAGAACGTTGCCGACAAAGCCTTCGCAGATGACGACATCAGCGCCGCCCTGATACAGGTCTCGGCCTTCGACGTTGCCGACAAATCGATCTCGGAATGGGCTTTGGGAAAACAGCGCGTGCGAATCTCGAATGTCGTCAGTACCCTTGCCATCTTCACTGCCGATATTCATTAACCCGACAGTCGGTTGCTCAATCCCCAGCATTGCACGAGCATAGATCGAGCCCATGGTTCCATATTGAACCAGATGCTCAGGACGCGCGCCAGGATTGGCGCCGACATCCATCAGGACGGTTTTGCCTTTAGTTGTCGGCAGCGCGACAGCAATGCCAGGCCGCTTGACGCCCTTCAGAAACAAACGCGTGCGCAGGCCGGCCGCAACAACAGCACCAGTGTGCCCGGCACTGACGACCGCGTCGACTTCGCGCATCGCCATGAGTTGCCAACAGACAACGATAGAGCAGTTTGGTTTTTTGCGCAAACCTTCAACGGGCTTCTCACCCATCTCGATCCAGCCGTCTGCCGCACGAAGACTAAGGCGATCTGCAGAAAAGCCAGATTGTGCAATCAACGGTTCAAGGACCGCAGCGTCACCAACCAGGGTCACGCGCAAATCTGGATTCTCTTTCAGAGCCGCGATCGCCCCGTCAAAATTGGGCTGCGTACCGAAGTCGCCACCCATTGCGTCGAGTGCAATCCGCATGAAGGATTATTCCTCGATTTCGACGAGTGTTCGCCCCATGTAATCGCCACACGTTGGACAAACCACGTGCGACGGAATCTTGGTTTGGCACTTGGGACAGTTGTGCAGTTGCACTGGGGTCAACGCATCGTGACTGCGACGACGACGTGAACGACCTTTTGATTGACGACGCTTCGGGGCGGCCATGTTGAGCGATTCCCAACCGATCTAGACATCTAAGCGGAGCAAAACACACGTTCGGTCAGCTCTCTGACCGGACTTACCCCGTCACTGTTTGAAGGGGCAGATCGTACGCGAATGCCAAATGGGGGTCAAGGATCAACGATCCAACAACACGAACTGACGGTAATCCGTGCGGTAAACGATTGTGAGCATTTGGCTTAGAGGACGGAACGCGCGTTCACAAGCTCACAACAGTTCTTGAATCACCGCCCCTGGCTCAAGCGCTGCGGTCGGCCGACCGCTGTGATTCAGGAAGCTGACATTCGGATCAATTCCCAGCACGTGGAACATCGTGTGGTGAAGGTCGGCCGGAGTCACTGGACGATCTTGCGGAACTTCTCCCAATCGATTCGTCGAGCCGACCACCCGGCCGCCTTTGACACCGCCGCCTGCCAGCAGACAGAACATCGCATTGCCCCAATGGTCACGACCTGGCGTTCCCATACTCATCGGTGCCCCGCCATTGCCACCATTGTTCATGCGCGGTGTACGGCTAAATTCACCGCAGAGCATCACGAGAACATCGTCATACATCCCGCGTTGCGTCAAATCTTCCAGCAAAGCAGAAACAAGGCTGTCGATTATTGGCAGGTTTCGTTCCATGCCTGACTTCAGATCCCAGTGATGATCCCATCCTCCGAAGTGGACCGTGACAAAGGTTGATCCAGCTTCAACCAATCGACGCGCGAGTAATGTGCTTTGTGCCCAACTGTGCTGACCATAGCGTGATCGTACTCGAGGGTCCTCGAGCGAAATGTCGAATGCGCGACGTGCTGCCGAGCCCGTGACAAGGTCCACTGCCTGCTGGTCAAATCGATCCATCGATTCCAGCATCCCCGTCGTCTCGACATCGCGGCGCAGCCGATCGAAATGCTTCGCCAACGACGCTCGATCACCCAGTCGGTCGACGGTCATTCCGCCTGGTACTTGCAGATTCTGCACCTGAAAATTTGGCGAACCGGGGTCACCTTCCGTTTCGAACGGATTATGCGCCGCACCGACATAATTCGCCCCAAAATAGCCTGGTCGAATCCCGATGCTCATCCCATACGGAACTGCAACGTACGGCGGCATTCCGGGCTCGCGCGGGCCGGTTAACTTCGTGGCGATCGACCCAATAAACGGTGATTTCCCCTGTGTATCCGCACCACTGACGCCACCGCGACCCGTCAGCATGTAATGCCCAGCGGTAAAGTGATCACCGGTGTTGTGGTGCAGTGAACGAACAAGCGAAAACTTGTCCGCACATTTTGCCTGCAGCGGAAACAACTCGCTAATTTCGATCCCGTCGACATTGGTTCTAATCGGATTCCAGATCCCGCGATATTCTGCGGGTGCCTGAGGCTTCATGTCGTACAGATCGAGATGTCCTGGGCCTCCGTCCAGCCACAGCAGAATGATCGACGTGTTTTTGCTGGGATGGCCACGCTCGACCGATGCTTCCTTGGCTCGCAGGATTTGTGGCAATCCGACTGAAGCCATGCCGGCAAGACCCATCTGCACAAAACTGCGCCGCGTCAGACCATCGCAATAGCGGGCAGTTGAACCGAGATCGATTCGGAACATGAGTGACCTTTCCGACGAGGCGGGGCATTCAGGCGGGCAGTCGACGTATCGACCGTTCCTGATGTTAATCGGCGAACCGAGGATCGGTCAAATAACTTTTGACACCCGTCAACAACGCCTTGACCTTGCCCTCGTGCAGTCATCCCGACTGAATCGATCCTGCCGAACGATCCACTGCGACATCGAATTGTCGTGGCACACGGTATGCCCTTACCGTCGTCTGCCGCTGAGCGATCCCCGACGAGTGATCCATTTCCGTGCGGCAATTCGGCTGACTTTTGACCAAACCACACCAATTCCCTATCTCATCCCGTTGACGAGGCACTGATCGGATGTCACGGAACTCGCTTGCTTTCTCAGCACTGCTGCTGCTTGTCGTAGCGGGCATCACCTCCTCGGCCGACACGCCGCAGTCATCCGCCGTGACGAAGGTCGAAACACGCAAGATCGTGACCGACGGAGACTCGAAAGCGGTTCCAATTGATATCTCTAAACCGATTGATTCGTCGAGATTGCGCGAGACTAAACCACAGGCGCGAATCCTGTTCATCACGGCAAAGGGTTCGGAACAGTGCGAGAAGGAATTAAATCGCCTGAACAAGTCGGGCGGTGATTTTGAAGCACTGCGCGCACGTGGATGGAAGATCGGCGAGTCAACTGAAGATCACATTCAACTCGTCGATCGGGACGAGGTTCCCGATCTGGTGCGGAAATTACGAGCCCACGAATTCCCGACCGTGGCGTCGATCGAAGGCGGCGAGATCGTTCGCTCATTCAAAGATGGCTGTTCCACGCCGCTCGACGTCTGGACGTTCGGGTGGTTGTTGAAAGGCCAGATCGAACGGCCCACTACTCCGATCTCTGAAGCGATTCGAGTCGAAACGACGGGCAACTATCGTTTACGCGGGAACCATTGGACCGTTGAAGGTGACCCCGCCCCTGCCAAACAAACCATCGTCAATCACCTGCGCGGCCCCAATCACGGGCATGCCTCGGGATCCTACGGCACCATCGAAAACTGGTCCTACGAGGAGCTGCGTTCGCTGCACGATGACCTGCACGAACGCGAGGGTGGCACAGTCGGTGTCGCCGCCCAATTCTCCAATCAACCGGTTGCCGCCAATCGCAGCCTGGATGCGTTCAGCGGCAACCGCAAAGTCACTGGCCGTTAATTCGCCAATCAGCGCGCCTGTAGTGGCTTCTTGCAAACTAGATCGACAATGCCGCCACCACGGCGTTTGTACGAGGAAACCCGATCACCGATCCGACGGCGGTAATCGTTGCTGCCCAAGTCGTCCCGTCGGCGTTGCACCACACTCGGCCATGCTCATCCAGTCCGACGCCCGCCTGCTCCAAATCCAACCCCAAAGTATCCCCTTCTCGCCCGATGCAGACAATGACGACATCTGCCACGTAAGCGCGACCTGACGCCAGGCGAACCGCGGCCTGCAGGTCTGGACGTCGTTCGGTACCGATGACTTCGTCACCCAATCGGAAGGCGATGTTTAGTGATTGTGCTGCCGCGAAAGTTCCGTCGAAGGCCGTGCAAATGTCAAAAATGCTTCCATGTTCGTCAACGATCGTGACTTCAACACCTAAAGTGGCGAGCAGCACGGCTGCGGCCAGCCCAGTCGGCCCTGCCCCAACGACAATCGTCGATCGCGGCAAGTCTACAAGTCCCAGCAATGAATCGGCGTTCATCACCAGTTGGGCATCAACGGCACACGTTCTCGACTGACGCGGCCGCGTCCCGCAGGCAACGACGATCTGGCGACTCGTCAGCGTGCAAATCGAATCATCGGTGCTGACCTCAACGGATGTCGAAGTCAGGAACTTGACCGAACCCGTCAGGCATTCGATGCCCAGGCAATCGAGTTCCGCTTGAGCTACCGCCAACTGGCAGCGATACAAGCGAGTGACCTCGTCTTTCCATGCTGGCAGCGAAACGGTGCCTCGACCGGCGACATTGTCGGCCGCCGATTGCAGCAGCGACATGGTCGGAGCAGCTACGGACGATGCAATGATTGCCACGCGTCCACCTTCGTGAGCAACTTCGATCGCACGCTCGAATCCGGCACGATCGTTACCAATTACCAGCAGGTCGTAGTCCATGGCCGTCTCCAATTCTGTTTAGGCACCTTGGAGAAATCGGATGGCGCGAGCCGGCGCAATTAACGAAGACTTGTCCGAATCCGGAAAGTTTTCCGGTGGCCGGTGACCGTAGCGGATGTAGCGGATGTCCTGCCCGCTTGACGCTCCGCTCGGCCTGCGCCTCCACGGTGCTGCGACCTCGCGTTTCTTTCTGTTAACCGTAAGAATCAAACGCTCTCGACGCGAACGTGGAACGAGACCCCACCAGCCGCTACGATCCAATCATTCTGCAAATTTGCCACGATCACAACCTGCCAGAAAATGCCATGCCCACGACCATTACTCGCCTGACCGCACATGACATCCGCTTCCCCACCTCGCGGACACTCGACGGTTCAGACGCGATGAATCCCGATCCAGACTACTCGGCCGCCTATGTGGTGCTTGAGACCGATCGTGCTGATTACCTTGCAGGCCATGGGATGACGTTCACGATTGGCCGCGGGAATGAGCTGTGTGTCGGCGCAATTGAGGCACTGGCACCCTTGATCGTCGGTCGCACCTTGGAATCGTTTACCGCCGACATGGCCGGTTTCTGGCGGCACATTACGGGCGACAGCCAGCTCCGTTGGGTCGGCCCGGAAAAAGGAGTCATTCATCTGGCGACGGCGGCAGTCGTCAACGCCGTCTGGGATTTGTGGGCCAAGGTCGAACGTCAGCCTCTGTGGCGGCTGGTGGCCGGTCTAACGCCGGAACAATTCGTCGGGTGCATCGATTTCCGCTACATTTCGGACGTCCTCACGCCCGCCGAAGCGGTCGCGCTGCTGAAGCGAATCGAACCAACCAAGGCGCAGCGAATCGCGCAACTCGAAAAGACTGGCTACCCCGCATACACTACGTCTGCCGGCTGGCTGGGTTACGATGACGACAAACTTCGCAAGCTGTGCCGCGATTGCCTGACTCAAGGCTGGAACGTGTTCAAGATCAAGGTGGGACGCGATCTGGAAGACGACCTGCGTCGCTGCCGCATCATCCGCGAAGAAATCGGCTGGGAACGCCGGCTGATGGTCGATGCCAACCAGGTTTGGGAGGTACCGGAGGCGATCGAATGGATGAAATCGTTGGCCCAATTCAAACCATGGTTCATCGAAGAACCGACCAACCCCGATGACGTATTAGGCCATCTGGCTATCGCCAAAGCGGTCGCCCCCATCCAGGTGGCAACGGGCGAGCACTGCGCCAACCGAATTCTGTTCAAGCAGTTCCTGCAATCGGGTGCCATCGGAGTTTGCCAGATCGACAGTTGTCGCCTGGGCGGCGTGAACGAGGTCCTTGCCGTCTTGTTGCTCGCCGCGAAATTCGGTGTCCCAGTCTGTCCGCATGCCGGCGGAGTCGGCCTGTGCGAGTACGTCCAGCACCTGGCGATGCTGGATTACGTCTGCGTGAGCGGTTCGCTGCAAGATCGCCTGTGCGAATTCGCTGGCCACCTACACGAACACTTTATTGATCCCGTCGTGATGCGCGACGGACATTACATGCCACCGACTGCGCCGGGCTACAGCGTCACTATGAAGCCGGAATCAATTTTGAAGTACACATTTCCGGACGGCCACGCGTGGAAATGAGATCCTTGCGCGGGGCGTTTGCCTCGCAAGCGACCACTTGGTCTTGACGTGAGTCGTGTTGGTCGATGCGTCGATTTCGTATATTTCTCGACTGCGACTGCCAAAACAACTCAATTCAAGAGGCAAGCGGAATCCCACGTCGTGTTCAGCGCCGAATCATGTCCAGGTGGCAGGTGATTCCTGTTGGCGAAGATCCATGCCGCGCGCGTAACTCATTTCAATGGCGCGGGGCCGGTTAAGTGGCGGTTGATCGACAAACGCCATTGAAGCGGACGCTGGCGAGTGACAATCGTTTGATGCGCATTGCGATCGCCTGCGTTTCATCGGCCGCCCGATCGAAGCAGCATCTTGAAACAGAAGGTCGGTACACGAAACGGAAATCGCATCAAAATGATGGCTTTCCTGATTGACATCGGCTAGAGATTATGTTGTTCTAGTGAACAATCGCGCAATTAAGCGTCCTCAGATCATTCGATATGTATCGAAATGAGAATGGCATATCGTCCACCTGATTGTGTGGTAGACGTTACTACTAACTCATGGCGAATGAACGAACTCGATGTCGTCCATTTTCGCGTGGTATGTTTTCTCGTGATTTCGTGCTTCACTGCAGCGATATCTGATCCCATTTTGGGGAATCTGCGTAGCAATTGGATGTCTCTCCAACTTCTTCCTGCACAATGCGGAGCGATTTAATGGCTCATCCGAAGTCGGATCTGGACACGAAAACGATTGAGGAATTGTGTGACATCGCTCGAGATTCGTCGCGCGCTGGAGAATTGTCAGACTATTTAGGCGCGGATCAATACCATCAACTGGTCACCGCGCTGCAAGGACAGTCGTCACGTAGCCTATCCCGACGTGTCAGCGGCACTGTGATCTTGCTGCACGGCGTGATGGGGTCACAAATAGGCAAGGCATTACGGAGAGAATGGGACATCGTCTGGATGAACCCTCTTGCCATCGCCGATAATAATTTTTCTTTGCTGAAAATTGGCGCTGGTCGCAACAAATACGGTGCGCGCGGCTTGCTACCACTTTTCTACGCGCTCCTGTGGGCCCGGCTAAAATTCTGGTATGGCTACAATGTCGTCGAATTTGCCTACGACTGGCGCGTGGGAGTTGCGGAGAGCGGAAATAACCTTGTTGAATTCGTGAACGAAGAGACCCAGGGACCCGTGTTTCTGGTCGCGCACAGCATGGGGGGCCTGGTTGCACGTGCTGCGGCACCGCGACTTGATAGTCGAGTCCAACGCATCATCCAATTGGCGACACCGAATTACGGTTCTTTCTCACCTGTTGTCACATTGCGCGGTCAAAATGAGTTTGTGAACAAGATCCTCAAATTTGACACCAGCTCAAGTGTCACAGATTTGATCTCGAATACCGTCAGCACCTTTCAAGGTCTGTGCGAGTTGATGCCTGCCCCGTCACGATATTCAAGTGTCAATTTATTCGATGCGAGCCTTTGGCCCGCAAAACCAACTGTGAATCCGACGGTGCTGGCGCAAGCCAAGTCTGGAATCGAGCAATTGCCCGGTCCTGATAAGCGATTTGTTCTGATTGCCGGTAACAACCAAGACACCGTCACAGACATGTCGATTGATCCGACAGGTGAATTCCGTTTCACAACGACGACTGCTGGAGATGGCACTGTCCCGTTACAATTCGCTCGGTTTGATGAAGCGGTTCAAGTCCCAACCTATTTGGCCAACGTCACACATAACGGAATCATCGCGGACGGAATGGTTTCGGCAGCGGTGGATGACATTATCCGGACAGGTCAAACGGATCGGTTTCCACGGGATTCACGTGATCGCAGTCGGAGCGTCACTGGAAAACCGCTGGATGTCAGCCGCGCGCTGAATCCGTTTCAAGGTCGTGATGTCAACAGCATCCCCTTGGCAGAAGTTCAAGCTTGTCGCCGCGAGGTGCTGGGGCCATTGCAACCCGCAAATCCGGATTCGAGCTTTGATGGTGGGATAGGCGGTATCGGTACAACGACGAGTGCTTGTGGCGGCGACGCAATATATAACGGCTTCAAAAATGTCTTCGTCGGTCGACGCCGACGGAGGCTAAGAATTGTACTTGCTCAGGGCGACATCACTTGTCTGCCAGCCCATTGCCACGTTTTGGCAGTTTTCGAGGGCGTAACGCCATCAGGCCCCGCCAGAGCCTTTGATTTGCTATTGAACGGCGCAGTCAGTGATCTGTTCCAGCGTAAGATGTTCTCGGGTGCACGTGGTCGCGTCTATTTCATGCCCACGTATAAGACACAGGTCCCGGGAGAACTGTTGGCGTTCGCAGGGTTGGGAAGTTTCAGCGATTTTCAGTCGAACGTCGTCGAAGGCGTTGCGCAGCAGTTGATACAGTCTTTGCAGCGAGTGCGAGTCAACGAACTGGCCACGGTCATTTTTGGTGGTTCATTCGACGACGTGCAGAAATACCTCTGTTCGATGTTAAAAGGGTTTATCGCAGGACTTGAAGAAATTGATCCGGGATTTGATTTCAATCGCATTATCCTGTGCGAGCAGGATCCGGAAAAATTCGAGAAGCTGCAACGGGAACTTTATCGTCTGGCATCATCACCCTTGTTCGACGGAACGGATGTCGAATTTGACGTGATCCGTGTCGCAGATCAGCAACGCACTCGCGGAACGCCCCCGCTGCCGACGCCGAGCGAAAGCGATGTTTTTATTTTCAGCCATCTGTCCCTGGATGCCACGGCCGATTCTCAAGCATCGACTTATCGGCACGAGATCAGTGTGCTGCCTCCAGATTCTGGCACTTCGTATTCGCAATTTGTCATTCAATTTCCAAGAGCTGAATTGGACAAGTATCTTCAATCGGTCCAGATGGGTGCTCCCGATAATCTGGACGACTTTGGTACGAGATTGGCCAAGTTGGTCCTGCCCCCCGAATTGGCAACTCGATACAAGGATGTCATCGAGCAGCACGGCGTTCAGTTGTTGCATAACGATCTGTCTTCTCGAATCCCGTGGGAATCCCTCAAATTTGACGACATCTGTCCGGCAGCAACACGGGGACTTTCCAGAAAGTATCAGCGCAATCAGACGGCGGCGATGTTCAGCAGATCACAGCAAAAGAACCAGAAGTTGCGCATCTTGCTGGTTTACAATCCTTTGGGCGATCTTGATGGTGCGGACAAAGAGGGCAAACGGATCCTGGGGTTGACTTCAAACTGGAGCGGTAAATTAGAGGTCACGCCCCTTCACGCAGACGAGGCGACTCGTGCGTCAATCCTCGACCAACTCTCAAAATCCGACTATGACGTCCTGCATTATGCGGGACATGCCGGCTTTGTCGCAGACAGCCCCAGTCAAAGTGGTCTGGTTTGCGCCGGTCGTGAAATCCTCAGCGGCCGTGATTTAGAGCCACTTGCCGCGCGTCTCCCACCCGTAGTGATCTTCAATGCCTGCCAGAGCGGACGCGTACGTCTGGTTCCGACCGTCGAGGCACGGAATGCTCCGGCCTCCGCTGCTGAAGCGATCTTGAATGCTGGGGTGATGAGTTTTATCGCCACCTTCTGGCCCGTCTCTGACAAAGGGGCCGACATCTTCGCGTCAACATTCTACGATCAAGTGCTATCCAGTTTGCAACAAGGTGGAGAAGTCCATTCGATTGGCAGCGCGGTCCTTGCAGCTCGCCAAGCACTCAAGGCCGCCGGCGAGAATGACTGGGCCAACTACATGCTCTACGGAGATCCAGGGTTCGTGATCAAAAAGGGCTAACGCAGCGTCTAAAAGATGTGTTTTGCTAACGAAATGCGATTGGTCCGAGCCGGCCCAATTCCGCCTTGATGTCATCACCGGTATAGAACGACAACCAGCCGCGGACGCCTTTTGATTCGCCGGGTGGACAATCTTCCACAACGGGATCGGCGTGCAGGCAGGGGCATGGCGGGTTTCCCCACGCCCGGCCGCAGCGTTCCCAACCGGTGATGATCCAGCGATTCGATTCCGCCTGTCGGCAGGCGGCAAACGGACTGGCGAAGACTTTATTCTCGTTCGTCTGCTGCTCGAATCCCGTCAGGTGCGCCAGCATCACGCACATCTGTATTCGCAGGCCGCTGAGCATCCGGTCGGATCCGTTGGTGACTTTGAATTCCATCCGCACACCGTCCTGTTGCGGGACGATCCGTGACGACAGCGTGACTTTATTCGGCAACTGCCGACTGAGCGACAGCATGTCGTTTTCACCGATTTGCCACTCGAGCGGTTTGAGCGAGATCGATTGCTTGTCCCAGAGTGTCGGCACGTGCGTGTGAGCCAGGTACAACAATTCGGGCTTACCGTCCGGGTTGAACCAGACCGCTTCCGGGACATCTGCAACGGCATATCCGCCATCGTCCCAAGGTGCGAACACACTGATTTTGGTTTCTCGTTGAGGCCGGATCGCTCCATCGCGGAATCCCGTGCGTGGATGTCGGCCACCGGGATACGGCCGAATCTGCAGCCGAGTTTTCCCCGCCTGATTGACTCGAATGCTTCGATCTACATTCAGTCTGTGAGCTGCCAGTTTCACTTCGTCTGCAGTCAGACCGAGTGCCGCGCCCGCTTCGGCGAGCGAATAGCGGTGCTCGATCAACATATTCGGCAGCCAGAATTGCAATTCTTCGTCGCGATTTGCGGGGCGAGCGTTCGATCCATCCTGCTTTGCCGCAATTAGTCGTTTTCGGTCTTCGATGATGCCCATCGGGTCAGACGGAACCACATCCGGATCGACGTACTTTGCGAGATCGCGCATCGCGATCACCGTGCATTTGTTGTCAGCCAGGTATTGCATGAACTGAGCAAAGTTCTGTTCGCTGGTGCTGACCCAATTGTGGGCCGTATCGGGCACACCATGAAACTGCAGTACGGCAATCCGTCCGCCGCGCGCCTGAGTGACCGCCGCCTTCAGATTATCGAGTGTCCAGGTCGGTCGAGCATCCCCGGTTGTCGGCACCAGCAGCGGATGGTCCAGCCCCGGTTCATACGGCACGCCGCCACCAACTTCATACGCATATTCCGGGCTGCCACCGCGTCGAGCAAACTTCAAGCCTTGCTCTTTCAGCAACGGCAATGCCTTCACTTCGAACGCATTGCCGGGGTAGGCGAAACTGACCGGCTGAGGAATCCCGTGCTCACGGCAGCGAGCATTCAAGGCCTTAATTGCCTCGACCGATTTTGCCATTGTTTTTTCGGTAACGGGACCATGATCGATGGTGTGGTTCCCGATTTCAAAGCCGTCTTCATGCAGTTGGACGATTTCGTCCCACGTCATGTAGTCGGCCTTGTTCGTCGGGAAGTCGAAGCCTTCGGTGATAAAAAACGTCGCCCCGAACTTGTGCTTCTTCAAGACGGGCCGAGCGACCGTAAACTGAGATTTGCTGGAATCATCAAATGTCAGTACGACCAGGCGATCAGGAGTTGGCTCCAGCGTCGGAGTGGCATGGCAGAGTGACCAAAACAGCAGGCCAATTATTGAGTTCATGAATCGAGTTCCTCCGATGTCAAATCACGAGTGATTCAAGCAAATCTGTATTCTTGCCAACAACGTTCAATACGTTGCGACTGGTCTGTGCTCAATTCGTCCTTGGTACTTCAAGCAGTTCCACCTCGTCGTCCTCTGGCGTAAGAAATCTGCAACTGACGAGGTAGAGTAGCAACCGACCATTTTGGGGATGTCTCACTAACGGTACGACCAGCAAATTGCTTTCATCTTTGACCACCGTCGTGATTTCGAAACTGAGAAAGCGTTCGCAGGGAACTTGAATCGTTGATGTGTTCGAGCCATTTTGAAAACCTCGTTCTTCGAAGTCGGACACATCGCGGAGATGGACGTGAAGCTGAAGAAACAATTCAGCACCAAGAGTGTGAACGGCACCTTCGACAGACTCGATATCGCCGACTGTCGATTTCGTCCTTTCGAACGCATTCGAATCTTTGGCCGTGAGGCCGGTTCCATACAAGCGATTTGACTCCATCGCAACACGGGTGGATTCTCCGTCGGCCAGGTCCACCTCAGGGGTGAAATATCGATGCATGCGCGCATCGCCAAATTCCTTATGATATAAGCAAAACCACTCCACATCCGTAACCGGCCTCATGAACAGAGGCCAGGAAGATGCCGTTCCGGATTGTGCCCAGCCGCCTGGTTGGTTTCGAGTGTCAGAGATTCGTCGAAATCGATCAGACGCTGAGTTCGCGTTGATGACTCGCCCCCCGCCCATCGGTAACAATTCGTCGAGTTCCGATTCAACGGACCAGTATTGGCAACTGATATGGATCCTTCGGCGCCCATGTTCCAGCCAGCTTGAGATCATTCTTGCAATGAGATCATGTTGCTCAGATGACGCATCAACAGACAATTGCTCGTTTTCGATCCGACTGTCGTAATGATCTAAAACAGATTGCGTGACCTTTGAATCGTCCCAAGGCCCCCATGGTCTCAACAAGCGTGAGACTGCCTTGCGAATCTCTTCAATTTGGCTCCTTCGGCTGATTGATGGAGAATCCAGTTGAAGGCGATCGAGACACGGCCCAAGTTCATAGGTTTGTGAAACATCTGCATGCGTTCGGATGGGTTCCTCCCAAGTTACTCCGGCGGGCAGATGGATCGGATTGTCAAACGGTGTCGGCTCGGGCAGGACCGTCAAACAGGCGACCCCGCACAAAAAAAGTATACTGCACGTGCCCCAATGTCGGCACCGGCCAACGCGGTGAACCGGCAATCCCGCCAGACCTTGGCCAAGGGCTGAAGGTCCATTGGCCAAAATCACAAATCCGACTGTGGGAAACCACTTTGCCAGCCAGATTTGGTTGGAGGGTTTTCCTGACCATCGTTGGATGACATCGTTCCAGGCGACAAGATGCTCAGTGTCCAGTCGACTGAACAGCAACTCACGGCATGCTGCCTCTCGTTCCAAGCGCCAGTAACTGGCGGTCCACCAGAACAACGGATTCCACCATTGAAACAAGGCTCCGGTGAACAAGAAAAAGCTGGCGAACGAATCAAGTCGGCAGATGCGCGCCAATCCGTGCCAGATCACCAACCGTTGCTGAGTTTCTGGCAATGATGCGAAGTCCTCCGGTAACAAGATCACAGGCCGGTACCAATCAACTATCATCGGACAATTAAGTTGATGCGCGATTCGCAAACGGACCATTGTGCGAAGCCCGAATCGTCGGCATCCCTCGGACAAGATTTCCAGACAATTCGCATCAAGACAGTCTACTCCCTGTTGTTTCCATCGCATGAGCTGCATGAATGCAACGAACGAGCCTGCGGCCAAGGTGAACGCCCCTGCAATCCACCACAAATGCAATATCTCAAAGAGATCTGGAAAGACATCAGTCAACCGTTTTGACAGTGATCTCGGACGCAGACGCGTCCACTGGTTGATTTCGTCGCTTGTGAAAGTGGAGTACGAATTCGGCTGCTTCTGAATGCTCAACATCCAATCGCGTTCGGCATCGCGGAGATTGCTTTGCTGCGACGGAAATAGATTCCAAAAGTTCTGAACACTGATTGGCGACTCACACGCCAGTGGGATCGTCAGCCGTAGCAGGACGAACGACCACAACACACTGCGCGCCCAGGGTTCCAGCAAGTGGCGAGTCATCAAAAGTGTGAACAAGACAAGTAGAAAACAGGGAATGGCAAGAATCGACAATTGTCCCCAGAAATCCAGAATCGCGCATAACGAATTGACCGCATCTGAAAATTCGTAACTCAACAGCTCAAACAGAAGAGGTGGCGGATCATCGCTTAAAGTCAAAAGGACGCCCATGCCGTACTCCATTGACCCACGACGAACCACCTTCCGCTGTGGAATTGGTAACCAGTTTTCTGTCGTCCGTCGACCGTCAAAGGGATGTTCAATCTCCTAAGCGGTATATTGGCCGCCACATGAACCATCGACATCAATTCATAGCCTTCGTATCAGGTTCACGCCAGGACGGCCTCATTGTAGTTGATCTATGGTGTCTCGGATTTGCAAGTCCCCATCGTGACGATTGATGAGTTTGTTTTGGCCCTGGCAAAAGCGGGTGCCGAAGACGTGATGTATTACAGCCTGGCCTACCTCGATTATGGCCCTCATCCACTGGTCGCGATCCCGGAATTGCAGAAGACCGTCGACGAATACTTGCTGCGGATGTTAATGCATCTTGAAACCGCGCGCGAGGTCAAGCGCTGGAAGCGATGACGAGATTGGCCGGGATGCGGCTGCGCAAGTTGAACCTATTGTCCGAATGAAGACTCATAGAAAGAACCGCATCTTCGCTGGCACGGCTTGGCGCTCGCTGCTGGCGCTGACAGACTAATTCGGGAGGGCGAAGCTCCTGCTGGGCCGTTGAAGTAGGCAAACGTATCGACCGTACCGGCTCAGCAGGAGCTTCGCCCTCCCGAAAAACGCATACGATGTTCATCAATTCGGTGAGGTCTCATGTCGGACGAACATAAGTTTCAGGTTGATCTGGGCGGCATCATTGACCTGCTCTCGAACCACCTCTACAGCGGCCCCGAAGTCTTCTTGCGTGAACTGCTGCAAAATGCCGTCGACGCGATTACAGCCCGCGTCCAACTGAATCCGACTCATCAGGGATCGGTACAATTGGAAGTGATCAAGGGCAAGGCCGGGATGCGATCGACGCTGATCGTCGATGACAATGGCATCGGACTGACGGCTGAAGAAATCCATCAGTTTCTGTCGACGATCGGACGTTCGTCAAAACGCGAAGCGATTATGCGCGAAGATTTCATTGGCCAGTTCGGTATTGGCCTGCTGTCCTGTTTTGTCGTCGCGGACGAAATCACCGTCATCACGCGTTCAGCACGACCCGATCAGCCGACTGTGGAGTGGAAAGGCCGTGCCGATGGGACCTATTCGCTGCGAACCCTCGAACGCGAATTCGAACCGGGAACCCAGGTCTATCTGCAAGCCAAGCCCGGCATGGAACAGATGTTTGAAGCTGACTTCGTGTACGACACAGTCAAACGTTTCGGAGGACATTTGCCGATTCCAGTCAGCGTCAATGTGGGCGAATCGAAACGCCAGATCAACGAACCGCCACCGTGGTTGCGTCGCTACCGCACTGACAAAGAACAGCGGACGGCCTACCTGGAATATGGCGAAGAGATGTTCGGGACGCACTTTTTCGATGCGATTCCGTTGCATTCGTTGGTCGGAGAAATCGATGGCATTGCCTTCGTCTTGCCGCACACCGCGAGCCTGGCCGCCAAGCAGACGCACCGCGTTTACCTGAAACACATGTTGCTCAGCGAACAGGCTGATGACCTGTTGCCCGACTGGGCCTTTTTTGTGAAATGCGTGGTCAATGCACAGGACCTGCGTCCGACGGCGTCGCGGGAATCATTTTACGACGACGAGCGATTAGCGCAGGCGCGCGACAACCTGGGGCAAGCGTTGCGTGATTATCTGGTCCGGCTGGCCAAAACCGATCGCGACCGTCTGGACGAATTGATCATGCTGCACTTTCTGGCGATCAAATCGCTGGCCGTCGAGGACGACGAGTTTTTCGAAATGTTCATTGACTATCTGCCCTTCGAAACGTCACTGGGGACGATGACTCTGGCGGATTATCTGAACGAGAATCCGTCGGTCAAATTCGTGCCGGCCGTGGATCAGTTTCGCCAGGTAGCCGCCGTAGCGGCAGCACAGGGAATCTGTTTGATTAACGGCGGTTATGTTCATGACACTCGACTGTTGGAAAAACTGCGCGACGTCTTTCCTGATCGCACCGTTGAACGAATGGATGTTTCTGATCTGACCGATTCGTTCGAAGAAGTTTCGTTGGAAGAGAACGAAGCCGCTTTCGACCTGCTGACACAGGCCGATCATGTGCTGCGTCCGTACGGGTGCGAGGCCGAACTGCGCAACTTCCGTCCCGAACAATTGCCGACACTGTACACAATCAGTTCCGAAGCCGGATTCCGTCGCTCGATCCAGCGAACCAGGGATGAAGTCGACGACGCGTGGGCCGGAGTGTTGGACGGACTGGCCGCCAGCCGTGGACCAGTCGTCTCGGCTCAACTCTGCCTGAATTATCGCAATCGCCTGATCCGCCGGCTGGCCGCGTTGAAAGATGTCCCACTGGTTCGCAAAGTGATCGAAATGCTGTATGTCCAGGCACTCCTGCTGGGACACTATCCGCTCCGCGCGAATGAACTGAACCTGATGGGCGACGGCTTGATGGGACTGATCGAACTGGTGATCGACCGCAAAGGGAAGGATAACGGATGAGCCGCGAACGACTCGAACACTATCTGGAGGCAATCGACGAGTCACCGCCGGGTCGAGACCGGAACGGCCTGCTGGAGTTGGCAATCAACGAAGCGGACACTTTGGGCGATGCAGAATGCGGGTTTGACTTGCGCATGCAATTGATCGAGACCTGCTTCTTTGACGGAACCAGCGATCGAGGCATCGCCGCGTTCGCCTGGTGCCTGAAACACTGCGATCGGAATCCACGGCCAAACCTCACATACACAATTCTTTGGCGCTATAAATGGGTGCTGATCGCGCTGCAATGGTTACCTCAAATCTCCATTGCCAAGATTCTGGAAATGATTGATGACATGGGCGAACGAGCCACGAAAGCCGGCTATGGGCCACGCCCCGTGCACTATCTGAGGTGGAATACCCTAACAGAAGCTGGGGATTTCGAGGCTGCTGCGAAGGAAATGAAACTTTGGCGTTCCGCTAAAAAGGACGGCCTGCAAGACTGTGCGGCTTGCGAAATGAATTCGGAAGTCGAATACCTGTCGCGACGACAATTCGACGAGCAAACACTGGAATGTGCCGAACCAATTTTACGAGGTCGATTCTCGTGCGCCGAAGTGCCCGAGTTGACGTTGGGGCACCTCATACGTCCATTGATGCGTCTGGGACGATTCGAAGAAGCTGAAAAGCATGCGGTTCGAGGTTACCGAATGGTCACCAAGAATGAAGACTACATTCTCCCGATTTCGCAATACCTGCTACTGGCCACGGCGACGAATGAGTGGTCGCGCGCGGTGCGGATTTTTACCAGACATGCTGAATGGTCGCTGATCACTGGCATGATCGGACGCCGATTCTATTTCAACGCGGCTGCCGCCGCCTTCCTTGAAAAACTCGCCAATGAAAAGCGGGTGCCTGTCGAAATGATCGACGCTGCTGACGACGCGCCGAAAAAGCGCCGTTCCCACCGGCGTCTGCGATTGACCGCGAATCACCCCTGTTATCGACCTGATGATCGATACGATATCGGTCAACTTGCTGAGTGGTATCGGCACGAGGCACATCAATTGGCGGCGCAGTTCAACCAGCGCAACGGAAACACGCACTACAGCGAATGGATTGAAGAAACCAGACAATTGGCCGGCCTGAGGCCCTGATCCGTTTCATTGACATCACCACAATTTGAACCGCGCCACACCCATGTTTGTGCGGAGACTTATGGGAGTTCCAATTTGACAACTGTTCCTCGTTCGACCTGGTTGGCAGCAGTTCTGTTTGGGGTTTGTACCGCGAACGTGCCTGCCGAAGAACTGAAAGTCGGGGTTGCCGCCGTCGAAATCACGCCGCCAGTTGGCTACCGGATGAGCGGTTACTTCTTCGAGCGACCAAGCACAGGTGTCAAAGATCCGCTCTACGCCAAGGCGATCTACTTCGAACAGGGTGATGTCAAAGCGGCACTTGTCGAATGCGATTTGATCGGCATCCCGCTGGATATTTCCACTCGAGCCAAAACTGAAGCAGAACGAGTCTTGAATCTGCCGAAGTCAAATGTCTCGATCATGGCGACTCATTCACACACGGGACCTTTGTATTCGGGAGTCTTGCGAGACCACTTCCATCAGCAGGCTGTCGCGGCCAACAACGGCAAGGATCCTCGCGAAGAGCTGGACTACCCTGCCCTGCTGGCAACGCGCTTGCTGGAAGCGCTCCGGCAAGCTCAAGCGAATGCCCAGCCAACGACGATCTCGACGGGAACCGTCGATGAACCGCGGTTGTCCTTCAATCGCCGATTCCACATGCGAGACGGTTCGGTCCGGTTCAATCCGGGACAGCAGAATCCCGACATCGTCCGTGTGGCCGGGCCGATCGATCCTCAAGTCGGGTTGATCGCGTTTCGTGGCATGGACAATACCGCTCTTCGAGGTGCGCTGGTTGTCTTTCCGTTGCACCTCGATACCGTGGGTGGCTCGGAATACTCCGCAGACTACCCGAAGCATCTGCAGGACTCGTTGCGGACCTCGTTCGGTGACAACTTCCTCTCCGTCTTCGGAGCGGGCACCTGTGGCGACATCAATCATGTCGATGTCGCAGTGAAGACGCGGCGGACGGCGCCTGAGATTGGCTCGATGCTGGCCGAAACAGTCGCCAAGCGGTTGCCCGAACTGCCACCGGCTTCGCCCAGCCTGAAGGTGAACACAACGACGATCGAAGTACCGCTGCAAACCATCACGGCCGAACAATTCGAAACGGCAAAAACCGGATTGTTGTCGATCGGCGACAGCAAGATTCCATTCCTAACGCATGTCGAGAACTGCAAAACGATTGAAATCGCCAAGCGAGGTGCACCGGCCATCGGGCTGGAAGTGCGTGTGTTCCGTCTGACATCGGACACGGCCATCGTGACATTACCCGGTGAAGTATTCGTCGAGCTGGGTCTTGCCATCAAAGCCGCCTCGCCCTTCAAGACGACGATCGTGATGGAACTTGCCGATGACCGTCCGCTGTACATTCCGACCGCTAAAGCATTTCGTGAAGGCAGCTACGAAACTGTGAATTCCGTCGTGCAAACCGGCGGCGGCGAGAAGATGGCCGAATCCGCGATCAAGCTGCTCAACGATCTGAAATAATGGCCTCGTAGAAGGCCATCATCGTCGTGGACGGTTCCGTGGGAAGGGAATCAAAAGAAGGGAACGAAGTGACGTGGACCGACGTCTGATTTCACTTGTCACCGTCATGCTGTTCGCACCGAACCCATCTGGTTTTGCCGTGGACAGACCCGAAATATCCGACGGTCTCATGACTGTTCCAGCAGGAATATCCACTCCGTCAGAAGTCCTGCGTGAGAAACTGAGATCGCTGAAGGACGCTCGATTCGACAAGGCTCGCTGTGAAATGCTTCGATACCGGGTTTCTGAGTCCCGTTTCTATCCTTCGGTTGGAACCGCCCGGCTGGCAGAGGGGCATTTCAAAGTGACCGTTTGGTCCAAAGGCCAAACCGAAGTCTATCTGGTCGATGAGGCGCGGTTGGTTCGCGATCCATGAACGATTGGCACCTTAGTTCAAGTTTGAGCCGTCTCACATAACCGACGCAGTCGTTCCCAGGTAAACAGCCCCGACGCGTGTTGATCGTTCCAAACGATCTTCAAGGCATAATTGCCTGAATAGCTGAGTTCCACCGGACGGATATCGTCGGGGATCGATTCAGGACGAAGAATGCGAACCCCGCTGATTTCATCGACACATTGAGCACATGGGCATTCGCACCGCACCAGCTTAAATGGAAGATGTCTGGTCAGACCATCAGGCCAGGCGATCTCAAAGGCACTGATCTCTTTGATCGCTTTCAACGATTGGGGTGGCGCGACGTCGGGCACGAGGAGACTTTCCGAAACCAGAAACACGTAAAACAAAAATCGCTCGAACCGATCCGGGTCCGAGCGACTAGTTTGTCAGAAGCAGGTGCGACAGAGAAGCGTCACACAGGATTTGTCTTTTCGCCGTCGCACCTGTCCTCGATGCGGGATACCGATGCCGCCAATCCACTGCGACTCAGTCTTTGCCGGGATGCTTCACCTGTTCCCAGAATTCGTTGAACCGTTGAGGGGTGAACTTGGGACTGTTGTCAGGGTCGTGGCATTCAATGCACATGGATTTCTTCGCGTCTTCCAATGTGCGACGTACCATCTTGCGGCCTTCAGCCAATTCGTCCTTACTGGCGCCACCTTCTTCTCGAGACACATGCAGACCGCCTGGTCCGTGACAGTTTTCGCATTGCTGCCCCAGCAAATGAGGTGACGTCTTCTCATTCAAATAGCCGCTGCCATAGCGCAACATTTCCTGTGGATGCCAACCTGTGACATGGCACGACAGGCATTCAGGATCGTATTGGCGCTGGATCCAGCCGACCTTTTCTTCGGCCCGATTTTCGTGCCAGGGACCTTCTTTCAACGTGGTAAAGGCCACGGCATGGCCGGTGTCTTTCCATTTGGCAAAGGCCTTGGTGTGACAGGCACCACACTTCTCGGCTCCGACAAACTTCTGGCCGGTGGGATGGTTTTGCAGCAACAGTTCGTCTGATTCGGCGATACGTTCGTCTTCCAGTTGCTGCTGATACTGCTTCATCAACTCACGCATCGACGGGTGATTCTTGAAGCGGTCTTTGTCGAGCTGAATCAGTTCGAAGCGGAATGGCTGTTTCTTGTTCGCTGGATAAAAGCCTAGCACGCCGACGCGTTTACCCTTGTGGCCGACGTTTAAGACCCACGTGTTTCCGACGACGATTGGTTTGCCATCGGGCTCTTCGTAGCCGCCCGCGGCCAGAATCAATCGAAACTGAGGGTACTTTTTTGCCAACGCCATCGCTTCGGCATCTTTGCCATGGCACAACAGTACCATCAGGTCCGGCTTGGCTGCTTCTAATTTCTTGATGATGCCAGGCAAAACTTCGTCTGGTTCGCGTATTGTAATGTTCGTGTTCACGCCCTTTGGCGCGACTTCGTTTCGGAGACTGGGACCAAAGATCGACGTCACGCCAATCTTGACCCCGCCCTTCTCGATAATCCGATGCGACAACGGCCACCCCAAGTCGGGCTGGTCGAACAAAACGACGTTCGCCGAAACGAGCGCGGCTGATTTGGCCAGCTCATCAGGATCGCTGATCATCCGTGTCAGAATGAAATCGGCACCGAGCTTCAGTTCTTCAGCACCGACGCCGACCGCGAGGTAATTCAGCTGATTGAACGCCTCGATGATCTTTTCGAACTTGATCTGATCTTGATGCCGCGATCGCTTTAGCAGGCCGCCCACATCCAGGCCAACGACGCTCCATCCCTTTTCCTGAGTCAGTATGCGAAACAGATCTGCCCGTCGAGCCATGCCGCCGGACTGAGTTTCCGAGCAGCCGCACGGTTCGAGATATCCGTGTTGCTCACCGCTGAGTAACAGCGTCAGGGCCGGTTTATCCCAACCCTCCAGGTAGTGACTGACGGTTGCTGGTTTCGCCACCGTCTGCTCAACCACCTCGGACGCTTTGCTGGTTTCCTCTTTCACTGTCCGCGTTTCGCTCGATCCCGATTGGCAGCCGGGAAACGCAATACAAAGCATCAGCAGCACCGCGGACGAGCATAAACCTGCCGTTGCGAAGTGTTTCACAATCCCTCCTGGAACGCGTCCTGTCGACGGCTCGATCATCGTTGATCCGTTATCCCTAACTGCCGGCTGAAAAACATGGACCGCATTCAGCGAGGCCGCCGGAACTGGGGTCCCGTCCGCATCGTCTTTGGCCTAATCCTGTATTTCAACACACTCTTAACGCGTGGCATTGTAGTCGAGCATGATTTTGAAGTCAGGTGCGTCGGGGTGATTGAATTTCAGTTCAACGGAGTCGACCTGGTTTTCACGATGCCGAGCGGGTGGGCCGGGCGGAATGGCAATCTCGACCTCATACATCTTCGATGCGCCAAAGGTCTTGCCTGGACCCAGGAATTTCACCTGGTACCGCGTGTCCTTCGGTTCCAATCCCTGCAGTTCCAATTCGCTGTCGATCCCTTTGATGAAAAACGTCAACTTCGCTTTCGCGCCCTCGGCAGCGGGAAAATCACGGAAAATCAGGCGATTTGCACCGGCAGTATATCCCGCACCCACACTTCCCCGGACTTCAATCGGACCTGATCGGCGGCCAGTGGCCGAGAATTCCAGGATGTTTTCCAACTCGCCGTGCTTGATCTTGAACTTGATGGATTCACGTAAGACGCCGATCGGCACATTGGGACTGACGTCTGCTCTGATGATGTATCCACTGCGGCCTGAATGGGCCTGCAATTCGTCTTCCGTGGCAGGACGCAACGTCAGTTTCACTTTTGGATTGTCGCGCGGCTGCTCTTCGACTTCAAACTGTTCAAACACCTTCGATCCGACGAATCCTTCAAAAGCTGACGGTTCTTTCTCCGAAAGATCACCGAAATTCCAGGGACTGTCAGGATGGATGTAAACCGGATTTTCGACTGAACCAATGATCTCAAATTCGACCTTTCGCATGTCCGGATCGGTCGTGAACACAGGAACCGATTGTCGGAAATGTTCCATCTGAGCCTTCATCACCCAGCGAACCTTGATACTGACTGATTCACCCGGAGCCAGCGGGCCTTCTTCAATCTTTTGTCCGTCCTTGGTGATTTCACCGACGGTGCACTGGCAGGTTGGCTTGCCTAACTTGAAGTTCAATACACCCTCACCAACATTCTTCAGCACAAAGCTATGAGTATCCTCATCGCCAACCATCTTTTGGCCGAAATCGAAACTGAAACCTTCGTCGAGAACCTTGCCGTAAGGACCTTTCGGCGGAATTGGCAAATCATCCTGGGTCACTGTCGCCTTATCGCCACCGGCGGACTTTGGTTTAGCCGCAGGGCTACGCGCGATCACCACGACCAATGCCAATGAGCCAACGGCCAACAGAATCGCAACAGCAATTGCAAACGGTTTCACGCGCAGCACCTTTAAGAATGCAACATCTAATAACGGGTCACCCACAACGCGCGAGCCGCATCACTATTCTAAACCCGACGCAATCGCGCATCCCGCCGACCCCGGCCGGGTCAGTATAAACGAACAGACATGTGCTGCCTATGCGCCTCATCAGACGCATGCAATATCAATTCCTCACTCGCACTTCGAAAACGGCATGTCGTCAGCTGTTGAAATCTAGTTTTCCGTCCCCTGCTCCGCCAATACGCGCAGCCGATCCGTTACCGGGTCGGCTAGATAGCGGTCAACGTGACCTCGTTCTCGATTAATTCCGTCTTGCATCAATGCACGCTTCGCAACCTCGCGAGCCCGTTCCGGTTCTTCGGCTGCATCCAGTGCCAAAGCCAGTTGCGATATCAGGATCGGATTTGTCGGATACCGTTTCCAGCCATGTTCGTAGGCGTCGGCCGCCGCCTGAGCATCGGACTGGCGGCGTGATTGTTGCCATCGCTGCTGCCACCAGTCACCCAATCGCCGGTCGTCGTGAAAATTCGATGGGTCGCGTCTGACGGCTTCACCCAGTAGACGTACGGCGTTCTGAAATGATTCGTTGGAGCGAAACTGGTCATGCTCGGCCCGTAGATACGCCAGTTCCGCTCGGCGTCGCCACGGTTCGCCAGAAATCGGATCTGCCATCGCCGCAAGGGCATATGCGGAGTCTGCTCCACCGAAGGCACCTTTCTGGATCAATCGATCCCCGGCCGCCAAATGTTCTTGCGCCCGCAGCGTGGGACCCAACGCGGTGAGAAAGACTGCAAGAAACAGCCCACCCGACAACACGATCGCGCCGCTGACCCTCGGAATGGACCAGTTCTGCCTCGCATGGACCGTTTCGTATCGATCGCCCACCGTCAGAACGGCCAGCGAACACAACAGCAGTGTGATCGCTGGCATTTCGATCCCGCCCGCCCCTGTCAAATGGACCAGCAGTGTGACCACGGAAGCGCATGCTGCGACCTGTGTGGCACGATTGTCGGTTGGAAATCGATGCAACAAGCCGCGCACGATCCAGTAAACTCCGACGAATGCCGGTAACAGGATCAACAGTCGATCGTCGAACCCTGTTAGCAGCAGGCCCATCCACGCACCCGCAACCAGACACGAAACCACGATTGCCACGACGGAATCGGGCCGCTTGTCACCGTGCGCCGGCGACCGGGAATCGGAAGATTGATCGACGCTTAAAGTTGTGCCGCGGTCCAAGCCGAACCGCAGCAGAATCAGCACCATCAGTGCCATCAGCCCCGCAATAGCGATCAGTCCGCCGTTGGCGGCGACATCCAGTACCAGATTGTGCGGATCGGAAATCTCTTCACTCGCTTCCGGCAATTTGTAGAACACGTACGAACTGCGGAACTGACCGGGACCAACTCCGAATAGAAAATGATCGCGAATCATCTGGCTGGTGGCAGCCCAGTATTGCAACCGGTACTGCAGCGACTTTGGTGCTTCCGTGATCACCTGCTGGTCAAGGCCACCAAACTGCACCAGTCCCCACACCGCAACCGCGAGCACCACTGGCAGACCGGCAAACACCAGTTGGCCTCCTCGTCGTCCGGATTGCCTGCCTTGTCCCATCCACCACGCGAACAAGCCCACAGTCGTGCCAATCCATGCTGTGCGGCTTTTGGTCAACATCAGACACCAGATCAGCAGTAGGATCATTCCGGCCCAGGCGGCGATTGGCCCGATTGACCCCTTGGCGCGTGATCGCCATGCCTGCATGCTCGTCGGAATCGCCAACACCAGTCCGACGGCCAGCAATCCGCCCAGAGTATTCGCGAGAGCAAACATTCCCAGGGGCTCGCGACTGTCACGCAAGCGTTTTTCGAACAGAGTGACCGCCGGTCCCTCCAGCGGAACATTGTCTTTGGCCAATTGCTGACGGATCTGCGCTGCGTCGGCCGGACCGGCCGTTTTCAATCGTTCGATCAACGGCCCATATTTGGCCGCCAATTGTGGAAAGTCGATGTAGTGCTGATAGAGTCCCTGTCCAGCGATGACTGTCGCACTGGCGATCAGTCCCGCGATTAATTCACGGCGCGCCGAGTCGACGGCACAAAGCTGGCGCAGCAAGTACCAGCCTGTCCCGATTCCCATCCATTCCCAAGCGAGATTCACCGCAGCACGTTTGTCACCAGCTGTCCATACGACAACCATCGCTGAGATCAAATGTCCCAGCACTAGCAAACCCGCGCTGACATCGATCAGTGAACGACAGCCCACAGAACGAGGCACATCGGTTGGAATGACCAACCACGCACCCAGCGTCAGGATCCAGAGCGCCACGATCCACAGCGTGTCACCCTGCGCCGCTGATTCAGCGACGTAAAAAAAACGTGACACGACCAGCGTCAGCACCGCGCCACCCACGACCGGAATACCACGAGTTCCAAACGTTCGAGATGGTTGAGTGATTGCCGGCATGGTGTCGATTGTGGCTGTAATAACGGTGTCAGGCCAGGAGGGCAGGCGACGGACTGGCGCTTAAGATTCGGATTGAGGATTGGTTGGTGGGGACAATCGCAAGTCGTCAACGTTGGCGCGTGGGACCGCCTCCAGGATCGCGATCAGCAACAGAATACAGCCCACACAAGCGACCAACACCACCGCCGAATTCCAGTTGGGTACGGCATACAACATCAAACCCAATAATCCCGTTGTCAGGGTGGTTAGCTGCACCGTCAACACCGCTTGCACCTTGGTTAACCCCAGTGCGACCAACCGATGCGAGAAATGTTTCTTGTCGGGCTGAAATGGACTGCGTCCTTCTTTCAAACGAATCAGCACCACCGAACAGATGTCATAGAGCGGCACCGCCAGGACACACAGCGGCGCCAGGATCACATGCTTGTTTCGATCATGCTCGGTGTAGAAGGTGCCCAACAGGGTCATACAAGCAATGCTGAACCCCAGGAAATAGCTGCCAGCATCACCCATAAAGATACGAGCCGGCGACCAGTTGTGGCACAGAAACCCAATCAATGATCCCGTCACAATCAGAAAAAAGCCGCCGACAAACCAGCGAGGATCGCCAGGCTTGGTCAGCATCATCACCGCAAAGATCAGGCTGACGATCAGCGCAATGCCACCCGACAGGCCGTCCATGTTGTCCAGGAAATTGAACGAATTCACCAAGACGACAAACCACAAGACCGACACGATCCCGCCGATCCAGGGGTGGTTCTCAAACACAAAAATCGATGCCCGAACTCCCGACGCAACGACGGCAATGGAAACCCCGAACTGTAACGCAAAGCGAAACTTCCACGACAGCGGGCGGAAATCGTCCATTAGTCCCGTCACCGAGAGTGCTGTCGCTGCCGCCATGATTCCCCACAATTCACGCCGGCGTGACATCGCCCCCTTGAGATGCTCGGCCAGTTCCGCGGGCAACCAAGGCTGCGGATAGGCCTGGCAGTACCAGATCAGCAGTTGCGCGGCCACTAACGGCAATACAACACCGAACCAGATTCCAATCCCGCCGCCTAGCGGTGTGGGAACCAGATGCACCTTACGCGCAGCAGGCTTGTCGATCAGCCCGATTTTTGGCGAGATCCAACGCATCAGTCCCGTCGTTAAGAACGAAACCCAGAAGGAAGACGCCAAACAACCGATAATGAACAGCCACATGGCAAAAGCGATTCCCGATGACCGACAACAACAGACGGACGCGACCATTTACGTCCATTCGACAGGATCGTTTGCGCAAACGCCGATGTCGAGTCACTTGCAGACTTTCCGTCAAAATCCGTTCACTCGTCCCAACGGCGTTGTGTCTGCCTGTCATGTTTTCAACGCGCCAGTCAACTCGTTTTCTAAGACAATCGTGCTTATGCTTGCCGACCTTTTACCTACGCCAGTACGCTGACCTCCAAAAAATCGCTTGTTTTCGGTTCGGTTGCCGCAATCACATCGGATCCGCTTCATGGAAGTGACGCTTCAACCCGTGATCAAAGTTCAGCACCGGCTGATCGTCTTGGGGATTTTGCTGCTACCTGTGTTCCTGGCTCCAGGCCTGCCCTGGTACATTCGATTGATGGCCTGCTTTTTGCCAATGGCAGTCACTGGGACCTATCGAATCTCGACAATTCAGGGTGATAAATTTCGCTCGCAACTGTACTTCGCGTTCATCAAGTTGAAGCCCGCCAAATGCAACTTGCAGGGTGTGGTCTATGTCGAAACGAAGTACAACGACACGACTGCCGGATGGGGCACGTTTCTGCTATTCGGGCCGCTGCAATATGTGTTTGGCATCGTGTTCGACATGATTCTGCCTGCTTTGGGCGGGGCGTATGAAATCTGGTTGATCACAGCAAAAGATCGCGAAATCGTTGCCTGGCAGGGAATGAACGAAAAGCAGTTTCAAGAGAATCTGGAACTGCTGAAATCGCGGACCGGAGCCGAAGTTCGCGGTCGATCGAGGTGACCGTGCTCTAGCAGCCTGTCGAATGATGAGGACGTGATACCGATGCGCGAACCTGCGTCAAAGTCGCAGTGTCACCCGCTCTGTCCAGTGCGTCATCCGTTTTCAACGCGCGAGCGAGCCACCAATTCTGAACCCAACTTCATCGCGAATCCCGCCGACCCGCGGCCGGGTCACGACTTGCCGCTGCAGGACGAGTCATGCATACTTCCGCTCGATCCGCCTTCAACCCCGCCAACTCGGATTGCTGTCTTGTCCTCCCAAACAGTTACTCTTGATCAGACTGCTTCCCGTCCTGTCGGTGGGTTTGCCGAATTGTTCGCTGTCGCCCTGCCGATGGCCCTCAGTTCCAGTACCCAGTCGATGATGCACGTTGTCGACCGCGTCTTCTTAACCTGGGATTCGAAAGATTCAGTCGCCGCGGCGTTGCCAGCCGGCATCCTGTTCTGGTCCTTTCTGAGTCTCCCAATCGGCATCGTCTCGTACTTGAATGCGTTCGTCGCTCAGTACGAAGGAGCCAGGCGACCTGATCGAGTTTCCGCGTCGATCTGGCAGGGTGTCTACTTCTCATTCTCGTGTAGCCTGCTCCTCGTGATCCCGGCGTTTTTCGGAACTCAGATTTTCCAGTTCATCGGGCACGAGACCAACATCTGGCAGCGTGAGGCGATTTATTTCAATTGGCTGTGTCTTGGTGGATTGTCGGCGATGCTGCCGGCAGCGCTCTCCTGTTTTTTCAGCGGTCGCGGCCAGACGATGATTGTCCTGGCAGTGAATTCCAGTTCCTTGCTGGTCAATGCGGTTCTCGACTGGGCGATGATTTTCGGTAAAGGCCCCTTCCCTGTGATGGGAATCGCGGGTGCGGCAATCGCGACCAATCTGGCCAACGTTTACGCCGCGCTCTGTTACATTTATCTCTTGCATCGTCATTCTGTCCGCGGTCCGTATCACTTCGCTGAGCACCGTGCGTTCGACAAACGATTGATGTTCGACTTGTGGCGATTCGGTGGACCGAGTGGACTGCAGATGTTTCTGGATGTGGCCGGGTTTACCGCCTTCATCATGATCATCGGCTGGATCGGACCGGCGGAACTGGGTGCGACCAATATTGCGTTCAATCTGAACTCACTTGCCTTCACACCGGTCATCGGCGTCGGCATTGCTGTATCGACTCTGGTCGGTCAGCGAATCGGTGAACGACGCCCGGAAATCGCAGCAGCGTCGACGTGGCGCGGCTTCGCACTCGGCGGCGGAATCATGCTCGTGTGCGGCGCGATCTATGTGATGTTTCCGCAAGTCCTGCTGATCCCTTACGGACTGTATGCCGACGACGCCGATTTTGCTCAGACGCGTTCGATCGTAGTGATCCTGCTGCGGTTCGTCGCGCTCTATTCGTTCTTCGACGCGATGGCGATCGTGTTCGGCTCGGCCGTCCGTGCTGCCGGAGACACGATCTTCTCGATGATCATGACCTGTGTTTGCGCGTGGGGACTGCTGGTCATTCCGACGTACATCACGTGGCAGTATTATCGCCCCAGTCTGTCCCATCATCAGTTGCTGATCACCAGTTGGACCTGGTGTTCGATCTATGTCATCGTATTGGGATTCGGTTTCCTGTTCCGATTCCTGGGCGGTAAATGGAAAACCATGTCGATCATCGAACACACGATCCCGTCGCCAGTCAGTACCGATCCCGAACACGAAGCCGCTCGAACGGTCGCGTGAATGATCGATTCGCATTCACCCCACAATGCACCTCAACAGACACTCGACATCGTCACCAGATATTCGACATGATTTGTCCCGTCAGGGACACCGGGCAATAGCCCACCATTTCCAATGGTGGGTATATGCGAGATCAGGGCACGTAAATCCGGCAAGGGACGGCAGAGATCGGCAAGGGTAACGACGTGTAGACAACCATCTGGCACTCCCTTGATGGGCTTGACGGAAAACTGAGGTCACCATGGCATCCGAGTTAAGTTCACATCATGCAGTCTACGTGGGCAGCTTTGATCCGCTGACATTGGGCCATGTCGACATCATTCGTCGGGGGGCAGTCATCTTTGATCGCCTGACCGTGGGTATCGGTATCAACCCTGAAAAGCGCCCGCTGTTCAGCCCCGAAGAACGAGTCTCACTCGCCCAGTCGGTGTTGCGTCCACTACAAAATGTCGAAGTCCGTTGCTTCGAAGGGCTGACAGTCGAATTTATTCGCCAGTGCAAAGCCAGCGTATTGCTGCGCGGCGTCCGGACGCTCACCGACATCGAGACAGAATTCACGATGACGCTCGCCAACCGCGCCCTCGATCCGGACATCGACACGCTGTTCCTGATGGCGAGCGAAAAATACACCCACGTTTCGAGCACCCTGATCAAACAAATTGCCCAACTGGCCCAAGGCAGCGCCGTCGGCAAACTGAACGAATTCGTTCCGCCGGAGATCATCGGACCACTGTTGGCGAAGTATCAGCGGAAGTGACATGTGTCGGCCGACGGTCATTTCGCGCTCTGATTGCTGGGTAGATCAATGGACGAAATCGAATGGACATTCGCCACCACAATCGAGCGGCTTGGGACCGTCAAGTCGAAGATCAGCATCGCTGGACACGGCCGGTCGCTTACGAAGAGATCAAGGAAGCTCGACAGGGTAGGTGGCAACTGTTGCTGACGCCATCCAAACCAGTCCCGCAGAATTGGTTCCCACCACTCAAGGGAACCCGAGTGCTATGTCTGGCATCAGGTGGAGGCCAACAGGGGCCTCTGCTGGCCGCAGCGGGTGCCGTCGTGACGGTGTTTGACCATTCACCTCGGCAACTTGATCAGGATCGTTTTGTGTGTCAACGAGAAGGCTTGACCATCAAAACAGTCGAGGGAGACATGTCCGATCTGTCTTCGTTTTCTGACTCGATTTTCGATTTGATCGTACACCCTTGCTCGAATTGTTTCTTGCCCGACGTTCGTCCAGTGTGGCGCGAGTGCGCCCGAGTCCTGCGGACTGGAGGTGTGTTGCTGTCCGGATTTGTTAATCCAGTTCGCTATCTGTTCGACGATCAGAAAATGCCGAAGGGTCAGTTCGAAGTCCGGTACCGGATTCCCTATTCTGATCTCGACGATCTCAGCGAAGCAGATCTGCAGGGACGATTCATTGTTCCGCTGAATCCGCTGGAATTCGGCCATAACTTAACCGATCAACTCGCGGGCCAGCTCGATGCGGGTTTCGTGCTGACGGGTTTCTTCGAAGACGGTTATTCGCACTCGGACGCCGATCCGATTTCTGAATTCATCCAAACATTTATCGCAACTCGAGCCGTGAAGCAATAAACACCGTTTATCCTGTCTCAAGTCCCAAGCGATCCGGATTGACACCGGTCAACGGCGGTGAGCATTCCAGAACAAGCTTCAAACGAACGCGGTTCCGCGTGGACTCGAACATCATTCAACCCACTGTGTAAGATCGCTGTTGTCCATGATCCAACGTCCGTTGACCTTCTTGCACGCACGGACGCCGCCGCCGTATCCATGTCGATAACTGAACGCGGCACCATCCATTGCGTGAGTGACCGCGATCGATTCGATAACAGGAAAGCTTTCAAGCCACCAACCTGCTCCCCAATGGCCAGGCAACGCAGGCAGCTTGGTCGATAAGAAATCCTTGCGTTTGGTGTGTTCTTCGGTGCGACTAAGTAGTCCGATTCTTCCTATTGCTGGAATATCATCTGAGTTGGCGAGAAACTTTAAGAGCACCTCTTCGTGCATTTTGTCCAGAAGCAGTACTCGCGAGTGCTTCAAGAGTTGTTTAGGGCCAAAGTTGTTCAGACGAAAACTGTCGGGAAACTTTTCGTCGCTGTGATTCAAGCCGGCATGAACGTCTCGCCCACCCGTGCCCCTCCCTGATCCCAGTTCCTCAGAAACTACCACGTTCATCGAAATCTGTACGACGAAATACTGGGGTCGGTGCTTATCGTTTAATGGCGAACTCGCAAACGTCAGGTAGACCTCTTCGACCGCACGTGTGATTTCTAACTGGGATTCGACCCGCTTCTCGAGAAACGTCCGGCTGTGCTTTTCCCATTCTTGACAGAACACTTCTAGTCTTGTCGCATCGCTTGTGGCGAAGCTTTCACGCAAAGAAACCAATAGGTCATCCTTGGCTGATGCTTCTCGGGCCAGAAGGAACATCAGAAATGCACAAACTACAGATTTCGCACATCGGCTCATCAGGTTCCCTTTCGAGTATTCCGAATTCGGCACTTCCAGAAAACGTGTGTGCACAAAACGTATGTGTAGGATCAGAATTTGCTCGCGAATTTGCTACCGTTGCCATCACAATCGCGGAGCGGGCCAAGCGAGTTTTTCTGACCTTCATCATGTGACAGGAGTTCCCCGCATGTTTTCTCAACTGAGCAATGATCTATTGGAAGTTCTTGATCAACTGGCCGGTGGAATTCATTCTGGATTTCGGCCGGCACATGCGCGGGGGCAGATGTATTCAGGCACTTTTACTTCCACACCTGATGCCGTCGCTTTAACCCGAGCGACTCATGCGGCCCGCGCATCGACCGCCGTCACCGTGCGATTCTCGGCTTCGGCCGGTGTCCCGACCGTTCCTGAAAATGCGGCGCAGGGGTCGAGTCCTCAAGGGATGGCCATTCGATTTCATCTGGACGAACATATTCACACGGACATTGTTGCCCACTCGTTTAACGGATTTGCGACACGAACGGGCGAGGAGTTTCTGGAGTTCCTGAAGGCCGTGGCCGCCAGCGGACCGGATAGTCCGACGCCGCCGCCGATCTCCGCGTTTCTGGCCACCCACCCCGCCGCCAAAGCGTTCGCGGAAGCGCCCAAGCCGGTTCCCAAAAGCTTCGCCTCGCAGCCCTACTTTGCCATTACCGCCTTCAAGTTCACCAACGTCGATGGCGAGACGCAGTTTGGCCGGTTTCAGATCGTTCCCGATGTACCGACTGAAGTCTTGTCAGCCGACGAAGCGGCGAAGATGCCTGCCGATTTCCTGTCCACCGAAATGTTACAGCGTTTGGCGAAAGGGCCAGTGACGTTCCAGATCCTTGTCCAACTGGCGGAACCGGGCGACGACGTCACCGATTCCACCAAGGTCTGGCCCGACAGTCGCAAAAAACTGACGTTCGGTACGTTGACGATCAATCAGCGCGAGGACGAACAGGCTCCCGAACGCCGCAAGATTATCTTCGATCCAGTTCCGCGGATCGACGGCATCGATTCCGCCGGCGATCCACTGACCGACGTACGGGCCGAGATCTATTTGCTCAGCGGTCGGCGACGGCGTGCGAATGGGACACTCTGATGTTGAACATCATTCGGCCGTTCATAGACGGATGAATTGGCCGACGCGTCTCGCTGGCGATCTTTTGGACGCGCATTCAGGTAAATGTCAGCTTTGAGCAACAATGAACTGCGAAAAGCGATGCATTTGCGCTCGCGGTATCCTGCGTGTCACCGCCGCTCGGTCGAACGGCCTGTCAACGAATAGAAATTGACACTCATAGACATCCCGTCGTAGATTCAGATTGACGCGACCGGCGGCTTCGCTGGAAACGTCGTTATCCGTCGCCAGAAACTTGTGCTCGTCATCATCGACTGAAACTGAGTCCATCATGGTTCGAATGAATTGGTTCAAGCGACTGCATGCCAGCCTTGCCGGCCGACTCGGTTTAGAACGGGAACTCGCCGCGCGGGGGCGTTTGGATGGTCGATGCCTTCGAACCGTGTCCCGTTCCATTGAGGTTTGTGAAGCTCGTGATCTGTTATCGGTCGCGGCGATCGCCGTTGGCACCGAAGCTCGAGTGAACACTCAAACAAGCGGCGATCAGCAGTCGTCCTCGATCGCTGTCGACAGCCAGGGTGATTATGTCGTGGCCTGGCAAAGTGCGAATCAGGACGGCAGCGGCTGGGGCATTCATGCTCAGCGTTTCAGTTATGCTGGCGTACCACAAGGGTCAGAATTCCTCGTCAACAGTGTGACGACAGGCGACCAGGTGGCGCCGCGCGTGGCGATGGATACCGCAGGCGATTTTGTCGTCACCTGGGTCAGCGTTGGCGAAGACGGCAGTGGTGCCGGTGTGTATGCCCGGCGATACAACGCCTCGGGTGCTGCCCAAGGCGCAGAATTCCTGGTCAATAACTACACGACGGGCGACCAGACCAATACACGCGTTGCCATGGACGCGTCGGGAGATTTTGTCATCGTTTGGGAAAGTCATGGCCAATTCCCGAACGCCTACGACAACTACATCGGTTCGTCCGACATCATGGCTCGGCGATACAACTCGGCCGGCGTCGCACAGGGTTCCGAATTCAAAGTGAACTCCGCAACGACCAGCACTGAGTACGACCCCGGGGTCGGCATGGATGCGACTGGAGACTTCGTCGTTTCGTGGATCGAGCGTGACTTCGACAACTTTGTCGATCCGTTCCCGCACGTCATGGCGAAACAAATCAATTCGACCGGTGTCGTGACCCAGGGCGATTTTGAAGTGGCCAGCGGTTATCACGGCCAGCAAGATTCTGAAGTCGCTATGGATCCGAATGGCAATTATGTCGTGACCTGGTGGGGCTACCAGGACGATGTCCTCGACGGAGTATCGGACAAAGGCATCCGTGGCGCGCTCTACAATGGCACTGGTCTTCATGGTCTGACGATTAACTCGTACCAGACGGGGAGCCAGCAGTCCGCACGAGTTTCCTTTGGTGCCAATGGCGATTTCGTCATCGCGTGGCAAAGCCAAGGTCCCGCTCAGGATGGCAGTGATTCCGGTGTCTACGTCCAGCAGTACAATGCCGACGGCAGCTTTCTGGGCGCCGAAACACGCGTCAATACCTACACGACGTCCGGCCAATCCAATCCGACAGTTGCGATGGACGCTCAGGGCGAGTTCGTTGTGGCATGGACCAGCACTGGCCAGGACGGTTCAGGACAAGGCGTTTATTCACAACAATTTCTGAACACGCAAACGCCACTGTTGCTGCAAATCGAAGGGACAACCCTCAGCGCGGTGGGTTCACTGTATAATCCCGTCACGTCGCAATTGAATGTTCGTTCGGCGCAGGCGCCAAATTGGACGAGTGCCACGATTGCCATCACCAGTGGTTATCAAAATGGCCAGGACGTGCTCTCATTCACGAACACCGCCAACATCACCGGAAGCTGGAATGCGGCGACGGGAATCTTGACGCTGACAGGCACAGACAGCGTCTCGAACTATCGATCTGCCCTGCGCAGCATCACCTATCACAATACCAGTGCCACGCCCAATACCGCCGTCACTCGTACTGTCAGTTTTCAAGCCAACGCCAATGGGACGCTCAGCAATGTGATCACACGCAACGTGTCCGTGCGTGTGACAAGCGTTTCGCCAACTGTCACAGGACTGAGTTCCAGTCTGAACTATGTGAATCCCGCGGCGCCGATTCTGGTTGCCGGGAACGTGGTGATCACCGAACCCGACAATCTGAATATCCTCAGCGCGACAGTCTCGTTCACAAACTGGCAAGGTGAAGATCGCGTGGCGTTTTTGAATACGCTTGCGCTGCAGCACACCTTTACCCAGGATCTTGTCGCTCATACGGCGACCCTCACGATCACGGGATCCGCTTCGGCCGCTGGATATCAAACACTGTTGAGATCGGTGACATATCAGGACGTGGCGGGCAATCCGAATACAACTGCGGTCCGAACGGCCACGATTCAAGTGAATGACCAGTTGCATTCGGGGTCGGCGACGACGAACGTCACTGTTTCGCGATACCTGTCGGGTGTCGCTGCCTCAACAACGTACTTCAAGGGGACGCCGGCACTCACGATTGCGCCCAGTCTGGTGATCGCACCGCCAGCCGGACTAACCATTCAAAATGCGACTATCAGTTTCACCAACTGGCAAGGGGAAGATCGCGTCGCGTTCAATAACAGCCTGGGCTTGCAGCACTCGTTCGTCCAAGACCTGACGGCGCACACCGCCACACTGACAATTTCGGGAGCGTCGTCCGCGGCGAATTACCAGACGCTGTTGCGCACGGTGACTTATCAGGATGTCGCGGGTAATCCAATCCTGACCACGCGCATCGCCACAATCACAGTCAACGATGGCACCAACTCGGCATCTGTCTCCGAGAATATCGGGGTCGTGACGTCGCAACCTCCGGTGGTCAGCGTGAACGATTCAAGTGCCCTCAGTTACAAAGTGAACTCGCCACCGATCGCCGTGATGAGTCAGGCACTGGTTTCTGATCCCGATTCCGACAACCTGTCCTCGATGACGATTCAAATCACGGCGGGATTCCAGTCTGGCAAGGACATCCTTTCGTTCGTGAATCAGCTCGGCATTACGGGATCGTTCAACGCCACCAATGGCACGCTGACGTTGACCGGCAACAGCTACGCCGGAAACTACCGCACTGCTCTGCGCGCCGTGAAGTTCAGCACCAGCGCCTTGGGATCTGGAACTCGAACGTTTACCGTGATTGCTATCGATACGTCCGGGGTCGCAGGTAACCCAGTGAGTCGTTCGATGACGGTGACCACATAGAAGATTGTAGAAAAACGGGAATGCTCACCCGCGACAGGTCAGTGAATCGATCTGATGTCTGGGCGTGAGCACATCCGCCAATCCCCGTTTTTCTACCGATGCGAGTCGCGAAAACCGCGGCCAGCATTCCTCAATCGTTTCAACGAATTGCGATCAGCACGGAAGCAATCGTCATCGTTGTCATGAACGACATCAGGACCGTTGCTGCGATCAATCCATAGAAGAGGTGCCAGAAAGTTCGGTCTGACATGCCAAGAATTCCAAATCGGGCGTGATTACGGGCATCGCAAAGCGACGGCACACCGACCCAATGAAGGCAGTTGTACTCAACAATTGAGCACAAGCTCTTGGAAGAGTTCGCTGAGATGCGAAAAGAATCCGTAGTTTGGTCTACGGGCACCGCCAGCTCCCGCTGGTTTTGGATGAGCGTCTCACGCGGCAGGAAGACCACGTTCGCTCGGTTATGCAGATTAAATCGGCTCGGTCCCGAGTCTGCATGAATCATTTCACTGCCAGATTGGTCAGAGACTTCGAAAGCCCGCGCATCATTTGCAAATGATTGCCATGAAATGAGATACAAATCTTGTCTAGATCATGGCTGAGTCTCCGAATGGGCGTCCTGACAGCGGCAAAACGGCGTTGCACATCGAGTTAGGGTGATCGATTGGGTCCGCAGCGACATTCAACAAATCCGATCGTAAACCTCGCGAGTTCGGAAGATTCAACGAACTCGGGAAAGTCGACCTGACAGTCGCAGTTTGTCAAATCTCTCCTTTGGGTAACGCCATCCTGATTCGACGTGGCTTTCGTCCGCTGGCGTCTGTGTATTGCTTCTAAGAACAAAACGCATGATGCCGGTTTGATCGACTGGACCATGACCGGCCATAACAGCACGGCAATTCAGATTTCCATCATGATGTTTGCAACACTTCTCATCGGTCGATCCGCAGATCCGGCAATGCGGATTTCAGTTCTTCTACGCCTGCTGCGGTCGTCCGGGTATCTCGGATGTCCAAGAATTTGAGGTTCTTGAGTCCCGTCAATTCTCTCAATCCTTCATCCGAAATACGCACGCTATCAAGCATGAGTGATTTTAAGTCCTTGAGCTTTCCCAGTTCTTTTAGACTCACGTCTGTCAGCCGGGTTCTGGAGAGAGATAAGACCTCAAGATTCTTCAAATCAGCCAAGTCCTTCATGCCGCCATCCGTGACCTGGGTGACATCGAGATAAAGCCTCGGGATGCCATTGAGCTTCTTCACATGTTTCAGGCCCGCATCCGTGATCTGAGTCGTACCGAGACCAAGTATCGTGAGCTTTTCGAGCTTCGCCACGTCTACCAGACCTTCATCCGTGATTTTTGTATGTGCGAGGCCGAGCCACGTGAGGCTCCTGAGTTCTGCCAGATTTTTTAGACCAGCGTCCGTGATCTGAGTGTCAAAAAGATCGAGGTTGGTTAAGTTGTCGAGCCCATGCAACTCTTTCAATCCCAAATCTGTGACTGCGGTACTCCAGAGGTAAAGCTCCTTCAAATGGCTGAATCCCTTTAGTTCTTTCAGACCAGCGTCCGTAATGTGGATCCCGCTGATGTACAGCTCTTTCAGATCCCGAAGTGCCGCCAGATCCTTCAGTCCTGCATCAGTAAGTCATTGCCAACGAGTTCCAGCGATGTCAGAGATCAGAGATCTCGCAGTTCTTTCAGACCTGCATCAGTGATCTTGACATCCCGGAGATTGAGTGAAGTCAGGTGCTTCAGTTCCTTCAGCAGATGCAAATACTGATCGCTGATTCGCGTACTTCCGACAAATGAAACCGCAACCACGCGTGATGGCGCTTCGCCAGAACTTGTGAACTGTCCCCCCAGAAGCTTTATTTTCTCGATGGCCTTCGCCTCATTGGACAAGTCTTCAGCGTTTACATTACGCGTCAACGCGGCGGCCACAATAAGAAGCAACAAATGTCGCACCCACACGGTCTATTCCCTTCGTCGAAGCAGAATAAAATATGATTCTCAGGACGCGTTGGACATCCGTGACTGGAAGCGAACCGACTTCACTCGGGGGTATACCCGCGCCACATCCAGACTAAAGTGTCTGCGAGGGTGGCGTCGAACACATTTCCGTCGCAGTGCTTTGATGCCTTGCTGAAGACGTAGCGATAGTCGTAGCCTTTCGCCTGCAGCGCGGCGGCGGTTCGTTCGTTGGCCATCACCCAGTTGTGGAAGGTCGATTCCGGATCTTTGGCGCCATTGTCCCGATCGGCAACGTGCGTGAAGATGCGCAGAGGCTTCTTTTCCGAGTTCTCGATCAGTTTTTTGCTGGAGTGATATTCCCACGCACCCAAGGGAAATTCTGCTTCTTCCGGCGCGTCGTCGTCCTGTTGGTCGACAAACGTTCCCGAGTAGGTGATCAGGCGACGAAAGAGATCGGGCCGGAACCAGCCGATTGTCAGGGCGGCAGCGCCACCCGAGCTGCAGCCCATAACGGCCTTGCCCCAAGGATCGTTGGTGAAGGCGATATTCGGATAGGCGGCCTTGATGTCGGAATTGTTCAACACGGCGGGCAGCACTTCGTCATTGATGAATCGAGCGAAACGGTCCGACATCGTGTCGTATTCCAGGCCTCGTTCACTGCCTTTGCTGTCGTTGCCTCCGTTCTCGACAGAAATCACGATGAAGGCGGGTAGCGCGCGTTTGGGATCTTTCGAAACGGTCAAATTATCGAGTGCATATCGGACCAGCTTCAACTGGCTGGGGCCGTCCAACGTGACCAGGATCGGTGCTTTGGTTCCGTCTTTGTAGGCGGCGGGCACATAGACGAAGATCTTGCGCTGTTCGCGGACCGGTTTGCGCTTGTCGAGTGTTGTATCGTCACCTTTGAAGATCTTGCTGTCGGCCAGCTTCATCGAGAATTCAAACTGTTTGCCTTGCGTATTGCCGCGATCGGTCAGGTCTGGGTCGATCTTGTAATCGGGGCCGACAACGATATTGCCATTCCCTTCAGTGCCGGGATTTTCTTCCGCGTACAGCAGGTTTGGTGATGAAGTGGCAGGCATCACGCAGGTCAATAACAGAGCAGACACACAACCGGACAGAAGTCTCGATTTCAACATCATCGTGAATGCATTCCTGAGCAGAATTAAGGGAGTGCCCGACACGGCGATACTCTACTCGATGTGCGTTCATTTTTCCGTGCCATGACGAGCCTTCGTCTCTGCATGAGAAGTCCGTCAACGATTCCTTTGTGCATCCGGCGCGGTCTTGATCGGTAGTTGTTACGATCGACTAACTAATATTTATGGACAATGCGCCACCGCACCAACGAGATTCCAGCCGATGCCGCCCCAATCGATTCAACGAAAACACCTTTTCCGGTGCGGTCGAGTCACGCTCATCTGTCTGGTGGCGTTGATGTCTCACACTGATGCCGCCGAACCGGTGGCATCGAAGTCGTGGCCGAATTGGATGGGGCCGAATCGCGATGGCGTCTCCACCGAACGAGGCTGGAAGACCGAGTGGCCCGAGTCGGGATTGCCCGTTCTGTGGGCTCAACAAATCGGCATCGGATTCAGTTCGATCTCCCTGGCGAGCGGCCGGCTGTACACGATGGGACACATCGATGGCGAAGAAATTATCTGGTGCCTGAACGCGGACACCGGCGCCGAAATCTGGAACCATCACTATCCGTGCGAATTGAACAACAACCTGCATGAAGGTGGCCCCGGCTCGACACCGACGATCGATGGCGATCGAGTCTATACGCTCGGCAAGGAAGGGCAGGTCTTTTGCCTGAACGCCGAAACCGGCAAAGTTCTGTGGGACGTCATGCTGCAAGACGATCTGAACGTTCATCTGCCAGAATGGGGATTCGCCAGTTCGGCCGTCATCACAGGAAACCAGGTGATCTTCGAAGGCGGCCGCGTCGTTTCATACGACAAGCTGACCGGTAAAAAGCTGTGGCAGACGGACAAACGTGAAGCGGGCTACGGTTCAGCCGCGCTGTTCCCGTCTGGCCCAGATCCCAAGTACGCCGCGACGCTCGACTGCGAAGGCTTACGGATCACGAAGCTGACTGACGGAGCCGAAGTCGCCTTTCGAGCGTGGCCATCGCCGTTTCGGACCAACGCGACGACGCCCATCGTGCACGAGAATCGAATCTTCATCTCGACGGCCTATGACGTCGGTTGCGGGTTGTTTGAATTTGATGGCACGAAGTTGAAGCAGGTTTACGTGAATAAAAATATGCGCAATCATTTCAATAACAGCATCTTGCTTGACGGGTATTTGTACGGTTTCGACGGAAACTCAAATCTTGGTCGAGTCGTCCAATTGACCTGCCTGAAATGGGGCACGGGCGAAGTTGCGTGGAAGCAACGCGGCCTCGGATGCGGATCACTGATGATCGCAGACAAGAAACTGGTCTGCCTGAGCGAATCAGGAAACCTCGTGGTCGCGAAGGCGTCACCCACGACGTACGAAGAATTGGGAAAATCGCCATTCTTGACCGGCCGTTGTTGGACCGTACCGGTCTTATTCGGACAACGCATCTACGGCCGCAACGCCGCGGGAAAATTGGTCTGCGTGGAGTTGCCGCGAGATTAGCGGCGGCGACGTTCGCCCGCACGAAGGCGTCCCCGTGCCACTTCTGGTTTGCCGTCATCGGACAACCAGTGCTCTTCGACAAGTTGAAATGATCGCAATGACGACAATCCCGAGGATCGACAAGCGATCCGAAAGTCATTCTTGCCGACGTTATGCCCTCCTACGCCAACGGAGTTAAACACCAATGCCCAGAGGTGCGAACAACGCGAGCGCACCCATCGGAAACTCTCGTAACTTTTCGCCGGCGGCCTGTCGGCTTCGGTGGGGAACATCAGACGTCATCCGCCAAAATCCGCCCTGCCCCGCACCGACGGTCATTCCAAATCATTCCGATCAAACTTGTGAAATCTCGAAAAAACGACGAACCTTTTCGGATCGATGTTCGTCATATCTGTACCGGCGATGAAGGTCATCGCCAGCAAGTCGTCTCAGTACGAGATCAACTTCTCTTCATGACGGTGCCTCGAATCATGATGTTTTCACGGCAGGTGTCACTCAGCGAACAGAACGGCAGCAAGCCCTTCGCGTTCTTAGCGAACTCGGCTTCCGCACAAATTGCGCTCAATCCGATTTCCGCCGAATTTGGCGGAAAACCCGGTAACCAATTTGCGCTCGGCGGTGAACCGTCGAACCTGCCGCGCGAGCGACATCGGCCCTAAGCCCCTTGCAGGCCTCAAGCCCGGTGTCACTCGCCTGACACTGGGCTTTTTTTATGGCCTGATGCGGACCGGCAAACGTTCGCACGCCACACCATCGGCAATGGCAATTCGGGGCTGGTAGCTGAGACGGTTTAGCGCCCGGCTGAAGACCGGGAGAGAAGGATTCGAGCGCCTTCCAGCCCACGTTCAATCAAAAATGCGGAACGCCAAACGCAACGACATTTGCGTGGAAGGTCCGTACCGATCACGGCCCGTTCGACTTCTGGTGAGGTTGCCAGCCTTTCACGCTGGCCAGGTTGGGTTCGAATCCCACACGGGTCATTTCGTCTCGAAGCGTTGGCTCGGTGGTGTAACGGTAGCACGTCGCCCTGATATGGCGGCAGCGGTGGTTCAACTCCACTCCGGGCAATTGTGAAAGGATCTTAGTTATGGACCAGACACCCAGTCACAAACGCAACGACCCACCAAGTGGGGGTCGTGGTGTAACGGCAGCACAGCAGGTTTTTACCCTGCACGGCGAGAGTTCAAATCTCTCCGACCTCATTCGAGATGACCGCCGGTAGAGCGGTCGAGCAATGTTTTGATCTTTTACAACTTGTTAGCAGTTTGTTGCACCTATGACGTAGCGGAAGCGTACCGTCTCGCCAGGGCGGAAGTGCGGGTTCGACTCCCGCTGGGTGCAATGTCGTTCGAGCGTGGACTTGAACGAGTATCAGCGTGTGGGAAAGCCTGGGAATCCGCGTGCCTTGGGAGCATGAGATCGCCGGTTCAAATCCGGCCACGCTGACTGGTGCGTGTCGCACTGACGCGTCGCGTTGCAACATCGGTTCGACACAATGGAGTTAGGGGTGCTAGACAGCGCACTCAACTTCGAACCTGGGAGGGAAGTCATCCGGCCGGATGAGGGACCTGTTTCGAAAACAGGCGTCCCGATGAAATCGGGATTGTGGGTTCGAGTCCCACGGCTTCCGCTGTTGCTGTGAACAGTGTGATCATTCAAACGTGCCCTTGGCCGAGCGGCAAAGGTGCCAGCCTTCCAAGCTGGACAGGCGGGTTCAACTCCCGCAGGGCACTCTGTATTCAACCCATGTCGGTTCTTGGGTGGCCTGGGCGTTCCAGTCTTCAGGATGCCCCCGAATGTTCAAGGTAAACAGGGTTCGTATGAGGAATGAACGATTGGTCCCAGACGAAGGTGTACACCAGTTTGGTGGCGTGTGTTGAATCGGTTCAGGGGCTTCCAGAAGACTGGAGCGCCCCGGCCACCCTTCAAGCAGTGCGTGACTAGTCATGCACTGCGTTACCAATTCATTCAGGGTCGGGAGCTCAGCGGCAGAGCAGGTGCTTGTTAAGCACTCGCGCGTGGGTTCGAGTCCCACCCTTCCCTCTGCGGAGTAGTTTCTGCTGGTAGAAATACGTGGCTTTGAACCACGAGTTCGCAGGTTCAATTCCTGCCTCCGCAACTGAGGCATTTCTTGCGGGATAGCGATTGCTGGCAGTCGTGCCGGGCTCTGAACCCGGAGGCGTTGGTTCGATTCCAACTCCCGCAACTTCAGCCTTTTTTACTTTAAGGAGAATGTTTTTATGGGATGGGCCAAGGAAGCCCAGGCAGCACTTGAACGCGGCCAGACTGTCGATGTCAGACCGATCGGCGGATCAATGCGAGGAAAGATCGAAAGTGGTCAACGAGTGACCATCGCACCAATCGATCCCGAACAAGTCAACATTGGCGACATCGTGTTCATCAAATGGCATGGTGGTCACTTACTGCATCTGATCGTTAAGGCAACGGCAACTGACGTGCTGATCGGAAATAATCTCGGCAAGAAGAATGGATGGACTGCGAGGTCAGCCGTTCTCGGCAAAGTTGTCGCCGTCCATGACGATTGACTGAACGGAAGTCATCCGGCCGGATGAGGGACCTGTCTTGAAAACAGGCGTCCCGATGCACTCGGGATTGTGGGTTCGAGTCCCACGGCTTCCGCTTCCATCACTTTCGCCTGGGTACGCCAACTGGCTGAGCGATTCGACTTAAGATCGAGTGATTGAGGGTTCGAATCCCTCCCTGGGCACTCGCAAACAAATATGTCAACAGTTTCCGGTGCCACTGGTTCGGAGTCTTCGCAGAACCAGTGTCTTTGCATCGATTGCAAATTGCATTGCGAACCACTAATTGTCCGAGGAAAACCAACCAGAAGTGGCACGTCAAGCTTTAAGAAATGGCTCGGTAGGCAATCGGCAGACCACGTTGGCTTAGAACCAGCGATGCTGTGGGTTCGAATCCCACTCGAGCTATTTGATGATTGAATCATTGCGTTGTCCAAACACGTCATTGGTTCGAAGTTCGCATAGGACCAGTGTCCGTACATTTCAACTTGCCGAGGAGCACTGGTTGTCCGAGGACGGCCAACCAGTGGCACCGCGCAGAGGTCTGTGTTTGTCTTCACGGCAACAACGCGCAAGCGACAACCCTATTCGAAACCCATCATGGACGCGCATCCGCCCCGCGTCCGGCGAGCAACTACGAAACCGGTTGCTTTCATCGAGCATCTAAGAGGTGATCCCGACCCTGGCGTTACTCGTCGTACAAAAAGATCTTACGATTGGGTCTGGGAAATCCTGTTACCGCGAGAGTCTTTCCAACGGGAAAGACAAGGAGTGTCTCTATCATGGAGAACAAACTGCATCTGAATGTGGGCACGATCGGGCACATCGATCATGGCAAGACCACGCTGACGACTGCCATTCTGGCCGTGCAAGCTCAGCAAGGTCTGGCCAAGGTCAAACAGTATGCCGACATCGCCAAGGGCGGCATCGTGCGCGATCCGACCAAGGTCGTCACGATCAACGTCAGCCATGTCGAATACGAAACGGCGACGCGCCACTATGCGCACATCGATTGTCCGGGTCACGCCGACTACATCAAGAACATGATTACCGGCGCGGCTCAGATGGACGGTGGCGTCTTGTTACTGTCGGCCGTCGATGGCCCGATGCCGCAGACGCGCGAACATATCCTGTTGGCGCGTCAGGTCGGAGTGCCTCAGTTGGTCGTCTTCATCAATAAAGTCGATCTGGTCGACGATGCTGAATTGATCGACCTGGTCGAAATGGAAACGCGAGATCTGCTGACGCGCTACGGATTCAACGGCGACGAAACGCCGTTCATTCGTGGTGGCGCGAAGGCGGCTCTGGCAGCTCCTGGTGATGCCGATGCCAATCGGTGCATTCGTCAATTGATGGATCAACTGGATCGGATGCCGGCTCCACAGCGGATCTTTGATCGTCCGTTCCTGTTTCCGATCGAAGGCGTCTTTACGATTGAAGGTCGTGGTACCGTGGTGACTGGTCTGGTTGAACAGGGACAAGTTGTTCCCGGCGACAAGGTCGAGATCCTCGGTAAGGGTGATCGTCGCGAGACGGTCGTCACCAGTGTCGAACGTTTCAACACTTCGCTGCCGCGAGCGGTCGCGGGCGAAAACATCGGTCTGCTATTGCGTGGAGTCAAGCATGCCGAAGTCGAACGCGGGTACGTACTGGCGGCCCCTCGATCCGTGGTGGCTCATGCACGGTTTCGAGCAGAAGTGTATGTGTTGAGTGCCGCGGAAGGAGGGCGTCAGAAGCCGTTTTTCAGCGGTTATTCACCGCAATTCTTCTTCCGCACGACTGACGCCACCGGTCGGACTCAACTGGGTGAAGGAGTGGAAATGGCTGTCCCCGGAGATACCGTGACACTGGATGTCGACCTCGGTAAGCCGGTCGCCATCACAACGGGAACGCAGTTCGCGATCCGTGAAGGCGGTCGGACCATCGGTTCGGGCCTCGTCACGGCGATCTTGGATTAACTTCCGATTGCCTCAGAATGCTCTGGCGGTCTTTACGATCGCCAGAGCTTTTTTGTTGAGCCACCGATAACAGCCACGTCGTCAAGTCGTTTCACGACGCCAATGAATCACATGTCTGGGTAGTGCCTCTTGAAGCTGCTCGCGCACTTCGCTGGTAACCTGAGTGTCGCTCACATTGAGGTGTCGAAGGTCCTTCATGGCCGTGATGATGCTCACATCTCGCAGATTGTGGCATCCCTCAAGATCCAAGCTGCGAAGCTTCGGCAAGCAACTCAATGCAGAAACGTCGGTTAACTGTTCGCATCCGTAAAGTTTGAGGTGCATCAGCTCTCTCAAATCAGCCAAGACGGAAAGGTCCGCCAACGACTCGCAACAAGAAAGGTCGAGAGATTGCAAACCGGAAAGATTTCTTAGGGCAGATAGCTCGCTGACACGCTCCCAGCCACAGATATTGAGCGACGTAAGCTCGTGCAACCCGGCAAGCGATTCCAATCCAATAGGATTTCCGCATTCCGAAAGGTCAAGTGCTTGAAGTTGCTGCAGATGGTCAAGAACGGACAGGTCTGTCGGATTCGCTTCCAAAAGGCTCAATTCGCGCAGTTCAGGCAGGCTGGCGAGCGAGGAAATATCGCGCAGTTCGTGGCAGAAACCGAGGTCCAATGACCTGAGTTCTTCCAGATTCGACAAACCGGAGATGTCAGCAAGCGTTGTGCAATAAAAGAGGTCGAGCGTTCGCAGTTTAGTCAAATTGGCGATGAAGGAAACTTCGCTCAAACTCGTGCAATAACTGAGACTCAGCGCGGTGAGTTCAGGCAGCCTGCCCAAAGCAGACAGGTCGGACAGGCTTTTCTCCGAAGGTTGTTGATCAACAACAAAGTACCATTCGCCGTCCTCCATGACGGGACTTGTTCCTCCCAATGCGAGTGCTCGCAAATGAGGGAGCTCACTGAGCTCCGTTGGCACCCGATTGATTTCCAAATCGCTGAAATCAAGTGATTCAGCGTTAACGGATCGTGCGTACACGATTCGTTGTTTTGCTTGGGACAAACCGGGTTCAATCAACATGACGGAGTATTCTCGTCGCGATTCATGCTCGAATCGTTTCAGACAATGTAGACTACGAATCGACTTTTGCTGGAGAGATCACTTGATCGATCCAATCATTGCGGAACCGTCCTTGCGGATCATACTGAGTACAAACCTGTCGGAATTCTTGCAGATGAGGATACAGCCGCTGTACAGTGGCGGCATCGACGGGACAATACTTGCCCCAGTGCGGGCGAGCGTCGAATAGAGTAGAGGTCGTTCGCGCCAGGATTTCCGCAAATTTAAAGAAGCCGGCGCGTTGATCGGGTTTTGCAAAACTGATGATACTGATCGCGTAGCAATCTTCGTGATCGTCGCTTGCCATCGAGATCAGCGTGTCGTCCGGCAGGACACGGCGAACGCAGATCGGATAGTGATGCGAATAAACGCCGGCACACGGCGCGAGACAATCCAATAGTCCTGCCGTACGAAGGCGTTCTCTGGTCGGCTCAGAAACCTGCTCAAGATCCCCGTCGAAATATCTCAACAGTTCAATGACAAACGGAATCGCTTCGGCCAAGCGCGAGCGTTTGACGAAGACTTCGATTTCGATATGTCGAAACAAATCGTGCTGCATGGTCAGCATGTCGTATGACCGATCGACAACCCTTCGATTGCGCACGACCGTCAGAGGCATCAAGTGCCGGTAAAAGAACTTGGTAGCACCTCGACTGCCGATCCAGCGCAACAGCAATAGCACCATCAGGTGCAGTCCGATATCGAAAGTCAGCCAGCAGTACCACCGATACAGCGTTGCCAAACCACTTCGCGGCTGATCCGTTTCGCGGCGATGATGTCCGTAGAACTGCCATGACCAGGGAATCAGATAGAACTGTTGCAAGGGTGTCTGCTGCTCGGCCGCGATCACGGAATCCAACGTCGTGTGCTGCTGGAAGTGTTCCTCAACCCGATACTGTGGCCGCGTCCACAGCCCGACCGACAGGACTACGCCCATCGAACCCAGCGAACACCGTGCGGCGCGCAGTTCAGGCCCCGAGGTGATCGTGCGGATGATCGGCTGGTTTGTGGCCGAGTCGTACGTAGCGATACGGACTTCGTCGATATAATGCGACAGGCTATTCTTGCCAGACCCATGAGTTCCCGTGGAGATCGCGCCGGCGATCGCTTGTTCTGTAATCAACCCCACGGACGGTAGCGTAACGCCGGCCTGACGTTCGAGTTCAGCCAACACTCGTTTGATCTGGCAACCGCCGCCAATCGTAGCCCAGACTCGATCGCCGCGTTGCTCGACTTGCACACCGTTCAAGTGCCGCAGATCGAGCATCACATCGTCGGATCGCGGCGCTTCGCTCCATGAATGCAGGCGGCCGATCGCGCGGATACGGCGTCCCGCGTGTTGCCTCAGCGCCTGCAAGACCTCTTCTTCCGATTGAGGCGTCACGACGACCTGCGGCTGAAAGACGACGTTGCGTCCGAAATTGAAGATCTTCGTTTCCCTCGTCACGATTGCCTCAATGCGTCGGTTTCGGCCTGATGGACATTCCGGCAGCGAATTCGCAGTCAATGTCTACTCTTTCGCCTCTGATCAGGATACCGCATGATGATCGGTTGCACGTAGCCGTTCGCTGGAAATCGTGTTGATTCGCCATTCGGAAGTTCCCCGGATCGAAGCCATGTCAGACCGCGATGGCGCGATCAAACAGAACTGCAAAGAGGAGTTGACCATCATGACACGCGTCATGTTTCAATCGATCGTCCTACTGATAATCGGACTGCTTGTTCAGTCATCGTCAGCCGCCGAACCGATTTCGTTGCATCGCGACAATCCGCACTATTTCTCGTTTCGCGGTAAGCCGACAATTCTGATCACGTCGGCCGAACATTACGGCGCCGTGCTGAATTCCGAATTCGACTTCGTTAAATACCTCGACGAACTTGCCGCGTGTGGACTGAATCACACGCGACTGTTCAGTGGTGCCTACGCCGAACCACAAGGTGCATTCAATATCGAACAGAATGTCCTCGCTCCCAAGCCGGGAAAATACCTGGCACCTTGGGCACGCAGTGATCAAGCAGGCTATGCCAACGGCGGGAACCGCTTTGATCTGACGAAATGGGACGACGCATTTTTCACTCGGCTAAAAGAGTTCATGAATCAAGCCAGTCGCCGAGCCATCGTGGTCGAGATCAACCTGTTCTGCCCGATGTACGAAGATTCCCAGTGGAAATTGACGCCGATGAATGCCGCCAATAACGTCAACGGCATCGGCAAATGCGACAAACATCAGGTTTATACGCTGGACAAGGAACCGGCCCTGCTGGAAGGGCAGGAAAAGCTGGTGCGGAAGTTCGTCGCTGAACTGAAAGATTTCGACAACCTGTTTTACGAAGTCTGTAACGAGCCTTACTTTGGTGGCGTCACGATGCCGTGGCAGCACCATATCGTCGATGTCATCATGGCCGCTGAAAAGGACTTCGCGCACCCGCATTTGATCTCGATGAACATCGCAAACGGCACTCAAAAGGTCGAGAGCCCGCATCCCGGCGTGTCGATCTTCAACTTCCACTACAGCTATCCGCCGACGTGCGTCGAGCAAAACTTCGCATTGAACAAGGTGATCGGCGAAAACGAGACTGGCTTTAAAGGAACGGGCGACGCTCACTATCGCCATGAAGCATGGGAATTCCTGCTGGCAGGTGGTGGCCTGTTCAATAACCTGGATTACTCGTTCACCGTCGGACACGAAGACGGAACGTTCGTCTATCCGGCCACTCAACCCGGCGGAGGCAACCGGGGCTATCGGCAGCAACTTAAGGTACTGAAACAGTTCCTGGAAAGCTTTGACTTCATCCGCATGCAGCCGGATCGATCGATCCTGGCGATGGAGCTACAGAAGGAGGTCCGCTGCCAGATCTTGACCGATCGAGATCGTCAGCATGCGATCTATGTGCAAGGCGCGAAGAGGATCGATCTGTCGTTGAAGCTGCAACCGGCGACTTACAAAGTCGAATGGATCGACGTGATGACGGGCAAGGTCTTGAAAGAAGAACAACGCCAGCACACCGAAGGTGTCGCGACATTCGCATCACCCGATTTCAATGACGGGGTCGCGGTGCGGATTATTGCCAAATGAGCTCTTCATCCGCGATTGGTGAATGTCTGTTTCGTTTACGCCTGAATTGGATCTCGGCAGAATAGTTTGAGTTGAAAACGCGGGTTTGACTCTTTGCGAAGGTTCAATCGCCGATGAATGAGCATTTTGTCACTAAGAGCTCCCTCTACGATCGCCGTACATTTTTGCGAACTGCGACGACGGCGACCGCGTTGTCGGCGCTATCGTACTCGCGCGTGCTGGGTGCCAATGATCGAGTGGGCGTGGGGGTGATCGGGTATGGTCTGATCGCTAAAACGCACATTGCGATGTTTCGCAAGCTGCCTGATGTTCAACTGGTCGCGCTGTCAGATTGTCACTCGACGCGCATGACGGAAGGCGTCGCCGCATGTGGCGGCATGGCGACCGGTCATCAGGATTTCCGGCAGTTACTCGACAATAAAGCGGTCGATGCGGTGATCATTGCGACGCCCGATCACTGGCATGCACTGATGACGATGCTGGCCTGTGCGGCGGGAAAAGATGTCTACGTCGAGAAACCGTTGACATTGTTCGTTCGCGAAGGGGAATGGATGCAAACCGTCGCGGCGCGAACGAAACGCGTCGTACAGGTGGGAACTCAACAACGTTCAGGCGAGCATTACAAGCAGGCACGAGATCTGATTCGTCAGGGACACCTGGGCCAGATCATGTCGGCCAGAATCGACGCCGTGCGCAATATTGGGGAAGGTTTTGCTTCGGTGCCGGACGGTCCGACGCCGCCAGAATTCGATTGGCAAATGTGGTTGGGCCCTGCCCCTGATCGACCGTATAACGCTCGTCGTGGTCTGTACCACTTCCGTTGGTATTGGGACACCAGCGGCGGACAAATGACGAATCTGGGTGCTCATCAATTGGACATCATCGACTGGTGCCTGGGACTGAATACGATCAGTCAGGTGACGTCGATCGGCGGCCGCTATCTCTTGAACGACGATGGTGAGACACCGGACACTCAGGATGCACTCTTCAACTGTGGTGGGTTCACGACATCGTTTGCATTACGTGAGGTTGCCCGGGGCGAGCGAACAAAATATCCGCTTATCTTCTACGGGACCAAAGGTTCCATCGGCATGGACCGCAAGGGCTATCAGATCACGGGCGATCCCGATTTCCCGCCACTGAATTTGATCCCCGGCACGAAGGAAGGTCATCCCGCTGGTGGACCGGCTGCCACACCGCCGATCACCGATCCTCCTCTAAAAATCGAGTCGAAGGAAGATCTGACAGGCGACGCAGGGCGACAATATTTGGCTCATGCGCGCAACTTTATTGACTGCATCAAAACCCGTTCGACGCCGATTTCGGATCTTGAGAGTGCTCATCGAACGTCGATCGCGTGCCATCTGGCCAACCTGTCGTTGCGATTGGGACGCTCGCTACGATGGGATCCCAAAGCCAACACGATTGTGAATGATGCGGAAGCGGCACAGATGCTGGCACGTCCCTATCGAGCTCCCTGGGATCGTGATCTACGTGCATTGAACATCGGCTGAGAAGGCGGTGAGGTATGGATCGTCGCAAGTTTTTGATCGCAGGAGCGTATGGCGCGACTGTACTCTCTGCCGCGACGGCGACCGCAGTCGATCGGCCGTCCGGAGTGCGGCTGGGTCTGTTGCAGTATTCGTATGGCATCAAAGCGAAGGCCGAAAGTGATCAGGGAGTTTCCCAACCCCTGCGATTCATCGAGTTCGCTCATCAGACAGGTGCAATTGCCGTTCAAACATCGCTAGGTATTCGTACAACAGACGAATCGACGGCAATCCGGCGGTTGTGCGATCAGTTGGAAATGAAGCTCGAGGGGATCGTGTCGCCACCGAAAGCGACTCAAACCGACGTCGATCGATTTGTCTCGGAATTGACCACGGCACGCGAATGTGGTGTCCAGATTGTCCGTACCGTTCTGTCGAGCGGCCGTCGGTACGAGATCTTCAACCAGGCAAGCGACTTCAACGATTTCTCGAAACAGGCCGAAGCCACGTTACAACGCGCGGCGTCAATTGCGGCACAACAGAAAATGGTCCTGGCGGTCGAAAATCACAAGGACTATCGAGCCGACGAACAGGTCGAACTCTTACAGCGAATCTCCAGTGAATGGGTCGGTGTCTGTCTCGATACTGGCAACAACCTCGCATTGCTGGAGGATCCGCACGCCGTCGTCGAAGCGTTGGCTCCCTTTACCCAAACGGTGCATCTGAAGGACATCGGCGTCGAAGAGTCTCCCGAAGGATTTCGTATGTCTGAGGTCCCCCTCGGACGGGGCACGTTCGATCTGCCACGTATGGTCGCGGCGATTCGTCGCGCCAATCCCAACGCGCTGTTTCAATTGGAAATGATCACCCGGGACCCATTGTTGATCCCGTGCCTGACGGATAAATACTGGGCCACGATGGGACATGTTCGAGGAACAGATCTGGCGCGCACGTTGGCACGAGTCCGCAAGGAAACTCGGTCCGAACCATTGCCTCGCATCTCCAAGCTGAATCAAAGCGACCAGATTGCCGCCGAAGACCGGCACGTCCGTGAATCGTTCGAGTTTTCTGCCAAGACAAATCTGATTCCAGCGTGATAGCCGCTGACCGCTGACGATCTTCTTTTGAAATCGACGTCAAAGGGCTGAAAATTGGCGAACCCCGACAGGAATCTCGCGTCTATGACCTGCTTCAGTTAACTCTGCCGACGCGTCGACTCGTTTGAAGCACACAGTCAAATTACGGGATTTCACAATTGAGTCCCATTTCGGACGAGGAGATTCGCATGCCACAACCCCCCGCAATCGAATCGCGCCTCGCTGACACGATTCGAATTCGCCCGTACTCGACCGACGACGTCGATGCCCTGTTTTCCGCCGTGATGGAATCCAAACCGGAATTGTCTCTCTGGATGCCGTGGTGTCATGCCAATTACGCGCGGATCGACACAGAAAACTGGGTCCATGGCCGCGCGGACGATTGGGAGAACGACCGGCAATGGTGCTTTGTGATTGTCGATCAGCACGGAGGGTTCCTGGGTGGATGCGGTCTGCATCGACTGGATCTATTGAATGCAACTGCCGAGCTGGGGTACTGGGTCCGATCGTCCGCAGCCGGACGTGGTATCGCAACCGCCGCCACGCGATTGTTGACCGACTGGGCCTTTACTGAACGTGATCTGCATCGAATCGAGATCCTCGCGTCAGTCGAAAACTCGCCAAGTCAGCGAGTGGCCGAGAAAGCAGGATTCATTCGCGAAGGAGTATTGCACCAACGACTGAAATTACATGGTCGCTGGCACGATTGCCTGTTGTCGGCGCTCGTGAAGCCAGACTGACCAGGTGAAATACGATCCAACCCAAATGCCGGCAGGGAGTCCATGACGGTCCTAAGGTAGCGATGTCGGGCGAGCGACTAGTGAACGGCATGCAGGTCTCTTCGAGATCACGATGCCAGTCAACGGTCAATCATTCTGGTTGGCACGGACGGCCGTAGCGTAACAGCAACTCTCCACCATCCTTGTTGGGTTGGATTGTTTTCAATCCATCACATCTGTGCAGGCCGGAATTGAGATTTCGATCGTTCAGATGTCGATTTGATCCGATTCGCTCAGCACCTCATCGAGCAATGCGCTCAATGCGCGTTGCTGAGCGAAGACACGGACAGAGTCCTTTGCCTCGTCATCAAGGATTCGCCACAGCCAGCGCACGTCGGCTCGACTTTTTCCGCTGCCTTGGGAAATCCAGATCAGTTTGGACAGGACGAGGTCAGATTTGCCGACGACAGGCAATGTCACGCCATCAAAAACGGTGACAGCAACAGCACGATCCAGTTCTCCTGGAATCAGTTCGCGCGGATATAAATCCAACTTGATCAGCTTCTGAAGATCCAACAACTGGAAGCTCTTTTTCCTCGCGACCGCTGAACGAACGGCTTGCTCCTCGAACAAGAACCCGGCCTCTCGAACTTCTGCGATGAATTGATCGAACTGGGATTTAAGCATTGCCGGGTCGACGACGACGTCGACATCCTGCGTCGCCCTTGGTTCGGTATAACTGATCAGCGCAGCGCCACCGGTCAAGTGAAATCGAATCGACAACCGGTTCAGAATTCCGGCGATCCGAAGTACGGTGTCACGAAACAGTTCAATCGGGAACACCGGCCATCGCTTTCTCGATCAGCCGACGCATGATCGGTTCATGGCCGTAGTGTCGAAGAGCGACTTCCCATCTCAGCCGTTCCGCCGACATCTCGCCCTTCTCTTCGACAATGCGCCGAGCGGTGTTCTCACGTGCCCACATCAACAGGCTGGCAGCGCGCTCCATCCGCTCGGCAGGTGTCATCGCTGCAATCTGCCTCTGGTATTCGTCGTCGACGACAGACATCAAGTTCCTCGTGCCCGAGATTCTATCAGAATCAACCGCAGCAGAGAGAATGTCGCACAGAAAGTATTGCTGTGCATTCACTTCCGGAACAAAGCGGCAATGCGTATTTCGATTTTTCTGATCCAGTCCAAACATCCGGCGTTTGTTCTGTCACTTGAGATTAAATAGCTGACGAAAACAAGAACATGACAAATCACAATCACAACAATCGCGATTTTGACTGGAACTGGCTATTCGATCTGATCGCTCCAACCCCATCCTATTCCGGGGCCGAGCTGATTTTCGATTTGGTCTGGGCTCTGATCAGATTTCTTCTGTCCTGATCGTTTCGGATCTTGTGGCATCATGGCGTTCGTCATGATGCCATTTTTTGTCAGGATTTTCATGATCCGATTTGCTGAGTGCGCCGTTCGCGCAACATCCGTTTTGTGTTGCCAGAATTGGATCGCGCAAATGTACGAACCGCAAACTGACCATGTTCATTGGACCGGATCGGAAATCGACCCCGTTGAGTGTATTGGATTGATCTTCGACCTGCTGTCGATGTTGATTGAGAGCTTGAGCTATTAAAACCGCATCGGACTGGCTTGATGACGCTCCCTGTGGCACCATGGAACCCGCAATTCTTCCACGTGCAATCGGGTGATTCTCGAACTGGTAGGTTCCCTAATGCGGTCAAGGCATCACAATTCCGTCCGTCAGATGATGTGTTTGTTGATCTCGGTTTTGCCCACGGTCAACGTGTTGGACGCGGCTGATGTCATTGAAGAACTTGGTCCACCGCACGATGTCGCGTTCACCGCGCGATTGGATGAAACCGAACAGCGATATGTCGTTCGACTTCCCATCAATTTCGATGCCAGCAAGACTCATAACGTCCTGATCGCGTTGCACGGGCATGGTTCTGATCGCTGGCAGTTTGCGAAAGACGGCCGGGATGAATGTCGTGCGGCGCGGGACGTTGCTGCAAAGCATCGGATGATCTTTGTGTCACCCGACTATCGAGCCAAAACGTCCTGGATGGGTCCCGCAGCGACTGCCGACCTGGTGCAGATCGTGGATGATCTGCATGGCAAGTATCGAATTGAAAAAATGATTCTCTGCGGCGGTTCGATGGGCGGGACTTCGGCGCTGGCCTTCGCGGCAATGCATCCGGAACTGGTCGACGGGATCGTCTCGTTGAATGGGACTGCGAATATGGTTGAGTATGCCGGTTTCGCCGAAGCCATCAGCGTCGCCTACGGTGGAACGAAGGCGGAGAAACCAGACGTCTATCGTGTTCGATCCGCCGAATTATTTCCCGAGCGATTCATAATGCCGGTCGCGTTCACGACCGGTGGCCGCGATACGCTTGTTCCTCCTGACTGCGTTTTGCGCCTCGCCGCCGCACTGAAAGAACGTAACTCGCCTGTGCACCTCAATCATCGGCCCGCGGGCGGACACGAGACTTCGTACGACGACTCGATGGCCGCGTTTCAGTATGTCTGTGAAAAATGCCTGCCGAGTGCCAACTCGGTCAAGCCGCTGCTCACTTTCGATAGCGGACCTCGAAAGATTGTCTGCCTCGGCGACAGCGTGACTGGCGTCTACTATCACACTGGCGGACGACGCGCGTATCCGGAGATGCTCGAACTTGGCTTGCGCACGCTGTTCCCCAAATCAAATATCACGGTGATCAATGCGGGAATCAGTGGTCACACTACGAAGGAAGGACTCGCAAGACTGGAACGCGACGTCCTTAGTCATGAACCAGATCTCGTCACGGTCAGCTTCGGGCTGAACGATATGACGCGTCTCACTCCCCAAGAATATCGTACGAACCTGGAATCGTTGATCTCGCAATGTCGCGAGCGAGGCTGCCAGGGAGTTCTGTGCACTCCGAATGCGGTGATCGATACGCAAGGACGTCCGATCGGCAAACTGGTCGAATACTGTGACATCATCCACGAAGTCGGTCGTCAGATGTCGGTTCCTGTTTGCGATCAATACCAAGCTGGAGCCGACCTTCACAGTCGAGCTCCGTGGACTTGGCGCCTAACGTTAAGCGACGAGATCCACCCCAACATGGATGGGCACAAGCGCATGGCCGAAGAGCTGTGCCGGACCATCGCGGGTCAGTCGCTCTCGCTGGATTCGGTTGGCCCGGCGAAACCGTCGCTCCAGAAATGCAGGGCGCAGATAGAACGCCGGCAACCGATTAAAGTCCTGGCGATGTCGCCGTTTGATAGGCAGATCGGCGATGCGCTCAAGCAACTGAATGCCAACGCAACGGTCCAAGTCACAACGTGGTCGATAGAAGGGAAATCCATTCCGACCCTCGAACAGGATGCCAAAGCATTGGTGAGATCGCTGAAACCGGATTTGGTGGTGATCGCGGTACCTGCGACGGCGACCGCAGAAACCGACGAACAATTCGTCCGTTCGTTTTCCTGGATCATGAACTGGTCGTTGAGCTTCGGTCAGCAGGAATGGGATTGTGTCGTTGTTCATCCATCGGTGGCCCAACCCGCAGTCGCGACCCCCCGTCAGGACCTTTATCGACGATTAGTCTGGGCACAGAATCTGGAGCTGATTGATCGACCTGTCGACGACACGAAACCAGCGGCGAATCTGTTCGCCGATTGGTTTGCCAAGCGTGTCAACGAATGAAGGGTGCAAAGCTGTCCCCTCTGCGTCCGCTACCACACGCAATCAGCTCGTTGGTGTCCCGGGGATCTGTCCATTCAGGTATTTTCGGAGCATCTCTTCAAACCAAGGCTCATGAGCATCGAGAGTAGCGGCGTCCGCGATAAGCCCGAAATCATCAGAGATGCACGCAGCGAGATCTGTCGATTGCCAACGAGAGTAAGCATGCAAATATGCCCCCTCACGGATCTGTGTTGACGAAGCAAACTCAATGTCGCAAGCCTTGCGTTTGTAAACCTCTATCAAGCGAAACGCCGCCATCCATTGTTGGGAGAATTGATCAGAATCGCGGGCATCCAGGATTCGCTCCAAGGACATTTCCGGAGGAATAGTTAGAGTGGCGATGATGCTTTCATCGCCGAGCATCGAGAGCAGCGTGTCTTGCGACTTCATCAGCCTTTCCCACCAAATACAACGCAAGGCAATTCCGTCGTATTCAGGTCAGGATGGCTTTGACGGCATTGCCTGAGACATCGGTCAATCGAAAATCTCGTCCGGCGAAGTTGTAAGTCAGGCGTTCGTGGTCCAGGCCCAGCAGGTGCAGGATCGTTGCGTGCAGGTCGTGTACGTGGACAGGGTTCTCGACGGCGTCCCAGCCGAATTCATCGGTCGCTCCGTAGGTCATGCCGCCCTTCACTCCTCCTCCCGCCAGCCACATTGTGAATCCGAACGGGTGATGATCGCGGCCGTTGGCTGTTCCTTCACAGGCTGGAGTACGACCGAACTCGCCGCCCCAGATCACCAGCGTGTCTTCCAAGAGACCTCGCTGCTTCAGATCGAATAACAATCCTGCAATCGGACGATCCGTCGCCAAGGCATTTTTCTCGTGTCCATTTTTCAAATCGCCGTGCTGGTCCCAAGGCTGGAAACCGCCGGACGTGTGGTAAAGTTGCACGAATCGGACACCACGTTCCACCAAACGCCGGGCCAATAGGCATTGCTTGCCGAATGGTTCCGTCTGCGGTTGATCGATTCCGTACAGCCGACCTGTTTCGGGTGTTTCTCCGATCAGGCTGAACGCGTCAGGCGCCGCGGCCTGCATGCGATAGGCGAGTTCGAATGACTGGATGCGAGCACTCAACCTGCCATCGTCAGTTCGATCTGACCGATGCAGTTCGTTCAACTGCATCAAGGCGTCCAATTCTCGCCGTTGACGATCGCGGCCGGTCGACCCCGACATGTTCTTGAGCGGCTGATCTGGGTTCGAGACGAAGGTCCCCTGGTAGGCAGCGGGCAGAAAACTTGCCCCGTATTGACGGGCACCTTCGATAATTGGACCTGGTCCAATCGCCACGTACCCGGGCAAGTCCTGATTTTCGGAGCCCAGTCCATATGTAACCCATGCACCAAGACTGGGCCGAGATGACACTCGCTCTCCTGTGTGCATCAGCAGACAGCCGCCCGGATGGTTGGGGTCGTCGGTGACCATCGAACGGATCACGCACAGATCGTCGGCTCGTTGTGCTGTCTGCGGAAACAGTTCGCTGACATCCAGCCCCGATTCGCCGTACTTTTGGAATTTCCAGGGCGACCCGAGCAGCTTGCGTTGTTGACCGAGATACAGTTTTGGCGAAGGTTGGCCATCATCCCTGGTCAGCCGCGGCTTCGGATCGAAGGTATCAACCTGCGATGGACCGCCAGGCATGAACAGAAAGATCACTCGTTTAGCGGTCGCCTTGAAGTGCGGTTGCTTGACCGCCAACGGTCCAGCGGCATCAGACTGCTCGGCTCTCGCTCTATTCCTGGTTTCTTCAGCGAGCAGCGCCGTCATCGCGACGGCTCCAAAGCCGCCGCCCGCGCGGCGCAATAACTCACGTCGTGTCCATCGCGCTGGCGGGACACGCTGATCAATCGAACTCATCGCGGTAAACCTTGTTTCAGGCAGTTGAATTGATGCCGGTGACAGGCGGTTGTCACGCTAATCGACAAACAAAAACTCATTCGTGCACAGAATCAATCGGCAGTATCCGGTCCAGGTGTCTGGTTGTGTCGATTGAACCAATTGACGACCAATGTCGACTTCGGCGGTTGTCGGCAAGCGGCCGAGAGAGACCAGGTACAATCGATTGATCCGGTCGGGTAATTCACCAGACGGTGTTTCGCGGATCACTCGTTCGCCCAGGGATCGGGCCAGGTCCGTCATCAATGGATCGTTGAGCAGAAACAACGCCTGAGGCGCGACGATCGATTCGGAACGGCGTTCGACGATCCCGCTGCAATCGGGTGCATCGAACAGCGGTGCGAATTCGGCCGATTTGGCACCTGTGCGAATGGCCATCTGATACAGGCTGCGACGTGGTGTCGTAACCGGCTGGAAGCCTGGTCCACCCTGGGTTGTATCAAGCATGTCCGCCACATTGAACAGGCTGTCACGGATGGCCTCGGCCTGCAGTCGGCGGCGACCGATACGCCACAAACGCCGATTCTCGGGGTCCTTGGCCAGCGCCGTTTCGTTTGAGGCAGAGCTTTGTTGAAAAACGCTCGATGAGACGATCAGGCGATGCATGCGTTTAATCGACCAGCCTGACGACACGAAACGCGCCGCCAGATCGTCGAGTAATTCTGGATGGCTGGGTGAATCGCCCATCACGCCGAAATTGTTCGACGTCGGCACTAATCCAACTCCGAAGTGATGCTGCCAGATCCGGTTGACCATGACTCGGGCTGTCAAAGGGTGTTGCGGATTGGTCAGCCACGCGGCCAGTTCCTTGCGACCACTGCCTTCGCGAATCACCGGCGGCTCGCGTCCGGCGATCGATTTGGGAAAGCCACGTGACACCAGATCGCCGGGCTTCAGATGGTTGCCTCGCAAGTAGACATGCGCATCGTGGTATCCGGCATGCGGTGTGTCGGTTGGTCCACCGTCCTGCACGACGACAGCTTTCGGAATTTCGGGCGCGGGCTTTTTCTGCAATCCATCCAGTTCGTCGCGCAGGCTGGCGAGTTGCTGTTTCAAATCGGAAGACAGGACGTCAACTCGCGCGGCCGGGTCGAGGCGGAAAGGACTTTGTGCTGCCGTCAGTTCCTCGTACAAATCACGGATCGGATCGAACGACGATTCGCCCTGCCCTGCGGCAGACCAGCGCTCAATCAATTGAGCTTCAACTCGAATTCGTGTCGCGGAGTCCAATGGGGTGCGGTAGATCTGCAGTTCGGCCAAGTCACCGTGGAATCGCGTACTGCCGCCAGAACCGGGTCCACCGATGCGAAGTGCCGTAATCATCGGATCGGAACTGACCGAATCGATTCCCTTGTTCGAACCGGCCAGTTGACCGTTACGATAGACGGTCACACCTTCGGAGCCCCAAGTAATGCAGATGATCTGAAAGCCCGACATGCTGGGCAGCGCAGCCGTTGCGGGCGTGACGACATCCCCACTGGCTCCATTTCGACGTAAGACGAGGTGCGCGGCGGCCGCTCCGTCGATCATGATTCCCAAGCCGTGTTGTCCTACGGCGGAATCCTCCCACCCGATCAGACGTTGTCCACCGCCCGCGTTCGGGTCCGGCCGGAAGACGACGAATAAACTGCCCGCGGCGGGAACGGTGACAGGGACTTGCAGCAGTTCGTTGCCTGAGAACCGCAAAACGGTTCGGTCGCTCTGTCCAATGGAGACCTTGGCCAACCGAGGACCAGCAACATCGGCAACAGGAATCGCGTTTTCGAGTGCGACTCCGCGATTCGGCCATTCCGTCACGTGCTGGCTCTCTGCGATCGCCAGACGCCGATCGTCGGCTCGCAAGCTGAGCCATGCCACCTGTTCAAACGCGTCGATCGAATCCGCGTCGGAGCGAAGTCGTGACGGAGCAACAGCGGTTAGGTTCTCGGCGAGTTGACGCGATACCTCGTCTGCTCGATCAAGGCTGTTCGCCTGACGCAACGCGACAAAGGCAGCGTGCGGCTTCGCTTCGTCGAAGTAGGCCACCCAGCGCTGTAGAATCGTTGAATCAAGCTGATGACGTTGCGCGTACTGGGCGATCGCCGCGCGGGCTTGACCATCGAGCGGATGTGTGTATTGCCAGGCGTGGTAGGCGTACTTCTGTGAATCGGTCTGGACCCGTTGTTCCAAGTAATGGCGATAATCGCGTTCGCCACGCGTGGCAATGTCACGGGTCAGTTGGGCGATGCGCAACTTGTCACGTACCTGCCCTGCTTCGATGGCGGCGATCGCCGACTGTGAAATCAACGGGACGCGCACCAGTGGCGTGTTCCCTTTGACCGGGCCGGGAACCAGTCGTGTGCTGAAAAAGATGCCTGCCAATGAGTAGTAATCTTCAATCGAAACTGGGTCGAACTTGTGATCGTGACATCGGGCGCAGGCCAGTGTCAATCCCAGGAAAGCACGGCCGACGACATCGATCTGATCGTTGACGTAGTCGGCAATCATCTGTTCCTTGTCGACGTCGCCCGGAACGAAATCTGCGATCGCCAACAGGCCGGTGGCGATCAAAGCGTCGGCATCAATTTGATCGTTGTTCGCCGGTTGAAACAGGTCTCCCGCGATCTGCAGCCGAATAAACTGATCGTAGGGCAGATCCCGATTCATCGCGGCAACAACCCAATCGCGATAGCGCCATGCTTCGCGAAAGTCACTCTCGGCCGGCAACTGAATCAAATCGCGTGCGTCTGCATATCGAACCACGTCCAGCCAATGCCGACCCCAGCGTTCGCCGTATTGTGGCGACCCCAGCAATCGATCGACGACACGATCAAAGGCATCGGGCGATTCGTCGTTCAGGAAGGCTTCGATGTCTTGGGGATCGGGCGGCAAGCCAATCAGGTCGAACGTGATCCGCCGCAGCAGCGTGCGGCGATCGGCAAGCGACACATGCGGCAGCCCACGTTCTTCAAGTTGTGACAGGATGAAATTGTCTATAGGCGTTTGTGGCCAGGTTGACTCTTTGACATCCGGTGGAGTCGTCACTCGAACCGGCCGAAACGACCAAAGCTGGCCGTCGGCATCGGCGGCAGTCAAATCGAGCGATGTCAGTAATGCCCTGAACGCGCATCCCAGCAGGACCAGCAAACAGGCAATTGCAGATCGTGGCCTGATTCCCATAAGTCATTCATTCGAGGGACACAACGGATCAATGTTTGCCGATTCTAGCACGACAGGCTCGCCAAACCGATCCGATCCTTGGAAGATTCCGCTGCAAACAGAAAACCGAAGAAGTGCAATCCAATTGACGGACCAAGGTCACTCGAGCGCATGATCGAAATCCCAGCAGAAACTCCAGTCCGAGGCGTTCCTTCGCGTTCGCAGCCGGGCCCCTTGCTATTGATCATCGCCTACTTGGGATTCATCAGCCTTGGCCTGCCCGACGCGATCGTCGGTGTCGCCTGGCCGTCAGTACAGAAGGAATTTGGATTGTCGGACATGCATCTGGGACTAATCTTCGTGTCACTGGCGAGCGGTTATTGCGTCTCCAGCTTTCTGGGAGGACGACTGAGCCAACGCCTGGGGATCGGCACCCTGTTGACCGTGAGCAGTCTATTTGTCTTCGTGGCAATGTGCGGGTTTGCTCTGGCACCGACGTGGCGCTTGTTCGCGATTTGCGGAGTTGTCTGGGGGTTAGGTTCGGGTGGAATCGATGGCGGATTAAATGCCTATGCCTCGCACCACTTTTCTACCCGGCATGTGAACTGGCTGCATGCCTGTTACAGCATCGGCGCGACGCTAGGTCCATTGATCATGACAGGCATGCTGGTGAACACAGGATCGTGGCGGCTGGGTTATGCGTCGGTCGGCGGCGTATTGTTCGTGATGAGCGTCCTGTTCGTGACGACGCGGTCACGCTGGAACGATGGACCGACCCAATCAACCGAGCAGCCTGTCGCACACGCGCGCATTCGTGACGGCCTGCGAGAGCCCATCATCTGTTTCAGCGTGATTCTGTTTTTCCTATACACAGGTCTGGAATTCACGATCGGGCAATGGAGTTTTTCCGTATTAACCAAATCGCGCCACGTGAGTCCCGGACTGGCGGGTGTAATGGTGGGTGTCTATTTCGGTGCCATCGGGGCCGGCCGCATCCTGTTCGGAGCGGTCGCCGATCGAATCGGGGTCGATCGCCTGGTTCGTTTTGCGATGCTGGGAGCACTCGTCGGAACAATGATGTTTGCCTGGGGCCGACCCGTTGAGCTGAGTTATTTTGGGCTGGCGTTAACGGGCCTGGGACTGGCACCGATCTTTCCCTGCCTGATCGTACGGACCCCGCAGCGGTTGAAATCCGATCTGGCGACAATGGCGATCGGCTTTCAGGTCAGCGCAGCCATGGTCGGTGTCGTCGCAATTCCAGGACTGACCGGAGTAGGAGTACAATTCGGGGGCTTAGAAGTGATGGGCCTGGTCTCTGTCATCGCCGCGGCACTGATGTTTGCGACACACGAATGCCTGTTGCGGCGACCCGGCCGCGGGTCAGCGGTGTTCGCGATTGAGTCGGGTTCAGAATAGGAGGGTCGTTCGCGCGTTGGAAACGGGTGACCGGGCCACAAGACCTGTCGTTCTTTCTCGTCTGATTCTGGACGCCCTTCGTGCGAACAACTGACCGATTCGTAACCCGTCATGCGACGCGAACCTGGCCGACCCGCGGCCGGGTCCGATTGAGTTGGGATAAGAATAGTTGGGTCGCTCGCGCGTTGGAAACTGGATGGTACGCGGGACACAGCGAGTGGCCCGGCCGCGGTTCGGCGGTATTCGCGATTGCGTCGGGTTCAGAATAGGGATGCCGCTCGCGCGTTGTGGGTGAGTTGGTCGGTCCCGTTTTCAACATGGTGTCAGTCTTCGTCACCATCCCATTCTGGGAGCAGTGCGAGATAGTCCGCGTGAACACCCTTTAGCCAGACGTGCGTTTTTGTGATGCGATCAGGGGTGATCGGATTCGCGATATTCGCACAAATCGCGATGCCCAGGATGATGGTGAGCAATCCACCAATCAACGCCGCAAAGGAAAGCTCTGGTGCAAGCTTGTCGACGACAGAAAAACTCAGGCAGATGAAGAGGATTCCCACCGCCAGGCTGATCCACGTTCCCACAGTTGCCATCCGAATCCGTTGCCGAACTTGCTGAGAATACGGCAAGTCAAAAGTGGCTCGTTTCGTCAGAATCAGCGAGACAATCACATAAATGATCGGCGAGATCACCAAGACATAGACCCACTGAGGATGCCAACGCAACTTTTTTCGCAGGTGCGATTCGGCCGCCTCATTCGTCTTCAGACAGCGATAGGGAAACTCGGCTGTTTTTCGGGCGACGAGTCGTTTTCCGTCACACCAAACACCTTCCGGCGTCTCCGGAGAAAACATGCCACATCGACTGCAGATCCGATTCAGATCCAAGCTTTCGGATCCGCAATTGGGACACAAGTCGTCAAGTTCAATCACATCCACAGATGAATCCTCGTCGCATGGAAACGTTGGAGTCTCGAATCACTCAAATATTGAACAAGTCGAACATCGTTTGCGAGTGCCGAGCGAAACATGATAACGCGGCTGCCACGACTTTGGAGTCTGCGACAAAGTCGTGGCCATTGGCAGTGTTCATTGAATGCAGCCTACGACAAATATCGACTCGAGGTCATTTAACAGGCACCGACAATCACCTGTCCGACGTTAGTCGTCATCACCATCCCACTCTGGCAACAGTGCGAGATAGTCAGCATGAACTCTCTTCAGCCAGACGTGAGTGTCCGTGATGCGAGTGGGAACGATTGGATTCAAGAAGTTCAGGCAAAAGACGACCGCGACTATGATGACCAGCAATCCGATAGACAGCACGGTCATCATCACTTCCAGTGGAATCCAATCAGTGAGCGCGAAACACAGGAAAACCAGGGCGAGCGCCAGCGGGATGCTGATCCACATCCCGATTCTGGCATTGCGAATTCGTTTCCGAACGGGCAGACAGTAAGGCAAATCAAACGTCGCTCGCTTAAGCACAATCAGAGCGGCGATCAGGCAGATGATCGGCGAGATGACTACCAACACATAGACCCATTGAGGATGCCAACTTAGCTTTTTCCGAAGCAATGATTCAGCAGGCTCGTTCGTCTTCAGGCAGCGATAGGGAAACGTTGCCGACTTCCTGGCGACAAGAATCGTTCCATCGCCCCAAACCCCATCAGGCGTTTCCGGTGAGAACACCCCGCACCGACCGCAGACTCGATTGACATCCAGACTTTGTGATCCGCAGTTGGGACACAGGTCGTCAAGTTCAATCACGTCCGCAGATAAATCCTTGTTAAGTGGAAATGATCTCGGTGTCGCGGAGGACCCAAGAATCTGAACAACTCGCACACGATAGCCCGATTTGCCACAACTCTAGATTTCGTGTTCGCGGCAAAGTCGCGGCATTTGGTGGAGTTTATCGAGTGCGGCCTATGCAATCGATTGAGAATATCGACCGGAAATTGCTCGCAGTACGGAAACGAGTGCTGCCGTGGGACCAGATCTTGTGCTCGCAAACAGCGTCAGCGAATCCGCAGCGCCGTGTAAGGCTTATCGGGACGGTCCAAGGCGTCTCGCCACGGCAGCAGCGGTGCCTCCCAAACGGGGTTGTCGTTGTGAAAGGCACGCATGCGAATACTGTTCAATCGCGCTAATGCGTATGTCCATTCATGGCCTTCACCCTTCCGAGTTGCTTCGATAATCAGCAGGATCTCGGGATCGGTCGATTCAACGAACGCGAAGACGGCGCCATCCAGCACATCTGGATGCGTCCCTTCGTAGCGATACAATGGTTGAGTCAGCAGGCGTAAATCACGCGTCACGTCCTCGCGAGTCGTTTTGTCGGCGGTAAATTGCGCTGCCAGCGTGCGCATTTCACGCAAGCGAGTTCGAGCGGAATCGCCGGGGGGAGCGGAATCAGAGATCGGTTTCATCTGCACACCCGCCTCCGTCGGAGCCCAAATCGATTTGTCGCCCATCTTCGCCGCGACCTTGGTGTTGGACAGTGAACAGAACTCATGGTGTTCGCGCAGCACGTCACCGGCGCCGATGAACTCATAGAGCGATAGAATAACTTCCGGACGTCCACGGTCAGTCCACAGGAACACTTCGCCGTGTGTTTCCTTGCCACCCACCGGATTCGCCCAGCGAAGGACCGATTCGTTCTGGGGCAGGAGCTCGATCGGAGATTCGGCCACAATTTGCACCGAGTAAGCCGCTGCGGCTGCCTTGGCGTGGGCTTGAAACGCCTCTTTTTCCGTGATCTTTTTCACCGGTTCGTCAGCAGAAAATGTCATCTGCCACCCACCGGCGGTCATCACGATGAACGTGATCCAGAATCGGTTCGAGCGGCAATCGAGCATGTCATGCATTCCGTGCAATCGAGGTTGGCCGTTTCAAGAGTCCACCGTTATTGGGCTGATGCGATTGGCGATGATAGTCAATTCGCGTCGAACGTGTCTTGAGGAAATCCCGGGGCGCAGCCATCTCCGTTAGAAGCTCACCGAACAAAAGGGACGATCCACGAACAGTGCTATCCGACCATTCGTGGATCGTAAGTGGGGTCTCGGCATCAGTCGACTTGCGGCTAACCTGCGAGGAATTTCTCGATCGCATCCAGTCCTGATTTCAACTGTTCCATGCTGCAGGCGAATGACAGTCTCACGTAGCCCGGTGCACCGAAGGCGTCACCAGTGACAAGCGCGACGTGAACTTGTTCGAGCAGGGCGTTGCAGAAGTCGGATGCATTGCCGACCTTGGTTCCACCCAGCAGTGGTTTATTGAAACTCGCGCTAACATTGAAGAACGCGTAGAACGCACCGCTCGGTTCGGCGAAAGTGACGCCGTATTTCGATCGCCACGGCTGCATTCGTTCCATGACATAGTTGCGACGCTTTTCGAATTCGACGCGCATCGCTTCGACGCTTTCCTGCGGTCCGTTCAAGGCTTCGACGGCGGCGTACTGACTGACGCTGCAAGGATTCGATGTTTCCTGGCTTTGCAGGTTGTCCATCGCTTTGATCAGATCGACAGGGCCAATCGTCCAGCCGATTCGCCATCCCGTCATCGCGTAGGCTTTGCTGACACCGCTGACGATAATCGTCCGTGCGGCCACGTCGGGGCCAAAGCTGGCAAAGCTCCGGAATTCGCCACCTTTGTAAATCAGCTTCTCATAAATCTCGTCCGACAGGACCAGGATGTCTTTCTCGACCGCCACCTTGGCCAATGCTTCCAGACCCGCTGCGGTGTAGGTTGAACCGGTCGGGTTCGAGGGATTGTTCAACATCAACAGACGCGTACGCGGCGTGATCGCTTGCCGGAATTGTTCGGCCGACATGCAAAAGCCGCTGGCTTCGGTCGTGTTGACCAGGACGGGAACGGCACCGGTTAGTTCGACCAGCGCACTGTAACTGACCCAGTACGGGGCGGGGATGATGACTTCGTCGCCAGGACCACAGAGAGCGGCGATCACATTGTGGATCGAATGCTTGGCGCCGTTCGAGATCAAGACCTGGTTCGGTTTGAACTGCAGACCGTAATCGCGTTGATACAGTGCGCAAACTGCTTGCTTCAGTTCGACGATCCCGCCCGAGGCGGTGTAATGAGTGCGTCCGGCGTTCATCGCTGTGATGGCAGCGTCGCGAATGTTTTTGGGCGTGTCGAAATCGGGCTCACCCAGCGTGAAATCCAGGACCTTGATGCCTTTCTCTTTCAATTCTTTGGCCTTCGCCGCGGCGGCCAGCGTCGCTGAGGGCTTAAGTGATTGCACAGCAGGGGACAGACGAATGGCACTCATGAGAAACAACTTCCGCAGACAGACTATCGATCCAGCAACGAACACAGTGTCGTTGCGCTCTCTTTGAAGATTCGATCGCGCGCGAACCTGATCACCGTTCTTTCAGAGCCGCATTAGAGAGGCAAAAAACGAAATCGGTTCGGTGCGTGCGATCAGAAGAAGAGAGCACTGTGACGATTGTTCTGGGCTGGTCAAGAGGCGTCAAGGCTCACGCCAAGCCGAGTTTTGGTGCAGCTCGAACGTGCCACAGCCTCGACTCGCGGTTGCTCCGTTCGGCCTCGCTGGCGCTCTGGCGCTTCGGGTCAATATGTTTGCGCGTGTTGCCAATTCTGGTTCCGTTATTGCGTTTCCAACGCGCGAGCGACCCAGCTATTCGAAACCCAACACGATCGCGAACCCCGCCGACACGCGGCCGGGTCATTTTTTTCGATTTTTCTGGAATAACCGGAGAATTTCGCCAAACCCTCATTCTTGACTTGCCGATGTAGTTTGTGCCGAAGACGAGACCTGTGACGCTGAAGCTGTTTGGATGCTTTAGCGAAGAGGGTCTGTACCTGCCTGAATGACAATTCTCGAGTGTCGCGACGATTTACGTCTCTAATGCACAACAAGATGTCATTCAGTTGTGGAGTGACCGATTTGGACAAAGTGTTGTGGTTCAATAGATTCCGCTTGACGCAATCGCCGAACACTTCTACGATCCGACTCGTTCGGTCAGCAGTAAGTTTCAAGGATGAATCACCACTCTCATGTAGAGTGTCGCGATTTCGAGTTGCCTCTCTCGACTGGGTGCCAAAGAGAGACAACAGGTTCCCCGAACTGGTACCCGAAGTCCTTCCCTAAAGGAGCCAAGGAAATGGCCACGAAAAAAGCTGCCCCTGCCAAGACCGCCAAGAAAGCCGCCAAGCCAGCCAAGTCGGCGAAGGCCAAGCCAGCCGCCAAGAAGGCTGCCGCGAAGAAGTAATTCTTCTCGGACCACTTGCTACAACAATCCCAACAGGCCGGAACATTGTTCCGGCCTGTTGTGTTTTATGGGCCGTGTTTTGTAACGTCGTGAAGATCCAAATGACGTCACAACGTTTCGTTCAAGGCACTGGCGATGGCCACGTCGATCACTTCTCAGTCCGGCCGTGAACAGCCTGCGTCAGAGAAGAATTCGCAGACTGCCAGCCTGAAACTCAAGCTGACGGGCAACTCGCACACGGTCGATCCCGCCAATCCGAAATACGTCACCGAAATCGTCGCAGACGTGTTGCAGTCGGCCTGTGCCGCTCGAGCCAGCGATATCCATTTCACCGTCGGTGAAAACGAAGTCCAGATCCTGTGGCGAATCGATGGCGTGCTGCATCCCGTCGTGTCGTACCCTCGCGGCATCGCTCCGAACATCATCGCACGATTGAAAGTGCTAGGCGAATTGCTGACGTATCGGACTGATGTGCCGCAGGAAGGCCGCTTGCGCGAATCGACGGCGGCCGTCGAAATGCGGTTAAGTACCTTTCCCACGTTGTACGGCGAAAAAGCGGTCGCTCGGCTGTTCGCCAGTTCGGACCGATATCGCTGGCCGATCGAGTTGGGGTTACCCGAAGACCTGCTGCCAGAATTGCTGCGAATGTTGCACGAAACCAGCGGCGCCATTCTGATGACCGGTCCGGCAGGCAGTGGCAAGACGACCACCGCGTATGCCTGCCTGCGCGAACTGCAGCGCGAATCGGGTGTCGGTCGCAGCCTGGTAACGCTGGAAGATCCCATCGAATCGGTCCTCGCTGGTGTGTCGCAATCGCCCGTCAATCGTACTGCCGGTTTCGACTATCCCACCGGACTTCGATCGCTGATGCGGCAAGACCCTGATGTGATTCTCGTCGGCGAAATCCGTGATCGCGAAACGGCTGAGACCGTATTTCAGGCCTGCCTGACAGGACACTTGGTACTATCAACATTTCATGCCGGTAGCGCGGCTGAAGCCATCAGCCGGTTAGGTGACATGGGGATCGAACCCTATTTGATCCGCACTGGCCTGCGCGCCATCCTCTGTCAGCGCCTCTTTCGCCGTCTGTGCGATTGCGCAACGTGGACCACCGACGCTGACGCAAAGTTCGGCTTCAACGTGCCGCAAGTTCGCGTTCCACAAGGTTGCGATCAGTGCGTGGGCACCGGTTACCGTGGTCGACTGGTGCTGGCCGAATTGCTGTCGCCCGAATTGAACGACGTCGGTCGGGCGATCTTGTCGCAGCGCGATGCCAACGAACTGCACGGACTCGCCGTCAAGGGTGGTCTGGTCAGTATTGGACAACGTGCGTTGACCGCTATCAGCGAAGGTCGAACCAGCGCCATCGAAGTCCGCCGTGTCTTGGGCTTTCGATTGTCAGGTGCAGCCGACTGATTTCACGAACTGGGCGTTCACCACCAACCCGAAGCGCCAGAGCGCCAGCGAGTTTTGGGCCTTACGCCTTCGCGGCGCTCGCAACGCGGACTCTATTGTCACTGCCCCAATGCCTTTTTCAGGGCGGCGACAATTTCCGGCGCGACGGTTTCGTTGGCCGAACGGTAGCCAAACGATGCGGTTGCTTTACCATCCTTTACGACGATCGCTGTGATCTGTGCATCGGTATTGACCGACCAACCTTCCGGTCCCATTGTGGCGCTGGGATAGACAACCATTGGATTCGCGGTGAATTGCAGCGACATCTGAATCCGCGGCAGATGTTCCTTGGTCTTTGGTTCGTCATTGGTCAAAAAGACCGTCACCAGGCTGGAATCTTGCCCCGCTTCAACCGCCGACTTTTCCAGGCTTTTTAACATTCGAGCCAGCGGACGATCGAATCGGTCGTGCGGCACAAACAGGTAGATCGTTGGTTTGGCAGCACGCTCGGCGGCATAGTCTACTTCCTTGCCCGCCAGATCACCGGTGGCTGCAAAAACTTTCAGCGGCATCACCGCCGTACCGGGCTTGGGACCAGACTCGATATCGGCTTTGGCAACAGAAGCGGTAAGAGCCAGTACCACGGCCAGCAACGGAGTAGCGACGCGCATGTGACATTCCTTCAAGCTTGGCTTGCGAGCAAAATCTTTTGGCAGCATAACAGATCGTCGCTCGGATAACGTGCTAGTGATGCGGGGCGCCGGGTCACCCGGAACGCGCGAGTCGCATCCGTATTCTGAACCAGACGCAACCGCGAAACCCTTTTCGCGACTCGCGCTTGCTCTCTTTTGCCTCGCTTTCGCTTCGGATTAGTATGGTCAGAAGTTTTGTCCGATCTGTGCCGGGTCACCCGCAACGCGCGAGCCGTTCCGCTATTCTGAACCCAACTCAATCGCGCACCCGCCGACCCGCGGCCGGGTCAATGATGACGGCCGAGTGAGACGAATGGCTGCAGCGCTGGTTGTGCCGCCACGGTGTGTTGATCGCTATTTGTTCGCTGTCTCACATCGCCACGCACATATTGAATCAGTTCTCTCAATCCAATGATGCCGTTTCCGTTCGGATCCGCTTTGCCACTCAAACCATCCAGAATCGATTGAGCGAAGGGGCTGCGTCCTGCCGTCATGTGGTTGGTTGCCGCTTCGTGCGTGTTGATATTGGCCAGGACTGCAATTCCGTAATCGTCGCTGGCGAGTTGCCTGACCAGATCTTCAAGCGAACCACGTTCGCCAGTCGAAGCAGCATTCGGCACTGGGGCTGCGACGGTTATGGCCTGAGGCGGCAACGCCGATTCGTCACGCGTGATGACATCCATCAGCAACAGGATCTTGCCGCCAGTTCGCTGCAGGAACTCTCGTAATACCCGATCCGAAACACCGGCCGCGGGATCGCCGGGGCGGCTTTCGAAGTGTTGCAGATAGACGTTGTCCTGAGCGTCTCGAACTGCGTATCCCGAGTAATAAATCACACCAACATCGTCGTCAGACATGCTTCTCTCGAGCCACCTCAGTCCCTCTTCGAAGTTGAACCGGGTCACCTGTTGATCGATCAGCACCGATGCCTGGAAATCGCGAAAGTCTTGAGGTGACGGCTTTGAGAAAGCCGCGGCAATCGCCTGAGCATCAATGACCGAAGTCGATCGCCGCAGGTCGAATCGCTGATTGCCTGCAACTCCAATCGACAGCACGAACAATCGTGGCCGTGTTGCCTTGGCCACGTCGACCTCGACGGGAACCGGATCGCTCATCCCGATGCTACGGTCTGATTCGGCTTTCACGTGCAAACGATGTTTGCCCGGCAGCAGTTCGACGTCCCAACTGACATGCGATCCGATTGCTGCGGCCGCTGCTTCCGGAGCGGGTGGTGGTGCGAGTGCTTCGCGATCGTGCGTTTCGGGCCCTGGCCGACCGTCAATCAACAGACGCATGGACCGGATGGCATCGCCTTCCGCGACTCTGGCCGTCGCCTGGACGCGGATTGTATTCGCAATCGGGGCACCGGTGGGATTGGATGTCACTGTCAGTGTCACCTGCGGCGGCAGGCTGTGCCTGATGTCGATCAATCGCGTGTCGCTGCCTTTGATCCGGTCAAGTTCTTTCAATGCCTGGATCGGCCCGCCCTGAGCCAGCACGCGGCGAATCACATCCGGTCTGAAGAAACGCGCGTGAAAGCGCGAAGCCGGGTAATAGGTCGCCATCTCGTCGAAACCGCGTTGAACGTGCCAGCCCACATAGTTCTCACCGCCGGGTGACGCCGCATAGTAGCCCTGTGGAGTCCACGCCACCCAGTCGTCGCCCGCGAAGAACAGCGACAGTGTGTGTTCATAACGCTCCAGGTTCCAGATCTGTAATGTCTCGTCGTCGCTGCCGGTGAGCAGATGCCGCTGGTCGGGCGACGGAGTGACAGCCCAGACCGCGTCCAGATGACCGGGCAGACGATAGATCGAACGCCCCGTCAGGACGTCGAAGACCAGCACGCTTTGATCGCACCCCAATGCCGCTCGATTGCCCGGTAGCAACGTTCGCGAACGAATCGTGATGTTCGGATCATAATAGCGCGAGATTGGGGTGCCGAACTGCGAGACAGTCGCCATGCGGTACGAACTGCGGGCGATCGAAAATGGCCCCATCACTGCCTGAGCGCGCATGAATGAATAATCCGGCATCGGCGCGAATTCGAGACGTTCGAGAGAAAACGCACGCTGCAGCGGGTTCGTCGCGTGTAAGGAAGATCCGGGTACATGGCTGTATCCCCAGCCAACCGTCTTTCCGTCGGAACTGAATCCCGTTGAATAAATGGGCAAGCCTTCGCTGCGTAGACGGCGCACGAGCCGACCGGTATCAGCTTCCCACACGCAGATTTGGTCGTCGCTGTCGCCGATGATCACGTAGCGACCATCGGGCGTGAAGACGCTGCACTTGACCGTGTCGAGGTGCCCAAAGTACTGCGTCATGACGACGCGGTCGGTCAATCGCACCAGACCGGCCGCCAGCGGGTTCGTTTGCTTGCCGCCATATCCGTACAGCAATCGAGTCCCATCCGGTGAGAACGCCAGCGTTTCAAAGTATTCAGGGGCACCGACAAGATTCGAGCGTAAACGTCCTTCAGGATCCCACAGCTTGACCCAATTATCGCCGCCTCCTGTCGCGACCGTTTGTCCATCAGGACTATAGGCGACACAAAACACGCGGTGATTGCCATGCGCCATGATCGGGATCGAGGTCCCGTCGTTGATCGACCAGAACCGGCAGGTTTTGTCCCACGACGCGGTGACCATGCGCGAACTGTCGGGATGCCACGCCATGCCGTCGATCCGCATGGTATGTCCTGGCAGCACCCTGGCCAGCGTCCAGTTGGCCGTTTCCCAGATCCGCAAGACTCCGTCAGTCCCGCCTGCTGCCAGCCAGCGGCCATTCGGTGAGAATGCCACGTCTTGTACCGGCAGCGTATTTCCTTGCAGGCGTCGGACGAGTCGTCCTTCGGGCAGCGAAATCAGTAGCACGCTGTGGTCGTTCGATCCTTCCGGCGCAGTGAAGCCGCTGACGGCCAACCAGGCTCCATCGGGAGACAATGAGGCCGAATACAATTCGCCCACCTGGCCGCGTCCCATCGGCGGCCGGAGTACTCGGACCGGAGCAAACGTCGCCAAGTCCCAGAATCGAATCGTCTTGTCGTGCGAGACGGAAATTAACTGGGATCGCATCCGGTCAATCAAGACTCGCGTGATATGGCCGTTATGGCCACTGGTATTCAGTCCGAGCATCACTTCGGGGGAGACACCGTCATCCGCAACCAGCAATGATGACCATATGAAGACTGATGACCAGGCTAAGAATGCCAGCGCCACGGCGGCGATCCGACGCATCAACACCGCGTGCGCAGTGCGATTCGAAACAGACGTCGACACCATACTAAAACTCCGGATGAAACAATGATGTTCAGATCAATTTGGCCCTGAATTAGTTGATCCGATGGACCAACATCCGTGAGTCGATCCGTGGAAACTTATGGACTGGGCAAATCTCTGTCTGCTTGAAGCCTTTCTTAGATCATTTGTTCAGCATGGAATATTACGGCGTGACTCGCCAATGCGAACGCTTTCAATATCGATATCTTTAACTAGTCTTACAGCCCGTTAAGAAATGGTGCCGGATGCCGAGAAGTCAGTAATACAAACGACAGTCGAATTCGGCGCAAGGCGTTTTTCAGATCACGCCCATCGATTCCACACAGGTCACCGATTATGGCTCGTACGACACAACGACGATTTCCAAAACTGTCAAAGCCGTGACGACGCTCGAATGCAGCATCATGAAGTGACTCCGCGACGAGTTCAGCAAGGAGTTGAAAAGCAGCGCAGGCACGCGCCGCTTAGAGATGCATTGCTTTAAGAATTCGGCGTGGGCCAGTCCTGTCTTTTTCAAAGACAGTTCAGTGGGGATTGCGCGTGAGGTCGTGATAAAAGTGCTCACCGCTATTCTGACGAGCCAGTTTCTTCAAGAACGAATCCTGACGCAGGTCGGCTCCCACGCCGAATTCCACCACGTGAATCGACGCCTTCCGCTTATTGGCGCGTTGAATCTCGAACAGTTCCTTCGCCGACATTTCCGGTGCATCAGCGTCCGTCAGCAGAAAGATAATGTCAGGCTGTAGACCCATCGCATACGACACCGCACCATAGCGATCCGTTCCAGACTCTGGCTGGATCCCGGTCAGAAATCGTTTGGCCAGATTCAAGTTGACCGACGTCGCTGGCAAGAGCTTCGGCTTTTCTCCGTCGCGCGTCATTGAATGATTGGCGATATTGAAGAAGACGATCTGAAACTGCGAACCGGTGGTCAATTCGCTCAAGCTGCTGGTCAGATTCTGACGGGCGACGTTCATCGCGTTGTGCTGCAGCATGCTTTCGGAAGCATCGATCACGTACACAATCCGTTTCGCGCGAGTGAAGATGCCAAAGAAACGAGTCCCATTCGAATTGCCACCCGAGCCGGCGCCGCCTTGACCCGCTCCATCCCCGTCACCTTGCGAGGCGCCTTGTCCCTGCCCGCTACCTTCTGGTCCGTTGCGAGCGGCCGGACGACTATGCGCGCCGGTTGTCGCGGCGACATCGTTCGAGGGATCCGTCGGCGTGACGCTGTTGGCCGTCATGGACGTCTTGCGAATGTTTCCCGTTGATGACGTGTTGGGATCAACCAACGGCGTCGATTCGTTCGGCTGATTGAAAATCTGATCGGGATCGGTCGGGATGACTGCGACTAGTTTTTCGTTCGCCGGTTCGGATTGAACCTCGGTGCCATCGTCTGAGCCGACGGCATTTCCTTCGGCGCCATCGGCAACCGTCGTATCGCCTCCCCGGCCGCCACCCCCACTCGGCCCCGGTACCCACGACAACTGCAACGAATTGGCACCACCCGCGCCGATGCCACCTTTGCCATATGGCGTTCCGTCGAACAGTATCAACGACGACAACACAGCAACGTGGACGATCAGCGACAGCACCACCCAACCTGGCTTGCTTCGGTAGCGTCGAAAGTTGATGTCGTCACGGAAACGCTTCATGAATCGAACCGAACTCGAGCGACAGGCGGTGTCGAACGCGATGTAGCAATCAGAACGCGTGTTACTCCGGGACTGCGAAAGTTGCACGACCGGAATTTCTGTCAAAATCTGACCAGATTGGCCGACCGACGGGAAGATCAGATGTGCGGGATGCCAGTGATCCCTGATTTTGACGCTGCTTTTCTTCAACAGCCCGCCTTTGGGCAGGCTTAGGTTGCCAGAAATTCCGCTTTTTCATTATGAAATGTCAGTCAGGTTTTCGGGGTCGCCGAGGTTTTCTTTCCGTGTATTGTAGAATCTCGGTCTCGGGCTTTGGGCTAGAATTGGTGTTGATGGCAGCCTTGATCTGGTAAAAATGCCTAAATCCAAACCAATCACGACAATCCCCTTTTTGGCCGATCTGGCTATACTTGGAATTTCACGTCGACGTTTCGTCCGATTCGGACTTTGACAAACCCGTTCGATACCAACTTAAGTGACATTGGTCTCAGTACAGGAACAGTTCATGCTTTCGCAGACAAAACATTTCATTTCGCCGATCTGGCTGCTGCTGGTGATGCTGGTCGTCGGCGCGATGGGTCTTGCTCATACGAGCAAGGTCTATGCTCAGGATGACGAAGCTGCGAAAGCTGCCCCTGCGAACGTTCCAGCCACCGAAAAGCCCAAACAAGAACAGTCGTTCCTGGTCTGGGTGGTCTGGACATCCGGCGCGATCGGTGGTTTCCTGCTGCTCATTTCCATCTATTTCATTGCCACGATTATCCAGTTGTTCATGGAACTGAAGCCCGTTGTCGTGGCTCCGCCGGAATTGATGGAGGAATGCGAGGCACTGCTGGCCAAACGCGATTTCAACAGTATCTACAAGTTGGCAAAAGACAGCCCCAGTGAACTGGGACAATTGATCGCTACGGGCATGGTTGGACTTTCCACCGGGCTGACGGACGCGCGCGAAGCGATCGATCGTCAGGGCGAAGTCGTCACAGTCGAAATGGAAAAGCGGATCAGCATGCTGGCCGTGGTCGGAACGCTGGGACCCCTGATTGGTCTGTTGGGCACTTTGAAAGGGATGATCTCGAGCTTCAGCGTCATCGCCACGAAAGATACACAGATGAAGGCCAGCGAAGTCGCCGGTGGTATTTCGGAAGCGCTGTTGCTGACGTTCGAAGGTGTGTTTCTGTCAGTGCCCGCCATTTTCTTCTTCGCCTACTTCAAGAATCGTGTTGCTTCGCTCACCGTGCAGACACTGAACGCAGCCGATGAATTCATCCGCCGATTGCACGCGGTCGCACACAAGAAACCCGCGGCCGAATCGACCTCCTGATTAAGGAAGGGGCTCTCGTATGTCCGAAATGAGTTCCGAAAGTGCGGACCCGAACCTGACGCCGCTACTCGATCTGGTCTTTCAGTTGATCACCTTTTTTATGCTGGTGATCAATCTGAAAGGTGCCTCGCTGGACCTGTCACTCAAATTGCCGGTGTTGGGATCGGCGCGACCGGTGGAGCAGCATGGGAAGTTGGAACCGATGCTGCTGAATATCGATCCCGCCGGTCGAGTGCATGCGTATGGACGAGAAATCGATGTCGAAGCGTACGTCGCCAAAGAGGCTCGCCTGTTGACCGAACAACTCAAGCAAATGGGAACGCCGGTTCAGAATGGGGAAATGCCTGTGGGTGTCACGATTCGTGCCGATCGAGCGGCGCCGTTCCACCTGGTCAACCACGTCTTGAAGACTTGTCAGGAAAAAGGCTACCGGCAGTTTTCGTTGAACGCGATGACTCGCGAGGGGAAATGATATGCGCCGTCACGGTCGCCGACGACGAAAAAAACGTGATCAGGGTACAGTCGTATTGAACTTGGCCGCCATGCTGGACATGGCGTTCCAATTGTTGGCGTTTTTTATCCTGACCTTCCGCCCTGCCCCAATCGAAGGTCAATTGGCACTGAACATGCCACCGCCCGAGGCCGTCATTACTAAAACTCCCAATGCCAACAGTGATGGTACGATTGGCGATGTTCTGTCACAGAACACCTTGCACGTTCATGTGATGGCAACTGAAGCGGGAGATGCCAACGAGGTCAAAGTCGAAGAAACCCCGGTGACGCAAGGGCATTTTGACGAGGCAAATCGACAGCGCCTGGATAAGAGTCTGAAGAGTCGTTTCGCCGGTGCCACGGTGCCGTACGATCGAGTGCAGGTTAACGTCGATGGCCGATTACGCTATGGCGAATTGATGAAAATCATTGATGTCTGCCACAATCAGGAATTGCCCGACCACACGCCGATGCGAAAGATCAGTTTCTCTGAAATCGATTCTGGTGGGGCTAAATAGCGGCTCACCGGAAGGAGGTTCATCATGCGACACCATCGAACACGTCCGTTCGGACAATCCGTGACGGGCATGCGAGCGGCTTCCATGCTGATGGCTTTGCTGGTTGTCGGCATGCTGATCTATCGCCTCAAAGATCCCGGAATGGTCACGGCCTTTGCCGACGAAAGAGAACCAGAAGCCTCCACCGTCGTCGCACCCGCCGGAGACACCGATGCCGTTGTCCCAGGTCCCAACGATCTGGACGAAGAGGAAGTCGCCGCGATCGAGAAAGAATTCGAAAAGATCATCGATCGCGCTCCGCTGAAATCGCGGGAGATGACCGCCTACTGGCGATTGTTAGGTTGGAGTCACACTCAGACGTTCGCCGAACTGGAAAAACGGGCGGCCAACGATGTTCCATTTACCAAACTGTGGGAACAGCCGGAGAAATTCCGTGGCAAGCTGATTCGCTTGCGAATGCATGTTCGCCGCGTGGTCGACTGGGACGCGACTGAAGATCAGCCCGATGATCAGCCCAAAGTCAAGAAAGTCTACGAAGCCTGGGGTTGGACGGAAGAGTCGCGTTCATTCCCGTATGTTGTCGTATTCACAGACCCGCCAGAGGGGTTGCCAATCGGCACCGACATCCGCGCCGAAGTCGTGTTCGTCGGTTATTTCATGAAAGTGATGACGTACAAGACCGCCGACGCCACCCGCGGCGCACCGTTTTTACTGGGTCGAGTTCACCTGATCGCCAACAACGCGGGGTCGTCCGCGCCACCAATTCCTGAATGGCTGATTCCGGCAATCATCGGCGTCGCCATGATTGGCTGTGGATTCATGATCTGGTCAAACTTGAAAGCCCGCCACAAACCGAAGATCTCGTCGCTGCCGCGCGACCTGTCGGTCGACTCTGCCCCGACTGAGGGTGCATTCGATTTCGGTAGTTTGGGAACGGCGCAAGCGTCGAGCGGTCCCGCGATCTCGCTCAAACCAACCCAGCGTGGCGCCTGAATCAGTCTGGCTGGTCTGAAATCGACGTTTCGACCAAACGCAACATGTCGCTACGAGTTGATTCCGATAACTTGGGCCAGATTTGGATCAGTCGTTCCAGGTCCAGGTCGACTCCACCCGCTTGCGGATCTGGTCCAAGGCTTCGGCCAAGTCGGTGATTGATCGATGCAATCTCGGCTAGGATGACGCTGAGATCGACTTCCTGGCGCTGTTCGACAGGTTTTAGAATCCACGATGTCACCGAACCGCTGAGCGTTCCGAACAACCCGACACCCGACACCATCATCACGCACGCAATCATGCGGCCAACGGTCGTCACGGGCACCTTGTCTCCATAGCCCACGGTGGTCATGGTGACGACAGCCCACCAGAGCGCATCGGACGGCGTCCGAATATTGGCACCTTCGACTTGTTCCACCTGCAGAATCGCGACGCTACCGACCAGCAGCAACAGGATTGATAGAAAGATTACGGCCAGAATCGCCCCATCGGCTCGATGTCGCTGCAGATAACGAGCGAGAATCCGCGCCACTCGAACACCGCGCAGCATCCGCAGGATTCGGATCACGCGCACGATACGGCCAGCCTGTAAGACATCGACCACCGGAATACTTGACAGCAGATCGATCCATCCCCACTTGAGGTACGCCAGCTTTCGCCGAGCCTGGCCAAAATGGATGATGAAGTCGAGCAAAAAGATGCCACAGATCACATTGTCGATCGAATCCAGGATCGCCACGTGCTCTTTGGGCATTTTTGTGAACGTCTCGACGGCCAGCGACAGAATCGAGTAGCCACACAAAGCCAGCATGAACAATTGGTAGGGCTGAACGTCACGTTCTGCCACGAGTGGTTCATTGATCGAGTCGTCCGACATCGTTGGTCACCTCGTACGCATTTATTGGTCAACCGGCCGTTCCAAATCAAGTTGCGTTGTACGTCGTGCCACTGGTTGGCTGTCCCCGGACAACCAGTGCTCTGCAAGTCACACAGAAACGCAAACGCACCGCTTCGGAGCGACTCTCTGCCGATCGACCAGCGCACCTCGCATTGACGGCAGTGTCGAAGAGTTGCTCGCGGAAGGTTCTAGCCCCGGCCTGCGATGTTGGGCAAGACGAGATCCGGGTGGCTGTCGATCACCTCAGGCGGACGGGTCGTTATTCAACTCTGTTCTGAGAAGGGATCCTGCAAGTGGGCCAGTTTGAAATTAACTTTCCCGGCTTGACGGAACATGAGACTTGACGCCGCCAGCGCGAAATCGGAGAACGAAATCGCCTACTTGAAGTTCGTTGTTGTCATGCGGGCAAAATGCATTGGCAGCTTCACAGTCGTTAACCAACGTCAGATACCCACGTTTGCGTCGACAGCAATCCAAGTAACGACTCTGCCTGCAAATGAAGTCGAGTTGATGCTTTGCGACGAAGGGGCCGAGTAGAAATATGGTGCACGTGCTGCACCGACCGATGGTCCCAATCCAATCCTCATGCCAAATGGGTAGACGCTGTACGATGTTTTGCCCATGCAATATCTCAAACCAGAGCATCATTGGAACCCTTAGCGAACCGATCGCTGGCGATACCCATCCGAGTTATTAACGTAGTGACGATAGGTCGCCGCCAGACGTTGCTGTTGCTCCCGAGAGAGTTCCTTTATCTGCCGGGCGGGACAACCGGCCCACAATGTGTGTGGCGGAACAACGGTCTTCTCGAGCACGACAGCCCCGGCGGCGATCAATGCCCCTTCTCCGATGACACATCGGCTGAGGACCGTCGCGCCGATTCCGATCAATGCTCCGTCACCGACGGTCGATCCATGAACGATCGCCCGGTGCCCTAAGGTGACACGATTCCCAATGATGCACGGCGTATCTGATTCGATATGCAAGATAGAGCCATCCTGGATATTCGTCTCTTCACCGACTTCTATCCATTGCTGATCTCCGCGCAGGACGCATCCGTACCAGACCGAACTGCGCGCTTTCAGTCGCACCCGCCCGACCACAATGGCTCCCTCCGCCACCCAAGCTGTCGGATCAATTTCAGGCCGCGCGTGCAGCGCTGCCCAATCCCAATGAACATCGGGATACGGCACGGTTGGCGCCGGCGGCAGTGCATCAACCAACAGCGGCCATTCGATGCCTGACGAAGCAACAGATTTGTCCGAAGTTTCACTCAAAATGCCAATCCTCTTTGTCGAAAGCTCAACAAACCAGCATGCCAACGTTCCCGAAAGAAGCACGGCGGATCTTGATCGCGGATTCTGCCAACTCAAACTTCAACACGCGAGCCCACTCGCGCCAGGACTCGACCGGCAACAGGCTTGCAAACTCGGTGATGAATAACTTTAGATATTGGCGCGCCAGCTCTCCCCATTCGCACCGCGATCCGTTCACGACGGAAAGGCAATTCAAATGGACGTCGCAGACTTCCGCGAGATCGCTCTCAGTTTCGCGGGTGCCGAAGAAAGCTCGCATTTTGGTCAGCCTGACTTCCGAGTGGGCGGACATATTTTTGCCACGCTCGCGATGCAGGTCAAAGGCTATGGGAATCTGATGCTCACGCCCGAAGCTCAGCAGACTTTGATCGCCATGGCCCCAGATATTTTCCTTCCCGTCGCCGGTGGTTGGGGCCGAAACGGAGCCACTCATATTTGTCTGGCAGAAGCGAACGAAACGCAACTCACCGAAGCCCTGCGCACGGCCTGGCAGATCCGCGCCGACAAGAATATGAAAACGAAGTCACGTCCCAAGACGACCAAGGCAACGCGCAAGACGCCAAAAAAGAAAAAGAGCTAACCGCCCGCATCAAGCGCGACCGTGATTTCATCGACGCAACTCCAGGCCGAACGCGAAAGCCGCATTCCTACGCGAAACCCATCATGCAACGCGCATCCGTGCAGGGTCCGCCTGCCGCATCCGGGCAGCGTCCTGCTGATTAGAATCGAATGTCGATTTGGGCGGACACGTAGGGGCTGGCGCCGATGTGGACGGTGTTGTCGCCGACCAGTTTGAAGCCGTCGATTTCTGAGAAGTAGCGGTCGAAGGCGTAACCGCCAGACATTTCGAAGCCGACGTTTGGTTTGAACCAGTACAAGAATCCCGTGGCCAGCTTTTTCTCGTAGTAGAAGAAGTGGTCGTTCTCATTGACGCGTTCAGCACGGCGCCAGTTCTCGTTGGTCCAATCGAATCCGGCGTAAGCCTGCCACTTTTGAGTTGGCTGGTAAACGGCTCGAGCGTGCATCGTGGTCAGGAAGGCATAGACGTATTGCAATTGCCAGTCGGTCGAGGGCTTCCAACTGATGACTGAGAACGGGAATCCGATGATCGCCTGCAGGTTTTCGGAAGGATGATAGAAGTAACCGCCACCCGGAATTGGGATACCGTACAGCACCTGGCTGTTGGTCGATGCATTCACTCCGACGAACCACGAACTGTTTTCATCGCGTGGTGTCAGCAGGAAGGCTGTTCCCGATGCCAGGATCTCGCGCCCGCTTTGGAATGGCTTGTCACTGGCCGAACCGACATCGAATACCACTCCGCCAACCTTACCACTGTCGTACTGGTGGAAGTAGTTGACTCCCATTGCGATGTTGAACAAGTTCGATGGGAACGCTTGCATCGTCGTAGGTAGAATCGCGTTCGTATGGACTGACGTTTCGTCAAAGTGCGACGTCAGGACGAATGTGTCGGCCCCCTTACTGTAAACGGGCACAGCCGCTTGAAAATAGTATCGCTCCATGCTCAGCCTGGTGCCGGGCTGATCGGTGTTCTGTTCGGGGTACCAGGTGAAGCCAACGTGTGGATTCGCCATCAGCAGCGTGCCAACACCACCAGGCAGATTCTTGATGCCTTTGATACCGCGGAAAGACGGCAACGCATCAAGTCCCGTACCCGTCTTGCCTTGCGTGCCAGTCGGACCTGAGCCCGGCGCGGGTGACATCAACGTCGGAGCGCCAATGGCCGGCATGTAATCAGAAATGTCGGTCATCCCCTGCAGCGTTTGCAGGCTTGGATTCCAGACGGGGCTCAGCGAATACTGCGGGTTCGCCGCCGCTGCGGCAGACGCGGCACTGGTCAGTCGAATCGGAGCCCAATTCGATACAGCCAGTTCGGGATCGTCATCAGTGAAAACCGTCACCAAGCGGTCCTGCGCATCCACTGGTGTTACCAGCGCATGTTCGAGACCGGATGCCGCGATGAATAACAGAGCAATTGTTGGGGCCAGGCGAAGCACCACGCCGAGTATCCTTCCACGAATCGGAGTACCTTTCGCTTTCTTCATCTTCGACCAAGATGGAGCATGAGTTTGATCGACTGAGCAATTGTGCGGAGGATTCCACGATGTCACGTGGGTTAGGCCGAGTACGCTGTCTTTGCGTGCGAGACGCATCGCACAGCGCGAACCGTTCGAAGTCTCGTTGTCATCATGCATCGGCAGAAATTGCCGGTCGACGCTTCAACGAAATGCTGCGACGCAGATGTCGGTCGGACTTCAAGTCTCGTCAAAGCAAGAATGCGCCAGGGTGCCACGAGCTTTGGAGTCTTCGACAAAGTCGTGCCGACATCAACGCCGCGATGCTAAACGCCGCCATTGAATGGTGACAGGCGCTTTCAGTGACATCTGCCAATAATGGCAACTCAGACTCGTATCACCAACGAGTCCGCATGTCCTGCAGCAGGCAGATACCACACCCGAACCAGGCGAATTCGGCAGGAACAATCAAGCGTGATTGCAGGAGGGCCATTCCCACGAACAGCATCATCAAACCCGAGACCAGGTATTCGATCCGTTCGCTTTTCATAAACATGTGGAAGATGCGAAAGTTGGTCATCCACGTTCGGAACTTCAGCGGGCTTCCGCTGACAAATTGAAATCCGCCATCCTCTTCTCGACTCGACGGGATGGCAACGGGAACGAGTGTTATCGCGTGCCCCGCGATAATGGCCTGAACAAATTCTGCGGGCGGTGCGTAGTGGTGTTCGACGACCGCATGCCAGATCGTGTTCGGCGCGAACATGATGACGTTGTTCGCCACAGGAACTGCGATGATGCCGTCACCCAGTTCCGCGGCGTCACCACGAAACTCGGCAATGACTGGTCCATTGTTCGCGCATGCGGCGCAGCCTTGCCACGATTTGAATCGAGACGTCGGACGCTGACACGCCAGCCAAAGTTTCTCGACAAAGATCGGATCAGGTATCGCCGTCGGGAAATCGGCAGCATGACCAATCCAACCTACGCAAACGGGCGACTTGCCAGCCCAGACATCTCTCATCGCGAGGAGGACAGAGACGCTACGACCAGTTTCCTGAACTTCGCTGATGTCCATGATCCATTCTCCACGATGCAGACAGAACGTCTCGCGAAGAGATCATCTCGCACTCGTGAAAAAGGTGCAACATGATTCGGTGGGATATTATTTGAGCTCTCTTGCAATCAAACTTTCGACACCGCGACATTCATCGCCGCAAATGCGGTCCAAACGTGGTGCCACTTCAATTCTGGGGTCTCACTCGTTTTTCGGCGCTTCTGTAGCGATGGTGTTAACGTCGGTCGCTCTGAACAGGATCCAGTGTTTCCAGGAGGACTGCAGGACGATGTAGACGTGCCCTTCCTCGACGGGAACGCTTTGAGGCTGCTTGGCCTTCAGTGCGTTCATGTCGACTTTCAATTCGTCAGACAAGTCTGCGACACCCAGGTCTTGAATGTGACAGGGACCATAGCGATAGTCCAGCACCAGTTTGCGATCCTTCTGCCCGATCATCAGGTCGAATCCATATTCAGGGACATCGTTGTTGGAACGCCACCGATCATTGGCCGACAGTGAGGTCTTCTTGAATTCCACACCATCGAAATCACCTTCTTTTGAAACCGCATATTCCACATTCATCTTGCGAACCAGGTCCAGTTGGATCACGTCCAGCTTTTGAGTCTCTCCTTCCGCGAGTTCGACCGTCCGGAAGTAATGAACATAATTTTGAGCATTCACTCGGATGTTGGACTTACCGGGCGACAATTCGCTGACAGCAAAGGTGCCATCGGCGGCTACCTGAGAAACGACGGGCTGATAAAATCCAGTCAGTCCTTCCGTGCCATTCGAAGGAGTGTTAATGGGGTCGGCGGGTAGATCCCACGTCACAGTCAGGTCTTCCGGCTTGGCCACATCCGGATGCGACTCCAGTTGTAACCGCCCCTTGGCGGCACACAATCGCTCGGCTGGTAACCGCTTCATCACGATGGGCTGTAGCTCTTCAATCGGGCCAGGACCGGCAGGAGTCACTACGGCGGATTCGTATCCATTCAGACGAAATCCGATGGGGTTTCCGGCGGCGCCAATTGCGTCGACGAAGTATCCGCCCTTGAGAATGATCATTTGCGAAACGACAGCGCGGGGATCTTTGTCGCCTTCGACTTGAATCTGCCCGAAGACCACGTGTCCCCGCTGATACTGGTTCACTTCCGTAAGTGATTGTTTCACTCGCCGGCCGAACTCCATCGCCAGCTTGGGATTTGTCTCGCGCAACTTCGCTTGCAGTGTTTTCAGAGCCGGATTTTCGTCGTCCTCAAGTGCGAGCAAATTCTGCGATGAGAAGATGACCAAGACCAGGGTGGCCAGACAGAACACGGCGCTTCGCATGGTGAGAATTCTCTGTCAGTTGAGATGCGTCGAAATAGACGAACTGGACTGTATCGTGACGAAACGGTCAACAGCAACTACTTCGGTGCAGAGGACGTTTCACTATTTCCCTGCCAATGACGAGAAATCAAGTACGACGGACATCCGGCGAGTAGAGAATTCTCTGATGCCGATGTGATCAAGAAGAAAGGCCGTCCAGCAATGGACGGCCTTTCTTCTTTGGTGTGAATCACAGTGTTCTGGGTTTGATCACCGGCAAATCGATGAAGTCGCAGGTCTCGTCTCGATGACCTCCAGACGTGAATACTCCGCCGAGCGGATTGCAGGTTACGCGTCGCTGCGATCCAAATGCGAGTCCAACGATTCAGATCCGTTCATCATTCTGCGCTGCTCGATTGACGACGAGGTGGCCGTCGACTGGACGTCTTTGCATGTCCAGTCTGCATGTCGTCCTCGCCCGCGTTGAATCCGCTCACGATTTGCTGCAACTCGGCAGCCATACGTGCCAACTCTTCAGCAGCATGCAGGCTGTTGTCGGCACCTTCAGTGGTGCTTTTCGCAGTCTCAGCGACCGAGATGATGTTTCTCGTGATCTCTGCGGTGCCCTTCGACGATTCCGCGACATTCTGGCTGATTTCGTTCGTCGTGGCCGTTTGTTCTTCGACAGCACTCGCAATCGTGTTCGAGATATCGTTGATCTGGTTGATGACGTCGCTGATTTGCCCGATCGCCGTGATGGCGTTTTCGGTATCACCTTGAATCGCTACGATCTTCTGACTGATGTCTTCCGTCGCCTTCGCCGTTTCCTTCGCCAACTCTTTCACTTCATTGGCAACCACGGCAAACCCCTTGCCTGCCTCGCCCGCCCGAGCCGCTTCGATCGTGGCGTTCAACGCCAACAGATTGGTCTGTTGGGCAATGGAGGTGATGACCTTGATCACGTTACCGATTTCGGTACTGGATGCCCCGAGTTTGCTGATGGTAGCATTTGTCGTTTGGGCCATTTCCACTGCCGACAGTGCAATCTTCGCAGCTTCACTCGCATTCTTGGCAATTTCCTTGATGCTGGCCGTCATTTCCTCGACGCTTGTCGCGACCGTCTGAGTACTCATGTTCACTTGCTCGGATGCCGCAGAAACAACGTTTGATTGAGTCGACGTTTCTTCGGCGTTCGATCGCATCTGAGAACTGACGGCCGACAACTCTTCGGACGCACTCGCCAACGAGACCGAGTTGTGCTTGATCGAAATGATGCTGGTTCGCAGGCTTTCCAGCAATTGGTTCAGTGCATCACCCATTTGGCCAATCGGGTCTTGACCGGATACATTCAGTGGCTGTGTCAGGTCTCCCTTGGCAGCCGCAGAAAGTACGGGCAGCATCTGGTTCACCTTGGATTTGAGGTCTTCGCGTGCAACGACCTGTGCGGTGATATCTGACGCATATTTCACAACCTTGCACAGCTTGCCGTCCACATCGACGATCGGATTGTACGAGGCCTGCAACCACGCTTCGCGACCGCCCTTGGCGATTCGTTTGTATTCGCCTGAATCGTATTGTCCGCGCCTGAGTCTCTCCCAGAACTCCTGGTATTGAGGGCTGCTTCGAAAGGCGTCATCGACGAACAGGCTGTGGTGGCGCCCTTTCACTTCTTCCAGCGTGTACCCCATCGTCTTGAGGAAGACTTCGTTTGCATTCACGACGGTTCCATCCATCTGGAATTCGATCACGGCGAGCGCTTTGCTGATCGCCTGGATCTGACCTCGATAGTCTGCATTCAGTGCATCCATGGCGACCTTTTCGGTCACGCAATCCCAAGAGATCAAATTGCCGATGTACTCATTCTTCGAGTCATGAATGGCCGAGATGACCAGATCGAACGATTCTTCGCCAATCACAGCCCGCTCTTTCAAGGGCAAGTTCTTCGGGTTTGATAATAACTGGCGCTGCCGTTCGGGATTCTGGAAGAAGAAGTCGACGGATTGACCGAACAGTTTGTCGCAACGAACGGGCAGGTGTTTATCGACCTTTTTGAACATTTCCAGTGCTGCGGCATTCAAATAGGAAATCGATCCGGACCGATCCGCATAGACGACGCTTCCCGCCATGTTCTCCAGCATCGCGCTCTGTCGAGCGCTTTCCGCCGCCGCTGCCAGTTGCTGTGCTTTCAGTTCTTCGGTCTTGCGCAGTGAGTCGATTGCTGAGTTCAATGCACGACTGATGTCGCCCAATTCATCCTTCGTATTCAGATCGGTTTGACGGGTCAGATCACCTTCCTGGACGGACCTCATTACTGAGGCGATACCATTCAACGGTACGCTGATCTGTCGTGCTATGAAAACGGCCAGCCCGATACCTACAACGACACACAACACCGTTAGAAAAATGATCCAGACTTTGGCCGAACTGAAGGCAACTCGTCCCCGCTCGCCTTCTGCGATGGATCCCTTGTTGTTGATATCAATCAGCTTCTCGAGGTCATCGATCGCGCCGTTGACTTTAACCCGTGTTTCGTCCAACAACTGGTCGTTAATCGTCTTGTTCTGACGCACAAGTGCCTGTACTTGTTGACTGGCGTTGACATAGGCTTGCCAATTGGCCGTGAAGCTCTCGTAGACCTTCTGCTCTTCGTCTGAGCTGATCAAGGGCACGTAAATCTTCGCTGCGGCTTCAACTTTCGACTTGCTGGTCGCCATGCGTCCTGCGGCGGCCTCCTTTAAGGGCTGTTCGTTCGCGATCAGCATCTGCAGTTCGGCTCGACGGAAGTCGGTCGCTGCCCCGCGGATTTCTCCCAGGGTTCGCACGCAGGGAAGCCAATTTGTGTTGATCTCTTCGGACACAGCATTCAATCGACTGGCCTGAAACAGCGCCAATCCGCCGATCAAGGCCGTCATCACGTTGAGGAACAGGAAGCCTAGTAAGAGCTTCTTTTGAATCTTGAGGTTGCGAAACCACTGCATGGCCCAGTCTCCGAAGCGCCGAACGGGGAAATCGATCTGTGGTAGGATTTGACAACTCGCCGGACAGACGTCCGATCGCTGATTGTTATTTGTCTGTCAACGAAATGAAGGACGAAGACTCAAAGTTCAAAGCGTCCGCGAAGGACTTGCGTCCGACGTGATTCATTGCTTGATATTACGCAGCAAAAGCACCAACCAAGCATTTGCCGCAGAAACTGTTTGTTTATGCGGCGGCTTGTGTGAATTTGCGTGAAATCTCTCTGGAGAATGGGGATTGCCCTTATGCTTTCGACGCCCTACACCACCGGCCATCACGCTAATCTGGTGACAGTGTGGGAAGTCTCGCGCGATGTACTTCCGGTTGCAACGAAAGTTCAGCTTCTTACTGAGATCGGATCGAATGTCTGCGAGTAAAGCGTTTCTGACTTAAGCTCGCGGTCGCGTTGCCTCATTATGCGGACGGACCATTTGGCTCATGTGGATAGATAAACCAATCGATCTGCCGGCAAAAAACACTGCCGGTACAGCGGTCCCGTCGAGTGCGACATCCCGTCTCCAACGCGAGATCGACCAAACAATTCTGACCCCAACTTAAAGTGAACCCCGCCGACTCGCGTCCACCGCAGGCGGTTTGACCGCGTCGCATGACGGGTTGCGAACAGGTGTGCTGTTCGCGCGTCGAGTGCCATCCCCTCTCCAACGCGCGAGCGACTCACCCATTCTGAACCCAACTCAATCGCGAACCCCGCCGACCCGCCGACCCGCGGCAATGTGGATCGATCGTTGAATGGCGACTATGATCCTGCCGTTAGGGATCACACATTCTATTGAACGTTACCGGATCTATGGGTTATCGCAGTCTTGCTGATGCAGTTTCAGACTTGGAGAGGCATCGACAACTTGTTCGGATTGATACCGAGATTGATGCTTGCCTGGAAGCGGCCGAGATCCAGCGGCGAGTCTATCAGGCGGGCGGACCGGCTGTGCTGTTCACGCGGGTCAAAGGTTGCCGGTTTCCGATGGTGTCCAATCTATTCGGCACCATCGAACGAACGCGGTTCCTGTTTCGCGATTCGCTCGAAGCGGTTCGGCATCTGGTGGAACTGAAGATTGATCCCGGCCAGTTTGCCAGACGGCCCTGGCGTTATCGCGATGTGCCGCGCACCCTGTGGTCGATGTGGACCCGGAAAGTCTTTCGGGGGCCCGTCATCGAGAACGAAACGACACTCGACCAACTCCCCCAACTGAAAAGCTGGCCCAACGACGGCGGTTCGTTTATCACGTTGCCGCAGGTCTATACGGAACATCCCGATCACCCCGGCTTCAAGAATTCGAACCTGGGAATGTATCGAGTGCATTTGGCGGGCAACGACTACGTTCCGAATCGCGAAGTCGGGCTGCACTACCAGATCCACCGGAGCATCGGCGTTCACCACGCCGCGGCCGTGAAACAGGGCAAGAAACTGCCGGTCAATATCTTTGTCGGCGGGCCACCGGCGATGACACTCGCCGCCGTCATGCCGCTGCCTGAAGGATTGTCGGAGCTGTTGTTCGGAGCGGCACTTGGCCGTCGGCCGGTGCGGATGATTTGCCGCAATGGCCAGTTGCCGATCTACGCCGATGCGGATTTCTGCATTACAGGTTCCATCGATCCCAGTCGCACGAAATTCGAAGGCCCCTTCGGTGACCATCTCGGTTATTACAGTCTCCGGCACGAATTTCCCGTGCTGGAAGTCGAACACGTCTATCATCGAACCGGCGCGATCTGGCCGTTTACCGTCGTGGGAAGACCTCCTCAGGAAGACACCTCGTTCGGACAGATCATTCACGAGATCACTGGGCCGATCATCCCGACCATCATTCCGGGAGTGAAAGCCATTCACGCGGTCGATGCTGCTGGAGTTCACCCGCTGCTGCTAGCGATCGGCAGTGAACGATACGTCCCGTACACCGCCAGGCGGACCCCGCAGGAGTTACTGACCACAGCCAATGCAATCCTTGGCCAAGGCCAATTGTCGCTGGCGAAGTATCTTTTGATCGTGGCTCATGAAGATCAGCCCGATCTGGACATCCACCACATCGACCGATTCTTACGGCACCTGTTGGAACGTGTCGACTGGCAATCCGACCTGCACTTTCAGACGCGAACGACCATCGACACGCTGGATTATTCTGGCAGCGGGTTCAATCAGGGTTCGAAAGTCGTGATCGCCGCCGCCGGGTCGAAACGACGTGAATTGGGCGCCGAAATTCCCAGCAGTTTGAAACTGACTGATGGATTTAAGAATCCTCGCGTTGCCTTGCCTGGAGTAATGACAATCGAAGTAAGTCATGGGGCCACCGATGTCGAGTGGCTCTGTGCAACCTTATCACCACAGTCGTTAGGGGACTTGTTTCCTCTGATCGTGATCGTCGATGACAGTGAGTTCGCTGCTCGAACTTTGTCGAACTGGCTTTGGGTGACATTCACTCGATCGAATCCCGCCGCTGACATCACTGGAGTGGACTCGTTCATTCACGACAAACACTGGGGCTGTCGAGGTCCGCTGGTCATTGATGCGAGAATCAAGCCGCATCATGCTCCGCCATTGATCGAAGACCCTGATGTCACGAGACGAGTTGACCAGTTGGCGGCCAAAGGTGGGCCGCTGCATGGGATCATTTGATGGCCATGTGGCCTGTGGCCACTTACCCGAGGATGGATTTTCGGCGGTTGACGTAGTCCCAGACGACGAAGCGGTCGAGGTCCCGGCCGGCGGTGAAGAAGACTCGGCCTTTGGTGGATTCGGCCAGGCGGTGCGCGAATCTGATGTCTTCGTGGGACTGGGACCAGCTTTGCAGCAGGAAAATGTTGATCACGATTCCTTCCCGCTGACACAGTTTCGCTTCGCGCATCGTGGCTGCTTCGGTCGACGGATCGGACGGATACAGCAAATAAAGGAACTGTCCTTCGAAATGCGCCGTCGGAAGCCCGTCGGTGATGAGAACAATCTGGCGATTGGGCGTGTCTCTGGTTGACAGGTATTGGCGCCCCAGTTGTAACGCGTGCTGAATGTTCGTGAAGTGCGGCGGGATGTCAGACTCGGAAATCTCTTCTCGGCTCATATCAGCGCGCAGCCGGACCACCGGGTCGTAGATCGTAACGGGCTTGGGCATCAGTGATGCGACTTCACTGAAGTGGCACGCCTTCGCGAAGCTGGCCATTTCAATGAATTGCAAAAAGTCGCCGGGGTATTCCTTGCGGATCAAGCCGTCCAAAGCTAGTGCCATCCGTTTCACGTTGATGTACTGGCCCGCGTATCGCATCGAACCACTCATGTCCATCAGGACCGCCGTCGCACATTTGGGATTGTTCCGCGTGCGATGGATGACGATATCGTCGGCTCGCATGCGAAGCGGTCGACCAGGGTCGCGAATCATGGCGTTGATCAATGATTGCGGAATATCCATCTGCGAGACGGAATCACCAAATTCGTACTCTTTGGTGACGGGCAATTCGACCGCTCCTTCACCCTGGATGGGCCCCTGATGCCGTCCTGTTCGAGATTCCTGCAGTTCACTGAAGATCTGTTCGAGCAGTTTGCCTTGAAAGATCCGGTACGCTTGCGGAGTGAGTTGGTAACCCTTGCGAGTTTTTTCGAGCCCCTGTTGTTCCGCCAACTGGCGAACCATTTCGGCGACGCGCTGCTGCAACTGCGACAGTTCGTCCATCTGTTCGTCATTGACGAACTGGCTGAGTTCCGACAGATCAATGATTGCGATCTGCGCGGTCTTGGCCGCTTCGTCGAGTTGTTTCAGTAAGCGATCGATCGTTTCGAGCTCTTCTTTGACGCCTAGAGCCTGGTCCACTGTCAGTGGCTTGCGTCCTGTGAATTCGTACTTGGCTGACAGTTCGTCGACCTGGTACTTCTCGCCTAATCGATCGACCAGTTGCAACAGTTGCCGAGCGAAACGCGATCGCTCATCACCCGTGCGATACCACAATCGTTCGAGGTCGCGGATCTGCTCTTCGTCGACCGCCTTTTGGAACAGCCGTTTCAACTCGTCCGGCGGGTGAGTGTTCTTGACCAGTTTGTCGAACGACCGTTTCGCATCGTCTCGAACCTTTTTGGTCTCCCAAGTGGACAGGATCTTTTGCTTCCGTTCAAGCAACATCTTTTTGAGTGATTCGAGCGTCGGTCCAAGCCCTGCGATCTGACGGATATCGAGTGTGATGGCGCGGGCCAGTTCTTCTTCGGTCAGTTCGCGCAGACTGCCATATTCGAGCAGATGCTCGAACGCAGGAGACACCATGTCGGGCGGCGGTCCCATCGGGCTGGGAATATTCGCCGGGTCGTACCCTTGATAGGTATGAATCACACCGCCCAGTGATCGGCCACTCATCGTCGTTCGCCAAGACAGGATTTAAGTGTTTTTTTGATTTTCGGGGACGAGCACACTCAACCGATCAAGCAGTTCGATGTTTCTGCCATCTCGAGTGATTCAGTCTCCGATTCCTAACAGGCAGCTAGACTTCATACCGGATCCGGCCACGAGTCTGGCTGCGCGAGATCTTTTCTTTCGCGTACAGACCGGCCAATACAAACTCAACGCACGACGCTCGCACCGCCTCATCGGTCGAGGCGTTGACCTCGAAGGCTTTGTCCCAGGCAGGAGGCACTCGCTTCAGTCGTTCGGCGTAGTGACTCGATGGCAGCATGTCGCCGACTTCGATTTTCACTCCTTCACCGAAGATCTGCGAAATCTCGTCCATGCCGTGCTTGTCGACATACTCGTCGAACACGACTCGAATCGCTTCGGCAACCAGCGAATCCAGGATTTGCCGTTCGCTCATTTGATGGCTGCCCATCAGGTCGAGTTCCAGTTTGCCCAGCGACGAGGAGTACAGGTGACCCAGGTCGCTGATGCGTGGCACCGCGGGCCGTTCGCCCAATCGAGCCGCTCGTTGCCGAGCACTGGCGATCATTGTGCCATAGTTCGCGATGCTGAATCGCGCACTGACACCCGACTGCTGATCGATGTATTTGGACTTGCGAGCAATCACGCTGAGTTCTTCGATGATCTCTTTCATGAAACGCGGCACGACCACCGGGAATGGCTCGCCGAGATCGATGCCGGTTTCTTGCTCCATAATCTCAATCCCCATGTCGCGATCTTCCGGGTAATGAGTGTGAATCACGGATCCAATCCGGTCTTTCAGTTGTGGAATCACCTTGCCGCTGCGGTTGTAGGTGGCAGGGTTCGCCGAAAACAGGATCAGGACGTCCAGGTCGAACCGCACCGGAAAGCCACGGATCTGGACGTCGCGTTCTTCCAGAATGTTGAACAAGCCCACTTGCACCAGTTCATCCAGTTCCGGCAGTTCGTTCATCGCAAAGATGCCGCGGTGCATGCGCGGGATTAAACCAAAATGCAACGCCTCTTCGGCTGACATGCTCGTGCCGCCCGCCAGCTTGGCGGGATCGATTTCGCCTATGACGTCAGCGAATTTGGTTCCGGGCGCCAGGCGTTCGACATAGCGATCGTCGCGATGCCACCAACCGATCTTGATTTGGCTGGCGGGTGTGTTGGCAACCAGATCCCTGCCCGCTCGTGTGATCGGTTGGTACGGATCTTCGTGCAACTGGATCGACGGATGATCCAAATAGGGAATCGATTCGTCCAGGAAGCGGACCAGTGTCCGCATCAGGCGGCTTTTCCCCTGCCCTTTTTCGCCCAGGAACAACATGTCGTGCCCGGCAATCAGGGCGATGTTGATTTCGGGGATGACCGTGTTTTCATAGCCGACGATCCCCGGAAACAGCTGCTCACCTTCGGCCAGTGCTTTTAGAAAGTTGTCGCGGACTTCTTGCTTAACGGTTTTCGAGACCCAGCCACTGTCGCGTAATTCTTGAAGGTCTGTTGGTCGACTCGATTCCGGCATGAGGATCCCGTGAGCAATAGCGTGAATAAACGATCAGGTTGCGACTGTGTGAACGGCCGAATTGGAATGCGGCGTCGGATGACCGAATAAGTATAGACCTGTCGGTCGAATGAACAATCAGGGGCTCCGCAGGAAAGATATTTCAGGTTACCGAGAGGCCAGAATCGAGTTGACGTCGGCCACACCCGTCGATAACGGATCGACCTTCTGCTCGCGGCGGAATTGACCGCGTTTCTCAGTAAACTTCTGTGACCGTCACAGAATCCACCAACGGATCCAGGCATTCACTGCCCAATCCAATGGAGGACAGAATTCGCACGCGATTCCAAGCGGCATGTAGAAACGCGCGATCCACTTGGGCCCATCGCAGTAAACAGCACCGAACCAGTGCCAGAAGAACGGTCCGATCGACACGGCCGAAATCACGATGTAGAGGCAGAGGTACAGAGAGATGTCGAAAAAGAAGCGACCCCATGTGCGCCGACGTTTGGATTTGGCCGGTGCCGTTGTGGCATTCGAATCAGGAACACCGCCAGCCGGCTGATCGGCCGTGTTCAAAAGTGTGGCCATCGACGCAGACTCCAATGACCCGGCCGCGGGTCGGCGGGGTTCGCGATCAGGTTGGGTTCAGGATGGTTTGTTCACTTGCGCGTTGGAAACGGCATGCTGCACAAAACTGTGCCGACTGACACGGCGCCAACCCTACTGGGCCAGCAAGCCGCGGTCTTTCAGCCACCGTTCACATTGTACGGACCATTGCGACGCGGCGGGAAACTTTTTCGCCAAACCGATTCCATGCGGGCCCTTTTCGTAAATATGCAATTCGGCCGGCACTCCCGCTTTTACGCACGCCATGTAGAACAGTGCACTGTTCTGGGGCGGCACTCCCTTGTCTTCAGTCGTATGCCACAGAAATGTCGGCGGCGTTTTGGCTGTGACCTGTTTTTCGTTCGAGAGCAACTCGATCAATTCAGGGCTGGGTTTGTCGCCAATCAGGTTATTGCGAGACCCACGGTGCATCACGGATTCATCCGTAAAAGTGATGACAGGATAACACAGTACGGCGAAATCAGGACGGCAACTGACCTTGTCGATAAGATCTGCTGCGGCAGCATCGCCAGCATCGAAATGAGTCGCCGCCGTGGACGCCAGATGTCCACCGGCGGAAAAGCCCAGAACACCAATCCGGGCTGAATCCAGCTTCCATTCGGCCGCTCGAGACCTGACGGTGCGCAACGCTCGTTGAACGTCGAGCATCGGTGACGGATGCTGATACTTTGGTGCCAATCGGTATCGCAACACAAAACCAGTGATACCGATCGAATTCAACCATTGAGCGATTTCTTCACCCTCGTATCCGACCACCAAGTATCCATAACCACCGCCAGGACAAATTACG
>Ga0105238_10000089_pt1 | contig 102499 bp, 78 predicted proteins | sample KBSC34metaG_FD_81526 | JGI IMG/M metagenome (GOLD analysis project Ga0105238, IMG submission 81526) | Corn rhizosphere microbial communities from Kellogg Biological Station, Michigan, USA - KBS C3-4 metaG | ecosystem: Host-associated > Plants > Roots > Rhizosphere > Soil | place: Michigan, USA...
CGGGTATGGCATTGATCGAACCCTGGCTGCCGGACATCGGTGGGACAGCCGCTGCCGGAGCCATCATCGCGGGTGCCATATTTATCTGAGGCATCGCCATCGGCGCGACTGGCGCCACGTGCGCGCTTGGGTCCATCTGATATGCCGGCGCCATCTGGGCCATGGGCACGGGCATTTGTGGCATAACCGCGCCCGGCACTCCGTACATCACGGGGGCTGCCGGCATCGCAGGATTCATGACCGAGATTTCTGCAGCCGACCTGCGTGCTTCAAATTCGCGTTGACTGTCCTTCGAGACGACATGTTTGGCCGCCTGAAAGGGAAAATGCGCCATTAAGGGGCCAATCGAACCGGCTCGCCGCCAGTTGCCTTTGTGCCCCAAACGCACTTCATCGTCGCGTGACAACGTTTCAACCTTGGCCATCTCGACCAATTCATCGAACGTCATGGGGCCGAAATCATTGTCGTGAATTCGGCAGTACCAACTGGTGTCGACTTCCGCCGAGCCGTTCGAGGCTGTCGCAATGCTTATCTTAGCCGACGTGTCCGCGATCACGAAGTCGTCGATACCGACGGAGGACTCGACCCCAACTTCTCCGGCCCCAACTTCTCGAGGTGCAGATTTGGTGATGACATGGCTGCCTGCTTCGAAAGGGAAATGAGCCATCAAGGGACCAATTGATCCCGCCCGTCGCCAAGGCCCTTCTTCGCCAAAACGGACCTGGTCGTCGCGTGACAAGGTGTTGTTTTTCGCTAACTCGACCAGGTCTTCAAAAGTGACCGGTCCAAAGTCGGCGTCGAACAACTTGTAATACCATCCATCCATTGCCACATCTCTCAAATAAATCCAACACGTTGGCCTGATCCCAAATGCCTTGGGAACGACCATGTTATCACTCGGGCCCGTGATTGCTGAAGGATCGGAAATACTAGAATACCGAGCCTTCGGCCTGCCGCAATCAAATTGTCAAGTCGCATCAAGATCGACGATTACTTGTGCGTGTTCCTCAACAAGTGACTCAGGCTGCGAATCCTATCGCGGCAGATGAACGTCCAGTGAAGGAAATATGAAGACTGGATGAGAATTGGAGATTCTGCAGCGATCTTATAACTCGATTATTCTCGCTATCCTACGGCGTTTGTTCAAGTTGTTCAATCGATTTGCGACCGGCTGCGACGTTTCCTTGTGCCAGTGTGAGAGCGGCTTCATCCAGTGTTCGTTTGTGAGCCTGTCGAATTTCCGCAGTTCGTCGCAGGTTCAGCAATCGCCCAGGCAGCTTCAGGTCGTCGGCCGCAAACGGAACCTCGCGTGTGGATCGTTCGCGCCGCACCCTTTGAATCATCTCCAGGTCGCGATAACCCGCTTCGTGGCTGGGCTCGATCTGGGTTCCTTCGCCCCAATCGTTCCAGGTCGCGATTTGCATCAGTGCGCCGTTCTCGGGCTGAGTCAGCGATCGCTGCAGGGTTTGACCGTCCTGGTCGTCGATGGTTCCCCAACTGTCATGGACCTTGGCCTGCGCGTAGAAATCTCGAAACCGCGGGAACGCGACAGGAATCGCCGCAGGCCAATCCCTGCTTTGCCGCTGAAACTGTTCGACAGCGCTCAGCCCTTGCTTCGGCAACGGCCAGTCAAACGCCCCCAAAGCGGCCTGACGTCGATGATGCAAGCTGAAGTAGGAAACTCCACCGACCTTGGACAAAACAGAGCTCCATTCGTCGTCGGTCAGCCCATCTTGGCCGAACGACAGCAGCAGTGGAGGACTCTGGAATGTCATGTAACTTTTGGATCGGAACCAATGCTGTTTCATCCAGGATAGCTCGTCGATCGCATGCGACACACGTCCAGCTTCTGCCAGACGTTGCTCTTTCACCAGTGCGGGAATCGTCTGATCCTCGTAACAAATGGCGAACTTCATTCCCAATCGTTCGACCTGCTCCACCAGCTTCAACGTGTTCCGGTGCAGCAAGGCGTAGTCGCGAAATTGCTGCAGACCGTACCAGTCGACGATCACGCCATCGATTCCGGCGATCCGCATCAGCAACAGGGATACTCCAGCACATCTGGATCGCTGGAATCGTAAGGGCCAATCAGCGGATGAAAATGAGCTGCGACGTCGGGAAGGCCATTTGTCTGATGATCAGGGTTGATCGAATTCATCGTCCAATGCCAACCCCACGCGGGACTGATTGGTTTGGCCTCAAACCAGGGCATGTAATGAGCGAGCAGCGTCTGGCTTCCATCCGTTTGTTGATCGGCGGCGCGGCAGTCGACAACAGGGCTCGCAACCCAGATGGCGAGAAACCAAATCGACAGCGGCCATGACCAGAACCGTCTGTTTGTCATACTGCACGCCCACTCTCGCCAATCGAAATGGTCGGAGACGTCTTCGTCAGCCCTTACGCCACAGGGTTTGATCGGTTCGATCTTCGAGCGTGACCTTCAGTTCATTCAGCTTTGTTCGAATCAGATCGGCGACCGCGAAATTCTTGTTCTTGCGAGCGTCGGCTCGAATCTGAATCACCAGTTGCATCAGTCCATCGACGAGTCCGTCGTCGGCCGATGCCGATTTCTGCTTCGCTTCGCGGAAGACTCCCAGGATCGACGCGAGCTCTTTCAGCAGCGTCATTCCGACCGTCAACACGGCGGTCTTTGCCGGATCCGCTCCGGTCACATCCAGCTTGTTGTCGCTGATCAATGAGTTCAACGTTTTGCGCAGATCAAACAGGACACCGACACCGCCCCCGGTGTTGAAATCGTCGTCCATTGATTCGAGGAATCGCTGTCGATGACCGTTCAATTCTTGAAAGAACGCGGCAGGTTCGCCCGACAGGGCTGCGGATTCCGATCGCTTTGGAGCTCCCTGCAAAGACGCGAACGGTTTCCCTGTGATTCGTTCATAGGTTTCGAACAGACGGTAGAACCCTTCCAGGGCCTTGCCTGTTTCTTCGATCCGTTCGTCGCTGAAATCGATCGGACTGCGATAGTGCGTTGCTAACAGGAAAAACCGAATCGTCTCGGGCGCGTGCTTGGCAAACAGTTCCTTGACCGATGCCGCCCCTTTGGAACCCGCTAACTTTTCGGCTTCCTGAGCTTCCTTGATAGCCATCAGATCCGCCGGCTTGTCGCCCCGCTTGTCGTGCCCACCGCCGACTTTGCCAGCAGTGCCACTGGCCTGCATTAAACCGTTATGCATCCAATAGCGTGCGAAAGGTTTGCCAGTGCAGCTTTCGGATTGAGCGAGTTCGTTTTCATGATGCGGGAACATCAAGTCGAGCCCCCCGCCGTGGATATCAATCGAATCACCCAGGATCTTTTTTGCCATGGCCGAACATTCAATGTGCCAGCCCGGTCGACCATTGCCCCATGGGCTTTCCCAGGCCGGTTCTCCCGCCTTCGAGCCTTTCCAGAGTGCGAAGTCGGCCGGATGTCGCTTGCCGGAATGTGTTTCGGCGCGCGTTCCTGCCAGCATTTGTTCCAGGCTACGACCGCTCAGCTTGCCATAGTCTTCGTCTTTGGTGCAGTTGAAGTAGACGTCGCCATCCAGTGGATACGCGTAGCCCTTGTCGATCAAGGTCGAAATGATCTGTTGCATTTCTTTGATGTGCTGCGTCGCGTACGGGAAATGATCGATTCCGTCGACGGCCATCGTCTTCAGGTTGTCGAAGTAGTCTTGCGTCATTTCTTTCGCGAGTGCTTCGACGGTGATCCCCTTCTCATTGGCCTTGTTGATCAACTTGTCGTCGACGTCGGTAATATTGACCACCCACGTGACTTCGTAGCCGCTGTATTTCAAATAACGTTTGACGGTGTCGAAAATTACCGGCCCGACCATGTGACCGATGTGCGCGGGCTTGTAGACCGTTGGTCCGCACAGATACATGCTGACTTTGCCAGGCTGGACTGTCTGAAAGTTTTCTTTCTGACGTGACAGCGTGTTGTAAACGCGGAGTGACATGGCAAAACGTCCGTGTGAGTAAGGCAAAAAACTGCGAGAATTCAGTCGATTCGCAAGGCGCGATTGGCGTGAACTCTAGGGTTTGTCGGCAATTGCGTAAAGGGGCGAACATGGGCCGCGATGGCTTTTCGGACCGTCAAAATCCTCGTTCGCGACGCGGTTGGCAACTCGTTATGATCGCGTACTCGACAGAGACCCATCCGCGGACGGCCGATGATCACCGTTGACCAGTTGACACGCCATTTTCAGTCCGGCGGCAAGACCCTTGTCGCGGTGGATCGCTTGTCCTTTTCCGTTCGCGCCGGCGAGGTCTACGGACTGCTGGGACCCAACGGTGCCGGCAAGACGACAACACTGCGAATGATCCTGGGGCTGCTGCAACCGACGAGCGGCGATGCGATTGTCGATGGTCACGCCGTCACTTGTTTTCCTGATGAAGTGAAACGCCGCATCGGCCTGGTTTCCGCGAGTGCCGGGCTGTACCAGTGGTTGACGCCACGTGAAATGCTGCTGTTTTTTGCAGATCTTTACAGTGTCACGCCCGCCGCAGCCGAACAGCGATTGCAATCGTTGACCGAATTGCTGGATTTGAAGGTCTTTCTCGACCAGCGCTGTTCCACGCTCAGTACCGGCCAGAAGCAACGTGTGACGTTGGCTCGAGCACTGATGCACGACCCCCCGATCATGCTGTTGGACGAACCGACACGCGGTTTGGATATCGTCGGAACGCATATGATTTTCGAGTACATTGGACACCTTCGCTCCCAGGGCAAGGCGGTCGTCGTCTCGACTCACCGCCTCGACGAAGCCTCGCAGATCTGTGATCGCATGGGGCTCTTACACAAAGGGACACTGAAGTACGAAGGAACGTTCGCCGAATTGCAGCAGGCAACCGGCTGTCTTTCGTTGTTTGAAATGTTTTTAAAACTCTTGAACCACCCTTCCCTGGGTGCCGGTCGCCAACTTGAAGGTGTTCCGGAATGAACGACACCAGTCGCGGGGCCAGCGACCTTGGTCCATTATCATCGATGCGGTGGTTGCGGATGGCTCAAAAAGAGCTGCGCGAGATCCTGCGTGATCGACGAACGATCATGACGTTGATCGGCATGCCGTTGCTGATTTATCCGCTACTGGGAATTACGTTTCAAAAACTGCTCGTCTCACAAGCAGCGCAAAAGACGAAGTACGAATACCGTGTCGCTGTCGCCAGCCAGCACGACTCGCAAGTCTTGAACGTTCTGTTACGACAGTGCGAACCGGAACAAGCTCGACGTGCCTCGCGACCACCGGAAGCCGAACATTTGCCGCTGGGGACGGCCGACGATCCTGACTTCGGCTTCATCGTGCCTGACGATCCCAAAACAATAGTCAATGTGGAAGACCTGGTACGAGACCGTACGGCCGATATCGGCGTTCGTTTAAAGTCGGGTAGCGAAAAAGGTCCCTGGCAATTTGAATTCTCGTATCGGGCGAATTCCACGCTCAGCAGCGACGCCAAACGAGCTCTGGAGGATCGACTGCAACTGTTTAACGAATTGGCGATCTCGGCATTCTTGCAAGAATTGAATCCGCCGGGGGCGATCCCGATTTCGTTCGTGACCATGCCGGTGACGATGGCCGAGGCCGCGCCGGCATTTTCCATGGCGACCCTGGTTCCTCTCATCCTGATCCTGATGACCGTGACCGGAACGGTCTACCCCGCAATCGACCTGACCGCGGGGGAACGTGAACGAGGAACGCTGGAAGCATTGATCTCGGCTCCGATTCCGCGGCACGAATTGCTGTTTGCAAAGTTTCTGGCGGTGTTGTCCGTCGCCCTGCTGACGGCGCTGGCCAACTTGATCTCGATGGTGGTGACCGCGTACTCGAACGGAATGGAACAACTGCTGTTTGGTGCCGATGGCATCAGCCTGCGAACACTGACGCTGATGTTCGGTCTATTGATCGTCTTCTCAGGATTCTTTGCCTCGGTGATCTTGATCCTGACGAGTTTTGCACGCAGCTTTAAGGAAGCGCAGGCGTACCTGATTCCTGTCATGCTGGTGGCATTGGCGCCGGGGGTGTTGTGCCTGTTGCCCGGAATCGAAATGACCGGATGGTTGTCGGTGATGCCGCTGGTCAACATCGTCATCCTTGCGCGCGATGTGTTTGACGGGCGAATTCATGGCATCTGGATTCTGGTGACGTTGCTCTCAACAGTGCTCTATTCAGCTGCCGCGCTGGCCGTTGCCGCCCGGATCTTCGGGACCGATGCCGTACTCTACGGAAGTGAAGGAAGCTGGTCCGACCTGTTTCGACGTCCTGCGAAGTCACAACCAATTGCAACTCTGTCGCAGGCTCTGGCGTCCCTCGCCATCCTGTTTCCCGCCTTTCTGATCCTTAGCGGCCTGCCGCGTCGCATGGCGGGTGAATCGATCGGTCTCTGGATGGCGGGGAATGCCGTCATCACGATTGTCCTGTTTGCGCTGCTGCCATTGTCTCTGGCGCAATGGAGTTGTGTCGACATCCGCAACGGCTTCCGCCTGAGATTCGCTCCGATCCTGTGCTTCATTGCCGCGGCATTGTTGGGTCTGTCGCTCTGGCCGATCGTGATCGAATTGTCGCGGATGCAAGCCATTCCCGTGGAACGATACAAGGAACTCATCGAACGCCTGACAGCCAGTCTGGCGGCGATCCCATTGCCGCTCACGGTGCTCGCCTTGGCACTCGTCCCGGCTGTCTGCGAAGAACTGTTCTTCCGCGGATACTTGTTGACCGCCTTTCGCGGCGGGATGTCGACGCCGATCGCGATTGCGTTGTCGAGTTGCCTGTTCGGACTGTTCCACGTCATCGCGACGCTGTCGTTCGAGCGATTCCTACCCACGACCATTCTGGGAGTGGTCCTCGGTTTTGTCTGCTATCGCACTGGCAGCGTGTGGCCGGGGATTGTGCTGCATTGCCTGCACAATGGCCTCATTCTGTCGATGCAGGCCTACCAGAAGGAACTGATCTCGTGGGGAATTGGTAACAAGCCCGAAGACCACGTCCCCGTGGCCTGGCTGGCTTCATCGGGTACCGTTGCTGTCCTCGGGTTATTGTTGTTACTGGCCGCAACGAAGCGGACTGAAAGAGCCGTCCTCCCGCCGCAGGCGGGAGGAACGCGCGGCTGACGGCCCCCAAGGCGAGACGGCGTTACTTTGTTTCGAGGAATGTCAGCGTGAACGCATCTTCGGCCTTCACGGGTGTGCCGGCATCCTGCTTGATTTGACCGATCTCGACCATCTGCGAAACCAGAGTCTGCCACCGTTCGGCTGTCATTAGTCCCAGATTATTCTCGTCGAAGCCTTCCGGCAGACAAAGTGGGCGCAGGGCCTTGGTGCCAAACGCGAGAACATCGAGTCCCATTTCGGAGTTCTTCGAATGAATGTAGGCGTTGGTTTCATCCGGTTCTGATAAGTATTTCTTCCAACCTTTGATGGACGCGCGTGTCATTTTTGCGACCAGGTCCGGTTGCTTGTCGATTAGCTCACGCCGCGTCAACAGTGTGCTGGTGTACGTGTTGAAGCCAATGTCCGACAGCATCAGGCATTGCGGGTCGCCACCCAGTTTCTCGGCCAGAAACGGCTCACTGAAACTGTAGGCCTGCTGTCCGAATTCGGCGCGTTCCAGAAAGTCGGCCACGCCTTTCGGGTTGGGCACAATCTGCACATGTTTCAGATTCAGTGTTTTTGTCAAGTACTGCGCGAATGGATTCGGCGCGTTGATGCCAAGCGTGAACGGTTTGGCGTTTTGCAAATCCTCCAGCCGAGTGAATCCACTCTTTTTGTGCACCATGATGCACCGTGGACTGTCCTGCAAAGGACTCATCACGGCCACGACGTCGGCTCCCTGAGCTCGTAGCAGCAACAACTTGTCGGCGTTGTCGACACCGAAATCGACAACCTTGGTTGCGACGTCCTGGATGACCGGCACGTTCAGTCCGCCTGAACGAATCGTGACCTTGAGTCCTTCGTCTTTGAAATAGCCATGGACCAGCGCTGCGTAAAATCCACCATGTTCGGCTTCGGGATACCAGTTCAACGCGAGCGTCACGTCGAAGGCAGGATTCTTTTCGCCGGCAGATGTGGATGAACTGTTGGCCGGCGTCTTCGGTGCTTGTGATTGGCAACCCACGGCGACGAGAAGACAGAATCCAATCCAGACGCGATACAGAGGCATCCATTATTCCTTGAGTGGAGAGTTGCTCGAGAATTCAAGCTGCAGCGATTATCTGACTGTCCGGGAGTTGAATGTCGAGGACAGTCACCGGCAGTGCCTGTGATCGTCCCTTGGCCTTGTGACATCGCCTGAACCAGTCCCTTTTTTCAACTTGCTGTCAGCGGCGGTTTTCGACGGGACCATCGTACCAACTGCGCAGGATCGTCACACTGATCAGGTTGACCAGGCTGAAGATCGCGATTCCGAAAATGGTTGACGTCAGCACGGCGGCAAACAATCGATCGAGCTGCGATTGCCCATTCGCTTCATTGATCAGATAGCCTAATCCAAATTGCTCTGAACCGTATCCCACGAAGAACTCGCCGACGATCGAACCCACCACCGCCAGCCCGCTGGCCGTCCGCGCCCCGGCCAGGATGCCCGGCACCGCGCTAGGAAAACGCAATTTAACCAGGACCTGCCACCGCGATGAATTATTGATGCGGAACAGATCGAGCAAATTGGGATCGATGTCGAGCAGGCCCTGCGTCCCATTCGACAGGATCGGAAACAGGCTGAGTGTGAAGGCGACAATGATCACGCTCTGAAAGCCGTATCCGCACCAGCGAACAATCATCGGAGCGATCGCCACGATGGGAACCGTCTGCAGAAAGATGAAGTACGGATAGCCACTGGCGCGCAGCATGCGCGATTGCGAAAAGGCGAAGGCAATCATCGTTCCGATGATCAGGCTGCATGTAAAGCCAATCATCGCGGCGGATCCGGTGTAAATGACAGCGCGGCTCAACGCGGCCGCATTGTCGACGAACGCCCGACCCACTGCCGACGGTGATGGCAGGATGAAACGTGGCACTTCATACACCAGCAGGCAGATCTGCCATGTCGCAATGACGGCAGCGAACACGACCACAGGTGGCAGGATCGACTCCAGCAACCATCTGCCGATTCTCTTCCGCGTCATCTGGCCACCTCGCGCAATCGCCGACTGAGGTCTCCGCAGAGTCTCGCGAATTCGGGTTCCGATCGCAGTTCCGGTTCACGCGGGTAGGCAAACGGAACAGAGAGATCTGCGACGATCGTTCCGGGCCGCCGACTCATGACGAGCACTCGTTGCGAGAGAAACACGGCCTCGGCCACATTGTGAGTGACGAACAGACCCGTCCATTGATGCTGCATCCAGATCCGGACCAGTTCTTCATTCAGTTGTTGCCGTAGCACGTCATCCAACGCGGCAAATGGTTCGTCGAGCAACAACAGGTCGGGTTGTGTGACCAACGCCCGAGCCAACGAGACACGCATCCGCATCCCGCCCGACAGATTCTGCGGTCGCTTGCGAGCATCGTCATCAGTCAAGCCGATGAGCTTCAGCGCCTGTTGGACTCGAGTCCCATGATCGCGCCTCGTGATTCCTTGCAGCTCCAACGGCAATCGGATGTTCGCAGTGACCGTTCGCCACGGTAACAGGTTCGGTTCCTGAAACACAAAAGCCACGCGCGAGGTTGTTCGTCTCGCCTCCTCAGGTGCCATACCGGCGACCGCCAACGTGCCTTTGGTGAAATTCATCAGCCCCGCAACCAATCGGAGGAATGTCGACTTACCACACCCCGACGGCCCCAGAATCGCCACGAATTGTCCGGTGGGGATTTCGACCGAAAGATTGGTGAGCGCCACTCGCCCTGAACCAAACGACATTTCAACTGCGTGTGCTTCTATGAACGGAGGCGGAATCTCCGTCGAAGTAGTTGTTTGTCGATTCGAATCCATGTCCACAGTTCAAAGCTGTATGAAAGCTGTATGGCCAATTCACAGAGCACGTCATGTCGGCGGCATATTGTTAAACATCCACCCCAATTCGGCCACTCGGGCCGAAGAATTTGCCACCGGTTGCCTGCGATTCTTAGATCAGTATCATCTCGTTGAGTTCGACTGTCTGGTCATTGGATGTTGTTCAAAGCGATCGGTCGGCGTTCTTTCATTGGTCAGGATCGCTGAATGTCTCGCCCGTTGCTGGCAATTGATGCGGGAAACAGCCGTTTGAAATTCGGCTTGTTCGTCCCGTCGCAGAGTTCGTTCTATCGTCGCTGCGGAACGGACATTGCCAAAGTCGTCGATGTGCCGGACGTCTGGCCGTATTGCCGACGATTTCTGGCTGTTCCCGTCGACGATCCGATTCCCTGGCAGACGATATCCACCTGGAAACCCGATGGAACCGTGATCGCCGGATCGAATCCACGTGCAATCGATCGAGTGCTTGAAGAATGGTCTGTCACCGGGTTACCGAAACCGATGGTTGTCCGCGATCGAACCGCCATCAATGTTGCGATCGATGTCGATTTTCCTGATAAAGTCGGCCTGGACCGACTATTGAATGCTGTCGGAGCCAATGCCCTGCGTCCAGCGAAGCGACCTGCGATCGTGATTGATTCCGGAACGGCGACGACGGTCAACTTCATCACTGCTCAAGGAGTGTTTTGCGGCGGAGCCATCCTGCCGGGGCTGGAAATGTCGGCCAAGGCCCTGCACTACTACACGGCTGTGCTGCCGCTGTTACCGGTTCAGGATTTAGGCGGTGAACCACCCGTCGCGCCGGGCAGAAATACGCGTGAAGCAATTCGTAACGGGTTGTTCTGGGGGCAGGTTGGTGCCATTCGCGAATTGGTCAGTCAGGTCTGTCAGCATCAGGGGTTGGCGGCTGCGGATTTTGTCGGCGATCAAGCGGACCCGAACGCTCCGTGGCTGATTCTGACGGGCGGCGGCGGCCCGGTACTCAGTTCTCAGTTTCCGGGCTTGTTGACGCTGCCGTCGCTGGGAATGCATGGCTTGGTGTTGACGGCCTGGAGCAAGGATGCCTGATCGATGCCTGCAGTTCCTTTTTCAGTGATGGCGGCGCGACTCACGCCTGTCGGACGCGGGGCGATTGCGACCATTCGCGTTGAGGCATCGTCAGTCGACGTGACCGCCCACTGGTTGAATGGGTTGGATCCTTTGTTTCGCGCCGCGAATGCCAAACGGCTGGCTGATCAGCCGCTGGATCGCATCGTTTTTGGTCGTTGGGGACGACAGAACGCTGAAGAACTGGTGGTCTGTCGCGTTCAATCACACGTGATGGAGATCTATTGTCATGGAGGCAATGCGGCCGTCCGACGGGTGCTGGACGACTTGAAGTCGGTCGACTGCGAAATCGTCGACTGGTCGCAGCAAACTAGACTGAGCACAGATCTGCTGGAAGCGGAATGTCTTGAGGTACTGAGTCGAACTTCAACCTGGCGAACCAGTCGGATCGCGCTGCAGCAAACGAATGGCTTGTTGCGATCGGTCTATACGCGTCTGTCCCACTCAGGATCGTTGCGGGATTCCAGCATAGATCTGGAACTCGACGAATTGCTGAGTTGGAGTACATTTGGCATTCATTTGTCCACACCCTGGAATGTCGTGCTGACTGGCCGACCGAATGTGGGCAAGTCAAGCTTGATCAACCGGTTGCTGGGATACAATCGAGCGATTGTGTTCGATCAACCGGGGACGACGCGCGATGTAGTGACCGGCGAAACCGCGTTCGACGGTTGGCCAGTCTTACTTGCGGATACGGCCGGAATCCGTGACAACGCGGGGTCGCTCGAAGCCGCTGGAATTGCGCTGGCCCGAGACCGTTTGCGGTCGGCCGATCTGGTCGTTGTCGTGCTAGATCTCAGCCAGCCTCCGTCGACGGAGGATTTTTCGTTCTTAGCTGAGCAGCCCATCGCACTCGTTGTTGGTCATAAATCGGATTTGCCAGATCAATGGAGCGATCGATTGCCGCCGCGAGCGATTCGTGTTTCGTCTGTGACCGGCGAGGGGGTGGCAGAGCTGCAGAAGCGGCTGGTTGAGAAGTTGATTCCAGAACTCCCGGACGCTCAAACGGCCGTTCCCATGACGCAACGACAAATCGAATTGCTCCAACAAGCGCGCGGTGCGACAACAGTTGATTCACGTCAGCGAGCGTTGAACGAGCTGATTGGGCCGGTTCCAGCCAATTCTTTGAGTTAGTTTTTCAGCACGCGGTGAATGTAGTAGCTCGCCGCAATCAGTAATGCTCCATCTGCCAGCCAGGCTGACCAACTGGGATCGATTTGACCGCTTTTCGACAGGTTTTGAGTCATCATCGCGATCGGGTAATAGACTGTCAGGATTGGCAAAAAGCAGAATAGAAAACTGGTCAGGAACTGCTTCTTCGCCATCAGGATCGCGAACGGACTGCCCAGCAGGACGAAGAAGAAACAACTGACCGACATCGAGAATCGGTTGTAGTATTCGGTCCGGAGTCCGCGAATGGCATCGATCGCCGAATGTTCGACTTGCAGATGCGCGACATATTTGGGGTCCCTCCAACTTTCGAATTCACCACGCGCCATCGCGAAGGCCGATTCGATGGTTTGCCGCTGCCGAGCCAGTTTGTGTCGTTCCTTCTGGGCGTCCAGCGAGACCATCAGGTCCTGAGTCCGCAGCACGCGATTTCCCGCCGAGTTGCTCCGTTTCGGCAAGGGATAGGGGAAGCGGTCGTTTTGCAGGTAGAACGATTGATTCTTTCCGCCGAAGTTCCCCTGCACTCCTTGCAAACTGAGCCACACAAGTTGCCGCCGCAAGTCAAACTCGATATGTGCTTCGGTGGCTTGAACGGTGACCGATTTTCCTTGTCGAGGTGCGTAACGGATCGTGGGGTGAATCAATGCCCGGCCCTTAATTCCGGTGACATTGATCGTAATAAAATGGTCCTTGGCGTTGATCTGGTTCTCGGTGCGCAACTTGTCCAGAAAAATGTCTTCCATCGCCAACGCCACGATGCGTTCAATGTTGCTGAAGGACCAGGGAATGATCTGATCCGTCAGAATCAATGCGACGATGCTGAACACGCCTGCCAGGAAAAACGAGGGCCACATCAAGTGGATGATGTGAACCCCGGCCGCGCGCGCGGCGATGATTTCGTTGTCGCCTGCCATCCGTCCGTACACGACACAAACGGTCAGCAACAACGTCGCGGGGATCGTGTAGGGCATCAGGCTGGGCACGACATAGGGCATGATCTGAAGAACTTGCCAGATCCCCAGGTCGAACTTCCGAGCTTCGCCAAACACGCCGACAAAGACCAGCAACAGTGTGGAAACAGTGATCAATGCCCCGAACACGCGGAGCAATTCGATCATCACATACCGTTCCAGTTGCCGCATCGGCCCTTGCTTCCGAACACAAAAGGCTGCAATCAGTTGCGTAAATGAGGCGGTCGTATATGAGAATTCCGTCGAAATCGTCAAGACGGGTTCGATCGTGGAGAAGATGGGGCGGATGAGGGGCTGGCGGGACTCGGGAGAAATGCTGGTCGATGGTCCCTGATGGAAAAGAGTTGCGCTGGCGAATACCTTAACCAACGGCGCCAGGTCAGCGCGTCCGGATGAACGATCCCGGTGGCTGGCGGGTTGGATAACTCTCGAAGTTGGAATCAGGAAATGCAGGCTGGCGTTCGGCGAGCAGTGGTGCTGGTGAGTGGCGGCCTGGATTCAGCTACGATTCTGGCGATCGCGCGCCAGCAGGGTTTCGAATTGAACGCCCTCAGTTTTGATTACGGCCAGCGGCACCGTTTCGAACTGGAAGCCGCCCAGCGCGTCTGTGCCGCGGCAAACGTCGCACGACAGATCACCGTTCCACTTGATTTGCGGGCATTTGGCGGATCGGCTTTGACGGACAACATCGCTGTGCCCAAGGATCGTAGTGATGCCGAAATGTCGGGAGGAATTCCGATTACGTATGTACCGGCGCGGAACACGATCTTCTTGTCCGTCGCGCTGGGTTGGGCCGAAGTGCTGGGAGCGATGGACTTGTTCATCGGCGTGAACGCCGTGGACTACAGCGGCTACCCCGATTGCCGCCCCGAATTCATTGCGGCATTCGAGCGACTGGCGAACCTGGCGACAAAAGCAGGCGTCGAAGGGACGGCGCTGTGGAAAGTGCATGCCCCACTGATTGCATTGTCCAAAGCGGATATCATTCGGCGTGGCATCGAACTGGAAGTCGACTACGGAATGACGCACAGTTGTTATGACCCCGATCCGACGGGCCGCTCATGCGGGCATTGCGATTCGTGTCAGTTGCGGCTGAAGGGCTTTGCCGAAGCCGGACTGACGGATCCCGCGGTGTATGTCACGCGATAGAATCGACCGTCGGCGATACCGTCGGGGGCGATCGTCTCGAATCCGGCAAATTCTGCCGATCGTCGCCCAAAGATCCTTCCGGCAAGAAATCGAAGAAGTTCATATTCGTCAATTCGGCGTCAATAAATCACGTATTTAATTAGCGACATATTATTACTATTATCTGCAGGCAGTCAATCTCAGATTGTTGCCCATCGCATCGAAAAATGTTGGTTTGAATGTTTTTTCCTGTTTTTCTCACCAATACCTATTGAATCACCGATCTAATTGGTGGTATATTTCGGCGCGGAGGCCTGATCGGTTGTTTGTCTCACATGTTTCGCGATCGATGTTGATCGCACAGCACCCGCTTGAAGCGTTTCCGGGCTGGTATCGTTGGAGGTTGAATGATGGACCGTAAGTTGGTTTCTGAGCGCCGTTCGCGTGGTTTCACGCTAATCGAGTTGCTGGTGGTGATCGCGATCATCGCCGTGTTGATTGCGTTACTTTTGCCGGCAGTGCAACAGGCCCGTGAAGCCGCCCGACGGACTCAATGTAAAAACAACCTCAAGCAACTTGGTCTGGCCGCATTCAATTACGAATCGACCTACACCCGGCTGCCCACCGCAGGGAAAGGTGTGAACTTCGCCGCGATCGCCTTGCAGGCGTTCCCGACGTCGACGTTCACTCAGGTGCTGCCCTTCGCCGATCAGGCACCCCTGTACAACAACATGAATTTCAATGTGCACTACTCGAACAGCTCAGTCAGCACCAATGCCACCGCAGCCAAAACCAAGATTCCGGCGTTCCTGTGCCCGAGCAATGCCATCACGACGAATGATTCACTCGGATACGGTTATGTCGACTATATGCCGATCTCGTTCGTGGATATTGATCCTGTCACACAGGTCCGTAACCAGCTTGTGGCCGGCTCGGCCTTAAACGCCACTCAAGATTCGGCCTTCGGTTTGTTCGGAAATCGGATCGGCGACATCACCGATGGAACCAGCAACACGATTGCCATCATTGAACAGGCCGGACGTCCCGCGAATATCATCGGCAAGTATGTCGTGACGTCGCTGTATATCGGAGGTGCTCCTGGTTTGGATCCGACACAAATGCCCAGCTCGACACAAACTGCGCCAAACCGTTGGGCCGACTCAGACTCGGGTGCTGGTGTGTCAGGTCAGAACAACAACGTCGTTGGCAATCTGCTGCCGATCTTCAATGGCAACAAAATTCCGGTGGGCGGTCCTGCCGCATGCCCGTGGACTGTCAACAACTGCGGTCCGAACAACGAACCGTTCAGTCTGCATGTTGGCGGACTGCATGCCCTGTTGTGCGACGGAACTGTCCGGTTCATTTCGGAAAACATCGATCGCAACACCGCTCGACTGCTGTTGGGACGTGCCGAAGGCGGAATCCTGAGCGAGTTTTAAACCAGGTCAGTGACCAGGTGATTTCCAGGGAACGTGGTGACAGAACCCTGACTCTGAATCCTCAGCGGTCAGGGTTCTGTTGCTTTCAGATAACCCTCAGTCGATGTAAATGAACTCGTTCGCCGAAAGCACCGCTCGGCACAGGCTGGTCCAGACTCGAACTTCCACATCAGCGGCATCAGGTTCTGCTCGTATCAGCGATTCCTGCATTCGTTCCAGATACAAAGCCGATCGGGCAACTTCGGCTTCCTTGGGCAGGCGGTTGTAGGCCCGTTCATAGAGCTGCTTGATTCGATTCGCCCTGTCTTGGGGCATTGCCATCAGAGCCGCAGCCAAAGTACGGCTTTGTTCCAGCACGAATTGGCTGTTCATCATGAACAGCGCCTGCGGCGCCACTGTTGTCTGATCACGTTGACCGTTCAGAGTGCTGGGGTCGGCGAAATCGAAGGCGGTAAACACATCGTACAGAGCGGATCGGACGACAGGCAGGTAGATCGATCGGCGGTTGCTGTTGTAGATCTCGGGGTTCACGTTGGCCGTACTGGTCACATAGGCGCGATTCTTTGTCGGCAACATCGAACCCCCCATCGACTCATCCAATGTTCCGCTGACCGCAAGTAAAGAATCGCGCAAGACCTCGACATCCATTCGCTGGCGCTGGAATCGCGAGAACAATCGGTTTTCCGGATCGGCCAGCGCGACCTCGGCACGATACTCGGTGCTTTGCTGATACGTCGCTGACTCGACAATGCGCCGGTGCAGAGATTTCATGCTCCACGCGCGGGGGTTTGGCAGTACGTGGCCCTGTTGATTTTCCGGGAGTGGGCCAGCAAACTCGCTGGCCACCCAATCCAACAGTGCGGGGTTCGTCGGACGCTCACCCAGACGACCGAAGTTATCAGGCGACCGTACCAGTCCCAGGCCAAAGTGCCACTGCCAGATTCGGTTCGCCATGACTCGTGCTGTCAGCGGATGTCGCGGGTCCGTCAACCACCGAGCCAGTTCGAGTCGACCGCTGCCCTCGGCCAGTGGTTGCAATTGTCCGCCGGTCAGAATCAGGGGCAAGCGCCGCGAAATCTCTTTTCCCAGCGTCAGATAGTTGCCTCGCAGGTGAATCTTTAGATTGACTGGAGTCGTATCAGCGACCGCCATCGTTTCCGGATACTGAGGGATCGTCTTTTCTATCTGTGCCAACTGTTCGCGAGCGGCAGCCAAATCCGCCTTGACGGTTGCCGGAAACGCCTGTTCGATGTCCGCGGGTGGCGCGAGAGCGCCCGGATTGGCTTTCGAATAGGCGCGAGCCGATTCCAGCACCACATCGTTCAAGGCCGTCGATTCTTTACCAGCCTGTTTCTGCAGCGAGTCCGCCTCGACCGCCTCGGTAAACAACCGGTCATATCGCGCCGCGAGTTCGACGAGTGATGTCGGTTGTGCCGCGCCCAGCAGTCTTTCGACGCCGTTATCGGGATGTTCCGGCTGCGGTTGCAACTTCCCCTGTGCGGCAAACTGATGCCACGCCGTCAGGATCGAATTGGCGTCCTGCTGCGATACCTCGATCGCTTTGACTGTTTGAGCGACCAGCGATGGCCACAATTCTGCTTTTGCTGAACCGGACTGCTGAGCCCGATCTTTCACTCCATCTGCGGTCAATGTCGCCTCGATCGTGAGCAGCAGTTTGTCGATGTGAGGGAATGCCGCGGGTTGCTCAAGCCGAATGGTATGAGTCCCCGCCGTGATCGGCACGTGCGCCTCAACGAACCAGGTCTGAGAATCAGGCGTCCACGATCCCGTCGCCTTGTTGGCGGCATCAGACTTGATCAGGCGGCCATCGATCGACAGCGCCACGGGTCGCGCTGCCGCGGCGGCGTACCGCAGTTCAACTTGATAGACGCCGGTTTGAGCGACGTTCACGTCGTATTCAGTAAAGTTCGGAGTTTCACCGCGATTGACGAGGACTCCGATCCCGTTGCCGTAGTTGTCGCGGTCTTTCAACACGTTGCCGCGCGCATAGTCTTCGGCTTCGATCAGGATGGCATCGGGCCGGTCTTTCAGGTCCGAATCATTGCCCTGCGGTTTGGCCTGTGCCAGCAGTTTGGCTTCCTGAGCTGACCGCGCGGCGGCCAGCAGGTATTGGCCGCCATGTCGTCGTGCGGTATCCAACAGGACCGTCGTTGCATCGTTCTTCTGATGATCGATCGCTTGTCGTTTCGATGCGACTTGCTGCTGCAATTCCTCGAGCAATTTCGTTTGTTCGGGCGACGCCAACGGTCGCTCGTGCCACCGTGCGACCACAGAGAAGGTGTCCATTGTTTGAGTGCTTTTGAAGACTCCCGCCAACCCGTAATAGTCGGCCGCCGTTAATGGGTCGAATTTGTGATCGTGACAACGGGCACATCCCATCGTCAGCCCCATCACGGCGCGAGCGATCGTGTCGACTTGCTCGTCGATGATGTCCATCTGCATTTTGACCGGATCGTCCTCGGCCAGCATTTTCGCACCCAGGCACAAAAAGCCGGTTGCCGTCAGCCGATCGAAATACTGCTGTTGTTCATCGCCAGATGAATTCGCGCCGGGGGCGGGCAACAGGTCTCCGGCGATCTGTTCCATCAGGAATTGGTCATAGGTCGTGTCCTGGCGGATCGCACGCACGACATAGTCGCGATAACGAAACGCATTGGCGTAGGCGAGGTTCTCATCCAGCCCGTTCGAATCGGCATAACGCGCGACATCCAGCCAGTGCCGTCCCCAGCGTTCCCCATATCGCGGCGACGTCAACAGTCGATCGACCAGTCGCTCAGTGGCATCCGGTGCGTTGTCTGCGGCGAATTCATTCACTTCGTCGGGAGTTGGTAGCAGTCCGGTCAGGTCGAGTGCCAGTCTGCGGATTAGCGTGCGAGCCGAAGCCGGTCGTGCAGCGCTCAACGAGTTCGTTTCCAGTTCTGCCTGAACGAATTCATCGATCGGCGACTGTGGCCATGCGCGGTTCTTAACCTCTGGTCGCACTGGTCGTCCTACCGGTTGAAAGGCCCAGAAGGCTTTTTGCTCATCGGTGAATGGAACGTCACCGGTCACTTCGCGGGTGGGCGTCGGTGTGGCGACCTTGGCGTTGGGCCACGGCAATCCTTTTCGAACCCACTCGGTCAGGATCTCGATCTCTGCCGTGGGTAGTTTTGATTTGGGCGGCATTTGGATGCCACCGCGATAGCCAATGACTTCCATCAATAGCGATTCAGCGGGCTTGCCCGGAACGGCCGCGGGACCACTATCGCCACCGGTCAGGATTGCGTCGCGCTGATCCATCCGCAGGCCGGATTTCTGTTTGTCCTCGCCATGGCACTCGTAACACTTGGCGATCAGCAGCGGCCGAACTTTGGCTTCAAAGAACTCCAGGTCCGCCGGTGAGACGCTGCTCTCCTCCGCGACGGCGGATCGCGACACCACGGCGAAGACCGTCATCAGAATCAGAAATCGATCGCGCATGTGTTGGTTCAGCTCACCAGAGTCAAATCAAGACGGCCTGAATTGTATACATTGCGTCCGATCCGTCGAAAGGTCAGAGATCCTATTTTCAACGGTCATCGACCGATCCTTCGTATTTGGAATGAGGAATGATCGGATCGTGACAATCGGCAATCCTGACCTCGTTTGCCAGCGGTTGCATGGCGACGGTACGAATCCCATCGTGTTGTTCCCGTGGTTCATGATACAACACGTAACGATACAACAGTCGTCACGAAAGTATGACGATGTCTCACGCAACGCCGTTGAATGAAGGATTCACTCATGTTCAGATGCCGGATCTGCCACTCGTCGCGAACGCGGCCTGTGACGGATTTTGGCACGCTGGCCATCACCAATCAGTTCTTGAAGTCGGGCGACTCCTCGGCGTCTCGGCATCCGCTCGCCTGGATCGTGTGTGACGAATGCGGGCTGGTCCAACTCGTCGAATCACCGCCGTTGCAGGAAATTCAGCCGAGGTTTCCCTGGATCACTTATCAGGAACCGGAACGTCACCTCGACGAAACCGCGACAACGATCCGGCAACAAACGGAATTGAAACCGACGGCACACGTCGTTGGGCTGACATACAAAGATCAGCCATTGCTGGATCGATTAAGCGACACCAGGATCCGATTGCTGGATCCACGAGATGATCTGTTAATCGCCGCAGAGTTGTTCGGCCTCGAGACGTTCCAGTCGGCATGGACTGTTGAACGAGCTCAGCTACTGCGTGAACGATACGGAGCCGCAGACGTTTTTATTGCACGACACATCCTGGAGCATACTTTCGATTCGGCTGAATTCCTGGCCGCCTGCCGAACCATGCTGGCTGACGGGGGATTGTTGGTCATTGAGGTTCCTGATTGCGAGCGTGCGTTTCGCGAGGTGGAATTGTCCGTCGTCTGGGAAGAACACTTGCTGTATTTCACCGAACGGACATTGCGGTCCAGCTTGACCGCGGCCGGTTTCCAGACGTACCACATCCAGCGAGCGACCTATCCGATCGAAGATTGTTTGATCTGGCTCGGACGATCAATCCGTTCATTCAAACAGCATGTGACGCGGCAGAATTCGACTGACGATACCGATCCGCTTCAATCGTTTGCCGAAGGTTGGCGACGCCGTGCGGCGAAGATTCGAGATTGGGCGTCCTCAATTTGTCGCGAGGGCGGACGGTTGGCCGTGTTTGGTGCGGGACACCGAGCCGCGACGCTGATTGACCTCGCTGGACTGGCGGAATTCGTCGACTGCGTGATCGACGATTCGCCTGACAAACAGCAATTGCGTTTTCCAGTGGATCAATTGCCGATTTGTCGATCGCAGGCTTTGATAGACCGTCAGATCAGCTGTTGCTTGTTGATCGTCAATCCCGAGGCCGAAGATCGTATCATCAGTCGACATCAACAGTACACTGCGTCTGGCGGCGTGTTCGTTTCGTATTATCCGGCGAGTCCTCGAGCATTAAGGTGGTCATGAGTTCTAACCATGCGATTGTGGTCGGCGGAACTCGCGGTTTAGGGCGAGGGCTGGTCGAGCTTTGGGCGGAAAGTACGGACCGAATTTCTGTGATCAGTCGCAACGTGCCTGCCCCCCGCCCTGCCTTGCGAGACGGCGTTCAATTCTATGCGGCCGATATCACTAGGCTGGATGAAGTCGAACGCACCGTCGAACAGATTATGGCGGGCAGCGGAGCGGTCTCGCGATTGGTGTTCTCACAACGTTTTCGAGGTGCAGGTGCCGATTCTCTGCAAGAGGAATTGGAAGTCGGGCTGGTGGCCACTGACCGGACGATTGATCAACTTGTCTCAAAGAATCAATTCACGCGACCGGCTTCGATTGTGATCGTCAGTTCAGTCGCCAGTCACCTGATCGCGCCCGAACAGTCGCTGGGCTATCACGTGAATAAAGCGGCCCTCGAACAATTGGTGCGATATCAGGCCGTTCGGCTCGCCCCACTTGGAATTCGAATCAACGCCGTCGCTCCCAATCTGATCCTCAAAGAAGAAAGCCGTGCCTTCTATCAGCAACATCCGGCATTGAGACAGCAATACGAATCACTGATCCCACTGGGAACAATGGGCTCACCCCGCGACGTCGCGTTCGCCATCGATTTTCTAGCCAGCGATCGAGCGGCCCACATCACCGGTCAGACGCTGGTCGTCGACGGTGGATTGACGCTGTTACTGCAACACGGGCTAGTTCCCAAACCGCCTGTACCGTAATCGGATCGCCGATGATAAAGTCTTAATGCCTTGTGTGGCACTGGCTATGCCAGTGTCTTCATCTTCATTCAACGCTCGACGAAACGACAGTGTCTTGGATGTCCATAACCACCTCCGGACTGATCCGGAGCTAAGCCCATCGCCATTTCACCGTTTACCCTGCGATCGTTCCATGACTTCGGCGAGCGTGACGGGAACACCGCCGCGGCGCTTGCTTTCTTCTGCCGCTTCCAGAAAGGCAAAGACTTCGACCATCTCTGCGACCGCGATCGGTGCTGTTTTCGTACGAAAGAACGTCGTGACGGCGGCGACGAGTGGAACGTAGTCGTAGAATTGATTGACGTGGGCAATCCCCTGCTCGCCGAACACGGTCGCTCCCAAACCGGTTTTCCCGGTCTGTTCGCGGATGGCTCGATACGTTCCGATGCGTCCCTGTTCCCAGGTTCCTGTCACCTGCTCGCTGTATTTCGTCTGCACGGCCGTCACCGACTGACAACCGGTTCCCATCAGCGAATAAAGTAGATCGACACCATGCACGCCGTACCAGAACAGATCGGGGTGGCCGATCGCCGCGCGGGCCTGGCTGTAGGTATCACACCCCAGAATCTGGCCAAACTCTGGATTGTGTTTCAGTTCGGGGTAACGGGCGGTGAAGCGACTGGATGAGGCTGTGAACCACGGCGTTCCGTGCGTTTCACCCAGTTTCGCAATCGCCAGTACATCCGTCAGTGATGCCGCCAAGGGCTTGTCAATGAAGATCGGTTTCCTGGCGGCGAAGACGGGTCGCGCCTGGTCGAGATGCTGAGTTCCATCGACACTTTGCAGCATGACGACATCGACCAGCGGCAATAGAGCGTCGATCGAATCGACAATCGTGACGCCCAAGCTGCGCACTTCGCTCGTGAATCCTTCCAGTCGATCTTTACTCAACGGAAACGCCGGGTTCCCTGCCGGAAACGCCGCGACGACGCGGCAACCGGCCAGTGCGGGAACCTGGCTATTGTCCTGATTGAGCAGCTTGGTGAACACGCTGACGTGCGAGGTATCCAAGCCGATCATCCCGATCCGAATGTCTGGCAGTGGCGTGGACGCGGTTTGCTCGTCCGCCAGACCGCGTGACAATGACAACCCGGCGGCAATTCTCCCGCTTAGGACGCGGGCCATCTCGAGACGATTCATTTCCATGGCAACGTCTCCTCAGACAGGCAGTGCACAGATAGTGCTCGATTCGTCGAACAGAAAAATCTGCCACGGTCTAATCACTGCAGTCCCGGTCGGGACAATGAGAATCTCAAGTCGCGGCTCCAGTCGTCGTTCTTCCGGTTATCGCGTCAGTGGACCCCCAGCGTCGCTCGACTGGAATTCCAGGATCATCGACCGGAGTTTGACCAGTTGATCGATCAGTCGCGGCAGTTCGGCGAGGGGCACCATGTTGGGGCCGTCGCTGAGTGCTTTGTCGGGATTGGGGTGTGTTTCGAAGAAGATGCCGTCGCAGCCGCAGGCGACTGCGGCTCGGGCCAGGAACGGCACCATATCGCGTCGGCCGCCGGTGGTCGCACCGCCGGGTAATTGCACGCTGTGCGTGGCGTCGAAGATGACCGGTGTCCCGAAGCCTTGCATCACCGGGACGCAGCGAAAATCGTTGACCAGTCGTCCGTAACCGAACATCGTGCCGCGTTCGGTCAGTAATACATTCGGGTTGCCGGACGATTCGCACTTCTTCACGACATGGATCATGTCTTCCGGCGCGATGAACTGTGGCTTTTTTGCATTGACGATGCCACCGTGGCGCGCGGTGGCTCCGGCGATGGCTTCGACCAGATCAGTCTGCCGTGCCAGGAACGCGGGGATCTGCAGGATCTTGCAGACTTGAGCGGCCGGTTCGGCTTGAGACGGATCGTGAATGTCAGTCAACAGTGGCAAGCCGGTTGCCTGGCGGACTTTTGACAGGATTTCGAGACCCTTTTGTAGACCTGGTCCCCGAAAGCTGTCGCCGCTGGTGCGATTGGCCTTGTCGAAGCTCGACTTGAAAACGATCTGCACGCCTTGTTTGGCAGAGATTTCGGCGAGTCGCTGGCCGACTTGCATGACCAGATCTTCGTTCTCGATCACGCACGGTCCGGCGATGAACAGCAGCGGCAATCCGCGACCACATTTCCATTGGTCGACCTGAACTGGATTGTTGGGCACGGTCACTCCTCCTGATTTCAAACTGCGGCCACAACGGGATGATCACGCAGATCAAGCATCCGATGTGCCGCTCGTCCATGCGAGCAATTGCTTCCAGAACTGAGCGTAATGGCTACCGACTTCGATTGCGACTGCACCAGCGTGACCCGGCCGCGGGTCGGCGGGGTTCGCGATGGAGTCGGGTTCAGAATAGCTGGGTCGCTCGCGCGTTGGTAACGTCTGACCCGGCCGCGGGTCGGCGGGATTCGCGATGGGGTCGAGTTCAGAATCGTCGGGTCGGTCGCGCGTTGGTAATGCCTGACCTGTCACGCGAGGTAGACCCCAGTCGACGAAACCGCCGACCCAATGCGGTGCGACGTCGCTCATAAAGGCAGCCGTTCGACCGAGTCCATGATGTCCCACGACCAGTGCGGGATATGCGTCACGAGCCGAATGAGTCCATTGAGACGCCTCGCTGCCCGATACCGCAACATCGAATGTCTGTGCTTTCAGAATCACGTGACCTGCGGCTTTGGCAGTGACGCGATTCATTCCGCCGATGGCGGGCGGTCGCGACAGCCACGGCAAGCTTTGAAGAATCGGATGATCTGCGACAGGCGTCAGCCAGGCCGACTGATCAAAGTTCGTGCGGTCATCGGTTGAAGAGATTGTGACGGGCAAGATCGAACCGAGCGGTGTCTTGTCCCAGTCACCGCCAAACCCATGAAACGATTCCCAACCGCCAATCATCAGCAGTCCGCAACCCTGCTCGATCAGTTTCAGCGCCCGTTGCTGGAGCTGTGCATCAAATTGAGCGGCGGGATAGTCGCTCAGGATCAGCAGTGATCGCGGTCGGTCGAGTAACTTGGCAGACATCGGGATATGACTGGGGACGTAGTCGAACGTCCAACCCCACGTCGCCATCATCCCGGCGAGATAAGAGGCGGCCGAGTTCAGGTCGGTGTCCCCGCAATACAGAATCGATTTGTTCACGAGACGGTTTCCTCGATCGATCAGGTCGGAGATTCCGCGGGCCAAAAGGTGATTGGCCATTCAGAAACCCGAGACAACTTTTTGGCGGCTTCGAAGTGGGGAACGAATAACAGAACGTTGTCGGATGTCAAATCCGACAGATCAAGATCGCCCACGTGCCGCCATTCCTGTTCGATCGACCAATCGATCTCGGTCTCGCCGCCCGCCGCCTGAAAGAAGGGGCGATCGGCTTCAGGCAAGCCGTTCCAGTCGGCCTCGGTGCCGTACTGGACAGGCCGAACACCGCGTTCGATCAACCAATCGCGTCGGACACAAAGCCCGTACGGTTCGAAGTCCCAGCGGACGCGATGCGCACGGAAACAGTGGAGCGCCGGGAGTTGCTGCAGCGGACAGGCGGTCCAACTGATGACGCGATGTCCACCGCGGATCATCCGGTTTGAGGCGATCAATCGTCGCTGGGCGGCGATCCGCTGCAACGTTCCGAGAGACGAGTGATCCGCTGACGGTGCTCCGGACAGCATGCTGTCCGCGTACTGCTCAAAAGACTGCTCAGGCCACGGACCGGGACAGGCGCGAGTGGTATGACTCAGCAAAGTCCAACTCGATGCGTCTGGCGGCGATTCAATGAAGTAGACGTTGTCTGGTTGAGGCGATTGTTCGTCGTCGGCGACGTCGGGCGTGTCGAAGTCGAACGGAGTGAGCATGATTTTGTCTGGCTGCCACAACTCGGCTCCTGCGGCTAGTAATTCCAGTCGCGTCGGTTCCGTTTGCAGCTTGGGAAGATCGACCAGGACAACGTGTCGCTGTGGTCGCATCAGTCGTTCTACGAGCAACCGATGCAGATTGCCACCAGTTCGCAAGTGCAGGACATAGACGATGTCGGCAGCTTCGATCACGGCACGATCGCGAGTGGGGATGTCCGCTTCTTCTGCTGTCGATACTGTCGTTGGGCTGGCGACCTCGTGTGGCACGTTCAGGCGGATTGCCGCCTGCCGCACGAAATCGCAGCCAGCCGTTCCCTCACCGATAAGCAACTTCGCGTGATCGAGCGCGAGTTTTCGTACGACTGCGCGGAGTGCAGCCACCCATGTCTCGTCGGGACTGACCAGTCGCCGCAGTCGTGACATGACGATGGCGACTGATGGGTGACTCATCTCAGTTCAAGGACCTCGTCTTAGGTCAGAAACACACCGGTGAAACGGACGTCGACGAAGACATCGAAAACGGCCGGCATCAACAGAACTGGCCGCTCAGCGTAACCTTCGCGGGTGCTGAGCGGCCAGTTGAAAGTTCAATTCTAAGCGGGAATCGCGGGTTACGTGGTCCAATTGTTGATGTCGTCGCCGTTGCCTTGGCCATCGATCTTATCGGGTCCATTCGACCAGATACGCGGTTTGTCTTCACCCGCCTGATAACTGTAATGCAGTTCCATCCCCCATGCGTCCTTGGGGATCTTTTCAATGTAGGGTGGCAACGATTTGCCATTCTTGTCGACGCCGGGGTTCATCAGGGCGTTGGGATCGACGGGCCATTCCATGTCGTGGTCGACGGCATAATTCTTGGCGATGTTTTCGAATGCTTTGATGCTGATCGTGGAGTTTCTGATGTAGGCCGTTTTACCGGCTCCCAGCAGGTTGGGGATCACCATGGCGGCGATCACACCCAGGATCGCCAGAACCAGCAACACTTCGGTCAGCGTGAAGCCGCTGCGGCGTCGAACAACAGGAGCGAGTGGTGAGCGTTTCATGACAACTTCCGTACAAAAATGACAATCTGTCCCATGCTGTGGCACTTGTCAGCCAGTTTAATCTTAATTGGCCAGTCAAGAAACAGTTGCATGGTCGTAAACACGAATAACGGCTAGAGTTTGCAGATCTTTTTCCTGTCGTACAACATGTTGGCATCAATGTTCAGTTCGATTTCAGGATTATCGGCCAAGGCAGTGGCTTGCGTCGAACTCATTTCCGTATATTCGGTTTCGACGATATGTCACAGGGCGCTCGAAACCATCGCGACGTCAGTGTCAGACCCCTCCCACGACCGACTACGTGATGATCGACAGCGTTCGATGAAGGTCGTGCCATAACAGATCCAAGGCGTCAGTAGAACGACAACTGATGATAACATCGCGAGAAAACATCTGGATCGGCGCCGTCGTGGCCCTGCTTGGCGGGGGCATCGGATTCGTTGTTGGTGTTCAGAGTGATTGGCGCACTACGCGGCCAACCGTCCCTGCCGTCGCGGCCAACGACTGGTCGAATCCCTTGTTGCCCGCCTACATCGGCAATGAAGGATGTGCCTCGTGTCATGCCGGCCAGGCGGCCGCCCACGCGACGAACGGTCACTCACGAACGTTTTTCGAGCATGACCTGGCCTCGAACTACTCAAACCTGCTCAAGCAACCGATCACCGATCCCGAGCGAAAGGGCGATTTGCAGTATGCCTCTGAAGGCAAGGAACTGATCGCGACCTTCGACAATGGAACGCAATACGAACGATTGCCGATTCAGTTCGCGCTGGGATCGGGGGCTCACGCAACGACCTTTATCAACCTGTTGGCCGATTCGCGCGGTGAGCCAACTGTGCTGGAACATCGCTTCTCGCTATTTCATCATGGCGAACAGACGGGACTGACGCCCAGTCATGCAGGGTTGTCGGTTCAGGAACCGATTGAGGAACTTGGCCGGCTACATCAGGGCAAGGATGCGATCAACTGCATCGCGTGTCACACGACGACAGCGACGATCCGGGGAGCACAACTGGACAACGTACGTCCCAGCGTCGGGTGTGAAAGTTGTCATGGACCCGGCCGCGAGCATGCGGCCGCGATGCAGGCGTCTCAGTCGGACCTGGCCATTCGGTTTGTGCGCGGTCGATCGACCGCTTTGGAAGAGATTCAAATGTGCGGGCGGTGCCACCGATTGCCCGAAATGTTGTCGGCCCCGCCATCCAGGAGTGATCCGAAGCTCGCCCGATTTCAGCCGGTGGGCCTGTTGAATTCGGATTGCTACCGGAGATCGGAAGAACGATTGCGCTGTACGACGTGTCATGATCCGCACCAAACCGTGGACTCGAATCCAGCGAATTACACGTCGAAATGTGTCAATTGCCATTCCAGGGTCGACGATGGACAAAAGCTTTGTCCTCACTCGCCCAAGGAGAATTGTGTCAGTTGTCATATGCCCAAGATCGAAGTCCATCCAGGTATTTCGTTTCATGACCACTGGATTCGAATTCGTCCAGCCGAGAATCCGCGAGAGTAGTTCCAGACATTGGCACCTCGTTCGGTGCCTTTGACCGCGGGCACTGAATGAATACTCCGAGTTGAAAGCCCTTCCAAACCGATGGAGCCCTCGTCAACAGTGCTGTCGACGACAACTGCGGGTCAGTCGACTGCCACGCCTGTCAAGCGAACGCGTTCAGCGCGCCGCGTCTGGATGTCGCGCTGCTTGGCATTGGCGTTCAGCGGGTGTCTGGTGTTGCTGCTTGAGGTGGCGCTGCGGCTGCTGGGAATGGGGCAAGACCTGTCGCTGGTTGTGCCGATTGCGGGCGCGCCCGGCTGGTTCCAATTGAATCCGCTGTTTGACCAGCCGTTTTATGGATTGGTTGACCTGTCCGGGCCAGAGCCACGGCCGTTTCAACTGCCCAAGCCGGCTGGCACACGGCGAATTCTAGTCGTGGGTGGATCGACTGTGGTGGGGTTTCCTTACCCGAGCGAACTGGCCTTTTCGCGACATCTGGAAGTCGCACTTCAGGAGCAGTGCAACAACGTCGAGGTCGTCGAAGTGTTGAACGCGGGAATCACCGCGATGAATTCCGCGACCGAGGTCGCGGTTGTCCACGAAGGATTACGCGTCCAACCAGACGTGATTGTTGTCTACACCGGTCACAACGAGTTTTATGCACCGGGCGGCGTCGCGTCGGCCGCAGGGAAGCTCAGCCCTGGCTGGTTCCGAACATTGGCGTCCTTTCGTCGGCTGTACCTGGCTCAGACGTTGCGCCGGTTGTTCAAGCCGCGCGCTCCGTCGGGCGATTTGATCGAATCGTTGCCGGGAAATGTCCACATTCCGGTCGATGGTGAGATCTACAAAAAAGGATTGGAGCGATTCCGCGAGAACCTGACGGCGATGGCTTTGGCGGCACAGCGCGCGAGAATTCCGATTCTGTTTGTCAGCCCTGTGTCCAACGAACACGATCAGCCGCCGATCGAAGACCTGCGTGTACCGGCAGGAGCAGCGAAGGAAGCCTGGCACGAGGTGTTTCGCAAAGCAGAGCGCGAGCTGGCTTGGGGAGACGCGAAGAAGGCGAGCGATCTGCTCGAGCAGATCTATCACGAACACCAAAACGATCCGCTGGTTCATTTTCGCCTGGCGCAGGTGTCTGAGCGGCAGGAACGAATTGACGAGGCAAGAAGTCACTTTGCACGGTCATTGTCGCTGGATGGCTGCCGGTTTCGTGCCTCGTCCGATTTTCGGTCGGTGATGGCGAGTGTCGCTGATCAACACGCGCCGTCCGGTGCGAAGATTGTCGACTTGCATCAGGCCGTGGCGCAAGCGAGCAAACTGACGGTTCCCGGCCGCACTCATTTTCTCGAACATGTTCATTTCACGTGGGCAGGTAATCGTCTGGTTGGCGATGTCATCGCCAGAACGATCTGGTTGGATGTCTGGTCGCGCGAGTGGTCGACAGATCGAGAACTCGATGACGCGGCCGGTCAGCAACGACTGGCCGTGTTGCCGGAAGACCATCTGGCGGCGCACACGCTGGCGATGACGATCTATCAGAAATTGCCGTTTCGAGATGGTGCCGATGCCGAAAAGCTGGCCAAGGACTTGATCGACGATTCGGTCAGTCTGTTTCGACGGTTGCCCGCCGATGAACGGGCGATCTTTGAACAACGAACGCAGCAAGAGATGGCCGGTGACCTCTTGGCCGAATTGATCAAGGCCGCCCGTGCGAAACAAAATGATGTTCTGCTGGGACTTTGGTTACGATCACATGTCACGCGTCAGCCGTGGAACTGTCAGGCGAGGAAGGAACTGGTCACCTGGCTGAGCGATCACGGTGAACTCGACGAAGCGGATCGAGTCAGGCAAGCGGCCGACAAGTGGCCCTGCCCTGCCGCTCACCGTCATTGATCCACATGGATGGGAATGATTTGATCGCTGCCTTCGCGGACGACGAGAGATTGATCGGCCGCGACGTTGACGTGACGATCCTGTGCGCCGTTCGGCCATTCAATCGTCAGTTCATCGAGCGTCGCGGCATCACCCAGGCCAATGATCACATCGGGCATGTTCGCAGAGAGATATCCACCTTGTGACGAGACCAGTCGGACGATTTTTCGATCACCAATCCGCGCATGAATGATGGCACCCGTGGCGTCGCGAACGGAGTTCTTTCCGACCAGCCGAACGGTGATCTGATGTTTTGCTTCACTGTCGTTTCGCAGGACGCAAGCCGGTTCGGTCTGATTGCTGACAACAAAGTCCGGACGTCCGTCGCGGTTATAGTCACAGACGGCAACTGAACGCCCCAGTTTAGGCGCAGAGAAAAAATGCCCTACTGAGGACGATTGTTCCTGAAAACGTCCTCGTTCATTGCGATAGAACTGCGGAAGTTGGGGCATGTCATGCAGATGCCCATTCAGGATGACCAGGTCGAGCCATCCATCGTTGTCCGCGTCAAAGAACTGACATCCCCACCCCATCAATCGCCGTCCGGCGTTCCATAAGCCGCTCTGCTGCGTCCGGTCTTCGAACTGCAATCCGCCGAGATTCTGGTACAGCGTGCAGGTTTCGTCGAAAAAATTGGTGACGAACAGGTCAAGCTGTTGATCGCCGTCGAAGTCTCCACAGGCGATGCCCATGCAGGCTTCGGCCCGGCCACTGCCATCGACGGCCACCCCCGAAATCAATCCGACTTCCGAAAACGGCGCGGCAAGATGGGAACGGGTTGTCATCGCTTTTCGATGCCACAGGAAATTCTGCGTCGTATCATTGCCGACAAAAATCTCGGGCAGTCCGTCCTGATCAAAATCGGCAGCAATTACGCCCAGTCCATAGCCAGCGTCGGCTTCAATGCCGAGTTCGTGCGATCGATCGTGAAAGCGGCCATGACCATCGTTCATGAACAGAGTGTCGGGCTCGGCGGGATACGAACCAGGCCGGCAGGGGGAAAATTGATTGCCTTCGCGGCAGGTCCGAAGTTCGCGCGACAGCGGCGCGTGACAATAGCCGGCGATATACAAGTCGAGCTGACCGTCGCGATCGAGATCGCTAAACGTCGCACTGGTGTTCCAGCGAGTGTTTGCTTTCACGGCGGACGTCGAACTGTCGCCGTCCAGACCAAGTGATTCGCTTCTGTCGATCCAGGTTCCATCACCGCAGTTTGCGAGCAAAGTTGCGCCACCGTAATGAGTGATCAAGAGATCTGGAAAACCGTCGTTGTCGAAATCTCCAACAGCGCAGCCATGCGAGTATTTGGAGACAACTGCGGTCGCTTCGATTGTCGTCTCGACAAGCCTTTCTCCGCGGTCGTTGCGAAACAGTTTTCCGTGTTTTGGTTGAGTCGACGACGAGACCTCGAGCGGCCCACCTTGAGCAAAAAACAGATCCGGCCAGCCGTCCAGATCGTAATCGAGAACCGCGACGCCACCGCCCAACGTCTCCATCAGCCAGCGTTCCTTGGAGTGGCCGTATTCGTAACCAAAATCGAGTCCCAGTTCTGTTGTGGTCTCCTTGAACTGAATCACGGATTGGCCCTGGCTGTGAGTTGCCTGTGCTGCAGTTGATGAATTGCGAAGGGCGCTCGAATTTTGCAGCGACCATGGCGATGTTGTCGTCAACTGTGGCATGGCAAGTGCCGCGTAGTTTGCCTGTTGAACTTTAAGCAAAGTCGGCGGCAGTTTGGCCGAAGAGTCTCTTTTCGCACTGACCTGACAGACAAGTTGTGCCCATCGATACTGATCGTGATCTATGGCAAGTGCGGCGATGGAAATCAGATCGTCGAGATCCGGGTGAGTGGTTTGCAGCAACCGCACACACTTCTGCACGAACTCGTCCAGCTTCAGTGCCTGCTGGAGCGCGTGAATCGATTCTTCGTTTCTGCCGAGCTTGGCGAACAGGTGGCCTCGCTGATAACGCGGAGCGACGAACAGCGGGTCCAACTGGCTGGCACGTTCAAACGCGTCGACGGCTGCGTTCAGATCACCTGCGGCGGCGGCCACGTGTCCTCGAACAAACCAGACTCCGGGGTGACTGTCGGCATCGGTGGAAAACTGCTGCGCAGATTTTGCCGCGTCGGACAAGCGTCCGTTTGTCAGCTGACGTTCGACTTCGACGACCAGGTTTGGCCAGGCACGACGCAGTTCCGGTGACATCCCTTTGGCGTCATCCAGTGACGTTGAACTCGGAGTCGCACTGCGCATCAAAGCCGCTGTCGCGAAGGGATCTGGTTGTTGTTGCGCGACGGACTTCAGCCAATCACGAGAATCGTCTTCATGCCAGTCGACGTGATCACCAACGACCCAGAGCCATAGCAATACTTGATCGTCTGCCAATGGAGCCTGCGCGCGGTCGGCTTCGGCAATGATCTGGCGCAACTGATCACCACGCTGCCACGCCAGGTAGAGGCGGGCCAGCCTGCTGTACGGTTCGAGGCGGCCGGGTGATGCCTTGATGGCTCGTCGATACAGTCGCTCGGACTCTTGCGGTAGAGCGAATTCGAATGCTTTGGCGCCGGCAGAACAGAAACCCTCGACAGGGTTGGACGATGTCTCTGCCAAGCGTTCCAGCCACTGCAGGCACTCCTGCTTTTCGCCCCGTCGGAAGGCGACGTCGGCCAGCAATTGGAGTACGTCGTTGTCCCGCGGTGACAGGCGCAGCAGGACGGCGCGGGCTCGTGGCAGGTCGTTGTGTTTGATGGCGTCGAACGCTTGCTGCTCCAACTGAACTCTGGACGGTGTCAACAGGAACCGAGCACAGTAGATCGCGACGGCCGCGCAGACTCCAATGGTCAGAGCAGATCTCAGTCTTTTTTTTGGGGCAGCGTTGGCTCGGGAACTCATGCGACCTCTTTGGCGTCTGACTCCTGAGAGTCGAACCCATACCGTAGATGCTCAAGATCGGTCGTAACAACTTGCCTCATTCGTAACAAAGGCGATTCAACTGGATCGAAGGTGTCTTGAACAATCGCTTCAGAGTAAGAATATGGGAGTTTTGGTGAATCAAGTGATGAGCGAATGATGCGAGCTTCGTCCAGAGTCGATTATGCAAAAATACTTCCAAATTTGTCATTTTCCCACAAATGGGGAATTGACGGCTTTGTTCAAATCAGGCAGGATTGATGCCACTGGTCCTAATCTGGTCTCAGTTCTTTTCTTTTCACGTCTGGAGGTCTTCAATGGTCACGTTTGACAGTCGTCAGAGGAGTCGTGTGCGTCGCTCGCGGTTTTTAGGATTCACGTTGATCGAATTGCTGGTCGTCATTGCGATTATCGCAGTGTTGATCGCGCTGTTGCTACCGGCGGTCCAACAAGCTCGTGAAGCCGCACGTCGTACGCAATGCAAGAACAATCTGAAACAGATTGGATTGGCGTTGCACAACTACGCCAGTACCTACAACAACATGTTTCCACCAGCCAAGATCTTCGACAGCAATGTGTCGCAATGTCAGGCCTGGATTCGTGGGAACAGCCTGAGCTGGCGTGTCATGGTTCTGCCATTCAATGACAACGCTCCGATGTACAACCAGATCAATTTCAGCGAATGGATTCAGTGTCGCACGTTCACTCCGTCGACGATCGATCCAATCCGTACGAAAGTGCTTCCCGCCTACTATTGTCCGTCTGATCCATCGGAACCTCAGTTCAACGGCCAGGGCGGAACGAACTACGCAGGATTGACTGCCAGCGGCTTCAATCCATCGCCCATCAGCAGCGGCGTTCCTTCACCCAATCCGCCGATTCAAGGTTCATGCGGCTTAAACTCAAACGTGTGGCACGGCGATCGTAGCGGTGGGTTGGGTTACGCGGGAACCAAGCTGGCGCAGATCACGGACGGAACCAGCAACACGATTCTGGCAGGCGAAGTGTTCCGCGGAAAATCGTTCTACAATCTGTGCGAAGGACGAGATTACACCGGCTACCGTTGCCACAAGTGGTATGAAGAATCAGGCTGGTGTGGAGCGGACACATCGCGCGTCCCGAACCACCCGTTGCGTGACGAAGTCGATTGGGTTGACGAAACGACCGTCGGCCAAAGCGGTTCTCGTCCTGTTTCCAGTGCTCACACGGGCGGGGCCCAGGTCCTGATGGCAGACGGCTCTGTGAGATTCGCGTCCAACAACGTCGATTGGCAAGTCTGGCGTGGTGCTGGAAGTGCGAGGGGAAATGAACCTGCCGGGGACTTCTAATCGACTGTGACGTTGCCGAGGTAATTTAAGACGATCGGCGTGAATTGGTTCGCACGGCACGGGAAGTGGATGCTTCCCGTGCCGGTTTTGTTCGATTGTTGCATGATGGATATCGACCGGTTGAATGAACGGTGAGTGTCATTCAACCGGTCATTTTCAGGGCAATCGCCCGACTGTTTCAAATCAAGAAATCCAGATTGAAATCAAGAAGTACAGGGAGTGTTCACCGTGCGGAATCGTGGACTGATGAGCGTCAGTGTGGTGTTGGTGGGGCTGATTATTGGCTGTTCCAATCCCAATATCGCGAAAATCAACAAGCCGACAAAAGCAGTCACCTGGCCTGAACTCGCGGCCTTGCGCGCTCCGGAAGTCAATATGGGCATCGTGCTCAATGCACAAACCAACAATATTGCCGGGCTGAAAAAGGCTGCCACGGATGCGAAGTTTCAAGAATTGGTCAGCAAGTTTAATTCGTCTTCCATTCCCAAGGAATTTGATTCACCGGCGCGGCAAGCAGCTAAGGAACAGGTTTCAAAGGACTACAATGCGCTGATCGAACATTGCAAAGGGTCGGGATCGGATAAGGACCTGAAAGCTGAGGCGTTGGCCCTCGCAGATTCCATGGGTAAATTGACAGATCCCGAGTTGAAGTGATCGCGGACCAAACGTGATCGCATCTCAGAAGTGACTGGCTTGGCCGACGATCAAAAACGTCGGCCATTTTCACAGACAGACCACGATGTTGAATCGGATCTCGTCCTCGACATCTGCGCAGCGATTAAGGCTGTGGTCGAACGATTCGTCGCCATCGTTCAGATCGCATTTTCTCGCGTTCACTACGATCTTTCTGGTCGGATTGATCGCTCAATCCGTCGTTGTCCTCGCCGAGCCCATCTCGTTCAACGAGTCGAGTGCTGCGGTTGGATTGAACTTTCGTCACGTCTCGCCAATTTCGCCCGAGCGACACTTGCATCTGTTCATGGGATCGGGATTGGCGTGGGCTGATTTTGATCGCGATGGCAGTCTGGATTTGCTGTTCTGCCAAGGATCCGCAGACCCGCGAGTCAAGCCGGGAATAACGCCGGCAATTGAATTGTGGCGCGGCGATGCATTCCAGGCTCAGGTCCGCTTTCAATCAGTCACACGGAATGCCGGCTTTCACGGTTCCGGTTACGCGATGGGTTTGAGCGTGGCAGATTACGACAACGATGGTTTTGCCGATCTGTTTGTGACGGGAGTTTTGTCCGCGGCGCTCTATCACAACAACGGAGACGGATCGTTCTCGGATCTAACGAACGAGGCTGGCATCGTGCCCCGTGGATTCGGTTCCGGATGCTGTTGGGTTGACATGGATAGTGACGGCAATCTGGATCTGATCTATGTGAGGTATGTCAAGCTTGATCCCCAACGGTATCCGCTGTGTACCGTGCCCTTTCAGGGGAAACAAATCGCGATCAGTTGCAATCCCAAACGTCTGGTTGGGGATCATGACAGCGTTTACCAGAGCCAGAGCGATGGGCGATTTTCCGATGTCACTCTCGGAACCGGTTTTGCTTCCGGTTCCCCGCGACATGGGCTGGGATGTGTGGCACTGGACCTGGACGACGACCTTCGACCGGAGGTCTACGTCGCCAATGATGGCATGCCAAACGATCTGTGGAAGTATCTGGGAAAGTGGAAATTCGAGGAGCGAGCACTTATTTCGGGAGTGGCGGTCAATCGATTCGGAGCATCCGAAGCCGGGATGGGGATCGCCGTCGGAGACGTTGATGGTGATTTGAAGCCCGAGTTATTCGTCACAAACTACTTTGATGAAACCAACACACTGTATCGCAATGAAGGTGATCTGCTATTCCTGGACGTGACCGATGACTTCGGAATTGCGGGGCCCAGTCGCAAGCGGCTGGGATTCGGAGCGACGTTTGCCGACTACGACAACGACGGGTGGTTGGATCTGTTCGTCGCGAATGGTCACGTCCAGGATCAATTGCCGTTAGCCGGGTTCGCCGATCAGCCGTTTGCCGAACGATCGCAGGTCTTCGCAAATCGGCAGGGACGACGATTCGAAGATGTCAGCACAAAGGCCGGCGATTTTTTCCAGCAGGACTGGGTCGGGCGTGGTTCGGCGATTGCCGACTATGACGGTGATGGCAACTTGGATCTGGCTGTGTTGCGATTGAATGACCGAGTTGCCCTGCTTCACAATGCTCAGGCTGCCAGATCGAATTGGCTGTCTGTCGAACTGAATGGCCGCAATTCCAATCGCGATGCAATTGGGGCGACGGTCATCGTGCGAACGAAATCAGCGTCCTGGCGGCGCGATCGAATGTCATCCGCTAGCTATTTGTCCTGCGATCAAGGCTGCCTGCACTTCGGATTGGGGTCTCATACGAATGTCGAATCGATCGAGGTTCGTTGGCCCAGCGGCAGCGTGGAAACGTTTCCCGGTACGCCGACTCAACGAATAGTCCGGTTGATTGAAGGGACAGGCACTGCACTGAGTGGTAAAGGATCGACGCATGAATGATCCTCAAGGCACGGCAACTGGCAACTCAACGCGTTCCGGTGCGTTGATGGTTGTCATTGCGGTGATCGCACTCGCGACCGGAGCGGTTGCGGGGCGTTTCACGTCGAAACTGAAATTACTGCACGCACCAGGTTTTCAACGAAAGCTCAATGGAACGGAAACTACGGAGCAGGTCATTTCTGTCTGTCGCGATTATTTGCAGTCGTATCCGGATGACCTGCAGGCGCGCCTGGAACTGGCAGAGTTGTTGCAGGAACGTGATCCCGATCAGGCTTTAATGGAATTACGTCGGATTCCTGGTGACTCGGCTGAATATCTGTCGGCAGTTCGTCTGGTTGCCAGCATTTCCCTGGCTCTGAATCGAGACGATGATGCCGTTGCTCCGCTCAAAGTGTTGGAACGGCACGACGCCAAAGATGCGCGGGTTCAACAGGCACTCGCCGAGATCCGTTATCGGCAGCGTGATTTTGAAGGTGCTTTGCAGCACGCCGTGCGGTGTCGTGAATTGCAGCCGAAAAACATCGAAATTGTCATGCTGATCGCTGAAACCAACGATAACCTGGGCCGGCTGCATGAGATGATCGAGCCATTGGAAGCGGCGCTGCGACTGGATCCGGGCTTGCCCCCGGCGCATTTGAACCTCGCTTATGCTTACGAGGCGGCTGGTCGCGCCGACGACGCATTGCCACATGTCCAACAGTATTTGGAACGGTATCCAAACAGCGTCGTGGCTCTGAAGACCCTCGCATCGATCGAACGCGCCCGGCTGCAGTACGAAGACGCATTGAAGGCCATTCAAGCGGCCTTGAAACTGGCCCCGAAGAATCTGGAATGTGCGATACTGGCGACCGATTTGTTGCTGTATCTTCGTCGGCCGGCGGAAGCGTATGATTTGCTGTCACGGTTTCTACAGGATTGGCCCCGTGAAAGGCGTTTGCTGACGCCACTTTTGCGTGCCGCCGCGATGTCGGGTCACGCCGACGATGCGAGTGAGATCCAACGTCGGCTGCACCAAATCGAGTCGCGCGAGTAACGTTTCTCGCTCGGAATGCGCGGGCGGACTCGCTTTGGAAGCTCTACAGCAAATCAACCTGATTCCGATGTTTCCAGCATCAATCGACCGCCAAATTGGCGGACCGACTTGGCCATTCAAAACAAGAGTCTGTAGAATCGGGGTGGCCGGTGGCCCCACCGTTTCTGTACTTTGTCGGGTAGGTGATCCGGCAACCAATCTATCATTTTCACGCAACTGGCGCTCGAAGCATCTGCTCCGAACCCAGATTGGCATATCGAGATACCTACAATGGAAACGCAACGGATGAGTTCAGACACTCCTCCTCAACAACGTGACTTCGACACGAACGGCGATAGTCCGCGTAAGAAACGAGGGGTTCCTGAAGGGCTGTGGATCCAATGTGAATCGTGCAAGAATACGGTTTACCGCAAGACCGTTGAACAGAATCTGTATCTCTGTCCCGATTGCCACCATCACTTCACCGTGCCGGCTCGCGAGCGAATTCAGCAATTACTGGATAAAGACAGCTTCGAAGAGTGGTTCGACAATCTGCAATCGAAAGATCCGCTCGGTTTCGTCGATTCCAAACCCTATCGCGACCGATTGGTATCGGAACAGAAAAAGACGGGTATGAAAGACGCGTGTATCGCCGGAAAGGGCTATATGCGTGGTCGTCCGCTGGTGTTCGCCTTGACCGATTCGTCGTTCATCATGGGCAGCATGGGTTCAGTCGTCGGCGAGATGCTGACACGTGCGGTCGAACAGGCGACTCGATTGAAGCTGCCGCTCGTAATCGTCAGCGGTTCGGGCGGCGGCGCGCGGATGCACGAGGGGATTTACTCGCTGATGCAAATGGGCAAGGTCAGCGCCGCTCTGGGGCGGTATCAGGCGGCAGGCGGCTTGTACATCTCGGTATTGACGAATCCCACGATGGGTGGCGTTGCAGCCAGTTTCGCATCGCTGGGTGACATCACGTTGGCGGAACCCAAAGCTCTGGTCGGGTTCGCGGGTCCCCGCGTGGTCAGGGCGACTTGCAAGATTGAACTGCCGCCGGGCTTCCAGACCAGCGAGTTTCTATTGGAACATGGCTTCGTCGACCGAATCGTTTCTCGACCGGAACTGCGGACCGAGATCTCGCGGCTGATTGACTATTGCGGCATGTGATTACTAGCTTGGAATCTGATGCTCAACTTCTTCAAGAAACTGCTGGCTCGCAAGCCAAAGGTGGTTAAGACCGACATCGGGTCGCGCTTCCAATTGATCAGTCGTGTTGGGCAAGGCAGCATGTCGAAGGTCTGGCGTGCCGTCGATCGTCGCACAGAAAAGCCCGTCGCCGTTAAGATTCTTGATCTCGAAAAGACGAAGCGTTTGGAATCTCGCTTCACGCAGATGAAGCACAAAAAGCCGACCGAGGGCGAGATTGCGATGATGCTCAAGCATCCGAACATCGTCCAAACGTTCGAATATGGTGTGACAACCGACAACGAGCAGTTCCTGGTGATGGAATTCGTCGAAGGAATGTCGCTCAGCTATCTGGTGGACGTCCAGAACGACGTCATGAAAAAGAACCGCCTGCGAATCATTGTCGAACTGGGCGACGCGATCGAGTATTTCCATCGGCAGAACTGGATTCACCGGGATATTTGCCCGCGGAATGTCATCGTCGATCAGAGTTTGAAAACCAAGTTGATCGATTTCGGACTGGTTGTGCCGAACACTCCTGAATATCAGGCACCCGGAAATCGCACGGGAACTGCCGTCTATATGGCTCCCGAGTTAATCAAGCGGCAGCGGACGGACCAGCGGATCGACATCTTCGCGTATGCGGTGACCTGTTTTGAAATGTATGCCCGCGAACTGCCGTGGCCCGGTGGCGAAACTTTGGAAGCCGTCGTGCAGCACATCAACCTGCCACCCAAGAACCTGCGCAAGCTGGTTCCCGAGATCGACCCGCAAGTCGCCGATGCAATTATGCGCGGATTGGCAGTTCAACCCAATGATCGATGGTCCAATATTGGCAATATGCTGAAGCCCTTGCGCGAGGCGCTGACCCGAGAAAACGAGAAAGCCAAGGGACGAAAATGACAAATGAATATGAATTCATTTGTCAAGCAAGTGGCATCCTGAACCTTCCGAAATAGCAGGACAAAACTTCACTGGACGTTTGACTTCCAAATTAGCCGTCAATATTCTGCATCCGACGCAGACGGGAAAGTCGGAGAATATTCTCTAGTCTGACAAGTCATTTTCATTTGGTTCCAAGGATCCTGGCCTGAATGAAATAACGGATGGCCGAAGGTCGGCAATCCCAAAGTTAGACTCCCGTATTGATGAAGGAGATTTGAATGAGTCGCGCATTTGGTATGTTGGCCGCGTTGGCCGTCGTGTTCTCGGTCGCTTCCGCTGAAGCTCGTTGCTGTCGTCAGCAGACCTCCTGCTGCAAGCCAGCCCGTCAGCATTGCTGCCGTCAACCCCGTCAGCGCTGCTGCGCTGCACCAGTTGCTCGTTGCAACACCTGTGCTAGCAGCTGCAACACCTGCGGTGTGACCACCGCTGCTTGCACCACCGGCTGCAACTCGGGTTGCGGCATCGTCACCACTGGTTGCACCAGCGGTTGCAGCGCTGCTCCAGCAGCCGCCGCTGCTGCCCCAACCCCGGCCGCCGGAGCCACCAATGCTCCAGCTCCGCCGACCGCTCCTGCTCCAGAACCAGTCAAGTAATTGATTTGAGTGGTTTTGCCACAGCAGATTTCAAAGGGTTCGTGCTGATTTCCAGTGCGAGCCCTTTTTGTTTCGAGCGGAGCAATCGCTTGGTCAGGGTGGGCAAGCGGCCCGCATGGTTGGGCGAACCAGTGACGCTCCCGTCCTCGGGAAACCTCGGAGCCATCCCTGAACAGCCCGCTCAATTCTCCATCAATTCTTTCTGGAAGCCGACGTTCTGTCCCAAGCTGTTTACCAATATGGAAACGAATCCCTTTGCTGTGCTGTCCCTCATGGTGGCTCCGGCAATCCTGACCAACGCGACTTCCGTGCTGATCATGAGCACTAGCAATCGACTGGCCCGCGGCGTCGATCGCGCGCGAGAGATCTCGAAGCAGTTGGAAGAGACCAGGGATTTTTCGGGGCCAGAGCCCCAGCGACGATTGCGTGAACTGGCCGCCGCAGAACACCGTGCTTTGCTGCTCTTGAGATCACTGCGCAGCTTCTATGTCGCCCTGGGAGCCTTCGCTTCGGCAGCCTTCGTGTCATTGCTTGGAGCTGTGCTGGTACCCGTGCGAATGGAATCGATTGTCATTGTCCTGGAAGTGTTTGGTGTCGCGGCCGGCATGGTCGCAGTCAGCGCCATGGTCTATGGCTCAATCTTGCTGTTGCAGGAAACTCGAATCGCCGTGCGCGTGATCAGCGAACGAGCTGCCACCGTGCGCGAACGCGTCGGACAGGGATGCCCCTTGCCGTCGGATGCCGACAAGAACCTGTAACCGAATCGATTGACCATCTGGCCGACGCAAGCAGCGTTGGCTTGCCGCGAGTTGAAACACCGGGACAGGCACTCGCGGCGGATTTGAATGTGCCTGATTTTAGTAATGACGCGCGATCCAGTCCGCGTTTTTCAACTGCCGGTTATCCCGCCCAGCGAGGCATCTGGAACCACGCGTCCTTCAAGCGACGACGCGCCAACCGATATTCGGGGTGGAACTGGCCAACCAGTTTCCAGAAATGACGCGAATGATTCATCTCGCGCATGTGACACAGTTCGTGAATCAGAACGTACCGCACCAGATCCGGTTCGATGAACAGCAGCTTCTGATTCAGGCTGATGGTACCACTGGTGGAACAACTTCCCCAACGACTTTTCTGGCAGCGGATGGCAGTGCGTGCGAATGCGATGCCTGTCTCGGTGCTCAGTTGCTTCAGCCAGGGGACCAGCGCGTTAAACGCTTGACGATGCGTCCATCGCTGCAGAACGGCGTGGCACGCTGCCAGGTTGTTCACCGTTCCACAGATACGTAGTTGTCCATCTTGCTTGTCGTGCAGCGTGACATTGCGAGTCCGTCGTGGCTCGTAGGCGACATTCCAGCTTCGTCCGATCGACGGGAACGAAATCAAGGTCGGCAATGCATCCGCCGGTTCGGCAGTGCGCCGTGATCGCACGTGTTGCACTTTGGCCAGTGCCGACTGGACCCAGGCATGTTTTTCACGCAAGAACGTGGCGATCAGGGTGCGGTTGAATCCGCATAGAATGACGACTTCGAGTCCTCGTTCGACAGAGACTCGCAAACTCATATACTTGGCGCGAGCACTTTCGCGAACCTGATAGTCAAAATGGGGCCCGGACATCCCGAAACTCCGCACCACCTGAAACAGCGTTGCCGAAACCAGCAACAGGACAGCGATTTCTAAGTGAAACAAACGTTTCAAGGAAGAGGCAATCGCAGATTGTCGTGACTTTGGATGACCGGTCGACCGAATAGGGCCAATATCGGCGGATGGCACCGATCGGCAGCATGGCTGGAACGATGAACTACTTTGCACATGCTTTGAATCACCTGGATCGGCCCTACTTCATGGCCGGAACAGCAATCCCTGATTGGTTGTCCGTGGCCGATCGAAAAGTTCGTTTGCGACCGCGCCTGCTCGAGCCGTGGCTGAAAAACGAGGAAGAAATCCAGTGCCAGGTGGCAGCAGGCACACTGCGACATTTGAATGACGACGACTGGTTTCATGCGACTCGTGGATTTGTCGAAGTCACGGGCGAGTTGACCGCGCGATTTCGTCGACGATTGGGGGCCAGCGAAGACTACCATTGCGGCTTCCTGGGGCACGTTGGAATGGAATTGTTGCTGGACGGAGTTCTGATGGAACTCTATCCGGAGCGGTTCGAGCACTACTGGCACGTCCTGTCGACGATTGATTCAGCACGGATCGAGTATGCCGTTAACCGGATGGCGAAAGTTCCAGCTGAGCGGCTGGCGTGGTTCGTCGATCTATATCGACGAGAGCAGTTCTTGCGATCGTATGAGAGCGATGACACGCTACTGGGTCGCTTGAATCAGGTGTTATCGCGAGTCAAACTGACTCCGATTCCTGCTGACACGGTCGACGTTGTCGCCGACGGCCGAATACTTGTCACGCAGCGCTTGCATGACCTGTTGCCGGCCGAGTTCTATCATTTGCCTTGATCGCTGACCTTCGATTCACCCACTTCGAGGAACCCCGTCATGAAATACGGAATGAACATGCTGCTCTGGACGTCCGACGTGACCGAAGAGCACTATGGGATCCTCGAAAATCTAAAGAAGTGGGGATATGACGGGGTCGAGTTGCCCGTTTTTGATCTGGATGTGGCAAAGTTCACGCGACTGGGGAAGAAACTGTCCGAGATCGGACTCGAGTGCACCGCGGTGACGGTTTGTTCTGACGCCGATAGTCCTATCTCGCCTGATGCTGCCGTTCGTGAGGCTGCTGTCATCCGCTTGAAAAAGGTCATTGATACCGTTGCCGCGGCAGGCGGCACGCTGTTGTGTGGTCCAATCCATTCCGCACTGGGAACGTTTTCAGGCACCGGACCAACGCGGGATGAATGGAAACGAGCGCTCGACGTATTGTTGAAAGTGGCTGACCATGCTCAACAAAACAAGGTGATGCTGGCCTGTGAATATTTGAACCGGTTTGAAAGTTATTTCCTGACGAGTGCCGCTGATGATGCCCGCTTCTGTCGTGAGGTCAATCACCCTTATCTGAAAATGATGTACGACACCTTCCACGCCAATCTGGAAGAGAAAGATCTGGCAGCGGCGATGCGCAGTTGCTGGGATCAAGTCGTGCACGTCCACATCTCGGAAAACGATCGATCGACGCCTGGCGAAGGTCATGTCGACTGGAAGACGACCTTCACGACGTTGAAAGAGTTGAAGTACGACGGCTGGTTGATGGTCGAAGCATTTGGCCTGGCCCTGCCCGCGTTGGCCGCGGCGACGAAGATCTGGCGTCGCATGTTTCCGACCGAAGACTATCTCGCCCAGCACGCCTTGGCGTTCATGAAAAAGTCGATGGCCGGCTGAACATCGCGTGCGGCCACGATTTCAACGAGTGTCGTTGGTGGGCGGTGCGAGATTGATCGCTTCCAAGCGTCGGGTAACCACGCGCCGCATGACACGAAACGTCACGAAGTACAGCGCACGCATGGCGAGCCGCAGCAGTTCGAGCAGCCCGCGCGTCGGTGGAGTTGCGTCTTCCGCGACCGCTCGAATGCCTGCCTGCACCACCTGATTGGCTTCGATCACCGGCTCGAGCTGTTCGTGTGCGATCGCCTGCCGGAAACCACGTACCCAGTGCTCGACATAGTCTTCCGGAAACAGGCTGCGAAAGGTGTCTGATCGCATTCGTCTTGCTGCTCGATCGACGATCTGCAACTTCTTTGCCGGATTCGACCGCGTGGAATGCGACATGCTGCCGGGCATGACAGTCCACTCCATTGCGGGCTGCGGCCAATAGCAAACGCCGTCACGCCGCCCGATCGCCTGAATGGCGAATGTGTCACCCCACGATCCCAATTCGGCCGGAAACGCACCAACCTCGTGTAACGGTTTTCGCTTGAATACGGTCGCACACGACAACGAATGTGTGGCCGGTTCTGTTTTCAAAATGTCGCGCAGATATTGATCTGGAGAAAGATAGACCGCATCGTGGATCTTGGACAGTTGATGCGTTGCCAGTCGTCGTCCGGTGGGATCAACACTGATGAACTGGCCGCTGATGATGCCAGCCGCAGGATATTGCTCGGCCATCTGCATGACACCGGCAAAGAAGTCAGGCAAGACACGATCATCTGCGGCTCCGCTGTAAATGTAGTCTCCTGTGGCAGCATCGAGTGCCCGTTGCAGCGATGCGTGAAATCCCTGGTTCCGCTCATTCCGCAGGAATCGAATCTGCGGATGCCGGTGGACAAACGATTGGATCACTGCCGCGCTGTCGTCGGTCGATCCGTCGTCAACAATGATCAGTTCGTCGGCAGGCCGCGACTGGCTAAGCATCGCTTCGATCGCGCGCGCGACAAAGCGACCATGATTGAAGTTGCAGATAATGGCTGTCAGTGTCGGAGAACCCTCACGAGCGACAGTCGATTTCGATTCCGCGGGCCGGTTGATACGTTTTGGCTCACGCGTCATCGCTACGAGACTGCCGACCGGAGCGGTTCGCAAATATTCCATCAACGCTGTCGCTTCCGCGGAATCACTTTCGTCGGCGGCCCATGACGCGAACTCACTCTGATTCGGTACGAAGGGACCGTTCGTCGTTTCGTGCATGATGACCGAATTCGATTCAGGGATCACCGTGTGCCAGACATCATTTGACATTCTGAATATTGACGGACGACCAGAACCAGGAGGTCCCAGCTCGATGCGTCGAAGGATCCGTTGTTCGTCATCAAACAGGATGACCTGCATGAGTCCTTCCAGCAGATGATACGACTCGCTTTTTCCATGGTGGCGATGAGGTCGTACGTACGAGTGACCCGCGAAGGCGATCACCATTTCCTGAATCGAGTCACTGCTCTGCCGATGCAGACAGATGCGTGCTCGTTTCAACGGCGCTGCCAGTGCCATATCACGCAGTTTCTGCAGCAGATTGCTGTCGACGACTGTCATGTCGTCGTCGGCGAAGAACACGGCATTCATCGGTCTCTGGTTCCTCGAGAATCTCTAAGAGCAGTCGGCCCAGTCTTTTTGGATTCACCCAATAATTCGGACGGCAGGCATCGGTATCAGGAACCGACCACCTTCATTCAGATAGCGTTCGTTCCGTTTCAGAATTGGTTCGGCGTAGTTCCAGGCCAGAATGATCGCGAGTGCCGGCCGCCGATCAGCCAGCTCGGGTGATGGATAGACGGGCAAATGGACTCCTGGTGAAAGCAGCCCCTGCTTTAACGGATTGTCATCCACCAGGTAAGCCAATCGATGTTGTAACTGAAACGTGTACATCAGCGTCGTTGCCGTCGGTGATGCGCCGTAGCCGACAACCGTCTGATTCGCATCCAGATACTGCTCAAGTCGGTGGTGGACGTCGTCTCGAATCCGATTGATTCGATCGCCCATCGCCTGGAAGGTTGCCAATAGGTCAAGGCCCGCATGCGCTTCCAGCGCCAATAGCCAGGCAACGCTTGGCGCAACCGGAATTGGACCGCCGATTCGCTGAGCGAAACAACGAATCGAGCCGCCTTTGGTCGCGATTCGTTCGACATCAATCAGTTCCAGACCCGCGGCATTTAGAAATCGGACAAGCGGTTTGATCGCGTGATAGGAAAGATGTTCGTGATAGATCGTGTCAAACAACAGTTTTTCTACGATATCCAACAAGTACGAAACTTCGAATACGAACAGGCCATCCGGCGACAACAACCGACTGACTCCGGTGGCGATGTTACCCAGCGCTTCGGCGTGTGCGAACACGTTGTTGGCCGCAACGAACTTCGCGGTGCCGTGCTGTTGTCTGATCGTCGCTGCCAGATCACTGGTGAAGAATTCGGACAGGGTGGGAATGCCAAGTGACTGAGCCGTCTCTGCCGGGCGTCGCGCGGGATCGATGCCCAGCACTCTCAGTCCTGATTCCTGAAAGAACTTCAACAGGCTGCCATCGTTGCTGCCAATTTCGATCACCAGTTCACCGGCCGCGGCAGGAAACCGCGTCAGCAGATGATCCCGATAACGGCGAAAATGTTCGACCAGTCCAAGCGAAGTGCGAGTCTCGAACAGGTACTCGCGGAACAAGCGTTCGGGATCGAGTGTATGTCCGAGTTGAACATGTCCACAGTCACGGCACAGTCGCAGATCGAGTGGATATTCGGGCTGAGGGACGTCACGTTCCTGAGGCGGAACGAATGCGTCGCCGATGGGGCTTGGCGGTAAAGACAACGCCAGGTCAAGGTCGGCCGAATCGCACAGGCGGCAGTGTTGCACAGGGGTAATTTCAGCCGTCATTGTCGTCCATCAGAAAGCGGTGATTGATTCCTGGAGTCGGCAGTGTAAGAAAAAAACGGCTCCAACGCCGGTATCGCTTTCCCAAGAACGACTCAAAATCTGCGGAAATCGTGGTGTCGATCCCTGTGTACCGAACGAAATGCTGATTTGCGGCAGAAAAAACGTGCCGCGCAGTTAAATACCGATCGGGAATGCGGTCGTGGTGTCAGAGCGAACCGATCGACAGACGACAAACGATTGATGCGACCGGCTGTGACAACTTGACAACCAATGGCGAGCGCGTGGAATCGGTACCCGGTCCCGTGCCGCCGTCGATATGGCCTTTTTAATCTCGTCCAGGTGATTCTGACGCCATCAGCGTGTTTCAACTGCGCTCTCGGTAGGTCGACCGACAAAGGAAAAAACATGATTCGTGAACAATTGCAATCAGGTATCGCACATGTGGGACTGGCGCTGCGTGAGCCCGAAGAATTCGCATTGCGCTGGAATCTGGATCAGGTGCAGTATCGCTGGTGGGTCTGGTTCTCACTGTGTCTCACCGCCATCCTGGGGACACTCACCTATGGGATGACGATGGGGCTGAATGGCGATGCTCGAACGGCAATCATGAAGGGTCTGGCCTGCACCGCAGGTGCCGGTTTGGCGTGGGGAATCCCCTTGCCTGCTCTGTACATTCTGAACAGCCTGTCAGGGTCACAGCTGCGTGCCAGCAGCACGTTGCTGGCCGCATTGGTGACAACGAGCTGGGGTGGCCTCGCAATGATGGCCTCGATCCCCATCAATTGGTTCTTCACTGTCGCGGTGCCACTGCCTGCGTTCATTCTGCTGGTCAATCTGATTGTCTTTGCCGGCGTTGGAATCTCGATGGTCGATGTGTTCCATCGCGTCATGCAGCGGCTGGAGCCACAACGCGGTGTGACACCGATCTGGTGGTTGGGAATCGTCGCCACGATTGGTGCCGAGCTGTTCTATTTCTTCGGTTTGTTCCAGTTCGCCTGACCCGGCCGCGGGTCGGCGGGACTCGCGATCGCGTCGGGTTCAGCCTAGCAAGACCACTCGCGTGTTGCGGATGACGCAACACCCTGCCTGACAGAATTCTTCCATGGGGAGCTTTGTTCATGAACTCACAAATTGTTCATTCTCTGCATCAAGCGTTCGCAGAACCAACCTCAGATTCTGCCGCAGCCGAATGGCTCGAATTCGAGGACGACACGCCTTTGGAACGAACCGATCCAGCCGCAGACTCTGTCATCGCCGTTGACGATGGGCCGCTGGGATTGATCGAGTTGATTCTCAAGAACCCGGTCCAACTCGACCGCTTGATTCGCCAGCCACACCAGCAGGCGAAGCTGTTGCCCCGGTTTCTGGCAATCTCACTGATCTGCTTCACGTTCTTCGGCGTTGCGTTGTCGTTGGTCTTAAGTGCCACGTCGGTCTGGCCGCATTTGTTTTCGATCGATTCGTTCATCACGCGGAAACAGTCCGACCTGATGCAGTTCCAGGATTTTGGTTCGCAATCATTCGCCGCACCGTGGACCAACGGAAATGCGTTTCGGCTGATTGCGGCGTACGCTGTCGGATTGATTGCGGCAACCGGAATCTGTCTGCCCAGTCTGTACTTTTACGGACTGCTGGCAGGAGTTCGCATGACGATGATGGATGTCGTGCTTCAATCCTTGAAATCGAAAGCGGTCGCGGCCGTGACCCTGGTGGGGATCCTGCCGATCTACGCCGCACTGGGACTGGCGATTGCGATCTTCCCGATACCTGTCCCTGCACGTGACGCCGTCCTGTTATTAGGTTTGATTCTGCCTTTCATTGCGGGCCTGTCGGGAACGTTCTCGCTGTACCGTGGTCTGTCGATGTTGACCGACACGATGGAAAAGTCGCGCCGCGTCTATCGTGAATGCTTCCTGCAACGGCTAGTTCTGTCGTGGTGTGCCGTTTATTCCGCTGTCTCGCCTGTGCTGATCTTCACCCTGTGGCAACGGCTGCAAGGCTGACGTTGCCTTCACTCGTCCAAAAATAGGCCGCTTTCGAATTGTGTTGGGAGTGAATCATGCAATCCAGTGTCACCGTCTGCTTTTATTCGATGATCGGGATTGGCGTCGCGGTTGCATTGTGGCTGAGTGCCGATGCCGTCACCGGAACACAACGCTTGTTTCGCACACTGACCGCCCCCTTCTTCTGGCCCTTGTATATCCCCACATTGCTTGCAACGCGTTCGTCGGAAACGTGCTCAATCGCTGTCAATACGATCGAAACGTCTCTGGGACAACGACGAGACAACATGGCGGTCACAATTGCTCAGGTCGAAGCGGAACTCGATCAGGCGCTGCGGAGCCTGGATGATTGGGCCGAAGATGTCCTGGCGGGTGAGCAGGAACGACTCACCGAATTGCGAATGGCCTGGCGGCAACAAGCACAACATATCCGTGAACTGGATCAATTGCTGAAACGAGCTCCGACTGACATGCCGTTGTCGGCGATCACATCACCAGATCCCAATCAAGCCGTGACGGCAGGTACGAGTGGCGAGTTGTCCGAACAGGACACTCGCTATCAGTCGCAGATCGAACGTTGCGAACGGACTCGGCACGAGAACGTGCTGAAACTACGCCAAGTTCGTCGCGAATTGTACGACGAACTGATGGCGACATTGGCTTGGGTGCGGGAATTGGTCTCCATGATTCACCTGGCCAAGTACACCGGTGAACCGGCATCGCGAGCTGTCGAACTGGTCCAGCAGATCGCTGCGGCGATCGAGGGCGTGTCGGAAGCGAACCACTATCGCAGCAAATCTGCGGTCTGAATCAGGCCAGATGTGGCTGACGCGGTGTGCCTCGACTCGCAAGGAACGCTGTTCGTTGTCCATTCAGAATGACACGACTCTGTCGAAGACCCCAAAGTCGTGGCACTCTGTTTCCGCTGCGAGCGTGAAGTGAGTTGACTCGTCTGAGGTGTGTGCTCAGCAGGACCTTCGCCTTCCTCGGACTGATCGCCGATTGCAATCAATTCTGCAGCCCGTACTTCTTCATCTTGTTGTACAAGGTCACTCGGCTGACGCCCAATTCTTTCGCCGTCTTCGTCCGGCTGAAACTATTCTTGAACAACGTCTGTTCGATGATTTCCTTTTCGTTCATCGCAATCTGATTGCCCAGTGTCAGCTCCTCGGGCTGTGGTATCGTCTTCGGCGCCGAGTCGAAGTGTGACAGTACGACAGTCGGATCGTTTGTCGGTCCTGCGTTTCCGGACAGAATGTGTGATGGCAGATGCGACGGCAACAGTCGTCCATCCCGACAGTAGATCACCGCTCGTTGCACGACATGTTCAAGTTCGCGCACGTTGCCTGGCCAGGGGTACTCGAGCAACATGCTGAAGACGGCGGGATCGATCTCGTCGATACGAACGTTGTGCTTGATCGAGAACTGCCGCACGAATTTTCTCGCCAGTGGAACCACGTCCATCTTGCGGTGCCGCAGTGGCGGAATCACGAATTTCAGCATGTTCAACCGGTAGTATAAGTCGGGCCGGAAGCGGCTCTGTTCGACCAGCGGTTGCAGGTCCAGGTTGCTGGCGACGACCAGGCGCGCCTGGCAATGCTGAGTGTGATTCGATCCAACAGGCTCGAACTCACCAGTTTCGATGACACGCAGCAGTTTGACCTGTTGTTCCAGGCCCAGTACATCGATTTCGTCGAGCAGAATCGTACCGCGTCGTGCGGCGATGAACTTGCCTTCCTTGTCCTGATGAGCACTGGTAAACGATCCCTTCACGTGTCCGAACAATTCGCTTTCGATCAGATCGTTCGGCAGTGCTCCACACGCCACAGGCAGGAACGGTTCGTGTCGGCGAGGTGACACTTCATGAATCAACCGTGACAGGTAGGTCTTGCCAGCACCGGTTTCACCAATCAGCAAGATCGTGACGTCATGCCGCGCGGCGGTTTCGAGATCCATCAGCATCTGCTTGAGCTGAGGCGAATTCGTTTCAAAGCGACGACTGATCCCTGACAGCACGCCCAACGGTTCTTCGTTGGTTTCGGACATGGCCGCGTGACCGTTCGCCGCTGGCGTGATCGTCACCGCTGGTACGACAGGTTCCGCCGGTTCCTGGAACAATGTGCCGAACGCTTGCAGTAAGGCAGATCGATCAAGGTGACCGCGCAGATGAGTGATCTCGGTTAATGCAGCACAACGTTCGAGCGGTTCCGGGCAGGCTTCCGGAGTGACCATTGCCAAGCGCATCTTGGGCATCCGTTCAATAACGGTCTCAAGGATGCGAGCTTCCTGATGTCCGCCACTCGCCGCCCGACGGAAGTCGGCGACCAGGGCATCGGGTGTGTGATGACGTGCGAGATCGATCAGACTTTCCAACGAGTCACAGGCCCGAATATCGGCGCGACCTTGAAACAATCCGGGAAGTTCTGCGGCCATCAATTGATCATGGCTCAGCACAACAATCACTGGTTTTAACATTACGTACTTCCCGCTGACGCTGACGATCAGGTTTTTGAACAGACATGCGGCGCGTTGAAATCGTCAATCCGTCAACGAAATACGATTGTTGGCGTATGGCAGATGGCATTACGTCAACAACGAATGACGCCCGCTGAGGACGATTAACAAATCTGATGCCGAAACGTTCGAGTTTCGAAACGAGGGTCGCTCAATCAGTGGGACAGCAAGGAGTTAAGCGTTTTGAACGCAATTCGGAGGCCGCTGTGCGTGTCGCCGAACGAGGCGAATCGTCAACGTCAGATCATCGAATGTTGCCCGGATGCAACACGAAATGTTGCGTCGGTTCGACAGCAGATTGGGTCGAACTCATGCGCCGAGACACCATGCTGTCGCAAGGTAGAATCACAGATTGAAAGACGACGACTTAATTGGTGCGCCTGACATCCAATAGACTTGGTCCTCGAGAAATCGGCAGTCCGAATCTGCAGGTACATTCGCTGCATCGGGCGGCTTGCGGGCCATCAAGGGGGACTCCGTTGAGGAAGCGTGCCGCTCGGTTTCAACTGGGGTGCCGGGACACTAGCAACCCATTGACAAACACCAAAGACACTCGCGGCGTGTTCGATGCCGTCTGGTTGGGTTGGCTCCGGGTTGGCGAGCGCCCGATATTCAACGCCTTGTTAAGTTGGCATTTATTCTTGGCCTTACTAATTCGTCATGTAGATCATTACACGCGTGGAAGTCGGCGTACGCGCTTGTTTTCGGTCCCTGGGTTCCAGACACTCTGTCTGCCACTCCACCAGTTCCAATCAAGATATACGACAGTGCAATAAACGCGTTAAGGGCGTTCTGTTGCAATGCCTGTCCTGCAAGTGAGGCAAATGATGTCCGAGGGGGCCGATGCTGAATCGCACCAGAGTGCCTCTCGAGAGAATTCGTCGTCACGATCAACCGTGTCTCCGTCGAGTCCGAGTCAGCCTTGGGTCGAAATCTACGGGTCACGCGGATTGACGGCTTGGTTGTCGCGTCACCAAACCAGTCTGGCGTTCAGCACCTATCAAACGGGCAAACTGTTTTTTGTCGGGACCGGACCGGATCTGGGGTTGTCGATCTTTGAACGCACGTTTGATCGAGCGATGGGGCTGTGCGGCGACGGCCAATCGTTGTTATTGAGCACGTCTTATCAGTTATGGCGATTTCAAAACGTGCTTCGACCGGGCGAACTGTATCAGGAACGCGATCGCCTGTTTGTTCCTCGAGTGGCCTACACAACCGGTGATATCGATCTGCACGATGTGGTTGTCGAAGACTCGGGGCGGGTCGTCTTCGTCGCGACGGGGCTCAGTTGCCTGGGAACGATCAGTGAACGGTTCAGCCTGACACCGCTCTGGCGACCGCCGTTCATCAGCAGGCTGGCACCGGAAGACCGCTGCCATCTGAATGGTCTGGCGCTTCGAGACGGCAAGGCACGCTATATCACCGCGGTGTCTCGCAGCGATGTGGCGGATGGCTGGCGATCGCAGCGGAACGAGGGTGGCATCGTGATGGACGTCACCACGAATGAAGTCGTTTGCCAGGGCCTGTCGATGCCGCATTCGCCGCGCTGGTATCGCGATCAGTTGTGGGTGCTGAACTCAGGACGTGGTGAATTCGGTCGTGTCGATTTGAAAACGGGACAGTTCCAGTCGGTTGCCTTCTGTCCGGGGTATCTGCGTGGACTGATTTTCGTTGGCGATTATGCCGTTGTCAGTCTGTCTCAGCCACGACATGACAAGACATTCGGCGGCTTGCCGCTCGATGCGGAACTCTCCAAACGCGGGGCCCCGGCACAATGCGGCCTGCAGGTCATTGAATTGACGACGGGTAACATCGCCCACTGGTTGAAGATCGAAGGCGACGTGACCGAAATCTACGACGTGATTTCGTTACCCGGTGCGCTGCGCCCGATGGCGTTGGGCCTGAAAACGGATGAGATCCAGCGACTGATCGTGCTCGATCGGAATGAAGACTTGTAAGGTTTGTGATTTGATTCGCATTTCGAACTGTCACTGAGATGAATCATTAATGCTATCCATATCCTGGCTGAAGTCCGTATCGCGTCTCGTCGAATCACTGGCTCATCGCCGCGCACGTGCTGGCTCAAAGATGAGCCGGGGCAGTTCCTGGTGGCAGTCGACTCGCCGGCCAAGTCAGCGATTTTCGAATCAGCGTGCCCGGCGTCTTTCGCCCGGAGGTCGTGCCGGTAGGTCGCATATCAGCGTCCAGCAATTGGAAGATCGCTGCATGCTGTCGGGGGCACCTGTCGTGAGCTCCGTCACCATTGCAGGGAACGGAATTACAAATGGAACGGGCGACTTGAACGCCGGCAAGAGTCTGGGAGTGTATCTCAATTTCGATTCGACGGTGACTTTCACTCCATCGAATTCGGGCCAATACCCCACACTGACGTTGAATGATGGTGCGACGGCCACCTTCAATTCAGCGGACACGGGCACATCATTTGGATTCGTCTACAACGTTGCCGCGGGAGACAATACGGCGGACCTCACCGTGGTTGGGATCAATCTGAACGGAGCCACGATTCAAGGCAACGGTTTCGACGCGGATGTAACAGGCGCCGTTACGAATCCCGCTGGAATCCTGCAAGTGGATACGACAAATCCCACGGCCAGCATTTCGCTGGTTGGGCCTTCGGGGCAGGCGGCAGGTACCGCGTTGCAATTCGCCGTCACGTTCTCGGAACCGGTCAGTGGCGTCGATGCCAGTCAATTCAGCTTGTCGACCAGCGGCGTGATCGGAGCGTCGATCACCAACGTGACGCAAGGAATCGACGCGGCCCACTATCTGGTTGATGTCGCAAGTGGCAGTGGTGCGGGGACGGTCGCTCTGAATTTTATGGTCACGAAGACCAGCGATCTGGCAGGCAATCCGTTCGGCTCAGCGGTGTTTTCATCACAGCAAACATATTCGACGGCACTCAATCCGATTTCTGTCGCCGTTGATGACGTCAATGGCGACGGACGTCTTGACCTGATTGTTGCAGACTTGCAGAGTGCGAACCTCCAGGAACTGTTGGGCAACGGAGATGGGACCTTTTCTCCGCCCAGCGACATCACCACGGCACAAGGTGCTTTTCGCGTGACGTTGGGTGACATCAATGGCGATGGAAAACTGGATATTGTTACAGCGACCGTTGGTGGGGCGTATGTCTCCGTTCTGATGGGCAATGGCGATGGTACGTTTGCAACTGAAAAGGTCTATGCCACCGCACTGACACCCACCTCGGTGGTTCTGGGCGATGTAAATGGAGATGGCAAACCTGACATCGTTGTGGCAAACGAGTTCAGTAACACCGTCGGCATCCTGATCAATAATGGCAATGGCGCGTTCGCCGCGGAACAGTCGATTGCCGCTGGGAGATACCCTTACGCCGTGACGTTGGGTGACGTAAACGGCGATGGCAAGTCCGATATTGTCGTGACGAACTTGTGGGATACTTCGGTCAGCATCTTGCTCGGCAACGGTGACGGAACATTTGCGACGCGAAACGCTTTCAGGACTGGGACAGAACCGAATGCCGTTGTGCTCGGCGATCTCAACGATGATGGAAAGCTGGATATCGTCGTTTCTAACTACAACGCGAATACGGTCAGCGTATTGTTGGGAAAAGGAGATGGGACATTTACGGGAATCGGAGAATTCGCCGCCGGCGATTACCCAGGTTCGGCCGTTCTGGGCGATATCAATGGAGACGGCAGGCCAGACATTGTTGTCGGCGATCAAACCAGCAACAAGGTCAGTGTTCTGTTTGGGATTGGAGATGGCACATTTGGAATACCGCATTCGGTTCCTGCGGGTCAACGGCCGATCTCAGTGGCACTTGGCGACTTTAACAATGACGGCAAGCTCGATGTCGTCGCGACGAATTACAACGATCAGACGATCAGTGTGATGCTGAATGCATTTGCGCCCGTCACAAGTCCCGAATTCACGCTGGGGATCAACCATTCGCCGCTTGGGACGGCCAATACGGTTCTAACTTTGGAAGACACGGCGTACCCATTCACGACGGCGGACTTTGGCTTCTCTGATCTCAATGACAGTCCGGCAAATTCTCTGTTGGCCGTGAAGATCACGACACTACCTGACAGCGGATTACTGGCGGACGATGGAATTGCGGTCACCGCGGGACAGTTTGTGAGTGCCGTCGATATTAGCAGTGGCAAGTTGAAGTTCACTCCTGCAGCCAACTCGAATGGAACTGCAAATGCCTCGTTCACTTTCCAAGTCCAGGATGACGGTGGTACGGCGGCAGGAGGTATTGATCTCGATCCAAGTCCGAAGCAGATGACGATCGATGTCAGTAGCGTCAACGATGCACCGTCGCAAACATCCGGCACAGTCACGATGTTGGAAGATCAGCCTTATGTGGTGAAGATCTCGGACTTTGGTTTCGCCGATCAAAACGATAATCCGGCCAATCAGTTGCTGGCAGTGAAGTTTGATATCGTCACCGCGTACGGAACGCTGACGGATAACGGCGTCGCTGTCACGGCAAATCAATACGTGCCGGCGGCGGATATCAGTCAAGGAAAACTGGTCTTCTCACCTGCGGCCAATCTGAACGGTGGCCCGTACTTCCTGGCAAAATTCCAGGTTCAGGACGACGGTGGGACAGCCAATGGAGGCGTCGATCTCGATCCCATGGGCCAAGTATTGACATTCAAACCAACGAGTGTGAACGACGCGCCAGCGGGGACATCGGGAACGGTGACGGTGGTGGAAGATCAGGGATATGTCTTGAAAACGTCTGATTTTGGATTCACCGATCCGAACGACAAACCCGCGAATCAACTGCTGGCGGTCAAGTTTGACATCGTCAGTGCGTATGGAAGCCTGACTGACAATGGTGTCGCAGTCACCGCCAATCAGTTTGTCAGTGCCTTGGACATCAGTCACGGCAAACTGGTTTTCACCCCGTCAGCCAATCTAAGTGGCGGCCCGTATTTCCTGGCCAAGTTCCAGGTTCAGGATAACGGTGGGACTGCAAACGGAGGTGTCGATCTCGATCCGGTCGGCAAGGTGATGACGTTTCAGGCCACGAACGTGAATGACGCACCGGTGGGAACGTCAGGGACGGTCACGTTGCCTGAGAATCGAGGATATGCTCTTAAGACGTCCGATTTTGGACTCACCGATCCGAATGACAAGCCAGCCAACCAACTGCTGGCGGTCAAGTTTGACATTGTGAGTTCCTATGGAACTCTGACCGACAACGGAGTCGCGGTCACTGCCAATCAGTCCGTCAGCGCGTTGGACATCAGTCACGGGAAACTGGTCTTCACTCCATCAGCCAATCTCGTCGGTGGCCCGTACTTCCTGGCCAAGTTCCAGGTGCAAGATAATGGAGAGACCGCGAATGGAGGCGTCGATCTCGATCCAGTCGGCAAAGTGTTGACGTTCAAATCCACGAGCGTGAATCACGCGCCGACAGGAACGTCAGGAACGGTGACAACGCGCGAAGATCAGCCCTATGTGCTGAAGACTTCGGATTTCGGATTCAGCGATCCGAATGACTCGACCGCGAATCAACTGCTGGCGGTGAAGTTCGTACTGCTGAGTGCCTACGGAACGCTGACTGACAACGGCGTCGCTGTCACGACCAATCAATTTGTCAGTGCTTCGGACATCAGCAACGCGAAACTGATCTTCACACCGTCTGCCAACGTGAACGGCGGACCCTATTTCCTGGCGAAGTTCCAGGTCCAGGACAATGGCGGGACGGCAAACGGAGGAATTGATCTCGATCCGGTCGCCAAGGTGCTGACGTACACAGCGGCCAGCGTCAATGACGCACCGGTCGGATCGTCAAAAGCGGTCTCTACCTTTGACAGCATCCCCTACACGTTTGCGATCGCGGACTTTGGCTTTACAGACCCGAATGACCATGCGCCGAATAAATTCCGCGCAGTCTCGATCACAACGCTGCCACTCGCGGGAATTTTGACCGACAACGGAATCGCCGTGAGTGCGGGACAATTCATCCCGGTCGCTGACATTAGTGCCGGCAAACTCAAGTTCACACCAGTCGCGAATGCAACTGGCGTACCCTTTGCGACGTTTACATTCCAGGTTCAAGACGACGGCGGAACTGCCAACGGTGGTGTCGATCTCGATCCCACTGCAAAAACGATGACGATCAACGTCTACCTCAACGTCTCTCTATCATAAACACCTCGGTGTGAACGTCCTTGTTCCTGGATGCCGGAAGTGCATCAACACTGGTAGATCGACAGTCGGCCGAAGTTTCAAGCGCAGACAGATTCTGTTGCCACGAGTCATCATGAATGTGGTTGGATTGTCTTGTTTCCTCGACGGAAAAACCGGATCATGCGGCGCATCGAAGGGTCGCGCCTGTCAAAAGTGGCGGTATTCGATTTCTCGGGAAGTGCTCCCTCCACTGTGACACCGTTTCGCTGACAATTCACTATTCATGGGAAGCAAACATGCCAAAGCTCTTTGTCACCATCCTGAAATACAATACCCAGGCCAAACAGGCCGATTCTTTAACCGCTCGGAAGAAGGTGATCGAAGACGCGTTGCGGTTAGCACAAACGACCGTTCAAGGCAAAATGAAAGCCAGCGACAATGGTCGACCGGTGTGGTGCATCTTTGCGGCGCCCGAATACATGTTTGCCAATCCGATTCAGCACGGAGACCACACTGCAGGCGACGTCCGACATCTGTCCGATGGAACGAAAGTCTCCATTGAGGCCTGGCTTGAAGGACTCAGTTTAAAGTACCCGAAATTCCTGTTGTTTCCTGGTTCAATCGCCTGGAAAAAGCCCCTCCAGCGCAGCTTGGGCGCCTACGAGGACAAGATGTCTAAGCTCCAGAGTACATCGAATCTGACGAAACAGCAGATCAGTGACAAATTCAAGTCCAAGGCCGTCACGCGAAAAGCTAAGGCAATTCAAGCAATCCAGCTAAGCATGGCAACATTTCATAATAATAACCAAGATCGGAGCGTCTCCGGTGAGATTTATCATCAGGCAGAAGACGATATTAACGGCGTCACGTGGTATCAGACGAAGCCTGGTTCCGGCTTCGGTCAACCAGGTTGGTATGGTTTGACCTGGACGGCCAATCACAACGAAGCGTGGATCGACCACAAAGCGCCCACTTCTCGCACGAAACTGGCTGAACTCGGCGGTGCGGGAAAGGCGACAAAAATGGCCCGCAACACTTGCCTGGTCTATTTGAACGGAAAAAGGTTACTGAAATACAACAAGGCACAGGACTTTCACGAGGTTCTCGACGGGAATCAGGATACTGTCTACGTTCCCGGCCAGACCGCAGCACATTTCAGGACAGCAGATGGTGTCACGTATGGGTTGGAGTTGTGTTTGGATCATCTAGAAGAGTCACTTCGTAAGAAGCTGATTGGGACGGGCGTCGTCCCACAAGTCATCGTGCTGATGTCGGCGCAGGTGACTATGGACCCGGGAAGCCTGGCCAATCCGGGAGCTATGGCCATCCATGCCTGCAGCAATCCAGGTAACAATCTGGTTGGGCGCGGTGGCGTTGATCTGGCCGACTCGGTGTTGGAAGAGGATAAACCGACCTACGCCTTATACAGTTTCGATTCGCCATGAATTCTGATGGGTGAACGCTATGAATTGCCTATTGGAATCGGCCGAGGCACCCGCAGCCCGCTCGATCGTCGCTGATTTTGGTGACTTTGCGTGAGCCGGTACCCGATTTCAGCGGGCAACTAGTCGTGTATCCGCAGTGTCCACTCGTCACTTTGTGCCCAGATTTCGGGAGCGTACATGGCGAATCCGTGAGCGGGACGGGCATGGAATCGACCGGGCGTCTCGGCCCGCAGTTTGTACCGTAGGACACACGGTCCCTTCGGAAGAGAGGATGCGAAGAACACGACGCGATCGTCGCGCAATTCGACAGTTGCCCAAATGGTACCATCCATGGCGCGGCCACTTTGAAGTTGAATCGGCTCACAACCCGCAGGCTTCATGTCTTCAAACGCGACATAGTCCAAATGTTCCTCGGACTGAATCGTCAACTCGACTTCGATGATGTCTCCGATGGCGATCGTTGCATCGTCCCTCAAAGGATGGCGTACATGATCGTCTTCACCGCCACCGAGCGTGCGCACTTTGAAGTATTTTCTCGTTAAGGTGATACCATTCCCGCTGGCCTTGATCGGCGCGTGCATTCTTAGAAACGCGGTGTTCAAAGTCAGATTCAAAGTGCTGTCACCACTTCGATCCACGATCAATTTGTGATGTCCGGGCGTCAGAGGCTTGTCGGGGGAAAACTCGAGAGTGGTGTCGATGCCTAAGATGTCACTTCGGTTCAGCCGCACGATCGTGATCGGTCCGTCGTCGATTCGCAGGTGAACCGTTTGATCGGCTTCAGCAGGAACTGCAGCAGACGGTGACTGTCTTCGCAGGTGCGACCATCACTTCGAATTCGGGTTTCTTGTATTCTTCAACACGAAACCGACCGGCAGATTTGCCGCGATGTTGTTCGCTTGCTTCTTGTACCACGAATTCGTATTCACCCAAGTCCGCCTCACTGCCGATCACGAACGAGTCGACGACGCTGCCTGAGTCGTCGGTTTCCAGCGTAAAAGTTCGAATTGTCGTGTAATGAGGCCCATGAACTTCGATCTGAAGTTTGTGTCCAGGTTCGACTGGCAAATAGGAATGGTTGAGTAATTCACGAATCCATATCCGAAAGTTCACTGTGGAGCCGGGCCGGTACACGGGACGAGCGCGGCGGCCGCGGCATGCCGCTCTTTGGACCGATCGAGCTTTTCAATTTCTTCCAATACAAACAATAGTTTCTTGGCGCGAGGAAGATTGGCCGCATATTCCTGGGGCGGCTCCAGAAAGATTGGCTGACCATAACCATTCAAGGCGATTCTCACACGCAATCCCCAACGGGAATACCGCTCGTCTGACTCAACGTACTCACGAGCTTCAGGAACTCCTTCCCACCACCAATCGACATCGGCCAGTTCCGATTGCCTCCGGCGTCGCGATTCTGAGTCGTCGGACGGATCCAGATGATGCAGCAGCCGTTGATCGATCTCGATCTGCAGTTCTGTCAGGCGCGATCTGGCTTCCGTATCCGTGGCCGACATCGCGCTTTGCATTTCGCCCAATAAGTCACGCGCGAATTCGAAATGCAATAAGTCTTCCTGCCATTCATGGTCTTGCCTCAAGTTTGATCGCCATGAAAATAGAATCCAGTTTCGTTCACGTGGGACGCTGGGAGGCAATTTCGCAGCGCGATCCAACGCGTCTGTCCATTCGTGAAGCTTCAATGACGACCGAATGGCTCCTCGAACGGCTTCTCGATGCGCCAGGCTACGATGCTTGGCTGCCTTCGCCGATGCGTCATACGCAGCACGTGCCGCAGCCCACCGCTCTTGCCGAAATAGTTCGTCGGCTTCACTATTACCTCGCTGTTTCGCCGATTCTGATTTCTCAGCACCGGCGACAGGGCCAATCGACAGACCCAGAATGAACACGGCAAGCAATAAGATCTGGCCGAGGCGAACTCGAGCACCGCGCACGTCACTTGAACCACCGTTGGATAATTCAACCATGACACCGTCTCTCGTTGGGGAGTTTTTCCTTACACGGTGGCCGGATTGTATCACCTCAAGTCGATCCTGGCCCGGTTGATCATTATGGCAAACGCTTGATCAAGGCGGTCCACGACGATCGGCCAGTTCGCCATTCGATCGCTTTCTTTTCCACTTCTACTACGGTCGTTGAAATGGGACGCTTTTTCCTCCAGGCCTCGTTGATCGGTCCCAACATGCCGAAAGAAAAGCCTGGGATACTGTTGAAGCTATAGGCGCCGGGAAAGTTGTGACAGCCCGTGCACGAGGCCCGATTTGATTTAAATGGCATGCTTCGCGCGGGAAATTGGCCTGACCTTGTTGCCTTATCGAATTCGTCTCGTGGATGCGAGTTGAAACCTGTCTTGAAATCTTGCTCGCTTGAGACATCTCGCAATCCTGTTTCGCCTTCGAACAGATCAATCCGGCGGAGTTGAAATTCAAATGCGGCTTGCCACCCGTCCGGTGGGCGACGGAGTGAGATTTGCGACAGAACTTCCTTGTTCAACTTAGGCATGTCGGTCGTCACGACGCGAATTTGAATGCTCTCGGTCAAGCGGCTGGCGACGATCTGGCGGTCGGTGTCGATCAGAAGTGCTCGACGGACGAGGGCCACTTCAGTTCCCTTCGGCCAAACGGGAAAATCGGGATGCGGCAATAATGACGTGATCCGATTTGTCGTTTCATCAGTATTGGGTACCAGCAACTTGTCTAACGCCGCCAATTTCCTTAGGAACTCGAGTCCCTGCTCCTTGCCGCCAGGCAGCTTCAGGAAAACAAAGAAGACAGAGTTGCCGAACGGGTTTGTGCCGCGGTCATCAAGGTGCAGCGGGGCAGATGGTCCGGTTACTGGGCTGACGCAGACCCAAGGACCAGCCTCGTCGAAAAGATTGTCAGGTAAGTACGCTTGTTCGGGCCTGTTCGGATCAAAGCGACTGTCGTACTTCAGGGAAGCGACTGTGCGTAGGTAGTTGTCTGGCAGATTGGCGATCTGCTCTCGAGTCAGCGCCACACGGTAAATGACCTTATCGAGTGCCTGATTGAATTGCTGGCGCGCTGCGGAGTCGGCTGTCCCCGATACGCAATTCGAGACAAGCCACAGATCTCGCTGCAGGACCGCTCGTCGAAGAGGGTCTTCAATCAGCCGTTCGGCATTGTCACGATCGAATTCGTTCAGAATCGCGAGGGCTCGATCACCGGTTTGTCCTTCGAGCAAGTAGGTCGAGTCTTTCCACAATAATGGCTCAAGCCGATCGTTGCCGTAATCCTTTCCGTCCGGCCCTGTGCGAACAAGTAGAGCGACATGCAGACGATTCCACAGGTGATCAGGCTCGCGGGCGTAGAGGGCAAGCGAGTCAGGTGATATGCGCTTCTGATCGGCGCCGCTCACGGCGAGGTCGCTGAACACTGCAAAACCGACAACCAAAGAAAACCGCAAGACTAAAGTCGACATCATGCGCTTCTCGATATGTTGGTGGCGTCCCGCGCAAGCGTCATCAAACTCGGCCCTGTTCGGCCGATCCGTTTGGACAAAACGACGCACTCATGATACCTCGTTCGTTGCCATGACTGCAGATCGGACGTTCCAAAGGGACTGCAACGTCGTCCAATCGAACACAAAAGGTCGATTGATCAGACAGCATCTTTACCAAGAACCTGCCGAAAGTCTGCCGTCAGGTCGATCGTCCCTCCGCTACGTTGATCAAAGACTTGATGCAACGGGGGCCGCTGGACAGCACATTCGTCCTATGGGTCGGTGAATTCGGTCGCATGCCGATCTTGCAAGAGGGAACCGGCTGCGATCACAAGCCGCACGGTCTCACCGCCTTGCTGGCGGGTGGCGGCTTCAAGTCCGGATACATTCACGGCGCCATCGACGACCTGGGCTATCATGCCGTCACCGACCGGACCAGCGTCCCCGATCTGATGGCGACGATTCTGCACCAGGTTGGCCTGGATCACACTCAGTTGAGTTTTCCAAATCAAGGTGTGGCAGAATCGTTAACCGAACCTCGAATCACGAATGCCCAGGTTTGTACGACAAATCGTGCATCACGCGAGTGGATCGCGGCCAATTCGTCCGCGGATTTTTGTTTTGACCACAAAAATGAAAAGGCGCTCACGGTAATGAAACGAGCTGCCCGGTATCGGGCAGCTCGTGGTATTGTTCAAACTCAAAACCGAAGTTTCAAACGATTGCCGCGCGACGTCGTCGATAGGCACTGACGGCGAGACCGATTCCACCCAGTGACAGGAGTGCCATTGAAGAAGGTTCGGGCACGGTGGATTGGTTTCCACCACCTTGTGCTCTCGGAGAGGCGAAGCCCTGTACTTCAACGATGCGGTTTGACGGATACGTACTACCAAACGACGCAAAGAAGAAGTCGTTGGTGAGCGGGTCGAAGGCGCCGCCATTCGCCCCATGCAATCCGGTAACGAAGTCCTGGCGGCTCGCGACATTTGGCGAACCATCTGCGTTCAATAGATAGGCGCCAATGGCCCCGCTTGATCCTGTGCCGTATTCCGTCATCAGCATGCTCGGTCCAGAAAAGCCATTTGACCCAAGTGGCACATACTCAACTCCCTCTGGATGGCGACCTGGTACCGATTCGGCGGTGAGTGGGCCAAGGTCATATGTACCGAAACCGTCTGGAGTGAGAGTCCCAGTAGAAAAACCGCCTGTGGTATACGATCCAATCTGAATGCTGCCCGCACCGGGGTATCCCGTCGGAACAAAACCCACAGTGCCAACTGACTTAGACGAAATTGGGAGAGCAATTGTCTTGTCTGGAGACGTACTTCCGGGTTTAAACTCCATCAGAGTATTGCCGGGGAAACCGGTTGCGAAGAGGACACCGCCTGGACCGTACGCTAATCCGCAATCGATAAAGGGTGCGGTTGCAAAGACCGTCGCAGTCCCACTGAACCCAATGACGTGATGGTTCGCATCGCGTATTAACCCGATCTCGTAAATCGCGCCGTTGCTTTGGTCGGCATGGCCCGCAATCAACAGATGATTGGGATCACCGGCTTTGAAAACCATCCCGCCGTAGTACGAAGGGACGCCTGGGATGCTGGGCAAATCGAGAATCGAATAGTTGGCAGCAAAAGTTGGAGCGACCATTTCCGCTGTCGCTTGGGACTGGGATGTCGCTATCAGTCCGGCGACCATCAACCCCAGAATAAACTTCTTCATGTCGGCCTTCCGCTAGAAATATCGCTCGATGTCATCAAGCCTGAAATCGCAAAACATTTTCAATCTGTGGAAAAATCTTTTCAAAAGTTAAAGAATGGCCGGAGATGGAGCAAGATCAAAAGAATTTGGGGCTCTTCAATTTCACCCCATTTACGCCGATTGGGGTATGCCTGATGCTATTGTGTCTTTATTTGCTCGGATTGCGCGATTTCCGCGGTCGATAGCAGATCCGTTCCTGCGTTCTATCCGCGTCTAATCGCTTGTATGGGGCGGCGATCTTACAGAAGCTTAATGTTGATGAAGCTTTCGTTGCCGCTTCCGTCGATTGTAACGGTCTCGCCGCGCAGCGCCTGATCGAGCGTACAGGAAGCTCAGTGTAGATCCGAGACCCTGATTCATATTCAGTCCGGGGTATCGCCATCATTCAAGAGAGATTTGCTACAGGGGTGCGCTCTTTGCACGGTCCTGAACTTGTTGCACGGTCCTGAACTTGGAGGGTGACCATGCCTCGATAGCTCGGCATTTCCATCAATGAGCGACGGCTTGGTTCTGAAGATCTATTCCGCCGCCTTTCGGGCCACGACCGCCTTTTGCAAATCGTCCACTTCTGCAGCCGCCAGTTTCACAGCTCCGACTTCAATCACCACTTTCTTGATTTTTCCGGTGAATCGGTTGTCTCCCTGCTGATAGTCGTCCGAGACCGGCGTTTCGCCATCCTGACCAACGTCGGCGCCTTCGTCGGCCGAGAAGACTGCACCTTGAGTGCGTTCGATCTGTCCTTCGGCGACCTTCTTTCCATCGATCATGATTGTCGCGGTCCCACTCTTGCCGAGTCCCGGTCCATCGTACGCAAACTCGAATCGAATCGTGGCCTTGCCCGCCGGCAATGCTGTCGCGGCGCCCACCTTCGTCGTCTTCAAGCCAAGGTAGTTGTAGGCATAGACAGGCCTACCTTCCTTGAGATACAGGCACCAGCCTCCAAATCGTCCGGCCTGTGAAATAATTACGCCATTGGCTCCACCTGGCGGGATCTCGACATCAGCCGTGATGGTGTGCGATCGATTTTTGATGTTGATAAAGACGTTCTCGGTCATCCCGATCATGCCATCGAAGACCGTCAGTGACGTGCGGCCTGCCATCAGATCGGGGCGGCCGACGAGTCCCGCGTTGGTTCGTTCGAGAAAACGGTCATCCAGCGGCAACACCTGATTCTTGACGGCTTCCTGCAGGAAGAGTTCTTGCAACTCCTTCAGTTTCGCAGGGTTTTTCGCCGCGACATCCTTGGCCGAGCTGAAGTCCTCGTCGACGTGGTACAGCTCCCACTTGTCGTCCTGCAGTGGGTGACGTCCTTTGTTTTCCCAAGGGGCACGGTGAACAGTGTGCGCCAGCCAGCCGTCATGGTAGATGCCGCGATTGCCGAAAATTTCAAAATATTGAGTCTTGTGCCGGTCCTTGGCTGTGGCATCGGCAAAAGTATAAACCAAGCTGACACCTTCGATCGGTGTCTGAGCTGTTCCGTTGACTGACTTGGGCTCGGGCAGCCCGGCTGCTTCCAGGATCGTGGGGGCGATGTCGATCACGTGGTGCCACTGCGAGCGAATTTCGCCCTTGGCTTTGATCTTGTTTGGCCAGTGCGCCACCATTCCGTTGCGGGTACCGCCGTAACTTCCTGCAACTTGCTTGGTCCAGGTGAAAGGTGTATCTCCGGCGACGGCCCAGCCAGCGGCAAAGTGCGGATAGGAATGAGGGCCACCCAGTTCGTCGTAATGTTTCAGGATCTCTGGAACAGTCTCGGGCACGCCGTTGAAGTAGGTCGCCTCGTTAAATAGGCCATTCATCCCTCCTTCCGCACTCGAACCGTTGTCTCCAACCAGATAAAAGACCAGCGTGTTGTCTAGTTGGCCAAGGTCTTCAATTGTCTGGATCAGGCGACCGACTTCGAAGTCGGCATATTCACCGAAGCCGGCATAGACTTCCATTTGCCGCGCGAACAGCTTTCTCTCATCGGCGCTCAGTTGCTCCCAATCTTTGATCGCTTCAGGTTTGGGTGCCAGCTTGGTACCTGCGGGAACAACACCCAGTTTGACCTGGCGAGCCAACGTCTCTTCGCGCAGTTTGTCCCAACCTTGATCGAACTTGCCCTTGTACTTGGCGATCCATTCTTTGGGGACGTGATGGGGTGCGTGGGTCGCTCCGGGCGCGAAATAGGTGAAGAACGGTTTGTCGGGCGTCAGTGATTTTTGGGCACTGGTCCACTTGATGGCCTGATTAGCGAGGTCGGTCATGAAGTGGTAATTCGGATCTTTCGGCAATTCAATTCGGCTCATGTCTTCGTAGATGGCGGGTGCCCACTGATTCGTTTCGCCGCCGATGAAGCCGTAGAATTTGTCAAAGCCCGAACGAGTCGGCCAACGGTCAGTGGGACCGGATGGGCTGACTTCCCACGCGGCCGTTTCGTGTGACTTACCGAAAGCGGCCGTGCTATAGCCGTTCAAGCGCAGCATCTCGGCCAAGGGCGTGACCGCGTTCGGGCGCTGGCCTGTTTGGCCCGGAAACGCGGTGGCTGTCTCGGTGATCGAGCCCATGTTGTTGACGTGATGATTGCGGCCGGACAGGAGGGCCGCTCGAGTCGGCGAGCAAAGGGACGTCGTGTGGAATTTGTTGAACTTTAATCCGCCCTTCGCCAGTCGTTCCAGTGTCGGCATATTGATCGGACCGCCAAAGGCACTCGAGTGACCGAAGCCCATGTCGTCGATCAGCACGATCAAGACGTTCGGTGCGCCCAAGGGAACCTTTACTTCAAACCGTGGCGGCGCGGTTGCGTTACGAGCATCCAGAGTCGTAATCGGTATGAGCTTGGGTTCGGCGATTGGCAGAACCGAACGGTCCAGTGTGTAAGGAGCGGGCGCGGGTTGAGCGGCGACTTTCGTCTCTTCCTTGTTTTCCTGAGCGAGAACGGATTCCAGCGTCCCGCTGGCAACAAGCCAACCGCTCATCCCGCCAACGGCGATCGCCACCACGATGTGAACCTGGATTTTGCGAAGCATGTTGCGTCCTCAATTCTGATAGTGTTGGCCCGACCACTAACTCCTCCAGTCGTACCGGCATATTGTCCGAGTACATTGCGAGAGAATCAGTTGCGATGATTCTGGGGAGAAGGGGAGATGATTCTAACGCGATGGGTGCTTCATGACGAGTCGCTTGCGTTTGCGAAAGGTTCAATGCACGTGGCGAGTGTTCTTCAACCGAACTGATCATTCGTCGATCATCGCGATCTGCGTCAACATTCAAATCCAGCGAGCGATAAGTCAACTCTCGTCCACATTGCCGCGCAAATACTGGTTGACACGGCTTTCGTGAGTTGAGATTCCCCACCAAAGCTCCGGCATCAGATCTGCAACACGGAACCACCGTTCGCGGAAATCGCTGGCGATCCTACGTAACGCATGCCTCCAGTAATCGCGTCTGGCAAGGGGGGGTGGGATGCGCGCGTGACTTGAACGAACGGACTCTGGATGGACTTTCAGGCACAGTCGCGATGCCGCAGATCTTTCATCGCAGCATGAATGCGTTCTCGAAAGCCACGATTTTTGGCGGGCTGTTCTTGTGCGCCGCGCTGGCCGTTGGTTGGGATCGATTCAATCGGTCGTCCTACGTCACCGAAGCCGATGTCGTCCGCGAGCAACCTATACCCTTCAGTCATCAGCATCACGTCAGCGGTTTGGGGATCGATTGCCGGTACTGTCATACTTCGGTCGAGCAATCGGCCTTTGCGGGACTGCCCGCAACCGAGATCTGTATGAGTTGTCATTCACAGATCTGGAAAGACAGTCCTATGCTGGCGCCCGTTCGAGACAGCCTGCGGACAGGTAAACCGCTGGAATGGACGCGCGTGCATGACGTGCCTGATTTCGTCTATTTCAATCACAGCATTCATGTGAATAAGGGCGTCGGCTGTGAAAGTTGTCATGGCCGCGTCGATCAGATGCCGCTCATGCGACGCGCTCATACGTTGCAGATGAGCTGGTGTCTGGAATGTCACACTCATCCCGAAAAGTTCCTGCGAGATGCCGACCAGATCTTTGCGTTTGGAATCGAGCCGCACGCGTCAGATTCGGAACACGGCGAAGAGTTAGTCAAAAAAATGGGAATCAAACCCGCGGAATTGCTGGATTGCTGGACGTGTCATCGATGACAGATTTCCTGAATAGCACCGATCGTTTGGACATGCCCGCAGGCGAGACGGTCGAGGTCCGTCCGCTCGACTGGGAAATGTTGCATCGCCGTCTGATCGATGCCGATGATCCGCCGATCTGGCGCAGTCTGGAAGAATTGAGCGAGAGTCCAGAATTCTTCGACTCTCTGCATCGCGAATTCCCTCGTCAGGCCAGCGAATGGACCGATCCCACCAGCCGTCGACAGTTCCTAAAGCTGATGGGGGCATCTCTGGGACTGGCGGGACTGGGAATCAGCGGCTGTATTCGTCAGCCGGAAGAGAAGATCGTTCCCTATGTACGTCAGCCAGAGGACATGGTTCCCGGCAAGCCGAAGTACTACGCGACATGTACGACACTGGGTGGATTTGCGACGGGCGTGCTGGTGGAAAGCCATCTTGGCCGTCCCACCAAAATCGAAGGGAATCCCGATCATCCGGCCAGCCTGGGTGCAACGGACGCGTTCGCGCAGGCCTCGATTCTCTCGTTGTATGATCCGGATCGCTCGCAGACAGTGATGCATTCGGGACGGATCAGCACGTGGGGTGAATTCCTGACCGCGATGACAGCACAGATGGTGGATCGCCGTCGCGAAAACGGCAGTGGTCTGGCGATCCTCACCGAAACGATCACCTCGCCGACGCTGGCCAACCAGTTACAGAGTCTCCGTCGCGACCTAGCCGAGGCACAGTGGTTTCAGTACGAACCGATCTCGCGCGACAATGTGCGAGCAGGAGCGCGACTTGCCTTTGGCGAAGACGTCACCACCGTTTACAACTTTGAAAAAGCCGACATCATCCTGTCGCTGGATGCCGAGTTCCTGGTGGGGATGCCCGGAAGCCTGCGGTACTGCCGTGACTTTATTGATCGACGACGAGTCGCCGAGACGTCGGCGAGTTCTGCCGAATCTGCGAACAAGATGAATCGCCTGTACGCGGTGGAAAGCATGCCCGGTCTGACGGGAGCTCAAGCCGATCACCGGCTGCCGATGCGCGCGGGTGATGTCGAACTCTTCACGCGAATATTGGCGAAGGAACTGGGAGCCGTTCCGTCTTCGCAAGCACTCGACCTGCCGTCAGAAGTGTCTCGCGACTGGCTGGATGCAGTGGTCGACGATTTACAAACGCACGCGACTCGCAGCCTCGTAATTGCGGGCGAAGGTCAACCCGCCATCGTGCATGCCCTGGTCCATGTGATGAATCGCCAATTGAAGAATGTCGGCCAAACGGTCGAATACCTGGCACCGGTCGAGGCAGAGCCTGTCGATCAGTTGCAGTCGCTGACAACCCTGGTCGATCAAATGCGCAGCGGTCGCGTTCAGACCTTGATCGTTTTGGGGGGGAATCCGATCTACAACACTCCAGGCGAACTGAAGTTCGCCGAGGCTTATGAGCAGGTGAAATTTCGTGTGCACCTGTCTCACGAATTCGATGAAACATCGTTCGCATCAGATTGGCATATTCCCAAGGCTCATGAACTGGAATGCTGGAGCGATGCTCGCGCGTTTGACGGCACCACAACGATCCAACAGCCGCAGATCGCGCCGCTGTACGAGGGACGATCGGACCACGAACTGCTCTCTGTAATGGCTGGGCATCCTGAACAGTTGGCGTACCAGACCGTTCAACACTATTGGAAAACTCGTCTCGGTGCCGACGATTTCGAACGCACCTGGCGCAAAGCCGTTCATGACGGAATTGTTGCGGGAACTCGGTCAGAACCACGTTCACCGGAATGGAAATTCGCGGACCAAACTCGACCTGATGTAGGGACTGATTCCAAGTCATCATCGCCCCTAGGGATTACTTGGGAAATTACATTTGGTCCAGATCCGACGATCTGGGACGGCCGGTTTGCGAATAACGGCTGGTTACAGGAACTGCCGAAACCGATCACCAAGTTGACTTGGGACAACGCGGCTCTGATTAGTCCCCGAACCGCTCATCGGTTAAGTATCAACAATCACGATGTGCTCGAGGTAGAGCGAAACGGTCGATCGATTTCTGTTCCAGCCTGGATCGTGCCGGGGCAGCCTGATGATTCGATCGCGATCTCGTTCGGATATGGACGAAGCCGGAGCGGGCGAATTGGTACTGGTGCGGGTGTGAATGCTTTCGCTCTGCGCGCCGCCGAATCTGCCTGGTTCGAAAGTGGCGTGGATGTTCGCCAGACGGGAAGAAAGTACCCACTGTCGGTCACACAAAATCATCACAGCATGGAAGGTCGCGATCTGGTTCAGGTCGGAACAATTGCTCAGTTCCAGCAGAATCCAGAATTCATTTCTCACGATCGGCGTCATCCCGAGGAACAGTCGACGCTGTATCCCAAAGCCGCTACCGCTGAGAACGCCTGGGGCATGGCGATCGATCAAACGGCGTGTGTTGGATGTAACGCGTGTGTCGTGGCCTGCCAAGCAGAAAACAATATCCCGATTGTCGGCAAGGAACAGGTTCGCATCGGCCGTGAGATGCACTGGCTGCGGATTGATCGCTACTACCGCGGCGGACTGGAATCACCCGACACCTGTTTCCAACCGGTGATGTGCGTCCATTGTGAAAATGCGCCGTGCGAACTGGTGTGTCCGGTGGCGGCCACCGTCCACAGCCACGAGGGTTTAAACCAGATGGTTTACAACCGCTGCGTTGGGACGCGCTACTGTTCGAACAATTGCCCGTACAAAGTTCGCCGTTTCAACTTTCTCGACGACACCGGCGAGATGGGCTACGACGGAGATCACGCTCCGACTCTTAGTTTGATGCGGAATCCAGATGTTACCGTCCGTAGCCGCGGCGTCATGGAGAAGTGCACCTACTGTATTCAGCGCATCAACACCGCCAAGATCGAAGCGCAGATGCAAAATAGACCGGTGAAAGATGGCGAGATCGTGACGGCCTGTCAGCAGGTCTGTCCGGCGCGTGCCATCACCTTTGGAAACCTGAACGATCGCCGTAGTGATGTCGCGAAAGTCAAAACGTCACCGCTGAATTACTCGTTGCTCGCGGAACTCAATGCGTTGCCGCGGACGACTCATCTGGCTCGGATTCGCAATCCGCATCCCATGCTCGCTGGCCCGGCGACAAACGATACGCCGTCGCTGGAGCCGTTTCCTCCGATCGACCGCGTGAAGTTCGGGGCCGAAGAAACTGGTCGGGTGAGTCTTCAATCGAATGGTCACGTCGAGGCGCCGACCCGCTTCGGCGGCTCAGCAGGAGTTTCGTCCTCCCAGATTCAGAACGCGATTGCGCACGGGAACTCAGATCGTCTGGAGGGATCATGAGTCGCCGTAAGCGAGGCAAATCGCGCGATGTGACCAACCCAACGGTTGCTGATGAGCCGGCGTTGGTCTCGATACGTACGCCAGCGCCCGTACTGGAACCAGGACATACCTTCGGATCGGTAACCGACAAGATCAGTTCGATCGTATTGACTCGCCAGACGTCACGCGGCTGGATTGTGGGCTTTGCCATATCGTTCACGCTGATGATGGCCTTTTTGTACGCGACGGCCTATTTGCTGGCGCGCGGGATTGGCATCTGGGGGACCACGATTCCCGTTGGTTGGGCCTTTCCCATCGTCAACTTCGTCTGGTGGATCGGAATCGGGCATGCGGGCACGTTGATCTCGGCCGTGCTGCTGCTGCTGCATCAGGAATGGAGGACCAGCATCAACCGCTTTGCCGAAGCGATGACATTGTTCGCTGTGTCGTGTGCGGGACTGTTTCCGCTGTTGCACATGGGACGTCCCTGGGTGTTCTACTGGATGATTCCCTACCCCAACACAATGGACTTGTGGCCGAACTTCCGCAGTCCGCTCGTGTGGGATGTGTTCGCCGTTTCGACCTATTTCACGGTGTCGATCCTGTTCTGGTATATGGGGTTGATTCCTGATCTCGCGACGCTGCGCGATCGCACTCGCAACCGGTTCGCGCAAGTCGTGTACGGCATGATGGCGTTCGGCTGGCGCGGATCGGCCGCGCATTGGCAGCGCTATGAAGTGGCCTATCTGTTGCTCGCGGGCCTGGCAACTCCGCTAGTCGTTTCCGTACACAGCATCGTGGGGATGGACTTTGCCACCGGCATTGTCCCTGGGTGGCATACGACCTTTTCGCCGCCCTTCTTCGTTGCGGGGGCCATCTTCTCGGGCTTTGCGATGGTGATGACGCTGATGATTCCCCTGCGATCGATCTATGGCTTGCAAGACTTCGTCACGATGCGGCACTTGGACAACATGGCCAAGGTGATCCTTGCCACCGGTTCCATGATGTTTTACGGCTACGCGTCCGAGTTGTTCTTCGCGTATTACAGCGGCAATCAGTATGAACGCTACGTCACGCTCAATCGCGTTTTGGGACCGTATGGTTGGAGTTACTGGGGCTTGATCGCCTGCAACGTTGTGTTCCCGCAATTGTTCTGGTCGCGGCGGATGCGGCAAAGCATTCCCGTCCTGTTCATGGTGTCGGTCATCGTCAACGTGGGCATGTGGCTGGAACGATTCATCATCGTCGTGATCAGCCTGCATCGCGATTTCTTGCCGTCAGCCTGGCGAAATTACCATCCAACCATCTGGGACTATACGCATCTGGTTGGTTCCATCGGCTTGTTCTTCACGCTGCTGTTTCTGTTCGTGCGATTGCTGCCCGTGATCTCGATCTTCGAATTGAGATCGCTGGTCCACGAAACGGACGAGGAGGCTTAGAGAATGGGCGCGCCATCGAAACCCGAATCGTTGTACGGACTATTGGCCGAATTCGAACATGCCGAAGACCTGCTGCATGCCGCGCGGACTGCGTACGCCGCAGGCTATCGTCAAATGAATGGCTATACGCCGTTTCCGCTGGAAGGCCTGTCAGGAGCCCTTGGTCAGAAGCCGACTCGACTGCCGTGGCTCGTCTTCTGCGGAGGGTTGGTGGGCGGCGGAGCGGCGTACTTAATGCTGTATTACGCGTCCGTGATCAGCTATCCGCTTAACGTCGGCGGACGGCCGCTGCACAGTTGGCCGTCCTTCATTCCGATCACCTTTGAATTGACCGTTCTGGGAGCGTCATTCGCGGCCTTCTTCGGCATGCTGGCATTGAATGGCTTGCCTCATCCGCATCATCCATTGTTTGCCGTGCCGGCATTCAGCCTGGCGACGCGCGATCGGTTCTTTCTTTGCATTCAGGTTCGAGATCCCCTGTTTCGCATCGAGACGACGCGTCGATTTCTGGAAGGCTTGGCTGCTCGAGTTCATGAGGTGCAGCCATGACGGATCGCTCTTGGACGTCGCGAGCAAGCGCTCGAGGAAACGCGCTGTGTACTGCGCTGGCGGTGTGCCTCGGACTGATGGGACTGGCAGGTTGCGATCGGTTGGATATGTACGATCAACCTCGCTACGAACCGCTTGAGAAGAGCACATTCTTTGCAGACGGTCTTTCCGCTCGTCTACCCGTGGCGGGAACTATTGCGCGCGGCGAGCTGCGTGAGGATGTCGTCTATCACACCGGCAGGGATGGCAAACAACTCTCCAGCCAGATTCCCTCGGCAGCCTACCGAGCCCTCTACGAGCGAGCCCCTCAGCGGTTTGATCGCGAGTTTGACGACATCGACGCTGTCGAGTTGAGACGTGCCCTACTGGAACGCGGGCGCGAGCGGTTTGAGATCTATTGCTCCGTCTGTCACGGACGCGCCGGGGACGGCGATGGGATGATCGTCCGTCGTGGATTCCGAAAACCGCCTTCGTATCACTCGGATCGATTACGGCAGGCGGCGGCAGGACATTTTTTTGACGTGATCAGCAATGGCTTCGGCGCGATGGCCAGTTACGCGAGTCGCATTGACGTTGCAGACCGATGGGCGATCGTCGCCTATGTGCGGGCGCTCCAGCTTTCGCAACAGGCCAGTGCCGACGATGTTCCCGTTAATCAACGTGAAACGCTGGGCTTCAGTGCCGACAATGTGGCCCCCGAGCGACCGACGGAGGTCGACCAATGAAGGTGGCAGCGGAACTCACGCGGCCACTCGGCCGCATGCGATCGATCGGACTGATCGCCGCTCTGATCGGAGGTCTGGGCAGCGGTGCTGGCTTCTATTGGGATCGCGAGCACTTCTATGCGGCCTACTTGACGGCCTTCCTGTATGGCCTCAGTCTGAGTCTGGGTTGCCTGGGTATTGCCATGATTCACGGCATGACCAGTGGCGCTTGGGGCCAGATGATTCGTCGCATCGTCGAGTCGGCGTATGCGACATTGCCGCTGATGGCGCTGCTATTTCTGCCGCTGTTGCTGTCGGTCGACCACATCTATGAATGGGCCGATGACTATTTTGTTCAACAACATCTCTCCGTGCTAAAGAAGGCCGACTATCTGAATGTTGTCGGATATCAAGGGCGCGCCGTCGCCTACTTCGTGATCTGGCTGGTCCTCGGTTGGATCCTGAACGCCACATCCCCGAATGACGAACAAGGCGGCGAAACACCGCGCAGCCTGCGGCGTCAGCAGGTGAGTGGCCTGGGCTTCATGGCGTACGGATTCACTGTGACGCTGGCGATGGTCGACTGGGCCATGTCGCTGGAGCCCGAATGGTATTCGACGATGTACGGCCTGATTCATATCGCCGGACAAGGCGTGTGCGCACTATCGCTGGCGATCGTGATTCTGTCAAAGTTGCGCTCGTATCGTCCGTGGTCGCGCACCGTGACGTCAAAACGCTTGAACGATCTTGGCAGCATGCTATTGGCTGCCGTGATGTTCTGGGCGTATTGCTCGTTCTTCCAATACCTGGTGATCTGGTCTGGAAACCTGCCCGAAGAAAATGAGTGGTATGTGCGACGGTCGACCAGCGGATGGCAGTACCTGGCGATAGCCCTGATGCTGCTGCATTTTGCAGTCCCGTTTTTGTTGCTGCTGTCGAAGTCGATCAAACGCAATCCGGTGACGCTGGGGCGCGTCGCCACGTTGTTGCTCGTCATGCACTATGTCGATCTGTATTGGATCGTAGTTCCCGGCTTTGAACGCGACGAGAGTCAGCACAGGCTGCACCTTCAGTGGCAATCTGTTCCGTCGCTGTTGCTTGTCAGTGGGCTGTGGTTATGGGCCTTTGCAGGGCGACTGGCCTATCGCATTCGATTGCCAATTGACGATCCCGAACTGAAGGAGAGAGTGAATGAACCAATCATTCGAACCGCCTCCGCTTGAACCGGGTTCGGTACCTGGACACGAGATGACCGACGTGCATCCCTGGTCGATCGGTCTATTTGCTTTTGCCCTGGCGGTGATGCTTGCCGCAGTTCTGCCATTGGTCGTGTGGATATTCTGGCAATTGGAATCGATGTCCAAAAAGCATGACGTTGCACCAACCCCAATTGCATCGCCCGACGAGCGACGTGGACCTCGACTGCAAAGCCAGCCTGCCGCAGAATTGCAGCAGTTTCGCCAGGCCGAGAATCAGCGCTTCGGCAGTTATCGCTGGATCGATCGGGAACAAGGCGTCTTACAAATTCCGATCGAGCGTGCCATTGAATTGCTGGCAGAACGCGGGCTGCCTGAACCCACAGGATCGGGAATAACGAATGAGCCACAGGAGCCACAACCATGAGTGTTTGTCGCTTCCGGTGTCGTTCGACGAGTTGGGCTCGATGGCCATGGCTCAGCGTAGTGCTATTTGCTGTCACCCCTCAGCCCGCGAATGCTCAACGATTTGCCACGGGCGGAGCCTACAACTCACCGGCTGGAAAAAGTCCAACCGCCGAACTGCTGCGCGACGTGCGGATTGAACAGCACCTGGATGCGTTCCTGCCACTCGACGTCCTCGTTCGTGACGAGACGGGACGTGACGTCCGATTGAGTGAATATTTCGGTGACAAGCCAGTAATCCTGGCGCTGGTTCAATACCGCTGTCCGATGTTGTGCACTCAAGTCTTGAATGGATTTGCCAAGGCCAGTCACGCCGTACCATTGAAGATTGGCGACGACTATCAATTTGTCGCGATCAGCTTTGATGCACGCGAAGGCGCGGAACTGGCGACGGAAAAGCAGGCACACTACGTTCGCGTCTTGAGGCAAAGCGGCGCGTCACGCGGCATGCATTTTCTGACGGCCAATCAAACGGCGATCGATCGAATCACAGCGGCCGTTGGATTTCAATATCGCTACGTGGAACGGACAGACCAGTTCGCGCACGCCAGCGGCTTGGTGATAGCGACACCCGAAGGACGTCTGTCGCGTTACCTGTACGGCATCGAATACTCGCCGCATGACCTGCGTTTGGGACTGGTTGAAAGTTCACACGGACAGATCGGCACGGTGGCCGAACAGGTCCTGCTGCTCTGCTATCACTACGACCCGCTGACTGGGAAATACGGGTTGGTGATCTCCGGGGTGCTGCACTGGGTCGGAATTATCACGGTGCTTGTGCTGGGGGGATTTTTGTATTCGATGTATCGCTGGGAATGCCGTCGTCCCAAGTTGGTGCGTGAGCACCTGACGAACAGTGAACGGCGTGCCGTTTTGCTAGGGGAACCAATTCCAAGGGAGCACTCATGATCGACGATGGCTTCCGTCTATTCCCTGAACAGGCCTCGACACATGCGGCGGGCGTGGATCACCTGTATTTCGCGCTGCTCGGACTGTCGGTGTTTTTTACATTGTTGATCACGGCGCTGATCCTCTATTTCTCGATCAAGTATCGGAAAGGCAATACGCGCGTGGACCGTACGGCTCGGTCGACGCATGACCTGCGACTCGAGATCGCCTGGATGGTGATTCCATTTGTCATTTCCATGTCGATTTTTGGCTGGGGGGCGACACTCTATTTCAATGGCTATCGCTCGCCGCAGAATGCGATGGAGGTTCGTGTGGTTGCCAAGCAGTGGATGTGGAAGATTCAACATCCGAATGGCCGGCGCGAGATCAATGAACTGCATGTTCCCCTCGGTCAGCCCGTCAAGCTGGTGATGATTTCGGAAGATGTGATTCATAGTTTCTACGTGCCGGCATTTCGCGTGAAACGCGATGTCCTGCCCGGCAGCTACAGCACCTGCTGGTTCGAGGCCACGCGCACCGGACGGTTTCATTTGTTTTGTGCCGAGTATTGCGGAACCAATCATTCGCAGATGGTGGGCGTCGTCGTCGTTGAAGAACCGACCGCCTACGCGGATTGGCTCAGCGGCACGGCGGCGAATGAAACGCCCGTCGCGGCGGGTCAACGGCTGTTCGAAGACTTGAAATGTGTGACGTGCCACCGACCCGAAGGGATCACCGGTCGTTGCCCGCCGCTCGAAGGGCTTTACGGAGCCGACGTCAAACTCGCGAACGGTGCTGTGGTCACGGCGGACGACAACTATCTGCGTGAATCGATTCTGCGTCCGAATGCGAAAGTCGTGGCGGGGTATGAACCGCTCATGCCCGGTTTTGACGGACAGGTCGACGAAGAGCAGATGATTCAATTGATAACGTATCTCAAATCATTGGCTAAACCATGACCGTTGTTGTTGTCGAATCCAGATCGACGATCGTGCCGGCTGCCAAACCCGCGTCGAATCGCAACTATTTGAACGCGGGCTACAGCGTCGCATCGTGGCTGTTCACGACCGATCACAAGCGGATCGCCCTGCTTTATCTGTTGTCGATCACATTCTTCTTTGTGCTGGGTGGTGCTGCGGCGACGATCGTACGTCTCGACTTGATGACCCCGGAAGCCGATCTGGTCCGGACGGAATCGTACAACAAATTGTTCACGGCACACGGCGTGATCATGGTCTTCTTTTTCCTGGTGCCGTCGATTCCTGCGGTGCTGGGGAATTTTCTGGTTCCGCTGATGGTCGGAGCGCGCGATCTGGCTTTTCCGAAGCTGAACTTGCTGAGTTGGTACGTCTACATGATCGGTGGGTTATTCACGATCTATGCGCTGTTGGCCGGCGGAGTCGATACCGGATGGACGTTTTATGCTCCCTACAGCAGTACCTACAGCAACACGTATGTGATGGCGACAGCGGTTGGGATCTTCATCACGGGTTTTTCGTCGATTCTGACGGGTCTGAACTTCATCGTGACTATTCACAAGATGCGTGCGCCGGGACTGACGTGGTTTCGTTTGCCACTGTTCATCTGGGCGATCTATGCGACCAGCATCATCATGGTGCTGGGGACACCCGTTCTGGCGATCACGCTGCTCTTAGTCACACTGGAACGGCTATTGGGTCTGGGAATCTTCGATCCGCGGCTGGGTGGTGACCCGATTCTGTTCCAGCACCTGTTCTGGTTCTATTCCCATCCGGCGGTCTACATCATGATCCTGCCCAGCATGGGAGTGATCAGCGAAATCATTCCCTGCTACTGCCGCAAGCGTCCGTTTGGTTACGAATTCATCGGTTTCTCGAGTTTCGCCATCGCGGTCTTCAGTTTCCTGGTCTGGGGACACCACCTGTTTGTCAGCGGGCAGTCGATCTATGCTGGGATGGTCTTTTCGATGCTCAGCTATCTGGTCGCGATCCCTTCCGCCGTCAAAGTCTTCAACTGGACGGCATCGCTGCATAAGGGATGGATCAGTTTCGATACGCCAATGCTGTATGCCTTGGGTTTCGTCGGACTGTTCACGATGGGGGGGCTGACCGGATTGTTCGTGGCGGCTCTTGCGGTCGATGTGCACGTCCATGACACCTATTTCATCGTCGCTCACTTCCATTACATCATGGTGGGTGGCGCCGTGATGGGTTACCTGGGTGGCATCCATTTCTGGTGGCCCAAGATGACCGGGCGGCTGTATCCGGAAGGCTGGGCTCGGTTGTCGGCAATTCTGATCTTTGTCGGATTCAATCTGACCTTCTTTCCGCAATACATCCTGGGGTATCTCGGAATGCCACGTCGGTATCACATCTATCCGCCAGAATTCCAGGTGCTGAACGTTATGTCCTCCGCTGGAGCGTCAATTCTGGGTGTCGGTTATTTCTTCCCGCTCACCTATTTGATCTGGTCGTTGTATTTCGGCAAGCGTGCCACGGCGAACCCCTGGCGCGCGACGGGATTGGAATGGCAGACCAGTTCACCGCCGCCGACGGAAAACTTTGCTCAGACTCCGATTGTGCTGGACGAGGCGTATGACTACCAGCGGATGGACCAGATGCAGATCGAGGGAGGCGCGACATGAGCACCGACGCGGATCCGATTCATGCCGAGGCACTCGCCCATCAGTTTGATGATCTGGCCCAACAGTACGAATCCAGTGAACTCGGCCTGTGGCTGTTTCTTTCCACCGAATTGCTATTCTTTGGTGGCATGTTTCTGGCTTACACGATCTATCGCACTCAAAATGAATCCGCTTTTGCGGCTGCGAGCCATGAGTTGGATTTGTTCTGGGGCACTGTCAACACGGGTGTTCTGCTGACCAGTAGCCTGACCATGGCACTGGCTGCACATGCGGCCGAAGTGCGACATCGGCGACAACTGATTCTGTTTCTGATTGGCACGATGCTCCTGGGAAGCACCTTCATCGGAATTAAGGGCTATGAGTACTACGAGAAATACCAGCATGGGTTGATGCCGCTGGCCGGCTTGCCGTTCCACTGGGACGGTCCCACCGCGAATCATGCCGAGATGTTTTTCGATCTGTATTTCGTGATGACCGGCGTTCACGCCTTGCACATGTTGATCGGTTTGGGTGTGCTGGCTGTGCTGTTCATCAAATCGCTGCGCGGGCAGTTGTTGGGCGACTTTTCCGCCCCGGTGCGTATGACGGGCCTCTATTGGCATTTTGTCGACTTGATCTGGGTGTTTTTGTTTCCGTTGCTCTACTTGATCGGAGCGCGGTAGCGATGTGTTGGAAGCGATCCGAATTAGCGGCATACTTCGCGGTGTACGTGGCACTGATGCTACTTTTGTTGCTCACCGTGGAAGCAGCAAGACATAATCTGGGAGCATGGAACTTTGCGGTCACGCTGTTGATTGCCGCGACAAAAGCCTTGTTAATCGCGCTGGTCTTCATGCACGTTCGACAGAGTATGCCGCTGATCAAACTGGTTGCCATCGGGAGCCTGTTGTGGCTCGCGATCATGTTTGCGCTATCGCTGTCCGACTATTGGACGCGAAGTTGGGACAGACGGATCGATGGCAGATCTCGACAGGTATCCGCAACGAACGAAACGGCGCGCTAGCAGTCGCGAGAATTTGCCTCGCTGTGAGTCAATTCGGCGCTGCCTGATCCGACATGGCTTGTTCGCGAGTAACCTGCATTTGAAACTCGACGGTGTGCGTGGAGGGATTCCCATCCTGAACTTGGATTGTCACTGGATCGGCGTCGTAGTTGCCCAATTTCAGCGTCAAAATGTAGTCGCCATCACCGCGCTCGAACGACTTTGTCGTCCACACTAATCCAAAAGTGTCCGGACCCAGACTCCTTGTCGTCACTGATCCTTCTCGCGAATGACCTCGAGTAAACAGTCCATCAAAGCGACGGCTTCGCCGACCGTCTGGCCAGCGAATGCTCAATAAGATGGCCCCTCGATCCGTGTCATGATGCGACGAAATAAACATCTTCGGATGAGCTCCTCGAAGTGCTGCGACGGAATCCGACGACACGTCGGTACAGCGTAAAGAGAGATCGTTCAACTCAGACATCTGCTGCAGGCTGCTGAGCACGCCGTCATCGACAAACGACCCGTCGAGATTCAATGTAGTCAAATGCGGAAGATTCGTCAGTGGTTCGATCGCTTCGTTATCGATCTCAAGGGAGCTGAGATCGATGTGATGTAAGTTGGTGCAGTTTGACAAGGCTTCGATTCCGGCGGGTGTTGGGTTTGTTGTCCGAACGACGATTGAGAACAGATTTGGGAAACTGGCTGCGATCAGTTTCAGGTCGTCATCTGTCCCTTGCTCGCCGACAACGATCGAGAACACGTCGGCATTCGATCGCCCGTTCCAACCATCCATCAGGCGATTGAAGCCTTCAAACGGCTCTTTTCTCAAGTCGGACGCAAATTCGAGATCGATGCTGTGGCGTCGTAGCTGCAACATTTCCGCCGTTTCGATCAATCCATATGAGACGCGAATGTAGATCCCGATCACCACGAACATCTGCACGGCGATCGAGATCGCAAGAGCCCAACATCCGATTCGAAACCAACCAGGCAAGCGTTCCCACCATTGTCGCCAAGTGCGACGTGGCGATTCAATCGATGACGTTGTGGCTTCGGACATCGGTGATCCCCCGAGTTGGTGTGTCTTAGATTCAATCAATCAGACATCGAAATTCGCGTGTTCAGCGGGTCAATGATCCAACGTTACAGCGCACGCGTTGGATCATCACCGTGAACGAGTCGTGGGAATTACCGCAGCAACCGAAGTAATCGTGCTGAGGCGCTTCCTAAATCGAACGTCCGAAGTTATACCCAGAATTCTCGGCTTCGAAACCTTTGATGATCGGTCCCCACAATCGATGACGCAGGCGCCACGAAATCTCAAGACGATTATTTGGAGCGGACTGTGCAGAGCCACACGGTTTGCGTGCGAGAAGCGGCAGCGGCATGAGCTGAAGAATCTCGTGCTGATCGTGCTGGCGGCATTGTCAGCCGGGTTGGGTCTGCACGGCTTTTTGATGTCGAGCAACTTCATCGATGGCGGCGTGACCGGCATCTCGATGTTGCTCGCCAAGGCCCTGGAAAAGTACCACGTTCCACTCTCGCTGTTGTTGCCGCTGATCAATCTGCCTTTCATCGTTTTGGGTTATCGGCAGATCGGTCTGGCATTCGCCGTGCGCAGTGCGTTCGCGATTGGGCTGCTGGCCGTGGTACTGGAAGTCGTCCATTTTCCGGACGTCACGGACGATTTGTTGCTGACAGCGGTGTTTGGAGGCTTTTTTATTGGCGCAGGTATCGGACTGGCCGTGCGCGGTGGTGCAGTCCTGGATGGAACCGAAATCGCCGCCCTGCTGATCAGCAAACGCAGTCATTTGCTGAAGGTCGGTGACATTATTCTGGGAATCAATGTCGTCATCTTCTTCGTGGCGATCTTCGTGCTGGGAGTCAAAGAGGCGCTGTATTCAATTTTGACGTATGTGGCTGCCGCCCGAACGCTGGATTTTCTGATTTATGGTCTGGAGCAATTCACGGCTCTGACGATTGTGTCCGAACTCAGTCCAACGATCCGCGAACGGATCATGAACGAACTGGGACGGGGCGTGACGATCTATAAAGCACGCGGTGGAAAAAGTGGCATCGAGCAAGAGATTCTGTACTGCGTCGTGACGCGATTGGAGATTGGCAAAGTCAAAGGCATCGTCCGAGATGCGGACGAGAACGCATTTGTGGTGACGCAGGCATTGTCGGACGTCCAGGGCGGAATGGTGAAACGCACCAAACTGCACTGACCTCAGGCAGAATCGTCGGGCCAGGCACGCGCGGTCCGATCAACTGACGCCGTTCATCCCGCTGGCGGAATCGAGCCGGTCACAAAACTGTTCCAGCAGCGTTTCGACATCGCGAAACGATTGGTGATCGGGAACCGACGCACCCTGCTGCAGTTCGGCGAGCAACTCACCCAGTAGATGCTCACGCAGTTTTTCGATCAGCCAGGCTTCGCGCTGCGCCTTGAATTTCTCGTGCAGTTTCAGCAGCCAAGCTTTGGCTTGGCCGAGCACGCCGCCTGCCGTTTCGACGACGGCTTCACCGGCGACAGTGGTACTCGCCGCGGCCGTCGCATCAATGGCGACGTGCGTCACCGATTGCGAGACGGCTTCGGTCAGCATGTGCTCGGCGCCAAATCCGCCACCTAAAGCCAGCAGCAAAGTGAGGACAGGTCGAGCGACTGCGGCGGCGCGATCGGCATTGCGCAGGATATCGAACAGGTGCTGGCGATCACTGCGCAGTGAGGTCATTTCTGTTTCGACCAGTGATTCGACAAGCTTCCCAAAATCAAATTCATCATGCTCGCGCCGCAGTTTTTCAAGCACCGATTCACAGGTCGTACCGGCCAACAGATGGTTCAACCGGCTCGTCAACAGTTCGTTTCCGAGTGTCGTCACCACTCGTAATTGATCATAGACCTGTTGCAGCACGCGAACGATGGCGTCCCATTCGGCACGACGGTATTCATCGAGCGGTGGAGTGGGCGTGCCCCAGATCCGTTCGCGCACCAGGCGAAAACTGCCACTCATCCAATGTCCGATGCGGGAATAGAAACCGTGAATACTTGAGGTCCATGCTTCGCGATGCTGGTCCCACCACTTCCACATTTCATCGACGATCAGCGAATTCGGAGGAGCCGGCCAATCGGCGTGTCGAACCAGGCTGCGTGCCGCGAAGACATCCGCCGCATCGTGAAATTGCTGGCTGCGCTGGCGGACTTCGCGTAGATAGTCAGGAGCGCCGTCGGTCTCGGAAACCAACTGTCGTAAGGAGCCGCGCAGTGTTCGCAGTTTGATCTCGGCGAATCGCAGATCCGACAACACACGACTCAACTGAATCGGTTCCCTGCCTTGTGGGGTTTCGCGCCCGGATTCTGACGAATGAATCGCATCGGTTTTCGAATCGCCGTCGCTCGAACCGTTCGGAGGATTCGATCTGGCAACGGGCCATTTTCGTTCATCGAACTTCAGTCGAATGGCTTCTGCCGATTTGCGATCGTTCGGTGCCAGATAAACGAATTCCGGTTGCAGGCCGGTTTCACCGCAGAACGTTTGCAGCCAGAGCGGCCAGTAGGCTTCGTCGTCGGGAAGTTCGACCTGATTGAAGACGATGAAGGCTGCCTTGTCTTCGGCCGCGGCTTTGCGGAAGAACTGTTTAACTGCCGCGTCGTTGTATTTCTGTTGAGTCAGAACGGCGACCAGCACATCGGCGGCCTGACGCACGGCATCCGCACGCTGCCAGTTGACCGGAGCATCGCTATCGACATCAGGAGTGTCGAGGATCACCAGGTTCGGTGGCACATGATCGCTTGTCCGCCAGAACAGGCAGTGTTCTGGATAACTGGCCAGCGCTTCGTCGCTGTCGGTCCAAGGTCGCAATTCAAAGGCAGGGAAGAGCGCGGCCAGATCGTGGTGCTGCTCGAATCCACTGGGAATCAGGCAGACCGGATGTTTCGTGCCCGAGGCGAGTGGACTGCTGGAACTGGCGCGGAAGCCGGCGATGTGATTGAAGACAACACTCTTGCCGATGTTGGTTCCACCAACGACGGCGACGACCAGATAGGCGTCATCGACAAGTTGCGGAAGCAGTTTGCGGATGAGCAGGTCATACCAGTCGCGCCCCGACAGCGGGTCGAGCTTCAAGGCGAGTGTTTGTTCCTCGAGTTCGCTGAGCGACGTATTTAGACGGCGGGCGAGCGACGCGAAGGTGGCAAAGCCTGTCGATTCTGGTGCCTGAATCGGAACTGAAACGGGAGACTCAATCGAAGCGGACGGATCGGTCATCGGCACTGGCGGCCTCGACAAGCAAGTTTGGATTGGCGAGTGATCTCGCGATACCGGCAAATGGTTCGGTCGCGTCGCCGAGTGACCTTTTGATTCATAATACTCAAACTGAATTGAAAACTCGCAACGGCAGTGTCGCACAATTCAGGCAAGGTTTGAGGACCAGTTTTCCTGATTTGTCTCTAATCGTCCTGAACCATGCAATCGAGGAAACAGCATTTCCACAAAACTTTTGGGCCAAATGCTTTTGAAAAAGTCGACGTACTGGTGAGACCTTGAATTGCTCTCTATACTGAGGAACGGGCCTCCGGACGGTTAAAAATGAAACACCACTCTGCGGGTTGGTCATGCTGATATTTCTGCGGGTCACCTACGTTTTGATCTGTGCCGGTGCGTCTGTCGCGCTGGTGCAGAGCGCTGTCGCGCCCGAATTCGTCAAAGCGAATGCGACGATCTCGTTTATCCTCATCATGTTAACGACGCAAGTCGTGACATTTATCGACATTCTGTTCCCTCGGAAGCGACTCGATGTCATTTCGGCGATCTACTTTGGGTTGCTGGTCGGATGGCTGATGGCGTTCCAGCTTCAGTATGCCGCCCAGGCGTTCATGAGTTCCGTTGGCATCGGGCTTTACGACAAGAACGGAAATTTGGAGACGGAAAATCCGTACGGGCGCGTCGTGGGCGGGATCGCAGGGATCGCCCTGCCCTACATCTGCATCTCGTTCTTGTTGCAAACCAAAGACGATTTTCGGTTTGTGATTCCGTATGTGGAATTCGCCAAAGAGATCAAAGGCGGTCGTCCGCTGATCATCGACACCAGTGCGCTCATTGACGGGCGCATCGCGGACATTATGGATACCAGCGTCTTTGACACCGAACTAGTCGTACCCAGTTTTGTGTTGGAGGAATTGCAAAATATTGCGGACAGTCAGGATAAGAATCGACGGACGCGTGGGCGTCGCGGCCTGGAAGTGCTGACGAAATTGCAACAAAAGCCAAAAGTTGAAGTACGAATGCTGGATGTTCGCGACGAGGAAGACGGCGAGCATTCCGTCGATCAACGAATTGTCGCGCTGGCGAAACGGATGAGCGGTCGAGTTGTTACGAACGATTTCAACTTGAACAAGGTCGCCAGTGTGCAAGGGGTTGATGTCATCAACCTGAACGACGTTGCCAACGCGTTGAAACCGCGTTATCTACCGGGCGAACAACTGCATATTCGTGTCATGCGCGAAGGTGAATCGTTCGGTCAGGGCGTGGGTTACCTCGACGATGGGACGATGGTCGTGTGCGAGCAGGCAGGCTCAATGATTGGTAAGGAAATCGATGTCGTCGTGACCAGCATGCTGCAGAACAGCGCCGGCCGCATGATCTTCGGCAGGCTGTTGAACTCGCCGGTCGTGGCATCGCGCTGAACAGTTTATACGAACTCAGCGACCGAAATGCGCGACTTCACGGCCGGCGACACATTCGTCGTAAGTCCATAAAAATTGCTATTCTACTTGTCGTGACGAGGATGGGGTCGTTACGCTGTGTAAATCTGTTTGCCCGTGCTCACATCCTTCGAATCGTACTTCCCACTGGTGCTGATTTGTTGGCGTCTGGCTCTCATACCGAATGCTCCGCGTCGAATCGTTCCGTGCGATGGTGGCGACTGGTCGGTTCGTGTGTGATTGTGGCGGTCGCTGTCTGTTTGTCACCGGAACGGTTGCATGGCAGTTGCGGTGATTACCTTCACAGCCATCTGGTTGATACTCACCGGATTCAATCTGATTCCCAGCAGGTTGATCTGAGCAACAAGAGTCCTGTGCGACCTGCCTGCAATGGTCCTCATTGCCAGCGCGCCCCGCTCTCTCAACCTGCACCACTTCCAATGACTTCTGTGTTGACTCACGAAGTGGGAATCGCGGCAGCGTTTCTGCGAATTGACGTGCATTCGTTGTCGCACCAATGGTCAGCAACCGATGAGGTCACGGTTCTCACCATCTGGCACGAACGGCTGGAACGTCCGCCGCAGCTCATCACCGCCTGAGTGTCGAGCCGCCGCTGGTTTCTATCTCCGGCAGGCGCCAAAGCGCTATTTGGTAGACCGTCACGCGAACGGTTGATACGTGACAGTCGAGCATCTTTTTCGGTATTTGCGCTGCAATCAGCGTAAACCGCGCTGATCGCAACCCATTGCGAATTATGCGTCTATCTCGATTTGTCAGGCTGAGCTATAACTCGATGTTGGTTTTGGACGATAAAGTCTTTGGCAACATCCATTTCAATTCTGTATTTGATCAGTTCTAGATTGTCTTTGTCCGAGGAGTTTGTCATGTCGCCTCAAGGTCTACTGCCGAAGCGGCCCCTCAGAACCGCGTTCACGTTGATTGAACTGCTGGTTGTCATTGCGATCATCGCGGTGTTGATCGCACTGTTGCTGCCCGCCGTTCAGCAGGCACGTGAAGCGGCTCGTCGGACGCAGTGCCGAAACAACCTGAAGCAGTTTGGATTGGCCCTGCACAACTATCACGACACCTTCACAGTCTTTCCGTTTGGCAAGGGAGCCAGCTATCCCGGCGTGCCGGTGTACGCTCGCTGGTCCCAACATGCGATGTTGCTGCCTTATTTTGAGCAAACCGCACTCTACAACTCGATCAACTTCAGTGCTCCTCCAGAGACCCCAGGCATGGGTGGGATCATCGCGTTCATGCCCGCCTACGTAAGTCCCACGGGAACGAATCACGCCGCCTGCCAGGGCGTCATTCCCGGTTTCTTCTGCCCGTCGGACGTCGGTGTCACCGAGGTGCCGAGTCAAAATAACTACGCGGCCAATCAAGGCGGTTGGCTGTGTGATCGCAGCGATACTCCCGGTGCCGCCTCCGATGTCTCGCCGGGCGAAGTTCAAACTGGCGTGTTCTATTATCTGAGTCGCTGCAGCATGCGTGACATCACGGACGGCAGCAGCAGTACGTGTTTCTTCAGCGAACGGATCCGCGGACATGGCACTCCCGATCCCAAGTCGGATCTGTTCGTGATACCACCGCAAACTTCGTTGGCCGCCACTTTTTCAACCTGCCAAGGCATCAATACCGCGACGGCGACGCCGCTGACCAGCAAGTGGGGTTACAGTTGGGTGATGGGTGAAAACTGTTGCACTCAATACAACCACGTGGCGGTGCCGAACTCGGTCAGTTGTGCGGGCACAGGTTTCCCTGGAACGATGACCAACATGGCCATGCAGGTTTCGGCCAGCAGTCGTCATGTGGGTGGAGCGCACACTCTGATGGGCGATGGAGGGGTGAAGTTCACCAGTTCCAATATTGACCTCAATGTGTGGCGCGCGTTGGGCACTCGAGCCGGCAATGAAGTGGTCGATACTCCTAACTGACGGCGAATGTGATGGAGTTATCATTCATGCGCCGGATGAGTGGTCTGCTGGTCGCGTTCGGACTGCTTTTTATTTGTGCGGTTGGTTACCTTTCCGCGGTCGGATACAAACCCGCCGACCGCACCAAGGAATTCATTCCATCACCCGCCAAGGCGGAACGTGCCATCGAGGCCGTCATGGAAGCGTGGAGGAATGGGGATCCCGTCGGCATCGTCGAGGGGACTGTCAGTCCGGTTGTCCACGTGATCGATTCACATCGCAAGGCCGGTCAAGTGCTGGATGATTTCGAGGTGCTCGGTGAAGTCCCTGGAAATGCGCCGCGCTGTTTTGCCGTGAAGGCGGTGCTCAGCAATCCTGACAAGCAGGTGAAGCTGAGATACGTCGTTGTGGGGATCGATCCTTTGTGGGTCTTTCGCCATGAAGACTACGACCTGCTGTCGCACTGGGAACACCGGATGGAACCCTCTGAATCGGCCGAGTCGACTGAGAAGTAACACGCATGTCGTTCGATCCCACACCATCGCCTGCGTCAGCAGACCCCAACGTCGCGAGTGCGAGTCAAGTGACGTCGCAGCCGGGCTGGTGGTTTCAAGTCGTGCGGGTCCGATTGCGATTTTTGATCATCATCGCGGCTGCCGGCGTGCTTGTCAGCCAATGGCCGACGATTCGCAACGCTTGGGATCGCTGGATGTGGTCGTCGTACCGTTCGCCGATGGCCGGTTCCGTTTCCACCACGCACGAATACTTCTGCCCCATGGACCCTGGACAGGTGTCGGCGTGGCCCGGCATCTGTTCGATTTGCAACATGGACCTGGTCGCACGCAAAAAGATGGACGCGGTCGTCTTGCCCGAAGGCGTCGTTGCTCGCATGCAATTGTCTCCGTACCGCATCCAACTGGCCGGAATTCGCACGACCGTTGTGGAGGCGCGGGCATTGACCATCGATCGCTCGTTCAGCGGGATCTTGCGTCGAGCGGACAACGGTTCGTTGGGCTTTGAGACGACCGTGGCGCAGGCAGACATCGCACTATTTGCCACGCCTCAACCGGTCGAAATTCGAACTGTGGCGTCGGCCGAACAAACGACCGGAACTGCCAGCCTGATCGAGAGCCAGCGGACCGACGAGCGATCGCGGTTGCAAATCGTCTCGCAAGAGAATGCGTCGCTGCAGGAAGGTCTGGCGGTGACAGCACACGCCTCGATTCCGGATGAATCGACAGCGGAAAGTTTGACTGTTCCCGAATCGGCCGTGATCGATCGAGGACGCGAGCGGCTGGTGTACGTCGAAACGATGCCAGGTATGTTCGATGGCGTGTCTGTCGAACTGGGGGGCCGGCATGGTTCCTTCTACCCCGTGAAAAAAGGATTGAAGCCTGGACAACGTGTCGCAACGGCGGGTGCGTTTCTGATCGATGCGGAAACGCGACTGAACCCTGCCCTGGCTGCCGGCTATTTTGGTGCCAATCAAAGTGACACGCGTCCTGTGGCGCCGTCGTCAGCACCCGCAGTCAAAGGTCCACTGGCAAGGAACACTCCGAAGAAGGCACTTTCGACAGCAGATCAGGCCTTGGTCGATAAGCAGAAAATCTGCCCAGTTACTCAGCTCTCCCTGACTTCGATGGGAGGACCAGTGCCGGTTGAGGTTTCCGGTCGCAAAGTCTTCATCTGCTGTGCGGGTTGCGAACAGCGATTGAAGGATGAGCCCGAAAAGTACCTGGCACTCATTCCTGCTCCATGACGAAACTGAACCTCCCCAATAGAGACTCGCCGACAGAGAGTCGTCGGCTCTGATCGATGAGCCATCCGTGGCTTGTTGGCAATTACATTGAACTGACATGATCGCCTGGCTGATTACCACTTCCATTCGATATCGGACCCTTGTGGTATTCGCGGCGGCAGTCTGCGCGGTCGCCGGCTATCGGTCGGCGCTGTATTCACCGATGGATGCGGTTCCTGACTTGTCCGAGAATCAGGTGATCGTGTTTTCGAAGTGGCCGGGACATGGACCTCGCGAAGTTGAAGAACAGGTGACCTACCCGTTGTCGCTGCAATTGCAGGGTCTGGAAGGTGTGCGCGTTGTCCGCGGGTCGAGCGACGTGGGTTATTCGATGCTGTATGTGATCTTTGAGGATCACGTCACTTTCACGTCTGCCCGACAACGGATTCAGGAACGCCTGTCATCGCTCGAGATGCAATTGCCAGAGGACGTCGTTCCGCATCTGGCGGCGGATGGAATCCCAACGGGTCAAATCTACTGGTACACCGTTGAAGGTACGGGTTACGACCTGGCTCAATTGAGAAGTTTGCAAGACTGGACGGTCGCACCTCAATTGCGATCCGTTTCTGGGGTCGCCGAAGTCGCCAGCGTCGGTGGGTTCGTGGCCGAGTTGATCATTCAAGCCGACGCGACACTGTTGGCCGAATATGGTCTGACGGTTCACGATCTGGCCGACGAGTTGTCGCGTCCGACGACGTCAGTGGGTGGGCATGTCCTGCACAAAGGAAATGCCGAATTCGTCGTTCAATTGAATCGACAAGTCGATTCCGCCGGCGAGATTCAATCGTGGGAACAGCGATTGATCCCCTTGGCCAACGGCCACAGCCTGCGGCTCGGTGAGATTGCGAAAGTGACCTGGGGGCCGGCGATTCGTCGCGGAATGTTCGAAAAGGACGGCAACGAAGTCGTCGCGGGGATCGTTCACCTGCGTTATGGCCACAATCCATTGGAAGTCACTCGCCTGGTGCGAGCGCGATTACGTGACGTTGCCGCTGGGTTACCCTCAGGCGTGCGCCTGGTTCCCTGTTACGACCGCACGCCTTTAATCCTGGGTGCCGTCGATACCGTGACGCGTGCCCTGATCGAGGCCCTGATCGTGGCGACCGTTTGTGTGTTGTTAGTCTTCCGACATATCCGCGCCTGGTTCGTTATCGCGTTGACATTGCCACTCTCCGTACTCGGTACATTTCTGTTGATGCGTTTGTTGCGGGCCGCGGGCTGGATCGATATTCAGACGAACATCATGTCACTGTCAGGGATGGTGATCTCGATCGGCGTCTTGATCGATTCATCGATTGTCATGACCGAAAACGTGATGCACCGCTTGCGGATGCGATTCGGAGATCAACCTGTTCATGGCGATGTGACCGACACCGTGGCGTCGGCCTGTCAGACTGTCGGTTGGCCGGTCTTTTGTTCCATCCTGGTGATGTTGATTTCGTTCGCACCGGTGTTTGCACTCGGTGGAATCGATGGTCGCATGTATCAACCGCTCGCCTGGACCAAGTCGTTGGCCCTGATTTCGGCAGCCGTGCTTGCTGTGACGTTGGTCCCGGCGCTCTGCACCTTTCTGGTTCGCGGTCGCATTCGGGATGAATCCGATAGCGCGATCGTGCGCAGCGTGATCAGCGTCTATCGGCCGATGCTCTCGTCACTGCTGGAGGCTCCGGGACCGCTGGTCCTGCTGCTGTGTGTCACCGTGGTGCTGGCCGCAATTCCGCTAAGCAGCGATGGGCTGGTTCGCGCCACAGTTTTCGGTGTGGTTGTCCTCTTACTAGGAAAAGCCGCGATCAATGGTCGGTGGATCCGCGGATTGATCAAAGTGTCGCTCGTTGTTGTGGTGGCGCTGGTGGGCCAACAACGGATGAGCCCCATCGGTGTGGAAATGCGGATGCCGCTCGATGAAGGCATGGTGATGGACATGCCGATCACGATTCCGCGCGCGTCGATTACGCAATCGGCCGACGATCTGAAGGCGCGCAACATGATCCTGTGCCGATTTCCCGAAGTCACGATGGTGACGGGAAAGGCGGGCCGCGCCGATACGCCCTTCGACCCTGCGCCGCTCGACATGATTGAATCAATGATCGAATTTCGGCCGCACGAACTGTGGCCGAAACGACGATTGCTGCACGGCGACGCCGAGCGGATCGCTCAGCGGCTGATCGATCAGATGATCAGTAAGCAACTCATCGACGCGGTTCCTGCGGAGATGCGGCACGACATTGTTGATGCCGCCCTGTTCCGCTTCGATGCCATTCAACGCGAAACGTCGTGGCAACTGACGCAGACATTCTTGCACAAGCTGCAGCAGGACTTGGCGCTGTTCCTGATCCAGCAAGCCGGACAGGATTTGTTTTCCAGCGGGAAGCTATTGCAGGTTCCGACGACTTCCGAGTCTGCCGCAATTGCGAATGACCTGCCGCGCGTCGAGATGCGTGTGGTTGCCTTGTCGCCCTCGATCGAATCGATCAGTCAACTGTGGCCGCACGCGATGGTGTTGTTCGACCGGATGAAGATGCTGCGAGACCAACACGAGGAGCAACAGCCTCGTGCAGCAGGTTCAGGCATCTCGGACCTGTTGTCGACTGTGCTCGGCGGTGAGCGATCCACGATCGAATTTCGTCTGGCGGCGGCCCTGAAACACGAACATCTACGGCTCTGGCGTGGGCATGTGGCCGAGCTGAACCGGACGTTGCATGAGCGAACGCTCCCCGCCTGGACACGGCTGGTGTCCGACGAATGTTTCTCGCGCGGCAAGATTATCGACGAGCGACTGGCGGATGTGTACATGCAGATTGTGCAATCGCGTCGTTTCGTGGCGAAACCGCATGACGAGAAGGCGCATCACGGCTTTCCACAACTTTCCGAATTGCCCCTGATTGATCCGCATCCGTCCTTCGATGCCTTACGCCGACGATTGATCGATGAGTTTTCGCAAACACTCGCATTGTGGACTCACGATCCCGTCAGTGTCGCGGCGTTTGGCGGTGAAATGGATCGTGCTCTGCAAATGCCGGGTTGGACGAATGTCTGGACCAAACCGATTCAGAACCGGGTCGACATGTTGGCGACAGGAGTGAACGCCGAGATTGGCGTGCGCGTACTGGGCCGGAACCTGGACGATGTCGTCTCGGTCTCAGAGCAGATCTCGACAGTGCTGAAGGATATTCCCGGTGCTGCAGACGTCGTGGCGGATCCGATTCGCGGTAAAGGGATGATTCAGGTCACTCCCGATCCACAGCGGTGTGCCGAACGAGGTGTCAGCATGGCGGATCTGCAATCGTCGCTCGAAGCGGCGTTGTCCGGTCATGTCGTGGCGCAGGTACTCGACGGCCGCGAGCGAAAATCGGTACGGTTGCGCACCGTCGACAATTCGATTGAACACGATGAAGAGTCACTGCGTCGATTACCGATCCCGTGCCGATTGGCCGTGAACGAAAGGCCACATTCCGATGCTCTGGTGAGCTCCAGCAGTTCGCTATTTCGATCGACGCCGATTGATCCGACGCCGCTGAGGACGGTCTCGCTGGAATCGGTCGCGGCGATCGAAGTGACCGAAGGCCCGGCGACGATTAAAAGCGAGAATGGTTGGCTGCGAAACTACGTACGGATGAATGTGCGCGATCGCAGTCCGTTTGAATTCGTGGACGAGGCACGAAGGAATGTGGCTCGACGATTATCGATGCCGTCCGGCGTGTTCGTGGAGTGGACGGGTCAGTTTGAACATGCGGAGCAAACGCGCCGCACGCTGATGATATTGATTCCCACAGTGGTCGCGATCATTTTTGGCATGCTGTACCTGACCTATCGAGACTGGATGGACGCGTCGATGATGCTGCTCTCCGCACCGGGTGCCCTGGCCGGCGGAGTGCTGTGCCAATGGTTCCTGGGCTACAAATTCTCGATCGCGGTCGGTGTCGGCTATATCGCCTGTTTCGGCATGGCGGCGGCAACGGGGATTGTGATGCTGGTCTATCTTCGGGAAGCCGTCGAACTCAGGGGGGGACTGCAGCGGATGTCGTTGGACGACTTGAAGGACGCGGTCCTGAATGGCGCCGTTCACCGATTGCGGCCCAAGCTGTTGACCGAAGCGACCACCATTCTGGGATTGGCTCCGATGTTGTGGAGCACCGGAATTGGTGCTGAAGTCATCCGACCGATGGCGGCTCCGGTCTTGGGCGGCATTCTAGTCGCCGACGAGGTGATCGATCTGCTAATTCCCGTGTTGTTCTATCAGGTCCGTCGCTGGCGTTGGCTCAAACTGCATTCGACCGAACAGGCTGATACGTCCTCTGGCTAATATCGATCAAGTGAAACGAAAGAATTACAGCATCAACAGTTTGATTTGGAAAGAAATCGTTATGTTGCACTGCAATCGAATCGCACGCACCCTGACCTGTTTCACTCTGCTGTCGATCCTGTCCATCGGATGCGGTGGCAAACCGGAGAGCAGGTACATTCCTACAGAAGAACTCAGTCGTGATGCATTGCAGACGGTTCTGGACGAATGGAAATCCGGCAAACCGCACGGAACGATCGAAGATTTCCAGGAGCCGATCGACACCCTCGACGCGCGCTGGCAAGCCGGCAAGAAGTTGGAATCGTTCGAGATTCTGCGTGAAGAGAAATCGGATGGCCCCAAGATCTTCGTCGTGAAAATGAAAGTCGAAGGAGAGAAGGAAGAGCAAGAGGTCAAGTACTATGTCTTCGGCAAAAGCCCGCTGCATGTCTTCGGCGAAAAGGAATACAACAAAGCGGCAGGGATCGGCAGTTGAAAGGCGGTCATCCGATTAACGAGGAACCGCCTCGTTCTTCTTTGACGATCATCTGAATAAAGTGCATCTTGCGCAGGACGGCGCGCGACATGACGAAGGGATAGAAGTCGTGTTGACCCATGCTGCGCGCCAGTTCGTTCAGCACCGTGGTGAGTTGGACCCACGAATTGATGAGTAGAATGACGCGCTGTGCATCCGGAGCTTTGGGATCGTAAAGATCGTTGACGGTGAACGGCTCGACCGCCTGCTCCACATCCTCCCCGCGCAAGCCAAACCGTAGTGCCGTATCGAGGCTGTCGACGACATGTAAATAATGGGCCCAACTCTCGGCCCAGTCTTCCCAGGGATGGACCGAAGCGTACGAACTGATGTGCTTCTCGGCCCAGTTTGCAGGAGGTCCCTGTTCGTAGTTGCGCTTCAAAGCGGTGGCATAGTCTTCCCGCTCGTCGCCGAATAACTCGCGGAACTTCTCCAGCCACCCTGTCCCGGCGACCAGTCGGTCCCAGTAGTAATGTCCGATCTCGTGACGAAAGTGGCCCAGCAAAGTTCGATACGGTTCGCGCATTTGATGTCGAGTCTTCTCTCGGACGGAATCGTCTGCCTCTTCGACATTCAACGTAATCAATCCGTTCGCGTGGCCGGTCAAGACGCGCGGTCCTTTTTCCGGTGAGCGCAAAAATCAAACATGACACCGTGCTCGGAATCCTCGCTGGCCTTAGAGACCACCGGCAGTCCGAGGTTCAACAACTGTGAGACCAGGCGTCGTTTCGCATTCTCGATCTTGCGCCACCATTGACTGTTGTCTGCGTCGTCCAGATTCGGAATCGTCCGGTTCAGCCGACAGGATCGACACAAGGTTTCTTCTTCGTCCGCTCGCACCAGCCAATTGCAACCGGCGGGCGAATCAAAGTTCCCACACCGTTTCCAGAACGTCTCATCCTCTGACTGTTCGTCGAGCAGCCAATGTCCCGGCTCGGTTGTCGCGATCAACGCGCGCACCTGTTGGGACTCGGGCTCATAGCCCAATGGTGCTTTGCAGCCCAGGCACAGGCTGTTGTGAAAATAGACCGGCCGTCCACAGCGACAACTGAAAGCACTTCTGCGACCAGATGGCTCATCCGATTTCCACGCTTCGATCAGGCGTTTGGTAATCGTCTCGAAGATATTCAACATTGATGGTCCGACTGTCTGTTCAGAATTGAAGCTGCGGTACGCAAGGTTACAACGACTCGACCATCAAAAAACAGAGTGGGACGAAACCATTTGCGGCTTCGTCCCACGTGTTGTCTGACGGAAGAGCGATCGCGTTTGCGACTTGATTGCTCAGCCTTTCTTGCGAATGTCGAAGCACAGCACCACATTGTCTTCGCGGACGTACAGTTTGCCGTCCAGGATCACGGGTTGAGACCAACTAGGGCGGCTGCCACTGCCGGGGGTCGTGAACGAACCCACTTCGACATATTCACCCGGCTCGGCTTTGGCGAGAACCATCTTACCGTCAGCAAAATGAAGATAGATGCGGCCGGGCGCCGCTGCCATGGCGATCGAACCCGAACCGGTTCCTCGCTTGCGCCACAGAACTTCACCCGTCTCCAGGTTGGCACAGAACGGCAATCCCTGATCGTCTGAATCGCCGAACAAATAGTCGCCGACCAAGACGAGCCCACCGTGCTTATTCGCGAGTTCCGGCTTGATCTTGTAGACCTCGTCAATCGTCGCACCGCCGGCGCCGTCGGACTTCTGGCGAACCAGAGCGCCACCACGACGATAACCGGCCACGATGAAGACCAGATCATTCTTCACAATCGGTGTCGGAATCACGGCCGTCGTTTTGTCGATGGGATACGACCACATCAACTTGCCATCGCTGGCTCGAACGCCCATGCCGCCGCTGCCGGTGGTCTGCACATAAACCTTCACTCCACCAACATTGGAGATGACGATCGACGCATGACCGGCTCCGCGGTCGCCCTCGCGCGACGTGGTCCAGACCGTTTCGCCGGTCAGTTTGTTCAACGCGGCCATCGTGTTCTTGCCGCCACCGGGAGTGCACACCAGATGATCGCCATCGATCAGAACCGACTCGCTGTAACCCCAGCCGTCTGCCTTCGATCCCTCAAAGTCTTTCTTCAGATTTTTCTGCCAGTTGATGGTGCCCGTTTCCGTGTTGCAACACAGCAATTCACCCGATGCCGTCAACCCATACACTCGATCGCCATCGACGGTTGGAGTGCTGCGTGAACTTTGCCAGGTGGGTGAACCTTCGTTCCAGGCGGGGCCAATTCGAGTCGCCCACTTTCGCTGGCCGTCCTTGATGTCCAGACACAGGAAGTATTCATCTTTGTTGTCGACATCCGAGATGCCGTCACCCAGGATGTACATCTTGCCATTGGCGATTGCGAGGCTGGTATAACCGCGACCAGTTCCTTCGGATTTCCACAGCAACGGTGGGCCGCCTTCGGGCCATTCCTGCAACAGGTCCGTTTCTTTGGAGACGCCGGATCGGTCTGATCCACGGAACGTGGGCCAATCGGCGGACATCGCCCGGCTGGCGAACGCACCCTGGCAAACCACGGCGGCGGTGGCGAAATAGACGAACAGATCACGGGACAATCGAATCATTTTTTGACGACTCCTTGGATCAATAAACACTTCCGCGTCGATTCTATGACCCGCACTTCACAACGCAAGTCAGTCACCGTTCAATCATCAACGGCCTTGTGTGATAACTTAAAACGCTGTCATACATTCAATCGACGAACATCAACTCGTCCGCCATTAACAAGACGTGTACCAACCGTTCCCACGGACGCAGGTTTCGGCTTTGATCCGGCTTTGATGGGGTCACGGCCCCGGCATCAACGGCGGATTCTGACGGCTCGTGGGACAGGAACTGATTCGCCAGACTCAGTTCATCATCAGTGGGTTCTCGCTGGAATAGCTGCTGATAGAGGGATCGAATCCGCTGGTCGTTCTCGATCGGAACATTGGCGGAGTCGGCAGCAAGCTGAACCGCCTGCTGCATCACGAAGGGATTGTTGAAAAAGAACAAGGCCTGTTGCGGGACGGTTGTCGCATAGCGCCGGCCGGTAATCGTATCGGGATCGGCAAAGTCGAACGCACGGAACAGGCCCGGTACGTTCTGGCGATCGATGAAACCGTAGATCGCGCGGCGGCGCGAAAAGTTTGGGTCGACGGGCGCGTCTTCAAAGCCGCCTCCGGCCGAAACTTTCGGTTGCGGCGTCAGGAAAACGGCTCGGCCATCCATCTTGTCGTCCAGGTTCTGGGCAACGGCAAGCAACGTGTCGCGCAGCTCTTCGAACTCCAGCCGATGACGATTCATCTTGGAGAGCAAGTGGTTCTCGGGGTCGATCGTCGCGCTCCGCAAGCCATCGTCGCTCGACTGCTGATAGGTGTGCGACGACATCAATTGTCGATGCAACTTCTTCAGCGACCAGCCGCCATCGATCAGACGCAGCGCCAGTTCATCCAGCACTTGAGGGTGACTAGGTGGCTCAGATCGCACACCGAAGTCATCGGGGGTTGAAACCAGTCCCGTTCCGAAATGGTGCAGCCAGACACGATTCACGATTACGCGTGCTGTGAGCGGGTTCTGTCGTGAGGTGATGGCCGCGGCCAGGTCCAATCGTCCGCTGCCATGCGCGAAGGGTTGTCTGTCAGTTCCAGCCAACGCTTTCAGAAACTGCCGAGGCACTTCGTCACCGGGGTTATTCGGATTGCCGCGAATGAAGATGCGGGCATTTCCAGGCTGAGCATTGTCGAACAACGCCATCGCTCGCACCGGGGCTCCCGGATGAGTCGTGTCGAGTTGTCCGAGTTCCGTTTCCAACTGCTGGATTTGTGTCTGAACCGCAGCCGGGAACAACTGCCGGATTACCCCTTCAGGTAACCCACCGGGGGCTTCGTCGGCGAGGAATGCTTTGCGCAACGCTTCTCGATCGGGATCCACTGGCACTTCGCCGATACCACCCGGAGTTTGCGTGGGTGCCGAGACTGAATCGAGCAGGCCGGCATAACGCTGGGCGACGTCATTCAGTGAGGCGGGTGGTTCGCCGGCAAAGGCTGCCGCGACCAACGGGTTAATGGGATGCGGCAGCGAGTTTGCTGTGATCTTCAGGGCCAATTCGCGAGCGGCCTCGGCAAAGCCTGATTGCGGCAACGTTGCAAAGGCAAACCACGGGGCGAAGACCGGGTCGGTTTGTGAATCGAGCTTTTCCAATGCCTTACGCCAACGACGCACACCGGTCCGCTGCAGGTTCTGATCACCGCCCTGATCGTTGCGATCTCGTCGGCGCTGGCTGCGACTGGCGAGCAGGAAGTTAGCAGTCTGCTTGCGATACTCGGTAATCACCTCTTCCGTGTGACTTTGAATTAATGACGTACGGTCGGACTGCAGCTTCTGCGATCGAGTTTGATAGTCGGCGAAGATTTCTGGATTGGCGCCGCCCACCACCGGCAGTGGATTCGGTTCATTCGAACTGGCGAACACACCGTACAAACTGTAGTAATCCTCGATCGGAATCGGGTCATACTTGTGATCGTGGCATCGCGCGCAGGACACAGTCAAAGCCATCGTGCCGCGTGTGACCACATCGATGCGATCATCGATCGTGTCATGGCCATTGTTCAAGAAATGGCGGCCGACGGTGATGAATCCCAAGCCGCGCAACGCCAGTTTGTCGTCGCTCAACGGCAACTGATCGGCGGCGATCTGTTCCATCAAGAAACGATCATACGGTAGATCGTCATTGAAGGCCGCAATGACATAGTCGCGATAGGTGAATGCAAACGGATGAGATGGATCGGCCGAGCCGGTATCGCCGCGTGTATTGGCGTACCGGGCGACATCCAGCCAGTGTCGTCCCCACCGCTCGCCGTAGCGCGGCGTTGCCAACAGCTGATCAAGCAATCTGTCGAATGCATCGGGCGAATCGTCCGTCAAAAATTTGGCCGTGTCGGCAGGCGTCGGCGGCAGACCAGTCAGGTCATATGTGGCTCGTCGAATGAGCGTCCGTTTGTCGGCCACGGCAGCAGGCGACAGACCTGCCGCGACGACTTTCTCCAAGATGAACGAATCGACGACCGTCTGCGCCACGCCGTCATGACTGGTCTGTGGCGCCACAGCATGCTGAATCGGTTGAAACGACCAATGCCTGTGTGTTTCGCCTTCGCCGGCCTTCACGACAGCACCGAACAGCCCGCCGCAGACGACGGTCGTCAGGATCGTCGCGATCACTCGTCGCAGGGGGCGGTCGAGTCTTGTGAATTCGCCGCGATGCACTCGGTCTACCCTTCTGTTCCAACTCACGTTGTCAGTCGTTCACTTCAAGCGGTCGGTGTGTTGTTGTTCGGTTCGTGGATTTCGAACTACGCCAGCAGATCGAGGATTACTTCGCCTTCCACGTCCGTCAGTCGATAGTCGCGACCCGCATGTCGGAAGGTCAGTTCCTCGTGATCAAAGCCCAGCAAGTGCAGGATCGTGGCATGCAGGTCATGGACATGCACTTTCTTGTCGACAGCTTTGAAGCCGAATTCATCAGTCGCTCCATGAACGTAGCCACCTTTGACTCCGCCACCTGCCATCCAGACCGTAAAGCCGTGGTGGTTGTGATCACGTCCCAGGCCGAAGCGATTGTTGGAAATACCCGTGACCAGTTCGACGGTCGGCGTACGGCCAAATTCGCCGCCCCAGATCACCAGCGTGTCTTCCAGCATGCCGCGCTGTTTCAAGTCTTTCAGCAACGCGCCGATTGCCTGATCGCATTCCTTGGCTAGTCGGCGGTGCCCCTCTTCCAGTTTTTCATGGTGATCCCACACCGCCCCGGCCGAATGCCACACCTGTACGAATCGAACACCACGCTCGACCAGTCGTCGGGTAATCAAGATCTGGCGTGCCTGCGTTCCCTCGCCATACATCTTGCGAACCGATTCCGGTTCCTGGCTGATGTCGAACGCGTCGGTGGCCTCCAACTGCATCCGACTGCCTAGTTCAAACGACTGAATGCGTGATTCGATCTGGGGATTCGGGTCGCGGGTCTGGCGATGCCGTTCGTTGAGGGCGCGCAGCAGGTCGAGTTGACGGCTCTGTTCTTCCGGCGTGATGCGCGCGTTTTTGATATTTTCAATCAGTTTGTCGATCTGAGTGTGTCGGGTGTCGACATAGGTGCCCTGATACGCGCCTGGTAGAAAGGCGGATCGCCAGTTTTGCGGTCCGGCATCCGGGAAACCACCCGGCGACATGGCGACGAACCCGGGCAGATTCTGATTCTCGCTGCCCAATCCATAGACTGCCCACGAACCCAGACTGGGACGAATCAGCCGAGCATCCCCGCAGTTCATCAGCAGAATCGACGGTTGATGATTGGGAACATCGGCCTGCATCGACCGGATCACGGCGATGTCGTCGACGCATTCGGCGACATGCGGAAAGATCTCACTGACTTCGATACCGCTTTGTCCGTACTTCTGAAACTTGAACGGCGACGGCATGACAGTGCCCGTCTTGCGTTCTGTCTGCAGATGAAACTCTTTGGGCAGTTCCTTACCGGCATTTTCCGTCAGGGCGGGCTTCGGATCGAACGTATCCAGGTGCGACGGGCCACCACCCATGAACAAATGAATGACGCGTTTAGCTTTACCGGCGAAGTGCGGCTGTTTCGGAGCCAATGGCGCTTCATATCCCGTTACCGCCGCGCGTGCGACTGTTCGATCGTTCGATTCCAGCAGGCTGGCCAGTGCCAATGCACCCATCCCCGCGCCCGAACGAGTCAGCAGGTCACGACGATTCGGTCGCCAGTCAGGCGGAAACGAAAAAGAAGGAAGTGGGTTGATCGTGTCGGCCTTTGGTCAGGTGGGATGAAGGCAGGCAATTCAGGCAGGAATTCGACAATCATCAGTCTAACATTTGACATCACCAATTTGTCCAACAATTGCCCCATTCTCGTTTGGCAAACTCGTGTAGGGTGGGACAAGCCCCCTTGGGCGAAGTCCCACCCCGCTTCCAAATGGGTGAACGATGCGCACTCGCGTCTTAATGGCCATTCGCCGCCACGTTCAATCGGTCCATCAGCGCCATCACCTCCCGTTCCAGATGAGGCAACGCCTCGGCCGGGCTGGCGAAATCGATGTCGTGTACCTCCCAGAATTCGACTCGGTCAATCCAATCCGGAAACCGTTCGTTCATCAGCGGACGATGTTCGGTCGCCATGACCGCGACAACGTGATCTGCGGCGTTCAGGTCATCAACCGCCAAATCCCTGGGATCACGAGCGTAGTCATGGATGGGAATCTGCATCTGCCGCAGATGGTGGACGGTGTGTTCCGACATGTGACCCAGGTTTAGAGGATCCAGGGCCAATCCGCGTGAGTCGGCACGCCAGGCCAATCCCTGTTGGACAGCGTGCCAGTTGAACAGAATCTCAGCAAAACGGCTGCGGTAATAGTTTCCCGTACACAGAAACAAGACAGTTTTCATCGGTTGTTGGTCATTCCTGATTGTGGTCGATCGCGTCAACCTTCCGTTGGCTGGCGGTTTTTGTACTTTCTTTTCCAGAAGAGGCAGCCCCCTGATTTTCACCCGCCGGATTGTATCAGGAAACCTGACAAGACGCGGATTCTGGCTTAAACCAGCGTGGACACCCCAGACAGGGTGGCCTAGACGCGCAAGGCCACGTCTGGGCCACCCTGTCGAGTGCAACATTCCGTTTCCAACGCGCAAACGACCCAATCATTCTGAACCCAACTCAATCGCGAATCCCGCCGACCCGCGGCCGGGTTATCCAGGTTGGTTCCATTCGCACCGGCTCTGAACCAATCCCTCTTGTTGCTGTGCAACCCAGACGTGCAAGACCACGTCTGGGCCACCCTGTCGAGTGCCACATTCCGTTTCCAACGCGCAAGCGACCCCACCATTCTGAACCCAACTCAATCGCGAATCCCGCCGACCCGCGGCCGGGTCATCCAGGTTGGTTCCATTCGTACCGGCTCTGAACCAATCCCTCTTGTTGCTGTGCAACCCAGACGTGCAAGACCACGTCTGGGCCACCCTGTCGAGTGCCACATTCCGTTTCCAACGCGCA